>Ga0213839_1000220_pt1 | contig 105689 bp, 97 predicted proteins | sample SWPATP21_FD_160075 | JGI IMG/M metagenome (GOLD analysis project Ga0213839, IMG submission 160075) | Coastal seawater microbial communities from Marineland, Florida, United States - SWPA TP2 #1 | ecosystem: Environmental > Aquatic > Marine > Coastal | place: USA: Florida | collected 2016-08-14
CAGCATCGACGAAGGTGTTTAGAAAAAATAACCCTTTACGAACAAAACTGGCAGATTATTAAGCGAGCGATCACTATAAAAATGCAGGCATTATTGATCTAGTTTTGGGCAAGTGCGAAACTCGTGAATGTTAAAAATTAAAGCATAACTATATAGATTTTAATCAATAATGTGCATTAGTGTCTATGGGGTGAGCGATAACTAGATGTTACTATTGTACATTTCACTGGTTATGTTAACCTCTGGGGGCTTTTTAAATCATGCACCGATCAAAAGGAGATATTAGTGTCAAATCAAAAGTCTATTAAAGCAGTTATTGTGGGTGTTGGTAATTGTGCCTCATCTTTGATTCAAGGTATTTACTATTATGCAGATGAAGAGCGTTTGCAAAATGCAAATGGATTAATGCATCCAGTTGTTGGTGGTTATCGCCCAGCAGATATTGATATCGTTGCTGCCTATGATATTGATAAACGTAAAGTAGGCACGACAGTAGATAAAGCCATTTTTGCTGAACCTAATTGCACCACAGTTTTTTGTGATAAAGTGCCAACGATTAATACCCAAGTTAAGATGGGTCCTATTTTAGATGGTTATGCTGATCAAATGGATAACTATCCTGATAACCAAGCTTTTAGAAAATCAGATGCCAAAGAGCCGACAATGGAAGAAGTGGTTGCGCACCTAAAAGAAACCGGTGCTGAAGTGATGATGAATTACTTGCCAGTTGGTTCGCAAAAAGCAACTGAATTTTATGCGGAATGTGCTTTGCAAGCAGGTGTGGCTTTTGTTAATAATATTCCAGTATTTATTGCAAGCAACCAGACTTGGGCTAAACGTTTTGCTGAAAAAAATATCCCAATCATTGGTGATGATATTAAAGCGCAAGTGGGTGCAACTATAGTACATAGAACTTTAGTTGATTTGTTTAGAATGCGTGGTGTTGAAGTTAAGCGTACTTATCAATTAAACACGGGTGGTAATACTGATTTCCTAAATATGAAAGACGCTAAACGTTTGGAATCTAAAAAAATATCTAAAACTGAAGCAGTAACATCTTTGGTTGGTCATAATATCGAAGCTGATAATGTGCATATTGGTCCTTCCGATTATGTGCCATGGCAAAAAGATAATAAATTATGTTTCTTGCGTTTAGAGGGTGATTTATTTGGTGATGTGCCGATGAATATCGAATTGCGTTTATCAGTAGAAGATTCACCAAACTCAGCCGGTGTTGCAATCGATACTATTCGCTGTGCCAAAGTGGCTTTAGATAGAAACTTAGGCGGTATTATTATGGGGCCATCAGCTTATTTCTGTAAGCATCCACCATTACAATACACTGATACTGTAGCTAACCAAATGACCCAAGATTTTATTGACGGCGAAACAGCGCATGCTGAAGAAGTTGAAAAATTCTTAGCAAAAGTTGGTAAAGAAACTGTAACTGCTTAATTATTAAAGCAATTTAGAATGTTAAAGCCGCTTGTATCAGCGGCTTTTTTATGCCCTTAGGTCAAGAATTTTTTTTATGTCCATCTGATATAGTTGTCATTCATTAAAAATAGCGAGTGGTAAATAATGTATCAGGGTCATGTTCAAGCTTTAGAGGCTGTTAAGGAATGTTATCATAATTTAGCCAATGTAACGGATAACTTAATGTCTGAAGAGTTATTGATTGCTGGTATTAGGTATGCCCTTTGCGTTTGTTAGATGCAGAAATTGGGAGCTTTACAAAGCGTCTTGTTTAAATCAGGCTGAAAGAGTGAATTTTGGGGTGTAAAAAATTGCCCAGTAAGTAACAACGTTTTATAGCAGATTGACACAGGGCATTCTTAACAATTAAATTTGATTATTTATTTTGAGTGATAATCCTATCTAAGTGGCTCGCAAAAGCTTGGCGATCGCTTTTACTTAATGGGCTTGGGCCGCCGCTAATGGTGCCAGTGTCGCGAAGTTGGCTCATTAAATCACGCGTAGCTAGGGCGTTTTGAATATTATCGTCGGTATAAACGGTGCCTTTTGGGTTGAGCGCGATACAGCCTTTGGTTACCACTTCATGGGCTAAAGGAATATCAGCAGTGATCACTAAATCACCCGGGGCAGCTTGCGTAGCAATTTCTGCATCAGCGATATCAAACCCGGCGCCAACTTTTTTCATCCTAATAAATTCTGATTGTGGCAACGATAAAAAATGATTAGCCACAAAAGTAGTTAAGATACTGGTTCTTATCGCGGCACGACAGATAATCTCTTTAATTACTTTTGGGCATGCATCCGCATCAACAAAAATATGCATTATTTTAAAACGCTTTGTAAGGCGCTAGCAAAACCGCTTTGAGGTTGCGGTTGTTTCTTTGCTTTAGGTCGATGATGTTGTGTTTTTTGTTCTGGTTTTCGGGCTGTTTTTTTAGATTTGTCGCCTGATTTCATGCTTAGCTGAATGCGTTTTCTGGCGCTATCAATTTCCATTACCGTTACTTGAACAATTTGGCCAGCTTTAACAATTTTGCTTGGATCATCGACATAAGTATCACTCAGTTGAGAGATATGCACTAAGCCATCTTGATGCACACCGATATCTACAAAGGCGCCAAAGTTGGTAACATTCGTAACAACCCCTTCGAGTTTCATGCCGGTTTGTAAATCGGCAATAGTTTCAACGCCATCTTTAAATGTAGCGGTTTTAAATTCAGGGCGTGGATCACGACCAGGTTTTTTTAATTCGCTAATAATATCGGTTAAAGTCAGCCGGCCAATATCTTCACTTACAAATTTTTGAATATCTAATTTATTTAATAAGCTTTCATTACCCATTAATTCTGAAATATTTGAATTTGTCGTTTTTAGAATGCTATCAACAATAGGGTAAGATTCAGGATGCACAGCTGAAGCGTCCAGTGGCTCGTCGCCACCAATGACGCGTAAAAAGCCAATCGCCTGTTCATAAGTTTTATCGCCTAAGCGTGGCACTTTCTTTAAAGATTTGCGATTAGCAAAGCGGCCGTTCTGTTCGCGATAAGTTACAATATTTTGTGCGACTAGTTCATTTAAACCAGCAATACTTTTTAATAAAGGCACAGAAGCGGTGTTAACATCTGCTCCCACAGCATTGACACAATCTTCTAAGGTTGTTTCTAAACCTTTGCCTAATTGAAATTGATTCACATCATGTTGATATTGACCGACACCAATGGCTTTTGGGTCGATCTTAACAAGTTCAGCTAAAGGATCTTGTAAGCGGCGAGCAATTGAAATGGCACCGCGATAGGAAACATCTAAGTCAGGAAATTCTTTAGCTGCAAATTCAGAAGCAGAATAAACAGATGCGCCTGCTTCAGAAACAACGATCGCTGTCATATTTAATTCAGGCATTAATGTTAATAACTCTTTGGCAAGCTTTTCTGTTTCACGTGAGGCTGTGCCATTACCAATGCTGATTAAATTCACTTGATGAGTTTTGCATAAATTAGATAATGTTGCTAAGGCTTGCTGCCATTGCTTTTGATTGTGGTGTGGAAAGATAACTGTATGTGCCAGTAGTTTTCCGGTATCGTTGACAACAACAGTTTTAACACCGGTTCGATACCCGGGATCCAAGCCCAAAGTAACTTTTTTACCAGCTGGCGAGGCCATTAATAAATTATGTAAATTTTCTTTAAACACATCAATAGCAGCGATTTCAGCATTGCCACGTAAACGAACAAAGCAATCGATATCCATTTTCATTTTAAGTTTTATTTTCCAAGTCCATTCCACAGCTTTTTGTAACCAAGCATCAGCAGGGCGATTTTGATTGTAAAAATTAAAAGTTTTAGCAATGCTTTGCGTGCAAAATTCATCATCACAACTATTTTCAAAAATTAAGTTTAAGCGTAAGAACCCCTCTTTTTGCCCGCGAAATAATGCTAATGCACGATGCGATGGAATCTTACAAATCTTTTCTTGATACTCAAAATAATCTTTAAACTTAATGCCTTCTTCATTTTTATCTTTGACCACAGTACTTTCTAATGTGGCGTTATTCCAGGTGTGTTCACGCAAGATATCTAGTAAGTCAGCATTTTCAGAAAACTGTTCCATCAAAATTTGTTTGGCACCATCTAATGCATCGTTCACAGTTTCTATTTTATTGTCTGGATTAAGATATTGTTCAGCTTCTGTTTCAGGGGTTAAATCAGGATTGGTTAATAAACTTTGTGCTAAAGGCTCTAAGCCGGCTTCACGAGCAATTTGCGCTTTAGTGCGGCGCTTGGGTTTATAAGGCAAATATAAATCTTCTAGGCGAGATTTGGTTTCTGCTGCCATTAAAGATTTTTCTAATTCAGGGGTGAGTTTATCTTGTTCTTTGATCGAAGCAATAATGGTTTCACGACGATCCACTAGCTCTCGCAAATAACCTAAACGTTCTTCTAATTGGCGTAGTTGAGTGTCGTCTAAACCTTTGGTTACCTCTTTACGATAACGGGCAATAAATGGCACCGTGGCGCCCTCATCTAACAGTGTTACAGCAGCATCAACTTGGTCTAATTTAACAGCAAGCTCTTTAGCAATGGTTTGGTTAATGTTCATTTTCACCCCAATCAAAATTCAGTGTTTGTTTGGGCATATAGTAACAAACCTAAGCGGGTTCATCCATGAGTTGTTTTAGAATTTAAGTGATAAGCCTGCGCTAACATTGGCCAATGTTATAAAGCCTAAAGTAGGGCCAGTGGCGTCGATGTTTAAATCAAAGTGTTTTGTTAAATGCCAGTTCATGCCTAAGCCTAACATGGGTGCAGGGTCACTACGATTATCCAAAGAGAAATAGCCCACACCAATTTTAGAATATATATTAACATGTTGACCATGAAGCATTTGATATCGTGCTAGCAAGCTCGTGTAATTAACATAAGAATTGTAGCCGGATTGGTTATGTAGTTTAGCACGGGTAAAGCTCGCTTCTAGTGCCCATTTAGTAGTAATTTGGTGACCTAGGGCAATAGCATAAGTGATTGGTCTTGAGGTTTGCTGCTTATCAAGTGGATCAGTCATGCTGTAAATTTCAAAGAAGCCGATGCTAGCTGTTAGATAGTTTTGGTTATATGTTGTATTAGAATAAGCAGTGCTAGGTGTGGATGCCATAGTACTTAATGGCAGGCATAAACAAGATATAATGACTGTTTTTTGAATGAATTTTACCACGCTTTGCATAAGTATGGCCTGCAATTCTTTGAAGAGTCCAGATTACACAGGACAAAAGCGGGCATTAGCAACTTAGTGGAAAAGAGTATTAGGTTGTAATGTTGTTTGCATTAATGGCTAGACTTTTTCTGCACAGCTAGCTAAGATAGGCCACTGATGACCTGCTAAAGAGGCAGCATTATGCAACTTTTTAAACATCCTTTAGATAACCAAGGTTCACGCTATGGTTGGCCGCGTTTTAACTTATGGGATGCGCTGGCTTTAGGTTTGGTTATAGGCGCTTTTGTGCTTTTTGCTGAATTGACCAAAGCAAGCATGACACACTATGTTACGTTAAATAGTGCGCCAATTAGTTTAAATCCTATTCACTTACCTTATTATGCGTTACGCAGCGTTTTTCGTATGCTCGTGGCTATGCTTGCTTCATTAATATTTACTTTTATTTTTGGCACTTGGGCGGCTAAAAGTCGCTTTGCTGAACGGGTGATTATTCCCATGATTGACGTTTTACAATCGGTGCCTGTTTTAGGTTTCTTACCTATTTTTGTAGTCGGCTTTGTTGCTTTATTTCCTCATAATACTTGGGGTATCGAATGTGCATCCATATTTACTATTTTTACAGCACAAGTTTGGAATATGACTTTAAGTTTTTATCAAAGTTTATGTACTGTGCCAGAAAATTTAGAAGAGGCTGCTCGTGTGTTTCAATTAAGCGGATGGCAGCGTTTTTGGCGCATTGAAGTGCCATTCTCTATGCCAGGCTTATTATGGAATGCCATGATGTCGATGTCAGCTAGCTGGGTTTTTCTAGTAGCTTCAGAAGCCATCAGCGTTTTTAATACTACCGTTAATTTACCAGGTATCGGTTCTTATATTGCATTAGCTATTGATAAAGCCAATGCGCATGCTGTGATTTATGTGATTATAGCTATGATTATAGTGATCTTTCTTTACGACCAATTATTGTTTAGACCATTGGTTGCCTGGGCAGAAAAATTTAAAGCTGAAGAAACAAGCAGCGAAAAAGAGCCATATTCTTGGTTAATGGAAATTTTTAATCGCGCTTCATTTTTTAGGGTTATTTCTAAGTGGGTAACTATAGCTGGAAATACTTTTGTAGATTTAAAAGTTTTTCGTAAGCGTTATCGTAAAAAAGCAATGAGTAATCGTAGATTCTTCTATCATTATCGTACGCAACAATTGTTGTGGTTAGTTTGGAATGTTGTTTTAGTCTTTGCATGGTTAGCTTGTTTGGCGTTAGCGTGGCGTGTTATTCATAGAGAAGTGAAATTACCTGAAGTATGGCACGTAGGTTATTTAGGATTGGTTACGGGTTTGCGTGTGTTTGTTTTAATTATTATTAGTTCAATTATTTGGGTGCCCATTGGTGTAATGATTGGCCTACGCGTTCGTGTGGCACAGTTTGTGCAGCCCATTTTACAGTTTTTAGCAGCTTTTCCAGCTAACTTATTATATCCAATTTTTGTTATTGCCATTATTCGTTATCACTTAAATGTAAATATATGGACATCGCCGTTAATGATTTTAGGTACGCAGTGGTATATTTTATTTAATGTTATTGCTGGCACCATGTCGATTCCAAGAGATATGCAACAAGCAGTGCACTCTATGGGTATCAAAGGCTGGCTATGGTGGAAACGCTTTATTTTACCAGCTATTTTTCCATTTTATATTACCGGTGCTATTACGGCTGCTGGTGGTGCGTGGAATATGAGTATTATTGCTGAAGCAGTTAGTTGGGGTAAGATTCATCTGCATGCCACAGGTTTGGGTGCTTATATCGATCAATACTCCAGTGGCGATATGTTTCGTTTGGCTTTAGGTGTAGGTGTTATGACTTTACTGGTTGTGATTACTAACTATGTCATTTGGCGTCCATTATATCAATTAGCGCAAGCTAAATATAAAATTAAATAGTAAGAGGTGTGGCTATGACACAAGAGAAAAAAACACAACCTTTATTGCATGTATCTAATGTCAGCAAACGTTTTAAAAAGGCTGGCGGACCAGATTTATTGGTTTTAGATGATGTTCATTTGGTTATTCAGCCTGGTGAAGTGGTTGCTTTGTTAGGAAAATCAGGTTCAGGTAAATCAACGTTATTGCGTATTATAGACGGATTAATAAGCCCTGATTCTGGGCGCGTACTCTTTCATGATCAGCCAGTTGTTGAACCACCTCCTGAATTTTCAATGGTCTTCCAACATTTTGCATTATTGCCTTGGGCAACCGTTTTAGAAAATGTATCGCTAGGTTTGCAAGCGCGTGGTGTTAATCGTAAAGAAAGCGAAGAGCGTGCATTAAAAGCTATTGATGTGGTTGGTTTGGATGGTTTTGAATCTGCTTATCCGAAAGAATTATCTGGCGGGATGCGCCAACGGGTTGGTTTGGCGCGTGCATTGGTGATTGAACCAGAAGTATTATTAATGGATGAGCCATTTTCTGCTTTAGATGTGTTAACCGCTGAAAATTTACGTCACGATTTAATTGATATTTGGCAATCGCAAAAAAATCATATGCAATCGATTGTTATTGTTACCCATAATATTGAAGAGGCTGTTTTTTTAGCGGATCGCATTTGTATCATGTCGCATAATCCAGGTTCGATCCAAGAAGATATGAAAATCGATTTGCCACATCCGCGTGATACGCAAACACCTGAATTTAGAGCATATGTTGATAAGGTTTATACTTTAATGACGTCAGATAGAATGAAAAGCACGAAACCTTCAAGGTTGCCAACTAAAGAGCTAGGTATTGGTTATCGCTTGCCTGTAGTTGAGTTATCCGAAATTATTGGTTTATTAGAAATTTTAGTATCTTCTGAATATCCTAAGCGTGTGGATTTACCTAAATTAGCTGATGATTTACATTTAGAAATCGATGATTTATTTCCTTTAACGGAAACATTAGAAACATTGCAGTTTGCAAAAGTTGAGGGCGGTGATATTGAATTAACGGATACTGGTCGTGAAATGGGTAATGCAGAAGTGTTGGAGCAGAAAAAATGTTTTGCTAAACAGCTTATCGATAACGTGCCTTTAGCAAGGCATATCCGCCAGGTATTAGATAAAAAATCAGATCACCGTGTCCATGAAAATGTGTTTTTAGATGAGCTCGAACATTATTTAAGTAAACAAGCTGCCATTGAGACATTAAAAGTTGCTATTGATTGGGGTCGTTATGCAGAATTGTTTGCTTTTGATGCAACTTCTGGTACATTAAGTTTAGAGAACCCTGGTGATGATTAGGGCTTGCCTAAGCTGACAAAGTATATAAGGAGTATTCATATGTCTGATATAGATCAGCAATCCACGCCTTACCCAGTGACCTTTGACATTGAATATGCTGAAAAGCAGAGTCGATTGAAGGCATTGTTTAGAATTATTCTAGTGATTCCCATTTTTTTGTGGGTAGCTAGTTTTGACTTTTACCATGATCTGATAGCAGCACTTCATAAATTCCAGGTGATTGTGTTAGTGCAAAAGATACATGCAGTGACATCTGATCAAGCAGTACATTATATTAATGCAAGTCATATAGGGCGCTTTTCTTTGCCTGCTATTACAGTATGTTTATTGCCAGTGTTTCTGATGATCCTTTTCCGTAAAAAATACCCAAAATGGATATTTGATTTTAATGCTGGCTTTTATGCCTTGATGTTAAGGTTTTCTACTTACTTTTTTTGTTTAACTGATGAGTATCCTAATTCAGATCAAAATGGTGCAGTTAAGTTGAATATTGCATACCCGGCAACAGGTACCTTAAATAGATTGCTGCCTTTTGTGAAATGGTTTTTAGCTATTCCGCATTATGTTTGTATCTTTGTGTTAGGAATTGCAGCGTTAATTGTAGTGATTATTGGTTGGTTTTCTATTTTGATTGTTGGTAGATATCCAAGAGCATTATTTGATTTTGCAGTTGGTTGTTATCGCTGGAATGCTCGCGTAGCAGCATATGCCTTTTTGTTTTTTACAGATCAATATCCGCCATTCTCATTGAAATAATAATGTCTTGTGGATGAGATGGACCCTGGAAATGAGCAAGTCATTATCCGGGATCCATTCTTTAAATAATTAATTTGCTCTTACATTAAAACAAGCAATGCGGTGCCTACGGTTTTCACAACGAATTTTCTTATTATTAAAGGGTCGATTCACATTGGTATGTCGATTAGGATAGTAAGTATTTTTTTGTGCGTTGTTATATTTTTTTATTTCTACATTGCTTACATGATATGGAAAATGATTTAGGCGACAATGCTGATGTGCAGGGCAATACCATGTTTTTTGTCCACCACCTTGAAAATGCGCAATGATAGTCATTTTGTAATTGGCTGTATTGACCACAGTAAAGTGGCGTGCAAATGCAGTGCTGCTGAAGGCAACTGAAGCAATAGTAACAGCGCCAACAAATAATTTAGCAAATTTTTTCATAAGGTATCCTTAAGGGATGGTGTTAGTTCATTAGTAGTATAGAGCTTTATACAGGAAGATTAAATGCTCAAACACTTAAGCTTCTTCTTCAGCCACATTTGTCGCAATCGATAACTCATCTAACTGTGCATCGCTAACCGGTGCTGGTGCTTGGGTTAATGGACAATGTGCGCTTTGCGTTTTAGGAAAAGCAATCACTTCACGAATGGATTGTGAATTAGTTAATAGCATTGCTAAACGATCAATCCCAAAAGCGATACCACCTAAAGGAGGGCAACCAAATTTAAGTGCGTCTAATAAATGTGGGAACTGTGCATAAGCTTCTTCTTTATCAATACCGCATAATTCTAACGCCGCCATTTGCATCGCTAAGTTATGAATACGGATAGAACCACCGCCAACTTCTAAACCATTTAATGCTAAATCATAAGCACGTGATAATGTGTTTGCAGGATCAGATTTAAATGCAGCAATATCATTCGTTTGCGGTGCAGTAAATGGATGATGCATAGAGTGCAAAGTGCCAGCATCATCTTTTTCAAATAATGGGAAATCAGTTACCCAGGTAAATGCCCATTCTTGAGTATATAAATCAAAGTCTTCACCAAGTTTGCAACGTAAAGCACCTATCGAATCATTAACAACAGAGCATTTGCCTGCGCCGAAGAAAATCATATCATCATTTTGTGCGTTAACCGTTTTTAAAATATTTTCTAACGTTGCATCATCAAAGAATTTTAATAAAGGTGATTGTAAACCTTCGCGGCCTTGGCTTCTGTCATTAACTTTAATGACAGCTAAACCTTTGGCGCCATAGCGTGAAACAAACTTAGTGTATTCATCCAGTTTTTTGCGGGAAATATTGCTAGCTCCACCTGATAAACGCATTGCCGCCACGCGTTGTTCAGGGTCATTAGCAGCATTGGCAAATACTGAAAAATCAGAATCTTTAACGCATTCTTCAATAGAAACCATTTCTAAAGGTATGCGTAAATCAGGTTTGTCAGAACCATATTTTTCCATCGCATTAGCAAACGTCATACGACCAAATGGTTGTGGTAAATCAATACCTTTTAATTCTTTAAAGATTTTACACATCAAGCCTTCGCAAAGATTCTGAATATCGCTTTCATCAATAAAGCTCATTTCCATATCAAGTTGGGTGAATTCAGGTTGGCGATCAGCGCGCAAATCTTCATCGCGAAAACATCTTACAATTTGATAATAGCGATCAAAGCCTGCAACCATTAATAATTCTTTAAAAATTTGTGGACTTTGTGGTAATGCAAAAAACGAACCGGGGTGTACGCGAGAAGGCACTAAATAATCACGCGCACCTTCTGGTGTCGCTTTGGTTAAAACTGGCGTTTCAATATCTAAGAATTCACGATCTTCTAAGAAGCGACGAATAATCTGAATCATCTTCGCGCGTGTTTTCATTTTTTGATTCATTTCCGGGCGACGTAAATCTAAGTAACGATATTTTAAACGCGCCTCTTCACCAATCTCTTGGTAACCTTCAATTTCAATGGGTGGGTTTTCAGAGGTATTCAAAATAGTTAAGTCATTAGCAACTAATTCAACTTCACCGCTTTTTAAGTTTTTATTGATCATGCCATCTGGACGTTTATTTAATTGCCCAGTCACTTGAATAACAAATTCTTTGCGAAGCTTTTGCGCTTCCTCGAAAAGGGCTGCTTGCTCTGGATTGGCAACCACTTGCACCATGGCATCACGATCACGTAGATCGATAAAAATAACCCCACCATGGTCGCGACGACGATGTACCCAGCCACATAAGGTGACTGTTTCGCCCATCAAGTTAGAATCGATTTGTGTGCAAGTATGTGTTCTCATCATAATGGTAACTCTTGAATAGTAAATAAGCTGCCGCTAGTCTAGCGACTGTGTTGGAAAAGCGCAATGATTGCTTGAAGAAGTTAAGGAATATTGGCACAATAAAGGGCAAGTTGAGGAGTAAGTATGTCAAAGATGGCGCCAATCAAAGCCTTTTTTAGCCAAACACGAACGGGATTGTTTTTATATATTCTGGTAAAGCGCTTTTTTGCTAAAGGCTGCACTTATCGGTCTGCATCTTTGGTATATACTACGTTATTGGGTATGGTGCCTTTTATTTTTATTAGTATCACCATGTTATCTTTTCTGCCTGGCTATAAAGACGCTACTGATCCGATATCTTCTTGGATTGCGCCTATTCTTGCACCAGACCAATTATACAAGGTTGATAAATTTATTAATGAATTTTTGATACGAATTAATGAGTTTAATTGGCTAAATATGCTTTTTTTGGTGATTTCATGTACTTTAATGGTGCGCAATATGGCCTCTGCGCTTAATGATATTTGGCAAACACATAAGCATCGTTCTCGCTGGGTTTCTAGTTTTGTCTATATTGTGACTGTTGTCTTAGGGCCTTTATGTATGGGTGCTGTAAGCATTTTATGGGCGTTGATTAGTCATTGGCCGCATTTTGCATTTGTTAATCATATTCCATTTTTAGTGCCTTTGGCTGATACTATGATGCCTTATTTTGTGCTTGGTGCATTAATGACCATATTGTATGTGGTTTTGCCAGCAGGAAAAGTGCCAATAATACCAGCTATGGTAGCGTCTGCTTCTGTTATTGTGCTATTTGTCCTGATGAAGGTGTTTTTTGTGTCAGTGATGCTTCAGCGAAGCAGTACTTATATTTTGTATGGCAATTTATCTTTAGTGCCAATATTGATGGTTTGGCTGTATTTTATGTGGGTGGTGGTGCTTTTGGGGGCGCTCATTGGATATAATGTTGCGAATGGGTTATCCTTGGCAGCTCTTAAGAAACTAGCGAAAGAATGTTGAAAACATGCGTGTGAAAAAATATTTAATAATTGGTTTGGCTTTGTTGATGAGCTGTGAAGCATATGCTCTAGAGTTTGCGCTACCTAAGCATGGTAATACCATGGTTGGCTCTAATACCATAGTAAAAATGCAGCCGAATCAGGATTTATTCTGGATAGCTCGCCACCATGATGTTGCTTTAGATGATGTAAAGCGTGCTAACCAAGCTATGCAAGATGATATGACAGCTATCGATCATATGGTTATTTTGCCAAAGCAATATATTTTACCAGATGTGCCGCATCATGGCATCGTTGTGAATATTGCGACTAAACGTTTATATTACTTCCCTAAAAATAAAGCTTACTTTTTTACTTTTCCAGTAGGTATTGGTAAAGAAGGTTGGATTACGCCTGTGGGGCAATATAAAATCGATGAAAAAATTAGGTTCCCGATTTGGATTGTGCCAGATAGTATCATGAAATTTCGTCAGCAGCGTGGTGACCCGGTTCAAAAAATTGTAAGACCAGGACCTGCAGATCCATTGGGTGATTTTGCCATGCGTTTGTCTAATCACCATTACTTAATTCATAGTACTAATGAGCCTGATGGTGTGGGGCAGCGTTCAAGTGCTGGCTGTATTCGAATGTATCCGCACGATATTGCTTATTTATTTCCGATGATTCCAGTGCACACGCCAGTAAGGATTATAAATCAGCCTTATAAAATAGGTGTTTTTAATCATAAGCTTTGGCTACAAGCGTATCCACCTTATAAGAATACAGAACAAGATAACAATTTTATTATAAAAAAATGTTTGCACTATGTTTGGAAACATCATTTACATGTAAAAGTATGGCATGAAGATATAGCTAAAGAAGCGGTGAGTGAAGAGACAGGTATTCCAGTTGCAGTGGCAGATTTGAGGTAAGGTTGTCCCCTCACCAAAGTGCTGTGCACTTTGATTAACTACAAAACCCAACTCTCCCCTGGTGTGTGGGACAAAAGCATTGATTAACTACAAGACCCAACTCTCCCCTGGTGGGTGGGACAAAAGCATTGATTAACTACAAAGCCCAACTCTCCCCTGGTAGGTGGGATAAAAGCATTGATTAACTACAAAGCCCAACTCTCCCCTGGTGGGAGAGTCAAAATCTTTGATTTTGGAGAGGGGGAATATAACAATATGAAAACAAACCCTTGGCTCAAGCCACAACCCATATCCTTAGCGCCGATGATGGATTACACCGATCGACATTTCCGCTATTTGCTGCGCCTAATCAGTAAAAAGCTGGTGTTATATACTGAAATGATTACCGCTAAAGCCATTATTCATGGCGACTTTACAAAATTTCTAACTTTCTCTGAACAAGAGCATCCGGTAGTGTGTCAGCTAGGCGGCAGCGATCCAGTAGAATTAGCAAAAGCTTCTAAAATAGTTGAATCATTTGGTTATGATGAAATAAATTTAAATATTGGTTGCCCAAGTCCACGTGTACAATCAGGGTCATTCGGCGCATGCTTAATGAAAGAGCCAGCCTTAGTTGCGAAATGTGTGAGCGCAATGCAACAAGCGGTGAAGATTCCAATTACTGTCAAAACACGTTTGGGTGTAGATGAATTCGAAGACTATGCATTCCTAACTGCTTTTGTCGATGCGATGGTAGGTGCCAACATCAAACATCTTATTTTACATGCACGTAAAGCTTGGCTTAAAGGATTGAGTCCGAAACAAAATCGCGAAGTGCCACCGCTGATGTATGACCGCGTTTATCAGCTTAAAAAAGATTATCCTGAATTAATGGTGACTTTAAATGGCGGTGTGCATGATCTTGAAAGCTGCGCGGAGCATTTAGAACACGTGGATGCAGTTATGTTAGGGCGTGCGCTATGTCATGATCCGATGCTATTAGCGCCATTGGATGACCTGGTTGCCAAGGCGAATGGTCTAGAAGGTGCACCGATAAAAACAACCGATCAAGTTGTTAAAGAATACCTACCTTATATGCAAGATCAATTAAATGCCGGCTGGCGTATCACCACATTAATCAAACCTTTGATCGGTCTCTATCACGGCCAACCAGGTGCAAGACGCTGGCGCCAGTTTCTAAGCACTGAAGTGGTTAAGGCTGCTGATCCAATTAGATTGTTTCAATAGTATCTATTCTTATTTATCACGAGTTTCGCGCTTGCCTAAATAGTATGAATTATGATGAAATTATTATCCTACCTATTGATCGACATAACCCAGAAAGTTTATATCAATATTTAACACCTGTTGAAACTAATGCAAGTCATTCGCTATTTGATGTTACGGTGCCAGTGCATTCTTTTCAGCTGAGCCGCAAGGCTTCTATTTGGATCCGTTCAAAAAATTATTACGTGAGCATATCAGTGTGCCATTAGATGATATATTTTTTGATGCATTGTGTGATGAATTAACCAGTAAGGACAACCCATTACTTAATCAATTTGAAGGGCTAATATTTGAAGTTGTTTTTCAGAAGGTTTACCCAACAGGCAATATAGCTTTATTTAGAGAGGAAATTCATGACTTTTTAGGTAATCCTAGCTTTAAAGATGCGGTTGCTTCTGCTGAGAATCATTGGTACAGTGGCTTTGATAATAGTATTGCGTTTCGATAATAGTGAGGTTTGATTATGCTTAAAAATATAATTTCTAAAATTCCTAGAAGGGCTGCTAGGAAGATGATAGTTAATGCAGGACAGGCGGTTCAGTCTACTGCTCGTCGTCAATTTTCATATGATTGTTCTCATCCAGCGGCTGTAGCTTGGTTTAATCACACTCTGTGGGTGACAGCTACCAGTAGGGTTAGTGACCCAAGGTTAATAGAAGTGGATTCTTTTGATAGTCGATTTGAGCATACTTATGAAGAAGAATGTGACAAGGTGAATGAGATGTGCTGGCCGAAAAAAGAGCCACCAGAGGGTTATGATTTTGCTCAACATATATGCGATCAACTAAAGGACATGGCAGAATCTCGGGAAAACAATCCCAACCCCTATAATTGTTAACTTTTTTGATAAGCATCTATTGTCGAGAATTGCCCGCAGTCATATACTGCATAGCATTGTGTTTCGATCCGCATTGCCACGCTTCATTTATCAAAGAATCAGGAAATCCAAGATGACAAGTTTACCTAATTGCCCTCAATGCAAGTCTATTTATACCTATAAAGATGGCAACCTTTATATCTGTCCTGAGTGTGCTCATGAGTGGGCAATCGATGAGCCAGCTGAATCGGATGAAGAGCAGTCTGTGGTCTATAAAGATGCTTACGGCACTATCTTGCAAGATGGCGATAGTGTCACGGTGATAAAGGATTTGAAGGTAAAGGGCACGTCTTCTGTGGTTAAAGTAGGCACTAAAGTTAAAAGTATTCGCCTGGTCGATGGCGACCATGATATTGATTGCAAAATTCCAGGTATTGGTGCGATGCAATTAAAAACAGAATTTGTTAAGAAAACGTAGAGTTAGCGACAGTATAAGCATGTATTTTGGGTGCTATGTATAATGTTGGCTTAGAGGCTTGCAACCATTCACATCCTAAGGTAAACTGCGTCGCTCAGCTCATTGGAGGCAAAGAATTATGAAAGCAGAATTACATCCACACAGCCAAGAAATCAAGGCAACATGTACATGTGGGCATAGTTTTCAGGTTGAATCTACCTTAAAAGAAGATATTCATTTAGATATTTGTTCTAAGTGTCATCCATTCTATACTGGACAGCAAAAAATTATTGATACTGCTGGTCAGGTCGAACGATTCCGTCGTAAATACGGTAAGCGTTCATTGGTGGATCGTGCTAAGAAAACAGAAGATAGCGAATAATCAAAAAATACCCACATTCTGTTTAAAAAATAACAGGTGTGGATAAAATTGATTCAAAAAATTTAAAAGCGTACATTTTGTACGCTTTTTTTGTTTGTATTGTTGTTTATTTGATCAAGTTAGTGTTTTTCTTTAATGTTTATTTAATCTTTTTATGGTAATATTAGCGTATAAAAACAAATAAAAGTTTCGGGTGCGTGAAACAAGAGAGGTGGCTTATGCCAAGAACAGTAGCTAATTATGTATCAGATCAAGACCTTATCGAATTATTCAATAAGCGTGTTGATGCGTCCAAAAAAGCTATATTGCATCATACAGTTGGTAGTAAACATGGCAATAAGCAGTATATTTCCGAAGAAGATATCAATGGCTTCAATCCGTATTTACAAGATGAAGATAAATGTATAGCTGTTCCTGGAATTAAAGATCACCTTAGTAACTCGCAAGTTAATTACATTTTAATTCCAATTCATCAGCAAGGTATTAACACTGAAAACGGTGTTGAAGAGCATAATCCTGCAGGCGATCATTGGCATGGCTATTTGCTCATGCGCACAGACAAAGGTTTTGAATCAGTTCGTATTACACCACCAGGTGATGGTGATTGCGGTGAGCATTTAATTAATTATGCCAGTCATATTATTAACAAAGGTTTGGATTCATTTAGGGCTAGTAAAGATGCAAAGAACAAAGATAGGCCTGCACTGCAATCTTTAACTGCTGATGGCTTGAGTGGTACTATAAAAAAAGATGCGGCCAAGCTATCTTCTTTGGGTATTGCTTTGCTAAAACCAGAAGAGCTTTCACCTATATCAGCGTCGAAGAAAATATGTTTTGCTAGTGATTCTGAAGAGCGTAATTGTGATCAAATAGATATTCAAAGCTTTTTTAGTGCTAATCATGCATACCAAGAAGTGGAGGATGGCATAAAAGATTTTGTGCTAGACAAAGTTTTTAGAAGCATTTTTGGTTATGAGAATCTATTGGCTGAGAAAGAGTGGATCGCTTTTAGAACTGATGTTGAATCAAAAAGAGCTTATTTAATTAATCATGCTGCTAAGTCTTTAAGTGAAACATTTAATTTTTCTAACATATTAAAAGTAGCTATGGATGAAACTAAGCAGGAAATTGAAATTAGTCAGCAGGTAGAAAAATCTGTAAAATTCGCATCGGCTAGATTTATGAACTCAAATCCAGCTAAAACATGTCGCCAGCATGCTTTATCAAATAACGATGAGAATGATATGCGCTTCAAAGCTCAGGGTATGGTTTACTAAAAGCCTAAAGTCATCTAAATTATTTCGACGCCCTGGACAATTTCTTCGAAATTGTCCAGGGTCCATAAGCCCTAAACTCCCCAAGCGTCCATTACCACCACTCTATCTCTTTGTTTTACATGATACATCATAATTACAGTTGATAATGCCTAAAAAATAGCATATTCTTGCGCTGAATTTATATAAACTTAGGTATAGAACAGTGACTCAGAAGAAATCAACAGTTGTTATCACTTATGAAGATGCAGTAAGTAATTTTAAAAATGCAGTTAAGCTGCTGAAGACATATTTTTCTAAATATGCAGCATCGCACCCAGATTTTTCTGATCGTTGGCAAGCTACAGAGAGTGTAATTCAAACAAATTTGCTTTTGCTGAATGATAGTGCTAGCAAGATAGATTTAACAAAAGGTAAATTAATCAAAAAGGAAGAAGGGACGTTAGGTTTAAATGAAACAAAAGAAGTTAAGCGTCGTCGATCATGCAATTTTCAAATTTGGCATTTTGGCGCTATTGCAATTAAACTCTTGGAGCTAACGTCAGTGGTTAATAAACAACAAGCTTATCAATTTAAAAAGCTGTTTCAACGGCTGCTTATTACACCAACTATGGATCTTTCATTATTATGGCTACAGTTAGATCATACAAAAGATACGGCTAAATGTTTTAAGGATACTCTGCATGAAGCCGGTACGGGTGGCAAAGCGCGAAATTGTGATACGATCTATGCTAATATTAGTACTATTATTTCAGCATTTATAGACTTTGAAATCAAGCACACGCCTGGTTTGGTTCCACGTTTTTCTAGGAGCTTGAAAGATACTATTAAGTTTTTTAGGGATCACTGGTGTTGTCGTACGCGCTTGGAATTTAATGTGCGTTTGCATCATAAGGTTGCAGAGGGTTGTGATAGAAAAGGTGCTATGACACCAACTACAGTGACCACACCTGTGCCTAGCTCGTTAATAGCTTAATAATCATTGAAATTCATGAAAAATTAAAGCATCCTTAGGTTATTGTAGTGTGTTAAAGGGGTGCAGTGATGGCATCTTCAAAAACAAATATGATTGCTTTTTTATGGTTGGTGTTATCGCAATGCATGATTGCAGTTAATATTGTGTATACCAAGAAACTGCTTCCTGTTATGCAGCCTTATTCTATTTTATTTTTTCGTTTTTTGATTGGTTTTATTGTTTTAATCATGATCCAGTTACTTATTAAACCAAAAGCTATAGCCATTATAAAAAAGCAAACTAAACCAGATTGGTTAGCTATATTTTTACAAGCTATAACTGCAGGTGCTTTGTTTAATGTTTTTATGATCATAGGTTTGCATCATACCACAGCAAGTATGGCTGGCATGATTGGCAGTGCTTTGCCAGCTATTGTTGTGCTCTTAAGTATTATTGTTTTGCGTGTAAAAATAACTTGGTCGATGATTGTTTGTGTCACTTTGGCAGTGTTAGGTTTAATTGTTATGCATGTCTCTGGTGATAAAGCAGGTCCTTTTCAGTGGTTTGGCAATGTTATGATTTTATTGTCACTGGTTGCCGATGGTTTATATTATATTCTTACTAAACGATTGCCAGTTAAAATGCCGATTTTTTTATTATCTGCCATATTAAATATGATTAATATTCCACTAATGCTATTGCTTGCTCTTGGGCATCATGATTTCATTACGTTTAATATGCCTCTACACCAATGGTGCTATTTATTTATGGTGGGCTTAAGCGTTGCTGGTTTTTATGTCTTTTGGTTTTTAGGTTGCGGCCGTGTTCATGGTATTGCAGTTGGCTTATCAACAGCTGTTATGCCCGTCGCTACTATCTGGCTAGCCTTTGTTTTATTGGGCGAGCAAGTGCATATATGGCAAATATTAGGCATGTGTATTGTTTTGTGCTCTATTGTGGTCAACGCTGCTTTTCAAAAGAAGTCTTCTAAAGTTCAAAGTCATTCGTAAAAAATACGGAAAATGAAATTATACGTATTTTTTACGGATTTAATCATTAAATAATTCTGTTAATATTCATTTTTATTATCAATTATTTTATTATTGAAAAATAATATAAGGAATGAATATGAATTTTTTTAAAGAGATGTGGACCTGTTTTTGTAGGGCTTTTCAATTATTTGCAACATTCAAAGGTCGCGCATCACGTCGTGAATATTGGTTGTTTGTTTTGTGTGATGTCATTTTTGTATTTATGTTGCTGTGCTTACCATTGGTATATTTATTGGTTTCATTACTTAATGTCGGCCAGAATATATTTAATGTTTTTGTTGGTGATTTCAGTATGATAACGTCGCTTGAGGTTTTTTGTATGATCTGGTTAATAGTTGGTATTATTTATACATTAATTACGATTATTCCACATTTATCTCTATCTGTAAGGCGTTTGCATGATACTAATAAATCTGGTAAATGGCTGTGGTTTGTTTATGCGCCATTCTTTATTAGAGTTTTTTCTATGATGGTGATTGTATTTTTGTTGGCAGAAAGCGGTCAGGAAAATGCATCATCATTATTATGGCATGGTATAGATGGTCTTGCGGCATTAGTTCAATTAGTTGCGCAAATCGTCTTTATTGTTTTCTTTTGTCTTGCTAGCGATAAAGGCGATAATCGCTTTGGTAAGCAGCCTGAAAGAATTTTTTTTGGAGCTAAACACGACTGTTAATTTTTGAATGATTGGACGGGCCTAATAAATAGGGTGATGATCCATTAATAAAAGATTTTGTTGTTAGTCCTGCTTGGTGGGTGGTATGCTAGTGAGCAGGTTAATTAACAAGGGAGTGGTTATGAGGCTAAAATCTTTAATGGGTTTAGTTGTAGGTGTGGCTATGGCAATTAGTACGGCGCTTGCTTATGCCGGTATTGTTACACTAAGACCTAAAATAACAGGTTTTAATCAAGTAGTTTTACAAAATTCAGGTGAATTGATTTTACGACAAGGTGCTCAAGATTCTATTGTAATGAAAGTACCCGCTAAGTTGAAAAACTATATGAATGTTTATAAAGCAGGTAATGTTTTAAATATGGGTATTAAAGATCATCCATTTCGTATTTGGCATCATCCCGTTTATTTAGTCACCATGAAACATATTACAGGTATTGCTATTGGTAACTCTGGGCAAATAGAAGTAAAAACTCCGATCCATACAAATAGTTTAGCAATAACACTTAAGAATAGTGGGCAAATTAATATACCTAATGTGCAGGTGAATGGGCCAGCTTCAGTTATTTTACATAATAGTGGCCGCATCCATATTGGCCAACTACAAGCGCAGAATATTTCTTTATATTTGGCAAATAGTGGTCATATAAATATAAATAATATTAGAAGTTCACAGCTTTCGGGTAGCATTCGTAATAGTGGGGAAATTAATTTAGCTGCTGGACAAGCGCATCAAGAAAATGTTTCCATGAAAAATTCGGGCCAGTATTTGGCTAAGAATGTCGTGGCCCAAAATGCTAGTGTGGTGATGCATAATTCTGGCCGTGTTGCGGTTCATGTAGTAAAAAATATTAGCATTCGCAAGCGTGGCGCAGGGCAACTATTTGTGTATGGCCATCCAAGAATTAATCACTTGGATGTTCATAATGCTTCTGGCATGCATATGGTGGGGTAGTGTTGTTTTGGCTTGGGGTTTGCTTGAGTAGGCAGATGTTTTGCTAGGTCCTGGATCGCTGTGCGTCCGGGATCGCTTTGTTACATCAAGTGAAACTACTCACCCCTTGTGGGAGAGTCAAAATCTCTGATTTTGGAGAGGGGGAGTATCAATAGTTGGTTATTAATAATATTCCCCCTCTCCGAAGAATCACCTTCCAGGTGATTCTTCGACTCTCCCTCAAGGGGAGAGTGGGTATTTTTATTGGTTATGCAACAACGCCCCACAAGGGTAGGGTGGGCTCGTTAGGTTTGATGCAACAACGCCGTCCGTGCTGATACCTAGCCATGGTTCCAGTTCGCTAGTTAGATGGCATTTGCTAATTCTGGTTTGATTGGGGCAAAGTAGTCCGTTATTTGTCTTTGAGGTTCAGGTTTTACAGGTTTTGAGGTGATACGGCAGGTTGTTCTAGCACCTGGTTCAACTGTCGTTTTAATGTGAGTATTTTTTAATCTTTTTAATTTTCTGATTGAGCTTGGGTCTATATTACGTTGGTTATTAGGGTTGAATTCTATGAACAATGTTGGCTTTGGCATACGTGCTTCCTTGAGATTGATTTATATAAAAAACGCATTATTGTCGATCTATGAAATACTGTCAATCTGATTTCAAAGCTCGTTTATTTGCGTAGTTTTAGGTATAAAGAACAATATCTACGAAATACACATTGTGTCCTAAGTAGTATATAAAGATCGAATGGATAAGTGGTATTAAACATACCTTTTGGGATTTACCGGAATGCCATCATGTCTAATGCCAAAATATAAGCCAGCCTTAGCAAAGCCACCGGTGTTGCCTACTGTGGCAATCATGGCGCCTTTTTTGATAACCTGTCCGTTATGATAAAACAGCTGTTGGTTACGGCCATAAAGTGACATATAGCCATGGCCATGATTGACAATCATCATCAAACCATAACCGGGTAGCCATTTAGAAAAGACGACTACACCATTGGCAACTGCGTAAACAGGTTGGCCCATGGGTGCTGCAATCACTACGCCATCAGTGGTGAGCTGACTATGGTCGATACGATTACCAAAACTTTGAATCAATTTTCCTTGAGTGGGCCAGTGCATATGCCTGTTAAAATTATAGTGAAATGATAAATTTTGGGTAACGGGAATATCCTGATTAGCTTGATCGATCGCTTGGGTTAGATCTTTTTTCTGCTTCATGAGTGCTTGTAATTGCGAGGTATGTGAAGCAATGGCCTTATTCATATGTTTCATAATCATTAAACGATGTGCGGTTGCTTTCTCTAGCATGACTTGTGTTTTTTTAATGTTAACCAACATGTTTTGATAATTTTTTTCTGAAGCTTCAAGGTTTTGTTTTTGTATTTGTAAATCTTGCATCTTCTGTTGAATGGAAACGGCTAATGCACTTTGCTTCTGATTAAGCATTTTTAAATAACTGGTTAAGCGTTGTTTGGTTTGAATTGATTGGTTTTGCAAAGCTAAGCGTAAGTTAGATTGCTTGCCAGTGCGGTATTCCATTTTAATGAGTTCTGCTAATTCTCTTTGGTAACTTTTTAAGGTTTTCTGGGTTTGCGCAATAGTTATTTTTATTTTTTTATTTTTTACGCGTGTGTCATGCAGTTGTTTTAAAGTATTGGTGCGCTGCTGCACTAAGCGACTCATATGTTCTTCAATATCTTTTAAATTCGTTTGTAAGTGATTGCGATCTTTTGTGATAGAGTTTAAATGCGCAGTAGCGCTATGAATTTTTTGGTCGATCCACTGAATGCTTTTTTGCACGCTACTTTCTGAATAGGCTGCCGTGTTAGCAAAGCCTAACGTAAGACTCATCCCTAAGAGTAAAATCCTTTGTTTATTCATGTAGCAAGTTCCGTCCAGTCATATCTTTAGGCTGTTCAATGCCCAATAAGGCAAGCATTGTTGGCGCAATATCACTTAATGATGCAGGTTCTTTATCAAAAGATAAAGCTTTTTCAGTCACAAATAATAGTGGCACAGGTAAATTAGTATGGGCGGTATAAGGCTGCTGCGTCTTTTCATCAAACATGAGCTCAATATTGCCATGATCAGCGGTAATTAAAGCTGCGCCACCGGTTAATAATATTGTTTGTACCAACTGTTCTAAGCAGCGGTCTAATGCTTCCATTGCTTCAATGGCTGCCTCCATATTGCCAGTATGGCCAACCATATCAGCGTTGGCATAATTACAAATAATCACATCGTATTGTTCAGAACGAATAGCTTCACAGAGCAGGTCAGTCATTTCAAAGGCGCTCATTGCTGGTGCTAAATCATACGTAGCCACTTTGGGTGAGGGCACTAAAATACGATCTTCATGACTATTTGGCTCTTCATGTCCACCATTAAAAAAGTAAGTCACATGGGCATATTTTTCAGTTTCTGCAATGCGTAATTGTTTGAGGTTATTAGCAGCCAATACTGCACCTAAAGTATTATCGATAGGTGGTTTATCAAAAATAACCTTGGCATTCAAACTAGCTTGATAAGCGGTTAAGGTATAAAGCGAGGCAGGTTTAAAATCACCACGATCAAAATGATCCCAGTTTTCATCGGTTAAAGCATGTGATAACTGAATAGCTCGATCAGCGCGAAAGTTCATAAAGATAACCACATCATTTGGTTGAATGGTGATCGGAGCAGCTTGTTCAGATTTAATTAAAGTTGGTGCGACAAATTCATCTGTTTCATCACGTGCATAAGCATCATTTAGCGCTTCAAGTGCATTATCTGCTTGATAGGGAGCCTCACCTTTAATGAGTAGATCAAAAGCGGCTTGTGTTCTGTCCCAACGTTGATCACGATCCATGGCATAAAAACGCCCACAAATTGAGGCTAAAGCGCCTTCACCTAAGCTAGCATAGATATCTTCAATATGTTTTAAACTAGGTTCAGCAGATTGAGGCGGCACATCGCGGCCATCTAAAAAAGCATGACAATAGGTTTTTTGTTGATAGTCTTGCCACAAGCTTTTAATTAAATGTGCGATATGTTTTTGATGTGAATGAACGCCACCAGGTGAAACCAATCCTAAAATATGAATATTGCTGTTATTCATTTTGGCTTGTTGCACAGCTTCTAAAACGGTCGGGTTTTTAGAGAGCTCAGCATGATCAACACTTTCATTGATGCGTGTGAGTGATTGCTTGATTAAGCGTCCAGCCCCTAAATGCATATGGCCTACTTCAGAGTTGCCAATTTGCCCAGCAGGCAAGCCAACGTGTTCGCCAGAGGCTTCGATCAGTCGATGTGGAAAGTGATTAAAAAGGGTGTCAATAGTATGGGTTTCTGCTATATAAGCAGCATTATGTTGTTTTTCTTTGCGGTGACCCCAGCCATCTAAAATGACTAAGACAAGAGGTTTAGTTTTGGTCATATCGTGCTATCCATAAATATGTTTTGAATGTATAGGTTTTTTTAAAACTTCTGCTACACTATTACTAGTCTATTATACACAAGAAACCTTATGCCAAAATTAAAAACTCGATTTGTTTGCCAAGAATGTGGCAATAGCAGCCCACAATGGATGGGTCAATGTAATCAGTGTAAAGCCTGGAATAGCCTGGTGGAAGAAACCGCGGTGCCGGTGGCTGCAAGTAATCAGCAGCATTATGCGGGAGCACAAACAACTTTATTGTCTCTGGCAGATGTATCGCTGACACAAAAGCCGCGTTGCTCAACGGGTCAAAGTGAGTTTGATCACGTGCTTGGTGGTGGTTTGGTTAAAGATTCGGTGGTGTTGATTGGTGGTGACCCAGGTGTGGGTAAATCCACTTTAATGCTACAAGTATTGGCGCAGTTATCCCATAAAATGCCTGCTATCTATGTGACGGGTGAAGAATCATTGCAGCAAGTGGTGATGCGTGCCAAGCGCTTGAAAGTGGATGCTGAAGCGCTGCAGTTATTAGCCGATACGTCGTTAGAGCGCATTTTAGATCAATGTAGAAAAGCTAAGCCAGCAGTGATTGTAATAGACTCGATCCAAACTGTTGGCTGTGCTCATGTCAGTGCCGCACCAGGTAGTGTGAGTCAGCTGCGCGAATGCACCGCGCGATTAGTGCAATATGCGAAACAAGAACAAGTGGCGATCTTTTTAGCTGGTCATGTCACCAAAGAGGGTGCTTTAGCAGGGCCTCGTGTATTAGAGCATATGGTCGATAGCGTACTTTATTTTGAAGGGCGTAGTGATAGCCGTTATCGGGTTATTCGTGCGGTGAAAAATCGTTTTGGTGCTGTGAATGAAATTGGCGTGTTTGCCATGACCGATTCTGGATTAAAACAAGTGACTAATCCCAGTGCGCTATTTCTATCAGCACGTGGTGAAGCTAGAGCAGGCTCAGTGACGATGGCTACTTGGGAAGGTTCAAGGCCGCTTTTAATTGAAGTGCAGGCTTTGGTGGACACTTGTTACGGTCAATCACCTAAACGGGTAACGGTTGGTTTAGATACGCAACGATTATCCATGTTACTAGCCGTATTAAATCGCCATGCCGGTATTCCAATGGCCGACCAAGATGTGTTTGTGAATGCGGCTGGTGGTTTGCGTGTGCAAGAAACTGCTGCTGATTTAGCCATGGTAGCAGCAGTGGTTTCCAGTTTGAAAGATCGAGCATTACCCAAAGATTTAATTGTCTTTGGTGAGTTGGGTTTGGCGGGTGAGCTAAGACCAGTGCCCTGTGGCTTTGAGCGCCTCAAAGAAGCTGTGAAACAAGGTATGAAAACAGCAATTATTCCAAAAGCCAACCTGCCCAAAGAGCCGATTAAAGGGCTTAATATTATTGGTATTGAGCAGCTGCAGCAGCTAATAGACTATTTTAATGCTCTTTAAGAATGGTTTGTAATATCTACTAATTATATATAGTATTAAGTTAATTATTAAAAAAGGAATTCCTATGTCAGTGCCATCTGAAATGACAGATTATATAACTTTAGCCGTTGGTATATTTGCCATGATGAATCCTATTGGCACCGGTGCAGTGTTTGCAACCATGGCCAGCAATATGAGTACTGTTGAGCGTAGAAAGACTAGCCGTACTTGTGCATTTGCAGTCGCAGTCATTTTGCTGATCACAGTTTGGATTGGTACACATTTATTAGAGTTTTTTGGCATTTCAGTAGGCGCGTTAGCTATTGCTGGTGGTATTATTGTTTTGCTGATGGGGCTAAAAATGCTTACTGGACCGACAGCATCAGGCACATCTACTGCAGATGTAAGTAGCCAAATTGGCATTGTGCCATTAGCTATTCCTTTAACATCGGGCCCCGGCACGATATCTAATATTATCGCTCATACCTATGCTTTAGAGTCATTAAGGTCAGACCTGATTGCTTCAGTTATTTGTATAGTGCTAGCTCTTGTTATTTGGGTGATGCTGAATATGTCACAATATATTATTAAAATAATTGGCTTTAATGGAGTGGATATCATCACTCGTGTTATGGGGCTGATTTTATCTGGCATCGCAATCCAGCTAATGATTAACGGTATTATTGAAGTATTACCATCTATAATGGCTGTTATATAGAATCACACTTCTAGTTATGAGTTAACCAAGTCACCTTTTTGTTTGTAGAGAGCATGTTATGCGCCTTTAAATATGGTATAGTTTTGCTTGTTTAAAATTATATCAATCAAAGGGTGCGAGTTATGAAGCGAGCAGTTAGGCCGTCGGGTTTTCAACCTAAGAAAACCGAAAAAAACAGGGCAAGTATTAAGAGAGATTATATTGAAATAGGCGAAGTGGGTGCTACTGAAAAGTTTGCAGACTTTAAAGCAATATTACAAAATGCTCATGCAGAATTCCCCAGAGAGAAAAAAGTAAAGTTAAGTAATCCTAGCTCTAGCAATATTGGTTATCTTGAAGGTGGTGCGGGTAAAGTAGATCAACATGTTAATAGTGATCATAGTCTTTGGGCTAACGTAAATTGTGCAACTTATAATATTATGGCATTGGCTTATAGTCTATATGATCAAGCTATTTATATTGGTTCTGATAAAAAATTCCATTTAGAAAAAAACAATCCTTTTTATTTTAATGAAACGCCTGACGATTATGTTAAAAGATGTGTGCGAACAGTGCAATCAATCATGCCATTGATAAAAGCGGGTAAGCCAATGCATTTGCAGGAGGCCTCAGGATTCTTTATTAAATTATTAGTATGCGCTATGACATTAGAAGGTATTAAAGGTACTATTGCACATGGTAATAATAATTTTTCGAAAGGGTCTGTTGCAACTATTAATGATATATGGGCTGATCAGAAAACAGTTAAATATGCAGAGCATCATAAAGACATGCAAAGCGCTTATGTGGCGACGATTATGCCACTTACCAAGATGAGCAAACTGGCAAGGATTCCCGCTGAACTGTTAGAACAATTAGAAAATAGTTTTCTAGGCTTAATGAATGCAGCTTTTGCAGGTGCAGAACGCAAAATAAGAAGGCTGCGCCAAAGAATGGTTACGACTATTATTAACAGTAAGTTACATATTAATATCCATATGCCTGTTGGTTGGATTAATAAGAAATCGGTTAGTCAGCAACAAGTGCAAGATAAGATGAATGCTGTAAGGCAACGGTTGTTAGAGTATTGTTTGCAGCTTAATTTGCCAATTAATGAGATCATTATGGCGGGTGATTTTAATGTAAATATTAATTCACAGCCCACTACTTATGGTGGTGCAGCGTATGATACTGTTTTGGCCGATGATTCAAGGGGCGCAATTCAGTTACCGACGCAAATTAACATTACAGATGTCAAATTTAATTATTTACATGAAAAAAAGGCTCCACATCCAAAAACACCCAATATGAAAGGTTCGGAAATTAGATTTCGTATGACTCAAGCTATCAAGGAGTATGATCGCAAGCATCCTGGTCATTTAAATCAGCCGCTCTTTGAAATGACGACACCTGAAGTTCGGCAGTCTCATCAGTTATGGGTTGAAATTTGCTCGTTGTTTACAGATGCGCCTCAAAGTGACGCCACAAAACATCTGCAGCAACAGTTATTATTGGTTTTAGAAGGGCCAGTTGTTGAAGCGCCGATTATGTTAGCTAATAAATTTAAGCTTCAATTGGCAGCTCTGCCAGAAATTCAGCCTAGTTTAGTTAAAAATGATCAGCGATTGAAGGTGGATGCGAGTCATGCTATGTCAAAAGCATTTACATTATCATCTAAAGTAGCTGATATTAAAGGTAGGTTCGTGCAGACGTTTGGTAGATGGACAGTGCTATTAGATTCTGTTAAGCCCATAATGGCGCCAAGTTTGTCATTGAGTCATTTAAAAAGTACTGCGTGGCAGCAGCTAAAGCCTGGCCCCAAAAATAGCCCTAGCGATATGAATGGTTTACCTAACGGTTTAACTCATTCGCAAGTGCTATAGTCCGTTAAGTTGTAACTTGGCTGCTCATCCGATACAGTGGAAGGACTAACTATTCGCAAGGAGGCGACATGAGCACGGCCGCAACAACCACTTTAAGTTTATCCAGTTATGCAACCTTATTTGTAGGGTTGTTAGCTATCATGAATCCGCTAGGCAATGCTGCCATTTTTTTAAGTTTGACTCATTCAGATGATACAGCAGCAAAAAATAAAATTGCGCGAACTTGTGCGATTGCGGTAGCTATTATCTTATTAGTGACCATTTGGTTTGGTGGCGATATTTTAAAATTATTCGGTATTTCAACTGCTGCGCTAACTGTGGCAGGTGGTCTTGTGGTATTACTTATTGGTTTAAAGATGTTAAGTTCTGATGATCTTGGTTCATCTTCAGATGGCAGCAGTGCCAATATTGGTATTGTGCCATTGGCTATACCATTGATATCTGGTCCGGGTGCCATGGCCACTATTTTAGCGCATTCTTATTTATTAGTGGATTGGCGGTCAAAATGTTTGGTCAGTGTTGTTGGTGTTACAATTGCAATTTTGGTGGCGATGGCTTTTATTTGTGCGAATAAGTTAACGGCTTTAATGGGCACCAATGGTTTAAGCGTTGTTACGCGTATTATGGGCTTATTGATTGCCGCCATTGCTGTTCATCTACTAGCAACAGGTTTACCAGAACTGTTTCCAGTATTAGCAATGACGGGCTCTTAATCCATCTTGGAGATACAAACTGTATCTAATCTAAATATTTCAAAGCTATTGATAACATAGATTTTTTAAAGGAATAAATGATGATTTCAAGTAATAAGCCAATGTGCTCAGGGTCAGGTGCAAATAAAGATGACGTTGGGTCAAAGGTTGATCCGTTTCTAAATTTATTTTTTCATTTTGCAGGCGCAGATATGTCTGCTTGTCCAAAACAAATGACCACAGCTTCTGAGTTGCTCAATGCTTCCAATCGCAAGCTAAAGGATGCCAAGGGTGATTTAATTATCGTTGATAACAATAATTTATATGTCTACGGACATGATCATAAAAGGAAATTAAAGCGTAACCTTGCCGGGACATCAGCTTTTTTTCCACTAGCATCAGTTTCCCATATTGGCCCTATGATGGCTTATTTATTACAAACCAAAGATAATGGCGATAGTATTGATGTCAAGCTGCAGTCTTATTTAACTGCTTTAGAGGAGGCTCGTGAATATAATCTGAGTAGTCATTGGATTGACCAAGCGGACTTAACAGGTTTTTCAACTCATAAAAGCCAGATAACAGATATGATTAACTACGGGTTATTGCAAGCAGCTGATTATATAAGCCAGATTTTGTCTAAGCAGCTTGAGCTGAATTCTAAAACACTGACTCATTTTTTAACTTATAGTAGCGAAGCTTTTCCAATTCCATTTAATAATGTCATGATTGGCACCATGCTGCTTATGCAGTTATATACTTTTGCGGTAGCTTACCAAGACCTCATGAAACTTAATTTACATTGGCCAACCACAAAGGTGCTAATTCAATATAAAGCTGGTGGTAATGTTACGGCTGGTGGATCACCAAGCAATAATTTCTATGTTCCTTTTTTTGAGAGGGTATCCAATAATCAGCTTGATGAAAGCCGCATTTATATTGTGCCATATTTATTGGACAAAACTTCATTGGGTGAGGATGAGCTTACAGAAGATGATTTTAATTATTTTCAGTCTACTTGGGATACCATTATGATATTTAAAAACTTGTCTGATACGCTATTCCCTACGGTAGCAGATATTACAAAACCAGAGCATGTTAGCATACCTGGTGACTATGATTATTCTCCTGAGGGGTGTATTGAAGATTTTGTTAAACGTTTAAAATATAGCTTAAAGTATCCTGAAGAATTGGTTACTAATTGTGTGGGCTTTTGGATAGTTGAAGAGCTTTACAAGAAAAACTGGGATTTCTCAGCAATGAATTTGCCTGGCCTGACCAGTGGTTTTCCGGATGGCATAACAGCCTATCCAAAAGTGAGCTGATGATATCTGATTGAATCATTACCTTGTTGCAGATAGGCCAGGGCTTGAAAAACTAAAAGACTTGTTGCGGAAGGTGATACACTGGTCGTGTAGCGACTCGATCGTCTTGGCCGAACACACAGGTATTTAATCGAATGGATCAATGAGCTAGAAGAGTAGGGCATAGGTTTTAAGAGTCTTCACAAAAGCATTGACACCAGTGGCTCATCGGGTAAGCTAGTTTTTCATATCTTTGGCACGTTATCTGAATTTGAGCGTAGGTTAACACCTGTCCCTGTAAGGTGGGATAAATATTTAATACAAAATGTGATTTATCTAGATGCAGCAACTTTATTATGTCTCGTTGTGTGACAAGCAAAACCGCCTTGATCTGCTTTAGCTTCATTAGTAGCTGGACCACGCATACCTACTCGATCAACTAAAGTTGCTATTTTCTTGTTTACTACTGATTCTTTTAGTTGGTGGAATAAAGTAAAAAATGCTGGCTTGATAGCTTGGCTCCTATCAATCAAATCTAATGCCGTTAAAACAGACTTCAGCTGTGTCGCTGTGTAGCTACCAACTTTAAACCCGAGCTGTTGCATCAAAACATCTACTGGCATGCTCTTGTTAGGCATTTCAACTGCTAATATTTCAGGCGCGAGACAGGCATTCTCAATATATTTTTTGCGAATATGCGCTTTTTTCTCTTGCGTGCTCGTTAGATTTTGTATGGCTTGCAGTCTTTTTTCAGCCATGGTAAATATCATGCTAACATCAGAATCATCCGCAATCACTAAATTACCAAGTTTATCATCTAACCAGCTGATCGTTGCTATGTAACACCATTTGGGTAGGTCTTGCAAAGATTCTTTAATCTTATTAACCAGATTATTTAGTGATATTTGAATCTGAGATACCGCTGCGTTATCACGACTCAAATGGCTTTCTTCATCTGCTCCTTGTATTGTAGTGATATTGAATCTGGTAAAATGATTTAAACATGCTGCTATATCTTCAGGTTTGAAGTCTTGAATTTCAGCTAAACCGTGGTTAGTTAATAAACCGTAATGATTTGCGCCACGCTCTAAATCCAAGTTAGTTGAATGTTTAACTATGTCAGTGACCAGTTTGATTAATTCGTCAAACGACCAATCCATCAGACTGAAGTAAACATGCTTATGTGTTAGTGAATATGCTTTTATTGCGCTTAATATAATATCTTGGTTGATCGCTTGTGCGCCTGGCATCTCTTCTAAAATACTGTGTAATCGATGTGTAAACTGTAATAGCTCATTGCACTTATTATCACTGTAAAGTACTCCGTTAAAGTGAGTAGCAATTTTATGAGCAAGCACGCCAGGCTCACCTTTATCTGGATTCAATAAAGATTGTAACCGCTTTTGTCTAATTTTCTGTACTTGGCAACAATGATAAGCAGCTGCAAAAAAAGAGACCATACCAAGAATGCCCAAAACCGTCATAAGATAAGGCAGATATTCCGGGGCACCAGCAATAGGAACACTGACCTCAGAATCATAATTGTCTTTATCCGCATCCGACAAAGCTGATTGCACGAACACTGCCAAAAGGACACCCTCTAATGGTAATTTCATAAACAATACCTTATTTTATACAGACTATTCATCACAATTTGGCTCCAATTTTAACATGACTATCTACAAACTTGAAGACCTTTTAATACCACTACCTTGTAATGCCCCCGGTTAATCAAGCAGCAATTAAGAGAGTCTCATCCGCTACTTGCTGAGGTGTTTTATGTCCCAGCGACATATGGGGGCATTGCAGGCGTAAACAAAACATCCGTTTTATTTACCAGTCAAAAACACCAACTGCAACAAGATGTTATCAGGGCTTACGGGTTAAATAACTGTAGGTTAATCCTCCCAATAAATCAAAGTTAACCATTTACTGCTTGCATTCTGTTTATTAACTGAAAAAGGCTTCTTTGTGAGCTAATCCGCGTAAGTGTTGAAGCTGCTCATGCTAGAGGCAGACAGGGCGGCCGCCCTAAAAAACATAAGCAACGACTAGCCTTTGAATTATATAAAGGTGGGCAACACGCTGTTAAAGAAGTATGGGAAATGGTTGTGGTTTCAAAAAAAGCACTTTATAAGTGCCTGCGTGAATGTGACTTATGCCCATTAAATAGGAAAGTCACCTTTGTCCCTAGTTAAAATGTCACCTTTTAGCCTGGGGTAAATCCATGAAGAGCAAAGGTTGCATATTAATGGGCCCACAAGAATTAGAGCGCGTAGCGCTTCTTGAGAAAATAAAATATAAAAAAATAACCAAAAAAAGAAAATAAAGTGTCATTTTCCGTATTTTTTACCATTATGTGTGACAAAAATATTTGATAAAATCGTTAATAGTTATACATCAATTTACCCATGATCAACATGGATTACTTAAGAAGGAACACACAATGCATATTTACATGAAAATGGATAAAATTCCAGGCAGCGCAACAGACAAAGCTCATAAAGATTGGATTGAGCTAGAAGGCTTTAATTTAGGCGTTAATTGTCCATCACCAATGATTTCAGGAAAAATGGCCGATCGCCAATTTAGTTTGCCTGAATTTATCGAGCCAACCTTTACTAAAAAAATAGATAAATCTAGTGGTGGTTTGTTCGATCACGCCACATCAGGTAAAGTTATTCCTCAAGTAACAATTGCTATGACAGGCAATGATACCGATTATTTAACCTATACATTAACGAATGTTATTATTACAAGCCGCAATATTGAAGCACATAATGGCGCAGGTGTTATTGAATCAGGCACCTTAAGTTATAGTAAAATTTCTGAAACACATACACAGGCAGGTGCTAACGGTAAGTCATCATCACCATTCACTACAGGTTATAACCTAGAAGAAGCGAAGAAACTATAATGGGCGATTCAAGTAATATTGTAGTTGAAGTGATTGTTTGGGATGGCATTAAAAATCCGCATAATCCATTTGGTCATGTTACAACAAGAATTATTAAAAATGGTATTAGTTACTCTTATTCGTTAGAGTCAGCAGATGCCCCAAGAATAGTATGTAATACAGAATCATTTAGCAAAATTGAGAAACGTGAACAAAGGATTAGATCAGGCAACGGATTTATTTTGAATCTTACAAGTGATCAAGCAAGAGAAATCTTTATGACAATGCAAGCGAGGTTTCATGCTTATCAATCAAAAAGTTGTATGTATCATTTTATTAGTCACAATTGCACGCATGCTATACAGGTAGCTATTAAAAAATCTGGTATAAAGCTATATAATTTTGTACCTGGTGGTGTAACACACTTCCCATCTGATGTGCAAAGAGACCTATTGTTAACTGAAAATAATGGAGTGCCTTTGGTAAAGGAAATTATACAATACCCGAAGGGTCAAGATAAAGGAACTATTGTAAAAAATGATGGTAAAATTAAGTTGTTGTTTGATATAGTAGCTACTCATGGCAAAAATGGATGGCATGAATATAGTGGGTCTAATTTATCAGAGAATTGGTGATTAAAATGTTAGAGTGGTGGCTTGATAGCCTTTGGTTGATTCTTCCTTTTATGGTATTGGCGTCAACATTATTGTCGTTACATGCTTTTTTTCTTTTGCATAGAAGGCAAAAAATATTTATCTGGGATTATGGGCTGGTAATCTATGTAACAATATTTTGGACTTACTTACAAAGCTATGCTAAACCTGTGTTCGGCCAGTTTACATTTATTCATTTATTTGTAGAAGGGGCTATTTTAGTGTTCATGTGTTCCGTTGTTCAATATATAAAATTGAAGATTCCAGACAGGATACCAGCTAAGTATATTTCAATTTTAAGCATATTATTTATGATGCTTTTTACTTGCATTATTTTTTATTTAATGCCTATCTTTGCAACTAATAATTAAGAAGTGATTCTATTCATAGTATATATGAATTAGTTATTTAATTTTCATTAATTGACCGACGGCCGGTATTCTAGTAAAAGAAGGTCGTGAGGTAAAGCAGACTTCCGTTTTATTTACCAGTCAAAAACACCAACTGCAACAAGATGTTATCAGGGCTTACGGGTTAAATAACTGTAGGGTAATCCTCCCAATAAATCAAAGTTAACCGTTTACTTCTTGCATTCTGTTTATTAACTGAATAAGACTTCTTTGTGAGCTAATCCGTGTAAGTATTGAAGCTGCTCATGCTAGAGGCAGACAGGGCGGCCGACCTAAAAAGCTTAAAAAACATAAGCAACGACTAGCCTTTGAATTATATAAAGGTGGGCAACACGCTGTTAAAGAAGTATGGGAAATGGTTGTGGTTTCAAAAAAAGCACTTTATAAGTGCCTGCGTGAATGTGACTTATGACCATTTAAAGATGTATGCGTTTATTTCTTAATTATTTTTTCTATGATTGTTTGGAAAGGGGGTTGATATTGCTCGGTATCATCCAGTAAAAAAGCCCCCAATTGGAGGCTTTTGTATTCATCACAAAATATTTTATTTTGCAGTTGGCGCTGAAGGTTTTGTTAAAAAGCTAATGCCTTGCAATACGAAAACAATACCTGCCATTTGGCCTAAAATTCTTAAACCAACAAAAGGCCAGCCTGAGAATAATTCTAGAGCAAATAAAATGGCAACAATACCTGTGATAACCATTAGAACCATGCCGATTGTTGAAGGTGAGCCAGAAAAAGCTCTATGGAACATAGATAGGCCAAATAGTACGAACCAAATACCTAATAAAACAGATAAGATGGTTACACCATGGGTTAGCATTAAAATACCAACAATAACACCTACAATACCAAATAGAATTTGGCTTGCAGCACCGCCTTGTTTGTTAGCGAAGCCGCCTAACACATAAAGCACACCAGAGATAATAAGTAATACACCCATTATTGTCGTAATGCTATAAGCTGTGAAGATTGGTAAAAAGAAAGCGATTAAACCGATTAAAATCAGAATAATACCTTCAGATGATGATGAACGAGTCGTTGTAGTCATGTGAAAATTCCCTATTCAAGTTAACTAACATGCATAAATATGCATGATCCCAATGTTTAACTATAGCATGACTTAATATAAAAGCACAAAAAGTACAATTCGGTGATATGCAAGTGTATTAATGATGGTTATCAAGCATAGGTCATGATAGGATGCATGCTTCAAATTCAAACAAAAATAGTGGCCTAATAGGTCAACTTGATAAAAGGCGTGTAAATGATTGAAAATAGAAGGAATGTGGCGATTATCGCACACGTGGACCATGGTAAAACAACTTTGGTGGATGAACTATTGTCGCAAAGTGGCACTTTAGTCACGCGTGATGCGCCTGTTGAACGGGTGATGGATAGTAATGAGCTGGAAAAAGAGCGTGGTATTACTATTTTGGCTAAAAATACAGCCATTAAATGGGGTGATTATCATATTAATATCGTCGACACACCGGGCCATGCTGATTTTGGTGGTGAGGTTGAGCGTATAATGTCGATGGTGGACTCTGTAGTTTTGTTGGTAGATGCCCAGGACGGTCCAATGCCGCAAACACGCTTTGTCACGCAAAAAGCTTTTATGTGGGGCTTAAAGCCGATTGTGGTTATTAATAAAGTCGATCGTGATGGCGCGCGCCCTGATTGGGTAGTCGATCAGATTTTTGATCTATTTGTAAGTTTAGGTGCCACCGATGAGCAACTAGATTTTCCAGTGATTTATGCTTCAGCTTTACAGGGTTGGGCGACTAATGAGCTAGAAGACCCTCGTGAAAATATGAACCCATTGCTAGATAAAATTGTCGAAGTGGTGCCGGCGCCAGATGTGGATATCGATGGCCCATTTCAAATGCAAATCAGTTCTTTGGATTATTCTAGTTATGTGGGTGCAATTGGTATTGGCCGAATCAAGCGCGGTTCTGTTAAGCCGAACCAACAGGTCGCAGTTGTTGGTCGTGATGGCAAACAGCGTAATGCAAAGATATTACAAGTACTTGGTTTTATGGGCTTAGAGCGCGTAGAAGTTAAAGAAGCCACTGCTGGCGATATTGTTTGTATCACTGGTGTAGATCCAATTTATATATCCGATACCTTGTGTGATCCTGAGCGCGTTGAAGCATTGCCTCCCTTGGTTGTTGATGAGCCAACGGTATCGATGACATTCCAAGTGAACGCCTCACCATTTGCTGGTAAAGAAGGTAAATATGTAACGTCCCGTCAAATCAGTGATCGTTTGCAGCGCGAATTAATTGCTAATGTTGCACTTCGTGTTATGCCAGGTGATTCACCTGAAAAATTCATTGTTTCAGGTCGTGGTGAATTACATTTATCTATTTTAATCGAAACGATGCGTCGTGAAGGTTTCGAATTAGCCGTTTCTCGTCCGCAAGTCGTTTATAAAGAAGTGGACGGTGAAATGTGCGAGCCTTATGAATCTGTGATGGTGGATGTGGAAGAGCAGCATCAGGGTTCTATCATCGAGCAGCTTGCAAACCGTGGTGGTAAAATGGAATCGATGGAGCCAGATGGTCAAGGGCGTATACGTATCAAATATATCGTGCCTACACGTGGTTTAATCGGTTTTCATTCTAGGTTTTTAACTTTAACGTCAGGTAGTGGTATTTTAAATCACGTATTTGATCATTATGCGCCAAAGAATAATAAGCAAACTGTGAAGCATCGTAATAACGGTGTGTTGATCGCGAATGCGGCAGGAACAAGTCGTGCTTATGCTTTATATAATCTACAAGATCGTGGTGAAATGTTAATTGATCCACAAACGGATGTGTATGAAGGTATGGTGGTCGGTATTCATAAGCGTGATAATGATTTAGTTGTGAATATTATTCGTGAAAAACAATTAACCAACGTGCGTGCTTCTGGAACAGATGAAGCGCTAACACTTACGCCGCCTATTAAGCATACTTTGGAACAAGCGCTAGATTTTATTGACGATGATGAATTGGTTGAAGTAACACCGAAAACAATTCGTATCCGTAAAAGATTTTTGCTTGAGCATGAACGCAAACGTTCGAAGAAATCTAGCTAGGGATCTTCTGCCAAAAGTGCTGCATTTTTGTGGTGCTCGCCGGCCGCGTTTTTTTTCTTGTCATCCCGGCTGCGCAGCGAGCTGGGACTTAGTTTGTTAGGCAGAAGTTCAGGTTGAGCCCGGGATGGCATGGTTGTGTCATTTGCCACACCCCCAACTCCTCGTTACACTATAAATATAAAGCAAACAGCAAGGAGGCCGTGTGGGCATCTGTTTAGTATTAGGTGGTGGTGGGGCGCGCGGCATTGCGCATGTTGGCGCTATTCGTGTACTTGTCGAAAATAATATCCCTATTGATTCTATCGTTGGCACTAGCGCTGGCGCCATGATTGGCGGTATGTTCGCTTATAATCCTGATATTGATTGCCTGGAAAGCTTTATATTAAAATCAAGGAAGAGGCATGTGGTAACACGCGATTGGTTAACCTTTAAAGGCTTTAGCAATGGCAAAGCTTATGTAAAGCACATGAATAAATACCTTAAAGGTGCTGAGTTTAGCGATCTCAAAATTCCATTTACCGCATTAGCAGCCGATTTAAATACCGGCGAATTAGTACCTATTAATGAGGGCAGTGTCGCTATGGCGCAATTATGCTCTTCAGCCTTGCCACCAATCTATGCACCAGTTGAGCATATCGGAAGAACTTTGGTCGATGGTGGCTGTATAGAGTCGGTTGGTGCTGATTATGCGCGTACCATCACTGCAGATGATACGCCTGTTATTGCGGTGCAAGTGGGTATTAACTTTTCTGAAAAAAAACCTAAAACTGTACGTTCAATTATGTATAATTTTGTACAGATTCGTACAGTTTATTTCGATGCTTTATGTGCAAAATCAGCTGATGTGATGATAAGACCGGATATCCCAGGATGTAATATTTTAGATGATAGTGATAAAAAGGGTTATATTCAAAAGGGCAGGGAGGCCACTTTAATGCAGATTGAAAAGATTAAGCAGTTGCTAGGATAGTTGTTTGCTGCTGTATATTTTCATAGAGGCGTCACAATCCTGATTAACTACAAGATCACTACTCTCCTCTCGTAGGAGAGTCAGAAACTTTGTTTTTGGAGAGGGGGGGGTAAAACCACAAAGTCAGTCGCAATTCTATGATTATCCGCTATAATACCTTCCATGAATAAACTCTACACCACATTACTTACCGCTACGTTGCCGTTATGGTTGCTTCGTTTAAGGCGCCGTGCCAAAACATTGCCCGCCTACAGAGAACGTTGGGATGAGCGCTTTGGTAAATATCAAAGTGCACCATTTGCTTCGCATCAGCCATTAACAGAAAAAACCATCTGGATTCACACCGTGTCTGTGGGTGAATTTCTAGCAGCAAGACCGCTCATTAAAGCTTTGTTAGCGGCCTATCCAGAAACTACTATGGTGATTACCACCACAACACCTACGGGTTCAGAACAAGTTGTGAAAACTTTTGGTGAACAAGTGCAGCATGTTTATATACCTTTTGATTTGCCGTGGATGCTCAAACGTTTTATCAAACATTTTCAGCCAAAAATCTGTTTGATTATGGAAACAGAATTGTGGCCAAACATGTTAGCTGTGTTAAAGAAAAATGATATCCCTAGTGTTTTTGTTAATGCTCGTTTGTCAGCACGCTCAGCCAAAAGCTATTTAAAAATTAAAAAAACAGTGCGCCGTATGATGCAAAATATCACGCAAATTATCGTGCAAAACAAAGATGATGGACAACGTTTTGTTGGCTTGGGCTTAGATCAAAATAAATTAACCATTGCAGGTAATATTAAATTTGATATGCCAGTGCCAGAGGGGATTGCAGAAAAAGCCAAAGATATGGCTAATCATTTAGGCAAAGGTGACCGACCAATGTGGGTGGTTGCCAGTACTCATGAAGGTGAAGAAGCTTTAATTTTAAAATCATTTGCCAATATTAAAAAAGACATTCCAAATTGCTTATTATGTTTGGTGCCGCGTCATCCCGATCGTTTTGATCATGTTTATAACCTTTGTCAAAATGCTGGTTTTAAAGTAGGGCGCCGCAGCCAAGAAAACCCGTTAGATGCTGAATGCGATATTGCTATAGGCGATAGTATGGGTGAAATGATGGTTTACTATGCTGCTGCAGATGTGACTTTTGTTGGTGGATCATTAATACCTATTGGTGGTCATAATCTTATTGAACCAGCATTATTAAGTTTGCCAATTTTAACAGGTCCTAATATGCAAAATTTTTTAGAATTAAAAAATCTAATGGTGGCTGCAGATGCTGTTATCATCTGTGACAACGAGAATATTGTTGCGGATCAGGTTATCGATATTCTAAAAAATCCAGAGCAAGCCAAGGCTTTAGGTCAGCGTGCAGAACAAGTTGCTGAAGACAATCGCGGTGCTTTAGAAAAGCACCTTGATAAAATTCACGGTATTATCAGATAGTTAGCTAGAAGAAAAAAACTTAACCCAAAAACCTTGACAAATATATCAAACCCATGTACTGTTACAGCGTTACATTAATATTTTTAAAAAAGGAACAAATATGAAACAAGTTAAATTATTAGTAGGGTTGGTCTCTTTGGGTTTATCAGCAGCAGCATTGGCTATGCCAGGTCAATCAGTGCAGCAAATGTTAGGTTTGCAAACAGCAGCACAATGCAAAGACCTTGCTGGCTATAATAAATGCTATCAAGATAATCATTGTGCTAGCCAAACTGGTTTTGGTCGTATGATATGTGCTCAAAGTTGCAGTAACCAATATTGTTAAAGATTAGCTAGTGCTGAGGTTAGTTGTTTAAGGGCAAGTCCACGATGGCTAATTTGGTTTTTTTGTTGTTTGCTTAATTCAGAGGCGGTACAAGCCAATTCTGGAATAAAGAAAATAGGGTCATAGCCAAAGCCTCGTTCGCCTTGTTGTTCTTCAATGATCATGCCATACCAGGTAGCAGTAGCTACAATAGGGCAAGGATCATTGGGGTATCGTAAATAAACCAAAGCACAATAAAAATAGGCTTCACGGTCGAGGCCTTTTAATGCGCTCATTTTTTTTAGCAATAGATCGATATTATTCTGTGCTGTCGCTTTGGTACCAGCATATCTTGCTGAATAAATACCTGGTGCGCCATCTAAGTTGGGCACACAAATGCCTGAATCATCAGCTAAAGTAGGTATTTTATAATATTTACAAGCAGCACGAGCTTTGATTAACGCATTTTCCACAAAGGTCAGCCCAGTTTCAGGAACTTCCGGGTAGTTGGGGGCAAGGGTAAAAATGTTATAGCCTAAGGGTTCTAGGTTATGTTTAAACTCAGTTAATTTGCCTTGGTTTGTCGTAGCCAAACAGATTGGTGGCATCGCTTAAACGCCTCTAGTAGCAATGGTTAGAAATAAGAAACCATAGAATAACCAGAGCAATGTCAGCAAAGTGGCAATTAAATAAAGCCCTGCGACTAGCGGCGTTATTTTTTTGGCATTTTTTTTCATTTGTGTGGCGCCATAAAATAAGCCAGCAATTAAAAAGAGTATGAGAATAAAAATAATGATAGCAAACATGGCAAGTCTCCTGTTTGCATATATTATGACAGAAAACTGCCTATATTGACAGATGTTATATAGTTCACGAGTTTTGCACGTTGCTGCGAAACTCATGCAGTTGTTCCTTGATAAATGAACATGAATCCGCTTAAATAAACAGAGGATATGACAGGGAATCTGCAATGACCTTTGCCAATGAATTTTCTCATCATCATGTGATTGTTGGTGCTGTTTTAGTTATTTATTTATGTATAGCGCATTACTTATCGCCGCAATTAAAAAAAATATCTTGGATCAGTCCCAGTCAGCTTGTTTCATTTGCTGCTGGAGTTACTGCAGCCTATGTATTTTTGCATATGTTGCCTGAACTTATTGAGAGTCGTGATAATATCCGTGTTATTTTGCAAAAGTATGGTTGGCAACAGCAGGTTGTCGACTTGTTTGTTTATTTCTTAGCGCTAGTGGGTTTTGAGGTTTATTATATTTTATCTTATATGGGGGATCGTGCGAATTGGCGTCAAGATGGATCGGTTAATAAATTATTTAAATATGCCATTGGCTTTTACTTTATTTATAACTTTTTAATTACCTATACCTTAATGCTGCGAGTTGATACAAGTATTTTATATGCTGTTTTATTTTCATTAGCAATTGGCTTGCATTTTGTGTTAACGGATAGGCAGCTTAGGCGAACCTATCCGACATTATTTTCACTTAAATTTAGAATTGTTTTATTGTTGGCTTTAATTGTTGGGTTTGTAGTATCATTGGTTTTTCCAATTAGTGCCTTTGGAACGTCGTTATTTGTGGCTTTTCTATCGGGTGCTATTTTATGTGTTTCGTTTACCGAACAATCATCGATAACTAAGCAAACAAGTTTAGTAAGCTTTATGATAGGGTCTTTGGTTATGTCGGCTATCCTTGCATTAGCATTGATTCACGCAGCTTAGGAGGTTGCTTTATGTATGTAAAAAAAATAGTTACAATTGCTTTAGTCAGCTTAAGTTTGGCGCCTGTATTACAAGCACAAACAAAGTCTAATGAGTCAGATATTCAAATTTATGAAAATGGCCACTTAGTAAAGAGCTATGCAATCAATAGCAATACACCTGCGAAAATAGATCTTGCAGCATCACGTAAGGGGCATCCTCTGCAAGAAACTATTAAAATAGAAGGTAATGCTCCTGGTGAGCGTGGTCATGAAGTGATTCATTTTACGGATGAAAAAGGTAGTATGGTCGATGCCCATTTATTTAATGAGATTGTGAAGGATCAGCAAACTGAACAAGCGTTGATGCGGCAGTATTTTGGCCGTATGCAAAGCATGATGCATAGTGAAATGCAAATGTTACAAAATGAAAACCGCTATTTACAGCCACAGAAGCATTATGCTTTTTTTAATTTCTCAAATAAAGATCAAAATGTGATGCCGGCAGAGGTAGTTAGACAGCATGAGCAAAATAATGCATTACAAATAAGGGTGCAAATAAAGCACCCTCAAAAAGAAAGTTGGTGGCATAGAATTAAAAGTTATTTTTAATCTGCATTGACCAACTTGGCTGAGGCGCCAGATTTATCTGAACCAAAAGGTGCATCGATAACGGTTGCGCCAACTCGTGGTCTTGGTTTAATGCATAAGGCACAAATCGTAGCGACAAGAAACAGGCCAATTAATACGGTAAAGGCTAATTGAAAATCGCTGGTTTGTAATTTATTGCCATGGCCATGATACTCTAATAAATAACCGAACACTGGTTGTATGACAGAAGGCACCGCTACGATCATCGTTGAAACCAAGCTTGAAGACGTGGCTTTAAAACCAGGGCCTGATTGGCGTGAAGCATGGCTATATGAAAGTGATTGCGAACCAATGAGCACGCCCATTAAGCAGAATAATCCTGCTAAAACAGCTGCGCTTGGGTGGCCGAATACAATGGCCACTGCAATTAGCACCATGGTTGTTGCAGAACTTACCATCACTGCTTTGTGTATTGAGTAATGATCGGCAATATAGCCTAGCAATGGCGCACCGATAATAGATCCCATAAAAATAAGGCTGTTAATGCCGCTGGCTGCTGATGCGCTCATATGGTAACTCACCATTAAATAGCGCGTACCCCATAAAGCACCAATAATAAAAACAGCTAGGTTTAATAGGCTTGCAAATAAAGCGGCAAACCAAACCTGGATATTTTTAATGACTGTTAATAAAGACTGCCATAAACCATGATTTTTAAGCATCGCGCGTGTTTTAACCAGGACGTCGTGGTTTGGTGCATCTTTAATAATAAAAAGCATCCAAGCTAGCATAACGACACCTAGGCCGGCATCTATCCATAAACCTTGGCGCCAGCCAAAAGTGCTAAACAACCACATGGCAGGATGTTGCGCCATCATGCCACCAAGACTACCGATCGTGATAATAATACCTGTCATAAAAGATAAACGATTTGGGTCAAACCAGCGGGTTGCAAGTGTAAAGCCACTTAAAAAACAAAAAGCACAGCCTAAGCCAATAAAAAAGCGGGCCATGGCAAAGGTGAAAAAAGAATGGCTGCTGGCCATCATCATCACGCCAAGAATACATAAAGTCATGGCACCAGCAATCACGCGTTTTGTTGAAATACGATCAAGCAATAGTCCTGCTATGAAAACTAAGCAAGTGTCAGCCATAAAAGTGATTGAAGATAGCGTACTAATTTGCGCTGGGCTGTAGCCAAAACTATTGGCTAAATAAAGGTTTAAAGAGTTCATGATATTTAATTGAATAAACTCATAGAAAAAGAGTAGTGATCCGCTTAAAACAATTACCCAAGGGCGAAGTTTGGCCCATAAAGACTGCGTTTGTGTTGCATTGTCGACAGTTGAAAAGGTGGGCATGCGTTACTCCGATCATGGTATGTGCTGCTCATTCAGCATGAATGTAACTATTGTAAAAGCAGCGTATAAAGATTACAATCCAATTGATAGGGATCATATCGTATCCTTTAATGATACAATAGACTATAAGTTGTTGATAAAATGATTGAAGACCTCCAGTTATTCTTGGATGTAATTGCTGCTGAAAGTTTTGCGGAATGTGCTCGTAGGCGAGGTCTTACACGGGCTCAAGTAGCCAAACGGGTTGCACGTTTAGAAGAAAGGTTGGGTACGCCTTTGTTTCATCGTAGCACGCGTCATATGCATCTAACCGTGCATGGTGATTATCTTGCCAGAGAGCTAGAGCCACTATTGCAGGCTATTGAAAGCAGTTGTGATACGATCCGTGAGGCCAGTGCCAAAATTTCGGGTACGCTTCGAATTAATGCCTCCTTTAGTTTTGGCTTGTCACGTTTAGCCCCATGTTTGCAGGCATTTAGCCAGCAATATCCTGAAGTGCATTTGGATATTGTACTAGGAAGTTTTTTTCACAAAGCCTTTGCCGGATCTTTTGATGTGGTATTGAGTCACCAAATCTCGACCGCAAAAACAATGCGTAGTGAGCGCATTTGTCAGCAGCATACTTTAATTTGTGCCACACCAGCATACCTTAAAAAACACGAGCCTATTAAAAAACCTAAAGATTTGCTTAATCATAATTGTTTGGTCTACGCGCATCCTGGTGAAAAACGAGATGAATGGTATTTTAAAGATAATGGCAAAGAGTTTGGTTTAAAGGTAAAAGGTAATATAACTTTCAATAGTTCTATGGCAATTCTGCAAGCTGGTAAAGCGAGTATTGGCGTGGTTGATTTGCCCGACTATATTTGCGGTGCTGCGATTGCCACTGGCGAGCTCAAAACGATATTAGATGATTACGCATTAGGCGCTAAAGGCATTTATGCCTGCTATCCATGGAATAAACATATTCCCCGAAAAGTTGACATTTTTGTAAACTTTCTAAAAGACTATTTTCAAGCGCATCCGGTTACCCCTATCTAAAAGATTATTGCTTCAATGTTTGACATTATCTAGAGATCTGTTAAAAGTGTTCTTCTTATTGTTATATAATTAAGGATAGATCATGCCAGATGAATCAGTAGACATAAATTTTGATGAGCAAACAAGACTTATTAACCAAGCACAAAGCGACTATGCAGGCTTGCTAGATAGCATTAAAGCTGTCGAAAGTCTGCTTGCGCAACATAAGGGCACGCCTCATGCACATACTTTGGTGAGTGTAATGACGATGATCATTTCTGATATTATACCAAACCTTAAAGAGATTGCTGTTAAAATTAAACGGCTACCTGCTGAAGAAATTGAAGAAAATAAGTTTAGAGAAATGGGCTTTCTATCTACACTAAGAAAAGATTACCAGGTTTATTATGAAATCCTTAAAGGTGAAGTTGGTCAATTAATTAAAGGTTTGCAACAACAGGGTTCTCAGAAATATTTAGGTGAAGCATCTTATACTGCCATAGATGTATCTACATTTAAAAAGTTCGCCAAAGAAGCCAATGAAACTTTAGGGCAGTACACATTAAAGCAGCTTGAGATAAATAAAAAATTGGATTCATTTAATGAACTTATGGAGCAGATACCTGAGGATTCTATCTTTGCATTATTCAAGGAGTTTAATGGTTCAGTTACGGCGCTGCAGCAAGAAATTGCTGCTAAACGAGCTATCATTGAATCATTAATCTTATTAGTGTTTTCTAAAAAGCTATTGCCAAAATTAAAAGATATAATAGTATTACAAAAAAAAATCACTCATATCATTGATTTTATATTAGAAGAGTATCAGTTATTTAAGGATCATTTGAAAGCTAAATGCCATGGCGCGCAAGAAAGATCAGGTGTGGCTCAAGCAGATAGTCAGCAACCGGCAAGGTCTGAAATGCCCATAGATGTTTTGCAATGTGTACCAGATATCGATGCTACTTTGGCAGAGTGTAACAGCATAATAAATGACATCAAAACCTTTAAAGCTAAGCATCCAGTTACGGATGAAAAAAAAGGTTATATTAAAGGTTTGGAAGTATTGCAAGGTATTCTAGAAACTTATCCTGCGCAAATTACCGAGTATCAAAAAGAAATCAATAATCTCATTGACCCTAAGATTGCGGCCCAAGCTCCAGAGGGTCGCTTAGATTTTCTAGCATTCTTAATAAAAGATTATCAGCAGTATTTTAACATAGTCGATGCTTATGTGCAGCGATTGAAGATAGTACATAAAGCAAGTGTTGATCCAGTGTTGCCTGCATTAGAAGAGCAGCAAATGTTGGCTGTCAAGGCATTAGGTCTTTTTGGTGCTTCTAATGAATTTTATATGGCTATGAACTTGTGCCAAAGTCAGCAACAGGCGATTGAAGAGGCTTTTGCTAAGCTTAAACTAAAGAAGAAAGGTAAAAAAAATAAATCACAGCATAATGAAAAAATTAAGCAAAGCATGAATGAAGTCCAAGCTGCAATCGTATTATTGCAGAAAAACTCTTTAAATACGTGCTCTATTTTTTTGGGTGAGCCTTTTAAGAGTATCCAATTGCAGCAAGCACAACTCATGAGAAAATTAGACGTGAATCCAAATGCAGATGAAAGGTCTATTGATGATGTGCTCGCGTCATTAGATCTTAAAGAAAATAAAAAAAAGAAAAAGAAGAAGAAAAAGAAGAAAAAGGCTGGCAACAGTTCTAAAGCTCATAAGCAACCTGAAATTGTTGCTCCGTTTTTATCTCCAGAGATTGTTTCATGGTTAGGAAAAAAGCATGATGGTCAAAATGAATTAGTTCAAATAATTGTAGAGCATTGTAAAATGGCTAAAGAGCAAAATGACATTGTAAAGGGTGTTGAGCAAAAAGACTATTCAGCACTCACAAAGCTTGCTGCATGGAAAGCTGGGTATGCAATGTTGGTTTGTTTTGCCACAGTTGGACAATTATCATTGCCAAAAGAGGTGGTTTCGGATCAATTACGGAGAGTTGCTTTAATGAGGGCAAGTAATCTTAAAAATAAACTGCTTGTGAAGGTGCCTGAAGCGTGTAAGAGCCTTGAAGCTAAAGTACACGAACTTAAAATCCCTTCTTTATAGCCTCAATTTTATTAGTTTTTTGTTTCCTCTCCCTAAGGTGCATGGTGTTGTAGGGAGAGGAAATAAATGGCTTAGGCTTCGCAGATCGTATCAACCAGTGCGCGAGCAATCCTGTAAGGATCAGCATTGGCACCTGGGCGACGATCTTCAATATAACCACAACCTTTTTCTTTAACTGTTGGCGGAATACGAATAGATGCGCCACGATCACTTACACCAGCGCTAAACTGATCAATCGGTGCAGTTTCATGCAAACCAGTTAAGCGAGTTTCAAGATCAGCGCCATATTCTTTAATATGTGACATATGGTTTTTTTCTAAATTGGTAATCGCTTTATCAATGGTTGCTTGGCCAGTAGCTGCATCACGCATCGCTTTAGTAGAAATATTCGTATGCATGCCAGCACCATTCCAGTCACCAGACACTGGTTTAGGGTCTAATTTTGCAATCACATCATAGTCTTCACCGATGCGATAAAGTAGCCATCGTGCAAACCAAACATGATCAGCAACGGTTAACGGATCAGCGCTTTCGCCTTCTACGCCACGGTAACCAATTTGGAATTCCCACTGGCCAGGCATAACCTCTGCGTTAGTGCCAAAAATCATAATGCCAGCATCTAAACACGCTTGAGTATGTTCATCAACCATTTCACGGCCAAACACTTCATCAGCGCCAACGCCGCAGTAAAATGGACCTTGTGGTGCAGGAAAGCCGCGTTCAGGCCAGCCAATAGGGCGATAACCTTTAAATAGAGTGTATTCTTGTTCAAAGCCCATCCAGAATTCTTTTGCATCACCTTTGGCTTGCATCAGTTCGCGTAAAGGCGCGCGCGTGTTGCTTTCATGCGGTGTGCCATCAGGATTAAATACTTCACACATCACTAAGTAGTCATCAAATTCACCTAAAGGGTTTGGCACAAAGCTCACTGGCTTTAAAACTAAATCAGAAAAATGACCTTCAGCTTGATAGGTTGAAGAACCGTCGTAACCCCATTCAGGAAAGTTATCTAAAGTAGCAGGTTTATTTTCAGCGACGGGTATGATGCGCATTTTAGAGCGAAGTTTTTGAGTGGGCTTGGTGCCGTCCATCCAGATGTAAGTGGCTTGGGATAACATAAATCTCCTTTTTATTTTAAGCGGCTGCCGTGAGCAGCGATTTTCTTTGTTAAAACTTTCATGTTGTGTGCTTTGCGCGCTTGGGCCCCAGGAATATGACCCGGGGCGTCGAAATAAAGTATTGTTCTAGTCCCCAATCTCGATATCCCGGAAACGAAAAGTCATTATCCGGAATGACTTTGTTGCATGAATATAGCTTACTCTCCCCTCGTGGGAGAGTCGAAGCACAAAGTGCTTCGGAGAGGGGGGGTATAATCAAATAAAATATAGTTTTTTATGCTCCCCCTCCCCAAAATCAAAGATTTTGACCCTCCCACGAGGCGAGGATAAGGGGCCTCTGCTTCATGCAACAAAGCCACCCGGGATCTATCATGCACTCAAAAGTTGCTTGGCATGATCTCTAATAGCTTTTGTTATATTCATACCGCCAAGCATACGAGATAATTCTTCAATACGCTCGTCACGACTTAATGTTCTCATCATAGTTTGCGTATCATCTTTTGTCGATACTTTTTCAGCTTTAAAATGTTGATCAGCTAGAGAGGCAATTTGTGGCAAATGAGTAATGCATAAAATCTGATACCGACTGCTTAGGTCTTTTAGCAGAGCACCAACTTTATCTGCAGTTTTTCCACCAATACCAGTGTCTACTTCATCAAATATTAAAGTAGGCTGTTGATTTTTTTCAGCTAAATGACGATGCATTGCTAAACTTAAACGAGAAAGTTCACCGCCTGAAACAATATCTTGCATTGGTTTCATGGGCTGGCCCGGATTGGTTGATACTTTAAAAACAATGGTTTCTTGGCCATAACGATGAATAGGTAATGTTGATTTAACACATTCTATAGTAAATATACCACCTTCCATGCCTAAAGATTGCATATCTTCTGTTAAATATTTTTCTAATTTTTTTGCTGTTTTTTTGCGTTTGTTAGTAAGTTTAGCAGCAATCTCATGATATTTTGTAAGTAAATTAGTTTGCTTGGTAATTAAATCTTCTAGGTGGCCATCAATATTTTCTAAGCGATCAATTTTATGGGTTAGTTCTTGTTGAAAGTTTAATAACGTATCTGGCTCAATATGGTGTTTACGTGCAATGCTATGCATAGCACTTAATCTAGTTTCTATATCGGCTAAAGATTGTGGGTTAGTATCTAACTGATCACAGTAATGATTTATTTCACTACTAGCTTCACTTAAATTAATAGCTGTTTCATTCAAAAGATCGCAAACAGGTTGTAGTTTATGATCAAATTTTAATGCATTAGTAATATGATTTTGCACTGTTTCAATTTGGCTGATAATAGATTGGTTGTCAGCTTGCAAAGCCTGCTGGGCAAAGCTCATATCTTCCATTAAAGATTGGCTATGATGCAGTTTTTGGTGCTTGTCATTAACATCTTGCCAGTCATTAGGTTGTAAATTCAACGCTGCAATTTCTTGTAAATGAAATTTTGCTAAAGCTAATTCATCTTGTTGCGTTTGGCTTTTTTGTTTGAGTTGATCAATTTCTTTTTGGTACTGGTTGTATTCATGAACGATGTGAGCAATATTTTTGAGTAGCTTATGATTATCCGCATAGCTGTCTAAGATTTGTCGATGGGCATCATTTTTTAATAACGATTGATGATGATGCTGTCCATGAATGCTTAACAGATAGGGCGCTAAACTTTTCACGCTTTGCAACGTGCAGGGTTGATCATTAATCGTCGTTTTGCTCGCTTTGTTTTTATAAATTAAGCGGCGAATAATACAAAGATCTTCTTGAGCGATATCATGCTCAGTAAACCAGTTTTGCGCTGCGGTATTTTTTGATATATCAAAAGTAACGGTAATAGAGCAAGCGCTTTCATCTTGCCGAATCACGCTGGCATCCGTGCGTGCTCCTAAGGCAATCATGACTGCGTCCATCCAGAGTGATTTACCAGCGCCTGTTTCACCCGTTAAAATATTTAAACCATTTTCAAAATCAATAGTTAGGCTTTTAACAAGAATATAATTTTGTATATGAATGTGCGCCAGCATTGGGTTACCTACAGGGAATCGAAACACGCTTCAAGTATAGCAAATTTTGTAGCATATGTTACTTTTCTGCTAAAAAAGCTTCGACTTGCTCACGTGTTGGCACAGAAGGTTGGGCGCCAGCTTTGGTCACAGCCAAAGCAGCGGCGTGATTTGCAAATAGCAGTGCCTTTTCAATATCTAAACCCTCTGTCAAAGCGGTGGCTAGCCCACCTGTAAAAGTATCGCCGGCACCTGTGGTATCAACTACTTTCACAGCAGGTGCTTTAATATGATGGCAATCCTGTTTTGTGCAGTGCAAAGCGCCTTCTTCGCCTAAAGTAATAATCACTTCTTTCACACCAAGTTCTAATAATTTTTTGGCAGCTTGTTCGGCGCTCGCTAAATCAACTACTTCGATGCCGCTTAGGTGGCTGGCTTCGGTTTCGTTGGGAGTCAGGAGTTGTACTTTAGCTAAGATACGGCTGTCTAAAGGTCCTTTTGCAGGTGCTGGATTTAAAATAACAGGCACATTATGTTTGTTACAAAGATCGATTGCTCGCTCAATAGTTTCTAAAGGTGTTTCTAGTTGTAATAAAACCATCGCAGCTGAACTGATGAGCTCTTCATTTTGATTGATATGTTCTGGAGTTAATAAAGCGTTAGCACCGGCAGAAACGCCAATTGCATTTTCGCCATCTTCAGCGACAAAAATACAAGCCACGCCAGAGTAAGCACCTTCTTTTATAACAATATGATCAGTATCAATATTATCTTTTTTGTAATTATCTAAAGCTGCGCGACCAAAATCATCGTCGCCTAGACAGGCAATAAAAGTAACGGGTCTTGTGCCTAAGCGAGCTAGCGCTACAGCTTGGTTGGCGCCTTTGCCGCCTGAAACAATTTTAAATTCATGTCCCAACACGGTTTCACCATGTGTTGGTAAAGTTGGTACTTCCATGACCATATCTGTATTTGCACTTCCAATAACAATCATTGGGCGACCGCTCATGAAGTTCTCCTCTTAATAGGTGTGTGATGCGGCAATAGCTATAAGGCCGACAATATAACAAACGAACATCCAAAAAATAATATTTTTAGTTTGGGTTGTTGCATCTTTAAATTCTTTCCAAATAAACACACCCCAAAAAGCTGCAATCATGGTAGCGCCTTGGCCTAAAGAAAAGGAAATGGCAAAGCCAGCAGAGCCAGAGGCAATTAAGTCAAAGCAAAGACCAATGGCCCAGATCATGCCGCCTAAAATACCGATCAAATGTGTGCGGCCGCAGCCTTCAGTTAAGTATTGTTTGTAAGTAACTGGTTTGCCGGATAGTGGGCGTGCCATCATGTAGCTATTAAAGATGAAATTAGACAATACTAGGCCAATACTAAATAATACAGCACCGGTATAAGGCGTAATCATTGAAGCAGTAGGGTGTGTAGAAACGCTCATCGCATCGGCTAAAATAGGATAAAAGAAACCCATTAATACACCGCAAATAATAGAAATGATAAAGCCTTTTTTCTTGTTGGTCGATTGTTTTTCGATGGCGCTATAAGCCATCGCATCAAGCATAATGGCAATGACAATTAAAATAAGCCCTAAAAGGATTAACCAGATATTGCCTACAGGAGAGACAAAGTAATTGGTGATGGTGCCAATAACCAGGGCTAAGCCAATAGCTAAAGGAAAAGCAACAGCCATACCGGCTAAATCAATGGCTGTTACCAATAAAATATTAGCAAGGTTAAAGACAGCGCCTGAGATAATGGCTAAAGAAATGTTATGCCAGCTTGCCTGATGAAAATCTTCCAAAAAGGATCGGCCATGACTCCCGTGGCTGCCTAAAGTGAATGCAAAGATTAAGGCAAAAAGTAAAACGCCTATGCAGTAATCCCAATAAAATAGTTGAAAGCCCCAGTTTTCTTTGGTGGCTTTTTGCATATTTGCCCAAGAACCCCAGCAAAGCATAGTGATCATACATAAGAAAATTGCAGTTCCATAATGAGTAATGACAACCATTTAAATTCCTTTAGGTTATAGTTATTCGTTGAGATCTTATGTGTGGCATAAATCCTGCTGTCGAGAGTATATGGTGTTAAAGGTCTTTCTACAATGGGTAATTTATTATTGTACTATTCATTACCAGGCAATTCCATAAAAGCAACTTCGATGCCACTTGGGCCGCCATAAACACCAATTAAGGCGCTGGTAGGGGTCAAATAATGTTCTACTATTTCTGGACATTGTTTTAAAACGAGTGATTGTAGTTGCACAACATCTGCCTGGTTATCAGCATATAGAAATAATGCTCTATATTTTTTACCTTTTTGAATTTTTTTGCAAATGTATTTGGCAAACTTTTCAGTCGTATTATTTTTACCAGCTATAGCTGAAGCAATGCCAACTTTACCATTTTTTTTGATAGAAACAATAGGGTTTAGCTTTAAGCGTTCTAATGCGGCTTGTTTAAAGGGTGATAAGCGTCCGCCTTTAACAATATAAGTTAAATCTGGGATTAAAGCGAAAAATTGTGTGTGTTGTTTGGCGTAATTAATGGCTTTTAAAATTTGATTATGTGTTTTATTTTCTTGTGCCGCTTTAGCCGCAGCAATAACAACTAAGCCTTCACCACCGGAGATGGTGCCACTGTCAATATTGGTGATGCGATGATTGTGAATGCGTTTTGCTGCGCGTGTGGATGCATTAAAAGTCCCGCTTAATACAGAAGAAATATGAATCGAAATAATGGATTCATGGTGTGAATTTAAATATTGATAAATACGATTAAATTCACCAACAGGCGGCTGAGAGCTTGTAGGCAAGGTGTCTGCTTTGGCTAATTTCTCAAAAAAATCTTGCGGGCTTAGGCTAACTTTATCGATATAGCTTTTTGAGCCAAACATAATTGAAAGTGGAATAACATAGATATCTAAGTCGCTAATAAGATCTTCAGGAATGTCTGCGCCTGAATCAGTCACAATAGCAATGCGTGTATGCTTATGATTAATATGTTGCTGTTGCGCTATCATGTCATCGGCTTTATTGTTGCGAACTGTGCCATAGTCACCACATAAATCAAAAACATCTTGTGGGGTATTCGTATGAATATGTATTTTTGCTTTTTTCTTTGACCCAGCAACAATCAGGCTATCGCCTTCTTTTTCAAGTAATTTGCGTAAAGCTTGGCGATCAATGTCGTCACCTTCAACAATGCATTCTGTGCAATAACGATAATCGCTATCAATATATTCACTAACAGTTTCATCAACTTCATCGATGGGTTGTACCGTTAATGCTTCATGAAAGCCGGTATCGTGGCCGTTCTCTAAAAATTCAGTGAAGCCTTTTAGAAAGTCCACAAAACCCTGTGCGCCAGCATCGACAACCTTAGCGCGCTTCATTTCTTTTAAACCGTTTGCTGTTTTTAAGCACGCCTTTTGGCAAGCTTGCAAAGCTTTATTAAGTACAACCTTAAAGTCTGTAGCGCCTCGTTGTGCTTGATGCTTTAAAGAATTGGCAAGGGTGGTTAGGATTGTTAAGATGGTGCCTTCTTTAGGATCGCTAATGCCTTCATAGGCCCAGTCTCTAGCGTGATTAACAGCTTCTGCAAAATCTTTCACGGTAAGGTCTTTTTTATTTTTTGCGCCTTCGCTTAAGCCTTGAAAGAACTGTGCCATAATAGCACCCGAGTTACCACGCGAACCATTCAGCGCTGCATCGGCAACTTGTTCTAGCATTTGCCCAGCATGTTTTGGTGGTGATTTAGGTGTTTCTTCGAGGATAGTATTCAGCGTCAATGCCATATTGGTGCCAGTATCTCTATCAGGTACTGGGTAAACATTGATTCGGTTTAGGTAATCTTGGCGAGAAATAACTTCCCTAATACCAGCGCGCAAGGCTTGTTGTAACTGATGGCTATCTAATTCCTTGATGGTCTCTTCATTTTGTTGCTTCATAGTAGTGGTTCCCTTCCTGCTATTTTAGATTATACAGGAGTTATCATTTGCCTGGCAAATTATATGCAATGATGCATTTTTAATGCATTACAGTAACATTGCCAGCACCGACACGCTTAGTATGGGTCTCTTTAATAGCAAAAAGAGCAATTAATAAACCAACTATAAAGCATGCTGGGATGATTAATAGAGCCATTTGATATTCATGAAAGCTGTAAAGTGGCACTTGGTGCGCAGCATAAACAGGGTGACTGCGCCAAATTCGGGTTAAAATAAACCCAACTAAGGGTTGTAAAAGCACGCCACCACAGATAACCGCCATATTATTAAAGCCGATAGCTGTTCCTAGTACGTCATCTTTTTGATTGTCTAATACAAGGCCAAAAGTAATGACTTGAGAAGTTGCTGACAAGCCAAAGATAAATAATAGAATAATAAGTATAGGGTATGGAGGTGTATGTAAAAATAATATGGACATGAAACCAGTAAGTCCTAATAAAGAACATATGACTAGCGGTATTTTTCGATTGCTGAAATAATTAGAGAGCCAGCCAGTTAAGGGGCTACCTAATCCAATGGCAACCCAGATAATAGATGTTAGCGCGCTGGCAGATGTCATTGAGTTATGGTATTCCGCGTGGATGGCGCTTGGTCCCCATAAAGTGGCAAAGATAGAAATGGGAGCCCAACAACAAAAAGCATAGCCAGCTATCCACCAGGTTTGGCCTTGGTGGGTAATGCGTTTGAGGCTTTGCTTGATGGATAGCTCGTCTTTTTTCGGTGCATCAGGATACTTTTTATGATCTGGGTGTGTGCGAATAAAGCCATAAACTAATAAACTTAATGCAACGCCAACACCAGATAAGATGTTGATACTGGTTAACCAACCGTAATGCACAACCAGTGCAGCAATGGGTGCCTCGCCAATGATGGCGCCAAGGCAACCTAGTAATTGAACTAAACCAGCTAAAGTAGCAAAGCGATTGGGTGGGAACCATCTTGATGCAACTAATAGTGCACCAATAAAAGCAAAAGATGAGGTAAAGCCTATCATTAATCGAGCAATGCTTGCCACAATAACGCTGGAGGCATGACCAAACATATAATTAGATACAGCGCAGAGCATAATGCCCAGAGCCAATAAAACGCGCGGTCTGAAACGATCGTATAATAAGCCTGCTGGAATTTGCATGGGTGTATAGGCAAAATAAAATAGTGCAGCAAGTAAGCCTAAGCCTTGGGCTGTGAGATCATAGTGAGCCATTAACTGATGAGTCATGGTAGAGGGCATAACCCGCAAGCAAAACTCATAGATATAGAATAGTGATGCCAAAAAGAAGACAAAATAAGGGTAAATGTTTTTAGCCCAGTGCGGCTGGTTAGTATCTAAATCCATAACAGTGATTATACGTCCTAAATGGTTGATTATCCAGTCTTTAAAAGAGTGGCTCCGTTTTACTTGTTTGTTTTGATCGTTATGTGATCAGCATGTTCTACTAGTATACCTGTTTTCTGTAGGCTTGGTTACCGTAATTTTTACTAAACTATAAAGAGATTGTTACAATCCAGAAATAGGAAGGGTTGATAGCAAGAATATTTGCTACCCGGACCAAGGATGGGGTAGACTTAGCATCCCATTATTAGTTACACGAGGTTTACTTGAAGCTTTATTGTATGCGCCATGGCGAAGCGCTGAGCGCCGCAGAAGATGGCCAGCGTCCTTTGTCATTAAAAGGTCAGAAGGATGCCAAAGCGATTGGAAGTTATTTGGCTGAATGTCAGGTTTTTATTCCCCAGATTATTCATAGCCCTCGGGTTAGAGCAAAACAAACTGCTGAGTTTGTGGCTGAATCAATGCCAAAGGCACGTTTAGTTGAGGCTCAAACTGGTTTAGATGAAACAGATACTTTAGATTATATTTTGGAAGAGTTACCAAGCTGGCATGAAGATACATTAATAGTCGGCCACTTGCCTTTTTTATCGCAGTTGGTTTCACAGTTGGTTATTCAGCAGCCTGATCTTTCTATTATGCGTTTTGCGCCCGCCACCATGGTTTGTTTAGAATTGCATGAAGCACAACGTTGGAGCATTAGCTGGATAATATCGCCTGCATTGTTAAAGCGTGTAACAGCTGCTGATCAGGCAAAGGATATGTTTTGATGAAAATAAATAAGAGCAAACAAATGGCAATGCTTGCTATTGCTCTTTTATTTTCAATGGGATTTGCCGTTATCATGTTGCCTTTGCCAGTATTATCAAAGGTATTTGTTTTACTTGCTTTTGCTTGGTATTGGCAGCAGCAGTGTGAACAATTTATTTTTTTAAAAAAAACATTTTCTATAAAATCTTTAGATTGTGATGAAGATCAGCGTTGGATTATTGAAACGCAGAACCAAAAAACTTATATTGCACAGCTTTCCCCAACATCAATAGCAACAGCGCATTGGATGTGCCTTTATTTTAAAAACACATCGCATAAAAAAAATTTTAGGGTATTGTTATCTTCTGATAGCTTATCAAAAAAAGATTGGAGTTTATTGCAATTACTTGTTAAGTTTGCAAAACCGTTAAAGCATTAAAATTGGAGTATCTATGAAACTATGTGGTTATGACGTTGGTATTACACAACCGTTTTTTTTGATCGCTGGACCATGTGTTATTGAGTCAGAAGCATTGGTGATGACCATTGCAGAGCACATGAAAACAATTACTGAAGAATTAGGTATACCTTATATATTCAAGGCCTCATTTGATAAAGCTAATCGTTCCAGTTCCAAAAGTTTTCGTGGCCCAGGTATGGAAAAAGGTTTGCAAATTTTAGAAAAGGTAAAAACAACTTTTGATTTGCCTATATTAACTGATGTGCATGAAGATACGCCTATCGACGAAGTCGCTAGTGTTGTTGATGTGATGCAAACACCTGCTTTTTTATGTCGCCAAACTAATTTTATTACGCGGGTCGCTAAAGCAGGTATTCCTGTGAACATTAAAAAAGGTCAGTTTCTAGCGCCTGGCGATATGGTGCATGTTGTTGCTAAGGCAAAAGCGGCTGGCAATGATCAAATCATGGTGTGTGAACGTGGTGTTTCATTTGGTTATAATAATTTAGTTTCTGATATGCGCTCATTAATGATTATGCGTAACACAGAATGTCCAGTTGTTTTTGATGCCACGCATTCGGTGCAATTGCCTGGTGGTCAAGGTGCATCATCTGGTGGGCAAAGAGAATTTGTGCCGTTGCTGGCGCGCGCAGCTATTGCTAGTGGCATTAGCGGCGTCTTTATGGAAACACATCCTGATCCAGAAAAAGCATTAAGTGATGGGCCAAATGCTGTTTATCTTGATCAAATGAAAGATTTATTAACCGCATTAAAAAGTATTGATACCACCGTTAAACAGTTACCAAACTGGCCACAAGGATAAATAGTCATGACCAAAATCACTGATATACAAGCGTATGAGATTTTAGATTCACGTGGTTTTCCTACAATCACCGCAAAAGTTATTTTGAGTGATGGTTCAATAGGGCAAGCCAGTGTGCCTTCAGGTGCATCAACAGGTAGCCGAGAAGCGTGTGAATTGCGAGACAACGATCAAAACCGTTATTTAGGTAAGGGTGTGTTAGATGCGATTGATAATATTAATTCAGTTATCGCACCAGCAATTACTGGCATGCATGCACAAGAACAAATTGCTATTGATGAAACATTAATTGAATTAGATGGCACGCCTAATAAAACGAATTTAGGTGCCAATGCTATTTTAGCTGTATCGTTAGCTAACGCTTATGCTGCAGCGCAAGCTGAAAATATTCCGCTATACTCTTATTTAGGTGGTCCAGGTCCTTTTGAAATGCCCATGCCAATGATGAATATTATCAATGGTGGCGCTCATGCAAATAATAACTTAGACATCCAAGAATTTATGATCATGCCAGTGGGTGCGCCAACTATGCAAGAGGCTATTCGTTATGGTTCGGAAGTTTTTCATACCTTAAAGTCTATTTTAGCTGATACTAAGCATTCAACTAGTGTTGGTGATGAAGGCGGTTTTGCACCTAATTTACAAAGCAATGAAGAAGCGATGGTGTTAATCATTAAAGCGATTGAACAGGCTGGTTTTAAAGCTGGTGAAGATATTGTATTAGCGTTAGATATGGCAGCTTCTGAGTTTTATAAAGATGGTTTTTATTATTTAAACGGTGGTCAAAACAAATTAACCAGTGATGAATTACAAGAAACAATAGCTGGCTGGGTAAAGCAATTCCCTATTGTTTCTGTTGAAGATCCTTTGGATGAAAATGATTGGGCGGGTTGGGCAAGTCTAGCCGCAAAAATTGGTGATCGATGTAAAATTGTTGGGGATGATTTGTTTGTTACTCAAGCGGAATATTTACAGCGTGGTATTGATGAAAAAACAGCTAATGCTATTCTTATTAAATTAAACCAAGTAGGCACACTAACTGAAACGTTACAAACGATAGCAAAAGCAAAGCAAAATAGTTTTGCCACTATTATTTCGCATCGTTCAGGTGAAACATGTGATACGACTATTGCGGATTTAGCTGTGGCTACTTCGGCTGGATTTATTAAAACAGGTTCATTGTCTCGTTCAGACCGAATAGCAAAGTATAATCGCTTATTGGGTATTGCCCAAGATATTGGTGGAAACTATGCATGAGTAATACTCGTTTATTTATTATCGTTGGTGTAATACTTTTAATATTCTTGCAATATAATTTATGGTTTTCACAAAATGGTTTATTAAGTTCACATCATATTAATAATCATATGGTTGCGCTGTCGAAAAAAAATCAAGAGTTAGAAAGTAAAAACAATAATTTGAAAAATGATATTCATGCTTTGAAACATGATCCGAATGCAATCGCTAAAAAAGCACGTGAAAATTTTGGCATGATTAAAAAAGGTGAAACCTACTATAATATCGTGGGGACTTGAGGAACAAGAATGTCATGACTAAAATATTTGAACCACATCGTTGGTTTCGAAATAGGCATATTCAAACATGCCTACCAACTTTATTAGCCAGGATGACCCCGGCATTGCCATTTGCAATGGAACCTATTTATTTGCCTGATGGTGATCTGATTGAACTTGGTCGTTTAGGTCAACTAGATGCGCCTGCCATTTTATTAATGCCCGGATTAGAGGGCGATGTTACTTCACCTTATATTCAATCAGTTAGTCGAGCGCTAAGTGCTGCAGGTTGGCAGGTTTTGGTGATGCATTATCGTACCTGTGGTAATACGATCAACTTACAGGCTAAGAGTTATAATAGTTATAATTATGATGATTTGCATTTTTTCTTAGATGATATTAAGCAAAAATTTAATTTGCAGCCTGAAATTGCTATTGGTTTTTCTATGGGTGGGAATTTATTATTGCATTATGCGCGTCATTACCCAAAAGCCTTTAAACAAATGATTACAATATCAACCCCATTTGATATGCATGAAACGGCTAAGTATCTGCCTAGAGTTTATGAAAAACGATTTCTTCAAAGCTTTAAAGGGAAAATAAAACGCAAGCTTAAATTAGGTGTTGATTTACCGGCAGGAAGGCGAGAGCTAAAGCGAGTTAAATCTTTGTTTGATTTTGATCGATTTTTTACAGCGCCCATTTTTGGCCATGCTAGTGCTGAAGAATATTATGATTATAGTTCATGCGCACCTTTTCTTGCAGATATAGCTACACCAACCCATATGATTTTTGCTGAAGATGATCCATTTATACCAAGTCATTCTATTCCTGAAGACTTAAATGCACCTCATGTTACGTTGGAGATTCACAAAGAGGGCGGGCATGTTGGATTTTTAGCGCATAAAAATAGCGAAGGCAATCCTTATTGGCTTGCGCAACGTCTAATATACTTGTTGCAACATGAGTTTTCATTGTCTCCAACATAGTTTTATTTATCTTCTGATGTTTTGTTCTCATCATTATCTTGCCCTAAGTTACTCCAGTTTTTATAAAACAAAAATGATTTTGATTTTAAGAAGTAATGCACAGCTTGTGTTGCTTTAAGTAAAGCGGAATAAGCAAATGGTAGTGGGGACGGGCGAATAAAATCGACAAATAAGCAATATCTTACTTCATCAGATTCATTAAAGGATTGATGCACATAGGTGTCATCAAAAATAAATAATGGGTTTTGATACCAAAAATGATGCTTATTGTTGGCTTCAATATAAACGCCATTATCTTTTTTCGGTTTTAAATTATAAAGCAAACGATAAGTTAATCGTAACGGACCAAAGTGACGAGATGTAGAACAATGCTTGTTAAAAGCGGAAACGCCGATGGTTTGAATATATTTATAATCATGATGGAATTCTGGTATCTCAATATTGTTTTTACGGTTTGTGCCATACCATTTAAAAAAGATCATACCACGCTTGCTATCGCCAATTTTTTTGTTCAGTTCAGTGATGATTTTTTCTTTAGGTAGGTTGGTAAGCATATGATCAATTTCAGATTGGATATCTTCAGGCAAGCTATCTTTTTTGATTTGGCAACCCCAAGACCAGGTCATCAAATCAGCCAATAAGTTAATGGGCGACAATAGCCAGGTAAGTGTTCCTTTGCCAAAAAAATACTTCGAAAATAACCAGCCATTTAAAGGTCGATTTCTGCAGCAATCGATCAGACCGCAAATGAACATAAATAAGGTAAATCTAGGTAAAAAGTATAACAAAACAGCATAAATAGCTACATGCATAATTAAATTAGATTTGATTTTCATAGGTCCACCTTTGCAGATTTTTATAGCACCGAGATCTTAGCATAAATTTTCCAATCACGCACCCTTACCAACAGCTGTCAATTTCGTGGCCAGAGCTGTTATAAGCGAGCGTTTCATCTAATGTATTCAAGCTAAGCTTGGCGCAGTTATCTTGAGGGTTGGGGTGCTTTTTAATGGCCAGAAAGGTGACTACTTTTTTTTTATTTTCCTCTATTTGAAACCGATAGTTTTGGTTATTTTCAAAGGTAATGTTGGCGTTAAGATCGTTAAGCAAGTAAGGGTTCACAAGCTGGTGAAGGTGATATTGTTTGGCGGCATTGTATAGGCTTTGTTTGGCTTCATTTGCATGCACCTTGGCCATGATGCTGTGATAACTCAAAACACTTAAAGTGGTAAGTATAGATATAATAGCGATAACGACCATTAGCTCTACCAAGCTGAAACCTGTTTTTTGTGTGTGTATTTTCATGCCTAAAATTATAGGCTTTTGAGGATTTGGTACTACCGTAGTTTTTACGAGCATGTGGTTAAGAAAGGTACCTTGCTTGCTATTTTTTACCGTCATCCCGGACGCGTAGCGAGCCGGGATCTAGTTGGCTTGGCAGATAGCAGGTGAGGTAGATCCAGGATAAGGTTGCGCTTTTCCGGGATAACCTGACTTTATCTCATGTTAGATATGTTCGATTTTAATAATCACATAAGTAATAATAGTGCCATCAGGTGCAGTGAAATCAATTTCATCATCCAGCTCTTTGCCGATGATAGCGCGAGCAAGTGGTGCATTGCATGAGATTCTATTGTTTTTAATATCTGCTTCGTCATCACCTACGATTTGATATACGGTTTCTTCTTCAGTATCGGCATTTTCGATGGTAACTGTTGTACCAAAAATAACACGGCCAGTATTGGGCATTTGTGTTACATCAATGATTTGTGCATCAGACAGCTTAGATTCAATGATATTTAAGCGTGCTTCAATAAAACCTTGTTGTTCACGAGCGGCATGATATTCAGCATTTTCTTTTAAATCACCATGGGCGCGTGCATCTGCAATTGCTTTGGATATTTCAGGGCGACGTGTACCTTTTAAGTAGGTTAATTCTTCTTGGAGTAATTTTTCACCGCGTACGGTCATTGGTGTTGGCATGTGTTATGTTCTCATATTTTTTCGAATCCGGACGCTATTCTAACAGAAGATGAGACATTGTAAAATGGCTTTTTATTGCTGTTAGCTATTAGTAACATGCTTCAACTCTCCCGCGAGGGGAGAGTAGGCTTTTTTGAGTGATGCGATAACGCCTTTGGTGAAAGGGAATATTAATCCAGTTCATGCAGCGCTTGCAATGAAATCACCGATTCATCAGGTTGATGGTCCATCGCTTCACAAATGGCTTGTGCGCCAGCTAAAGTAGTCGTATATGCAATATCATGTTGAATGGCATTACGGCGAATACTGTAAGAATCTGAAACAGTTTTTTGGCCCTCTGTCGTATTGATGATTAAATCAATTTCATCATTTTTAATCATATCAACAATATTAGGGCGACCTTCACGCACCTTGTTTACTACTTCACAAGGGATGCTTGCTTTTTGTAAGTATTGAGCCGTACCTCGAGTGGCATAAATATAAAAGCCTCGATCCACTAAATTGCGTGCAATAGCGATGCTGCCAGGTTTATCCGCTTCTTTGATGCTAATGAATACAGAGCCTTTTTCAGGAATTTTTCTGGCACCGCTTAATAATGCTTTTGCAAAAGCATGGCCAAAAGAAGGTGCAATGCCCATCGCTTCACCGGTAGAGCGCATTTCTGGTCCAAGATTTGGATCAACTGTTGGGAACTTTGCAAAAGGAAATACCGGTAATTTCACCGAGCTATAAGTGTGTTTTATCTCTGGAATCACTTGGTCTTTTAGGGCGACTCCCATCATTGTTTTTACCGCAATTTTGGCTAAAGCGAGATTACAGGCTTTAGCAATAAATGGTACTGTGCGTGATGCGCGAGGGTTAACTTCAATAATAAAAACGTCACCATCTTTTACTGCAAATTGCGCATTCATCAAGCCGATAACGCCAAGTGCTTTACCCAATTTAACCATTTGCTCTTTAATATTATTTTGAATATCTTCGCTTAAGCTGTGTGGCGGTAATACGCAAGATGAATCACCTGAATGCACACCAGCTTGTTCAATATGCTCTAAAATACCACCAATAATCACTTCGTTGCCATCGCTAATGGCATCTACATCCACTTCAATGGCTTGATCTAAGAATTGATCCAGCAGTAAGGGTGCTTCATCGCTAATGGTTGGGCAAGTAGTCATGTATTGTTTTAATTGCTTTTCATTATAAATCACCGCCATGGCGCGACCACCTAAAACAAAAGAAGGGCGCACAATTAATGGATAGGCAAAAACATGGGCTAAACGTAATCCTTCTTCAATGGATCGAACCGTGCCGTTAGCTGGTTGTTTCAGGTTTAATTCACGTAATAAGTTTGCAAATTGTTCGCGATCTTCAGCTAAGCGAATAGCAGCTGGCGGTGTACCAATAATTGGGATGCCTGCTTTTTCTAAAGCATCCGCTAGTTTTAATGGTGTTTGGCCACCAAATTGTACGACCACGCCATCTGGATTTTCAGTGCGAACAATGTTGCAAACATTTTCAAAAGTAAGTGATTCGAAATAAAGTTTTTCAGGTAAATCGATATCAGTAGAAACGGTCTCTGGATTGCAATTAATCATCACAGTTTCGACATCAATGTTTTGTAAGCCTAAAACAGCTTGCACACAACAATAATCAAACTCAATGCCTTGACCAATACGGTTTGGACCCGAACCTAACACAATAATCTTTTTGCGATTACCTTTAGTTTGTGGTTTTTCTGCAGGAGAAAAATAGGTGCTATAATAAAAGTTAGCGCTAGTATCAAATTCTGCGGCGCAGCTATCAACCCGTCTAAAGCCAGGGTAAATATTCCAATCTTCGCGTGCTTGGCGAATGGTTTCGACAGGAATGTCCATGCACTCTGCTAAGCGATCGTCACTAAAGCCTAGGCGTTTTAAATCATACAAATCTTCTTTTTTTATAGAGCTAAATTCAGTATGTTTTAAGGTTTGTTCTACTTTTATAATGTGTTCGATTTGGCTTAAAAACCAAAGATCAATATGCGTCATCGCATGGATATCTTCTATTGTAAAGCCGGCGCGAAAAGCATCAGCTACATAAAGTAAGCGTTTGGAGCCAGCAAAACGGCAAGCTTCTTCAATGGTCGATAAACGTAAATCTTGATCGTCATCTTCCCAATCTGTTTGCGTGCTTAAACCATTATAATCAGTTTCTAAGCCACATAATGCTTTTTGTAAAGACTCAGAAAAGCTGCCGCCAATCGCCATCACTTCGCCAACAGATTGCATTTGCGTGCTTAAGCGATCACTAGCTTCAGGAAATTTTTCAAAATTAAAGCGTGGGATTTTAGTGACCACGTAATCAATGGTTGGCTCAAATGAAGCAGGTGTTTTTCCATCTGTTAAATCGTTTTTAAGCTCATCAAGGGTATAGCCAACCGCTAATTTTGCTGCGATTTTAGCGATTGGAAAGCCGGTTGCTTTTGATGCTAAAGCAGAGCTTCTTGAAACGCGAGGATTCATTTCGATCACAATTAAGCGGCCATCATCAGGGTTGACGGCAAATTGCACGTTTGCCCCGCCAGTTTCGACACCAATTTCACGAATAATATCGAAAGCAGCTTGGCGCATGCGTTGGTATTCTTTATCAGTTAAAGTTTGCGCTGGTGCCACTGTAATGGAATCACCGGTATGAATGCCCATTGGATCCAGGTTTTCGATGCTACAAATAATAATGCAATTGTCAGCGGTATCACGAATAACTTCTAATTCATATTCTTTCCAGCCGATAATTGATTCATCGATGAGTAATTCAGATGTAGGCGAGAGCGCTAAACCACGTTCGCAAATGTCTTTGAATTCTTCTTGGTTATAAGCAACGCCACCACCGGTGCCGCCCATAGTAAATGAAGGGCGGATAATAGTTGGGTAGCCGATGCGTTCAACGATAGCCCAAGCTTCTTCCATTGAGTGCGCTAAGCCGGATTTAGGCATGGCATAACCCAGTTTTTTCATGCATTCAGCAAAGAGGTGGCGATCTTCAGCTTTATCAATCGCTTCACGTTTGGCGCCGATCAGTTCTACATTATATTTTGCTAAAATGCCGTGGCGCTCTAAATCAAGTGCGCAGTTTAGAGCGGTTTGGCCACCCATGGTTGGTAAGATGGCATCAGGCTTTTCTTCAGCGATAATTTTTTCAAGTACTTTCCAATGAATTGGTTCGATATAAGTTGCATCGGCGATATTGGGATCGGTCATAATCGTTGCAGGATTGGAATTGACTAATACGACACGATAGCCTTCTTCGCGTAAAGCCGCGCAAGCTTGGGTGCCAGAATAATCAAATTCACAGGCTTGGCCAATAACGATCGGACCTGAGCCGATGATTAATATAGTTTTGATATCTTTACGCTTGGGCATGTTTTTCCTCTTTCTATTTTGTAAAGTTGAAAAAAAAGGCTAATCGACTAGCCTTTGTTCTCATTAATTATTTCAATAAACTCTTTAAATAACCGCTGGTGTTCTAGCGGACCTGGGCACGCTTCTGGATGACCTTGCATGCTAATAAAGGGTTTTGTTTTATGTTTAATCCCTTGAATGGTATTATCAAATAATGAGCGATGTGTTATTTCTAAATCTTTAGGTAAGCCGTCTTCATCTACCGCAAAATTATGATTCTGGCTAGTGACATCCACTAAATTAGTTTTTAAATCTTTAACTGGATGGTTTGCACCATGGTGGCCATTATTCATGCGCATGGTTTTGGCGCCAGCCGCTAATGCCATAATTTGATGTCCTAAACAAATGCCAAATAATGGTATATCTTTACTTAATAACTGTTTAGTTAAAGCAATTGCATGGTCACAAGCATGTGGGTCACCTGGTCCATTCGATAATAAAATACCGTCTGGTTTTTGTTGTAAAATATCATCTAAAGAGCTTTGATAAGGCAATACGGTTACTTTAGCACCAGCATGCACTAAAGAGCGTAAAATATTTTTCTTAACGCCAAAATCTAAAACCACAATATGCGGCGCATTTTCTTTAAGTTCGGTTTTATTTTCCCAGATGCTTTCAGAAAATTTATAAGGTGATGAAGTGGAGACTGTTTCTGCTAAATTCACATCTGCTAACGAACCAAAAGCCTTGGCTTGTTTTAAAGCTTGGTCGGGATCAATGTTGCCTGTTTGAATACATGCGCCCATGCTGCCATGTTCACGAATATGTGCAGTTAAGGCTCGTGTATCAATGCCATAAATACCTGGTTTGTTGTTTTCTTCTAAGAATTCTTCTAAGGTATTCTCTGAGCGGTAATTACTAGCAATCGTCGGCTTGTGCGCTAAGATAATGCCGTTGGCATACATTTGGTCGCTTTCCATGTCATCGCTATTCATGCCGACATTACCAATATGTGGATAAGTAAAGACAATAAATTGCTTTGCATAAGAAGGGTCTGTCAGCACCTCTTGGTAGCCGCTCATCGCGGTATGAAAAACAATTTCACCACAGATAGATTGCTTTGGCGTTAAAGAAAACCCCTCAAAGCTAGTGCCGTCAGCCAGCATAAGTAGGGCGTTAGATTTGCCGTTTAGTAATTCAGCAAGTTGGGTCATAGGCATCCTCTCGGTTGGATGTCTATCCCAATGATTACTATAATCATTTAGATAAACGACCAGATTGTAGCGAATTATTTTTTAAATAGCGAGCTTTTTTATGCACCTTGCGCCAAATAGTACACCCATGAGTCCGCCAAATGTTAGAGCAGAGATATTCACTGCAAAAGCTGGATCATCAAAGGCTGTGATGCTGATTATCAGTAATATGCCAATACCCAGTTTTTGTTCAAAGTCGGGCATCAGTAAACAATAGCGCCACAAATAGAATAAATACAATAAAAAGAAGGCTAAACCGATGAGGCCTAATTGCAAGGCAATTGCAAGGTAGTTGTTTTCCGGCGTTGTTAGGTGTGTTTTTAATGTTGTATCTCTAATTTGTATGGTGCCCCCACTAAATGTACCAGCGCCATATCCCATCAGCGGTTTTTGTTTTAGCAAGCGAATTCCATTTTGATAAAAACCAAAACGAAGGCCAACAGAAGTTTGTTCTGCTTTGCTATGTGTTGTTTGATTGAAGTAAAGGATAGTGTTTGTATAAGCTTTGATAGATTTTTCATGAATTGTAGAATGGCTAAATGTGATAAACAGGCTGGCTATCATAATCAGAAAAGCACTCATAAAAAAGCTATATCTTAGGCTAAAGTGGGTAAATAAAAAATAAGTACAAGCAATGAAATAAAGGACTATAGCTACACGTTCTGACTGTACAGCCATTATAATATAACTGAACCAGAAAAATAATATTATGCCAGTATATAAAATGAGTTTATGTTTTTTATATTCCCAGGTAATCATGGTAAGTAAATAGACCGCAAACACATAAAAAACTGCCATAGGTTCAGTTTCTGATGCAAGAAATTTTTGGTGAGTTAAAAAGGAAGAATTAATAAAAAGGTGGGTGGCGTTCCAAAGCATAAGGCTAATAAGTAGTGCTGCAAATAGGAGGCTAGCGTAGATAATGAGTCGACTTTTCTCATTGCGAAATATAGGTGGTAATAAAACCATAGGTAAAAAGAAATTCAGATAATGTAGCAGGTAATGTAATTTTAAGTGATTTGTCACAGCTGGGTCATCATGAAGCATTCGTAATAACCACCAAGCAAAAAATGTTGACCCCCACAAAAAAGCCGGGCTTTTTGTGAAAAGCTTGAGCTGTATGCGTAGGGGCTTGTAAAATAAGCTCCATAATCCAGTAATGACTACAAGGCTATCTAATGTTGGTGAGAATGGTATACTGAAAAAGCCGATTGCCAATAGGGCGAGAGGTATTTTTAAAGCTATCGTCTGAGTAGCATTATCCGGATATTGAGGCATAATCATTGCAACGTGAAATAGGGTTGATCTAATGATAACAGATATGTTGGATTATGAAACTGTATATATAGCTATTTAAATTATTGTTGTTGTAAAGAAGATAAAGCAAATTATGGTAACTATTCCTAAAAAAATATATCAAACATGGAGTCAAAAAGAGCTGCCATCAGCGATGCAAGCTGCCGCAAGCTCTTGGGGTCAATTAAATCCAGATTGGGATATTTGTATATTTAATGATAAGCAGTGCCGTGACTTTATTGCGCAGCATTTTGATAATGAAGTGCTTTCAGCTTATGACCAGCTTATTCCTGGTGCTTATCGAGCTGATTTATGGCGCTACTGTGTATTATATATTAACGGTGGGGTTTATGCTGATATTAAATTAAAAGCGCTATTGCCGTTAAGTAAATTTGTTGAGCCAGAAGCTGGTTTTGTAACGGTTATTGATGAACCGCCGCCGTCATTGCTTGGCATAGGCTCTTCAGGGCGCTCGTATTTAATGCAAGGTTTTATGGCATGCACCCCTAACCATCCTGCACTATTAAAAGCTATTCAAGCTGTTGTGCAACATGTTCAGCAGGGCAATTACACCACGGATTATCTTTCCATAACAGGCCCTGGTTTGCTTGGGCGAGTGATCAATCAATGTTTAGAGCGAGATGAATTAACAAATTACGAAGCAGGTATTTATAAAACAGAAAATTCAGTTTATCAATTTTTACCTCCGTGGGATCGAAAAGAAAATCTTTTTAGAGATGCATCAGGTAATGCATTTATCGATCGTTCGTGTAAAGGTTATCGTAAAGCTGCGAACTATCAGGGAAAGGTGGTTCATGATTATGATGTCATCAAAGGTCAATATGCCCGTTGTTGGTTTTTATCCATGGTATTCAAAAATGGGCAAGCGCATTTTCCAGTAATGAATCAAAAGCAACAAGCTATATTTGATCATGGTAAGCAGCGTGCCACACTGCATATGGTGAAATTGCTCAATATGGCCGGTGCATTTATGTATGCAAAAACATGGTCTAGCCAATATCTCAAACACTATGGGTTTAGTTTTAAATTATTTACCTATTTGTGTGAAGGGAAGTTGCGATATTATGTTGGCCTTTTGAGTAACAAAAAATAAAAAAGCCTCGGCATGCGAGGCTTATAATGTATCGTTATAGTATGTTAAGGCGCTGGTGTCCTATCCATAACTGCCTCTGCAGAGTCTGTTCTAGTGGTTGCCGGTATTTTTGATTCAACAGTGGCGTGTTGAGTCCTGTTTTGTCCAAGCCTTTGAGTGTTGGTTGCGCTGTGGTTTTGCCCGGTAGCGGTTGATAGTACCATTGCTCGATTAGCTGTTTCGCTCATGGTATAGAATGCTTGGTATTCAACTGGATATTGTACGGGTATTGGGAGTAGTGTTCTGGTCTGCTCCTTGGCCTTATATGTTTTGTCACAATCATTTAATAATGTAGCGACTGCGTTAGATAAACCCTCCCAGGTCTTAAGGTCATCAGCTGACGTGACTGGTGTTCGTTGCAAGTTGCTGATAAGTAGCTTTAGATCCTCTGTTTGTTTTGTTAGGCGCTTTTGCAGGTCTTTTTTTGGAGTGTGCTTTTGTAGAGGTATGTTGGTTTTCAAAATCTTATTACATAATCTGGTGGCTCCTCTTCGGAGTTTTATGCTCTCCCTTTTTATGGGTGACCTTTCTTCGACGCGTGTGCTATTAATATTTTTGGTAGAGGTTAATGTATCAAGTAGCTGGGTTGCTTCATTGATCAGCACGGTATGCGTTCTAGCCGCCATCTCTTCAATTAATTGGCCAATGTTTGTTAATTCTTTTAATGCTTGGTTATTTTGTAGTAAAGCAGTTGTATCTATGTCCATTTGAGGTGAGTTGTTAGTTATTGCAAATGATTTAAATACTACCCCCACACTTTTAATGATGCTCCCTGATTTCTCAGCAGAGATGCCGTCTTCCGCATGTTTTTCAAGAATTAATGCATTGGAGGCAGTGCCAAAGCTATTGTTAAAATCCTCCAGGGGAGAGCGTTTGGCATCATTTGGATTTTCTGATTGTGTATAGTGTCGCAAGGCGTGCCAAATTTGTTGGTAGCCACCATGAGTGGGTAGGGTGGGTAAAATGGTTTTTGCTAGATCATTATCAAATGGATATTGTTGGATCGGTGTCATTTGTTTTGGTTTGGTTGTTATTTCTGCCGTGGCTTTAGCTTTTTGAGGTGGATGTTGTTGTATATAGGCCGAATTATATTTTTCTTCCCAGTCTGTATACATTTGTAATTTAAGCTGATTTACCCATGTTGTAAGAATAGCTTTAGCGGTGTTATACGTTGCTGTGCCTCTTGTGCCATAGCCGGTTTCACGTAGCAGGGCAGCTAGCGTATCATGCAATGGTGTAGTGTTAAGGCGACATATATGAATAAATGCTAGTAACGCATCATCTGACAGTTGAATTTTATACTCGGCATCATCTATAAATCTCGGTTTGGCACTTGCGGTGGTAGCTTTGGATTTGCGAGCACTGACTTCTGCTTCTGCTTCTGCCTCGTCCGTATTTGGTTTAAGCATTGTGATACATTTCAGATTGGTGTGGTTTGGCTGCTTTAATAGGATGCCTTGGGCGATAATGTTATCGGTAATAATGCTATTGGCCATGAGCTCATATTGTAAATTGCTTAGGTGTAATGTTGGCAATGTTTTTCCTTGTTGTGTTTATATTCATTATAGCACCTGTTATGGAGCAAGTTGTGTGTTAGCCTGTGTTTTTAAGTGGTATTCATCGTTTAATGCATTGAGTTGTTTTTCTGTAGCTTCTAGGTTGGCCATATTTTCTGGGCCACCAGCGGCCCAATATTGCATTTTAATGTCATTGAATTTAAACCATAGTTGAAAAAAATTCTTTTGGTCGTGTTTTTGTTGAATAGCTTGTTCCAGTTCTTGAAGATTATTGGAGAATTTGGCACGTTTATCAGCAAATGGTTTTGCATTTTTGTTAAATACCAATTGCAGCCCAGCGTAAGCTAGATTGGTTTTTTTGGGTGATCGTCTTAGTTGAATATCGGTCGGTGCTTTGCCCATGGTTTAAATTCCTCTATTTATATTGATGTTCTGTTATTATAGAGGCAGAAGCTTAACCAAGTATTAAAAGGCAATATTTAGTATGCAGCGGCTTCCGTTATTAACCATTAGCGCTATTTAAGTATTTTCGATCGTAAAATATTGCGATATATTCAAAAACAATCGCTTTGGCTTGCTCTCATGGCTAAAGTGATGAGTGCCTTAGCTCCTGGTTGGTCTGCGGCCTTTGGCTAGGGTGAGAGCATCATAATGGGTGTGGCCGGTGCTATTGTCTTTGTTTGCTGTAGCTGATTGGTGCTTTGACCATATTTGGCTGTTGTTTGAATGTTTTGATGGAGTCTTGCCAGCTACACACTGTGGTAAGTTTTCTTTTTTGCTTAGGTCAAAATGCTGAGTCACGTAGCTCTTTAAGCTATCATTCCATTTATTTTTGATTTGATTTCTTTTGATCTCACTAAGTGCTTTTCCTTTAATTTTTAAGTTGGATTTTTTATGGGCAATGCTTTCAATGAATTCACAGATTTCATTCTTAATGCAATTGTTTAGTTTGATAAAAAGTTTATTGCGATCACTATCTTCATGGAAGTGCACATTATACCTATTAGTCAAAAATGTGTGTAAACGTCCATAAATCATTCCAGCTAGACCTATTGGCATTTTTCCATCATGCATTTTATCAAACAAAATATCTTTCACATTAGCTGGGGTGATCTTAGTTTTGTTTTGCGTATGTTCTAGCTGTTTAAAGATTGAAGTAAGCCAATCTAGATAAATAAAATAATAGTTATCCTTATTTTTCCAATGTGGCAGTTGATATTTTTTTAGTATGTCTTCTGGTTGGCAACCTAAGAAGCCATGGCTGTGTGGAATAAATTCAAGGATTGATCCACCGTTCTTATGACTGCCTGATACCATTAAATTGACTATTTTATCAAGACGACCAGCATCTAAAAAGTCTTGCGCATGTGCCTCAATTGTTTGGATTAAGGCATCTCTTAATATGATAGCCAGCTGAAGTTCAGTTTTCTCTACATGCTGTGGTGATTCGCCTAGTTGCGTATTATTTAAAAGATCATTTAAAACATTAGCTGATTGATCGCAATACTGTTGAGAGTAAGCATTTTTTATTTTTAATTTGCTTAGAAGCTGCTGGATGATAGTATTTTTAATACCTGTTTTGCTAAGATTAAACTGTTCAAGGATTTTATTTGCACGATTTTGAAATAATGGAAAAATACTCTTATCCATTAGGCTGTCTGATATAATTTTTTTAAGGTCCTTAGCCTGAAGGGTAATATTTTGCATCATAGCTTGGAAGATGGCTTGCCAGTCATTTTTAGCTATACTTTTCTCGCTAGTATTTAGCTTTAGATTTTGAAGATAATTTGTTACTCGAGTGATGGTGCTTTCTTGGAAGGTTTTTCCACTTAAGGCAATGGCAACAGTAACGACCAAGCGAGCTAATAAGGGTAGTTGATCTTGGTTTATGGCTTCTGTGGTTGTTTGCAAAGTCATGCCAGGGAAAAACATGATAGACATGTCATGGTTAAATGTTACTGCAGAATCAATTGAGGTGTTGGTTCCTAAGGTTAGTAGCTTCTCAGATTTTTTGTCATCTTTTTTTATTTGAGGTGGTTTCATTGAAGTGAGCTTTTTCAGGAAAAGTTGTCTTGTATGGTTTATTTTTTCCTGTAGACAATCGTTAGCTTCCATTTTTTGTTTGAGTAGATACACTTTTCTATCAACCAGTCTTTTTTGCTTAAATAGTTTTTTCAGTCTTTGTGAGAAATCATTCTGCTTACCATGCAATAGCTTATAAGTTTTGTTGTTCTGTATGAATTCATGATGGTTTTTAAGAGCGGCATGTGTATCTTTTATTTCTCCCGATAAGTCTCTTTGTTCAATTTCGAGTGATCGTATTAGATCTTTAAATTTTGTCTTATTATGCGCATTTATTTTTTCTGAACGCTGAAAATCTTGTAAATATTGGAGGGTGTGTTGCAAGCTACTCATCGTATTTTCTTGCTGTGAAAAATATTCAAATAATGCGTTCGTGTTATTTTGGTTGAGGGATAGTATTTTTATATTTTCTGAAAACAAGCTTTGCTGATTGTTTAATTGGCTTCTTTTAATCTCTAAAGTTATATTGTCAAATGATTTTACTTTTGTAAAAGCTTTAAATGGTTGTTGGTTGATATCAAGGCCGCCTCGCTCTTTGATCACGGGTGTGCCCTGGTGAAAAGCTGCAATCTCAAAACCAAACATTGCTAACTGGTATGCAAATGATGCTAAGCCAGCAAGTGGTGCTTTGGATTTGCCGATTAAAACAACTTTATTGTGACTGGCAAATACTTTGCGAAGTGATTTAGCTATATTTTTAATATGCTTGGTGCCACCGCTTTTTGGTATGTTGATGGTGCCTAGTGCTTGTTTCTCAACGGTTTTTTTACTGACGAGGTGATTATGAACCACTTGAAATTTGGCGCGTTTCAAGTGGGTGGAGTTAGATTGGTTGGTGGTGGAAAGCCAACAGATACATTCATGCTCTTGTGGTGAATGGCTTGTTAATACTTGCTCTATAGTATGGTCATGGTTAGTTTGATTGGTAATATAGTGATTAAAAAAACTAAGGATATCCTTATGTTCCTGAAAATTACTTGTTAGCGTTGTTTGATCAATAGTGGCCTCGAGTATGAAAGTATAAATTTCTTTGTCCAATAGCGTTAATAATTCTTCAGGTGTTGCTTTATTGATAATGTTTGGATTATAAGATTGATTTATAAATTGAATAAAGCGATCATGGATTTTTTTGTAGATAGGTGTGGATGTCAGTTTGCTCTGTGTTAACTCTGTAAAGAATAAGCATTTAATAGGATTGATTAGTTGGTTATTATTTCCAGCTGCTTTGATATGGTTGTATAATACGGCCATCCAATCAAGATAAGATTTTTTAAATTGGTCTTGGTCTCGCCAGTTTTGTGGATGTTTTGGTTCTTGGTTGTATAAGAATCTTTCTTTATCGCTAATGTCCTTCTTAATATTGAAACCATGTCCGTAAGGCGCAATTTCAAAAGCACATCCACCTGGCTCTATCGCTGAAGCAAGAATAAAGCTAGCTAGTTTGTAGGGCTTTTGTTTTATTTTTTTGAGGCCTTGTTCAGACGTTAATAATTTCTTTTGTCCTTTGAGTAGGATAGAGCATAAAAGATTTTGTGCTGTATCTGTTGTGTTTTTCAGATCTAGTTCTGTTAATAATGCTAGGCTATTTTGTACCCATGCTTCGCTTTGTGTAGAGCATTGAGTAATGTGCTCTTTGAGGTCGGATAATAGTGTCTCCATATTGGTTGTTTTACTAGCGCTAATATTGAACTGAGCAAGTATATCTACCGCTCTTTGTTTGTATCGAAAAGCAACACCAAGATTTTCAAAGTAAGGGTCGAGGGCTTCGTTTAATGAGTGAGTTGTTGGTGAAGCTAGATCTAGCTTCGATAAAAGTTCTTTTAGGCTACCATTTAATGACATGCTCGATTGATACGGCGTGCTAACATCCAAACCTTCAAGGCCTGGCAGCAACAGCATATCTCCTGATGCTGAAATAACCGCAGCATGATCTGTCCCTGAGCTGTAAGGAAAGTTTTTGCTTGGGCCTCTTGTCTTTTTAGCATTGGCAAAGGCAATCATCCACTTGTTTTCTAGTTGTTCGGCTAATGTTGTATTGGTTTCACTTTCATAGCTATCTGTGTCTGAATCGTCATCATCTTGAAGGTCAATAGGATTAAATGCTTTTGTAACAGTTAAGATATGTGTTTTTGATTCAATGGTTTCTTTGTTGGTTTTATGCAGTTGTTGGTTGGATTCTAAATCGCCTCGTGTTTTTTGTATTTGTGGGCCGGTGGCAATGGCAATGGGTTCAAGGCCAGCGTTGGCTAAGATGCTAATAAGTTTGCCATCCAAATCATGATTAAAATCGCCGGCAATGGTTATTTGAGTTCCAAGGGGAAGCTTGTTTAGTGTGTCTTTTATTTGCTGAGGCAGGTTTTCTAGAGGGTTAATTGAAGGCAGATGAAGCAAAAGGCACCATGTGTTTTGGCTGAGTTGATTTCTTCCTGGCGCTTGAATATGTAATTGATGTTGCTCTAATAATTGCAGTTTAGTTTGGCTAATATTGTTCAAATCAAGTAATGTGATGCGCTGGTTTGATGGTGAGGCTTCTGGGCTTATGTTGCTTGGCATCTTAAGTTCCTTTGGTTTAAATATATAAGATAGGTGGCACATTTTACTGGTATACGTTTAAAAATCAAATGGGTTTACTTAGTGTGCGGCTAATCTTTATTTTAATTGCTCAATAATTGTCAAAAATAGTATGGTGATACCTTTTGACCGCTATGGCTGATTTAGGTACACTTAATAGTTGATCAGATCTGTCAGGATGCGTAAGGCCTTGAAAATAAATCGTTATTCAAAGATAGCCCTCAATGTTGGAGTGGCCACATTAGTGATGGCCTTGTTGCCAACCAATGCATTGTTAGCAGCATCTACTGCAGGTTCTAAGCCTAAGGCTATGATTATAAGTGATAAGGTTGCTGGCAATGCAAAAAAAATGATTAAAATTGCACCAGCTGGCCCTGTGAATACGCATGATCAAACTAAGCGTGTGTGGAATTTACATGATGCCGATATTAAAGCGGTGATCACTACAATCGCACAGCTGACAGGTAAAACTTTTCTGATTGACCCAAATATCAATGGTCGTGTCAGTATTGTTTCGAAAAAACCGATGAACGTGCAAGAGCTGTATCAGGTTTTTCTAACGATGTTACAGACTCTAAATTACACCGCAGTGCACCAAGGTTTGGTGACGCGTATCGTGCCATCTACAAATGCTAAACAATTTGCGAATATTGCTCCTCAGTCACAGGCCATGCAAAGCCACTTAAACCAACAGGTGGTTGTTAATGTGATACCGGTGCAGCATGTGTCAGCCTTGCAATTAGTGACAGTATTGCAACCATTAATACCTAGCGATGCTTTAATTACCGCTTATAATCCTTCGAATGCGATTGTTGTTTCAGGTACAGCAGAAATGGTGAAGCGTGTACATAATCTGGTCAATGCGCTGGATAGCCAAAGTGGCAGTGAGCTTTCGAATGTAAAACTACAGCATGCTAAAGCTAAAAACTTAGTGCAGCTTTTGCAAGAATTACAAAAGAGCGATCAAGCGGAAGGCAAGGTCAATACAGTTTCTTATGCTGCTAATCAAGATACGAATTCTATTTTAGTTAGTGGAAGTGCTAAAAATATCAAGCAAGCAACTGCCTTAATTAATAAACTTGATCAAGGTAGCTCAAAAGTAGATAGCGGCTTAACCGTTCTTCATTTGAATTACGTTTCAGCCACAACGATCGTACCGATCTTGGCAAAATTAGCAGGCGGTAATGTCACGTCTACTGGCAGTGGCGATGGTTCATCGTCAACAAATGGATCATCTTTAGGTCAAAGTATGATGGGTGCTATGGGCGGTGGTTTGAGTGGCATGAATAATAATAGTATGGGCAGTGATTCTAATGGTATGAATGGTTCACAATCACCACAGATTGGCTCAGATATCAGCAGCATATTTCAAACGCAATCAGTTGTTTCCGGTGGCGGTAAAGATTTTTCATTAGTGGCCGTGCCAGCAACCAATAATATTATTGTCTCCGCACCAGCTTTAATGGTGACAAAGCTAAAACAAATTGTGAAACTATTAGATGTGCGTCCTAAGCAAGTCTTGGTGCAAGCATTAATTGTGCGGGTGAATCAAAACTTAGAAACAAAATTAGGTATTCAGTGGGGTACCAAATTAGGTGGTAGCTCTGGCGGTATCATGCAAAACTCTGGTTTTATCAGTAACATGTCGATAGCTGCTGTTTGGCAAGCATTGCATAATGATGATAACAGTGATGTGCTAGCAACACCTTCCATTGTTGTTGAAAATAATCAAAAAGCAGAAATTGCTGATGGTGAAAGTATATCTGTGCCTGGTAATATCCAAACTGATAATGGTGGTAATACTATTCAAGGTGTGAACCAAGAGAACATCCAGCTAAGTTTATTAGTAAAGCCACAAATTAATAGTAATGATTCTGTGACGCTAACGATTGCTCAGCAAGATAATGAAATAGATAAAAGCCAGGATGATGCTTTAAGTAGTTTGGGTGGCTCAGGCGCGGCTTCTGGTGCACCGCCCATTGATACGAGTACGATTACCACACGCGTCATGGTACCAAATTCAGATGTGTTAGTTTTAGGTGGATTGCTTCGTAAAAATCGTTCTGTTAATAAAACTGGTGTACCTATTTTAAGTAAAATTCCATTGCTAGGTCGCTTGTTTACCTTCAATAATTCTAATCATGTAAAGCAAAATCTTTTGGTTTTCTTGAAACCTACGGTTATGAAAGATCAAGATGCCGATATGAAAGTTTCACATCATATGTATAACTCAATGCGAAATGATCAATTAAATGATGTTGTCAAAGATAGCCCAGATTTGTCAGGCATGCAGCCGGTGCTACCACGCTTAACACATCCAAAGTTAAGTTTGCCGCAACCATTTAATAGCAGGCATCATTAAGGGTTGTTATGGATCATCAGGAAGAGGTAGTTCATCATCATAAACGACCGCCAAGGATATCGTTTCAATTTGCTAAGCAACATTTTATTTGTGTGATATCGCCACATGGTGCGCCTTTAGAAATTGCTTACGTGCCCGAAAAAACAAATGCTGCTGCACTGTTAGAAGCGCGTCGTTTGTTTGGTGGTGATTTTAAATTAAATCCTATTAGCTTAGATCATTTTCAAGAAATTTTGGCTCATGCTTATTCTAAAAGTGATGACCAGGCGCAAGCTGCTTTAGAAGACATTGAAGATAATATGGATTTGGCAGAAGCTATGGAGCATCTGCCAAAGGCAACAGATCTTTTAGCCTACGAAGAAGACGCACCGATCATTCGTTTACTTAATGCAATTTGTACACAAGCAATTAAAGAAGGTGTGTCTGATGTGCATTTAGAAATTTATGAAGATCATTTGGTTGTTCGTTTTCGTCAAGATGGTGCATTGCGAGAGGTGTTAACACCGCCAAAAGCATTGGGGCCATTGTTAATTTCTCGTTTAAAAATTATGGCAAAACTTGATATTGCCGAAAAGAGGTTGCCGCAAGATGGTCGTATTACTTTGCGTATTGCTGGTCGTTCTGTGGATGTGCGTGTGTCAACTTTGCCAACCCAATTTGGTGAGCGTGTAGTATTACGTTTGCTTGATCAAAAAAATGCAAAGCTTGATTTAACTCATTTAGGCATGGATAAAGAATCATTAGATACTATTCAAGAGCTATTAAAAAAACCTCATGGTATTATTTTAGTTACCGGTCCAACGGGTTCAGGTAAAACAACCACTTTATATGCAATGCTTACTGATATTAACGATATTCATCGTAATATTATGACGGTAGAAGATCCGATTGAATATCATTTAGCGGGTATCAGCCAAACGCAAGTTAATCCAAAAGTAGATTTAACTTTTGCGCGAGGTTTGCGTGCCATACTTCGTCAAGATCCTGATGTGGTGATGGTTGGTGAAATTCGTGATCATGAAACGGCAGAAATGGCGGTGCAAGCCAGTTTAACCGGTCATTTGGTTTTATCAACTTTACATACTAATTCTACTATCGGTGCTATTACCCGTTTACGTGATATGGGAGTAGAACCGTTTTTATTATCAGCAACTTTAATTGGTGTGGTGGCGCAGCGTTTAGTGCGGCGATTATGCAAAGAATGTAAACGCCAAGCACCTTTGACTGCTGCAGAAGCAGCTATTATGCATGTTGAAAATTTTAAAGATAAAACTATTTGTCATAAAGTGGGTTGTGAACATTGCCATTTTACTGGTTTTTATGGCCGTCTAGGTTTATATGAAACTTTGGTAGTTACCCCTGAAATCGCTTACAAAATACATGAAAAGTGTAGTGAGTCTGATCTGCGTGCTTTAGCTAATAAGCAATCAAGCACTATGCGCAGCAAAGGTTTTAAATCTGTGTTAGAGGGGATTACGACTATCGATGAAGTATTACGTGTAACCACAGAGGATCACTAGTATGCCAGCTTATCGTTATGAAGCACTTACCGGAGTTGGTAATAAAAAGTCAGGCGTGCTTCAGGCGGACAGTGCTCGTTTAGCTCGTGAATCATTGCGCAAACAAGATTTATTTCCAGTGTCTGTTGAGCCTGTTGAAGGGCAGGGTACATCAAGAAACAAGCAAAAAAATAAAAAAACATGGTTTAATAAAAAATTATCGCTAAAAGAATTATCTTTAGTAACAAGACAGATGGCTACTTTGTTAGAAGCGGGTGTACCAATTGATGAGGCATTGGGAAGCGCTGCTGAGCAAAATAATAAAGCGCATGTGAAAAATATTTTGGCAGGTGTGCGTTCAAAAATTATGGAAGGTGAAGGTTTGGCTAAAGCCATGCAAGCTTTTTCAAATTCTTTTCCTTCGATTTATCGAACAACGGTAGCAGCTGGTGAAAGTTCAGGCCGTTTAGATAAAGTGTTAGAACATTTGGCTGATTATATTGAAAACCAACGCCGCATCCGCAGTAAAATCATGCAAGCCTTAACTTATCCATTATTAATGGTGTTGGTTTCTTTTGGTGTGGTTATCTTTTTATTATGGAAGGTGGTGCCGCAAATTATTTCAGTGGTGTTGCAGGCACATCAAGCTTTGCCGATGTCTACAAAAATATTATTAGCGATTAGTAATTTTATCATGCATGATGGTTGGATTGTTTTAATTCTATTGGTTATCGCTATTGTCAGTATTAAAGCCTTAATGCGTGTTCAAAAGTTTCATTATGCTTGGGATGTGTTTTTATTAAAAGTGCCCTTTATTAATAAAGTCATTATCCAAATGAATACGGCACGGTTTGCTCGAACCTTTAGTATTTTAATTGCTGCTAGCGTACCCATTTTAGATGCACTATATGCTTCTGCAGGTTTGTTGGGTTCGTTGCCAATGCAAAAAGCTGTAAAAGCTGCTTCGGAAGATGTTCGTGAAGGTGCGTCATTAAAAAGAGCCTTGGCTGGTTCGGGGTACTTTCCACCCATGTTTTTACATTTAATTGGAACAGGTGAACAAAGTGGTCGCTTAAGTCAGCTATTAAATCAAGCAGCGAAGGAGCTTGAGCATGATGTGGATAATATACTTCAAGCCGTCTTAACTTTATTCGAGCCATTGATGATTTTAGTAATGGGTGGTATCGTACTTTATATCGTTTTAGCAGTGATGTTACCGATCTTTAATTTAGATCAGTTTAATGGTTAGTGTGCGTCATCTTTGATGTTGCGTTGCTCCTCCGGGATGATAAATAAAAGAAAGGAATAAAATGAAAAACTTAAAAATATTAAATAAATTAGCAAGAGGTTTTACTTTAATTGAAGTAATGGTCGTGGTTGTGATTATGGCTATTCTGGCTGCCATTATTGTGCCAAGAATTATGTCTCGACCAGATGAGGCAAAACTAGTTAAAGTAAAACAAGACATTGCATCAATCAGTGATGCACTTGATTTGTATCGCATTGATAACGGTCAATATCCAACGCAAGCACAAGGTTTAGCGGCTTTAGTGAAAAAACCAAGCACACCACCGGTCCCTGAAAATTATTCACCGGATGGTTATTTAAAAGAAATGCCGACTGATCCTTGGGGGCATCCTTATCACTACGTTATTCCAGGCAAACATGGTCCTGTTGATATTTTTACAAATGGTGAAAATAATCTACCAGGCGGTACGGGCATTAATGCAACGCGTGGTAACTGGGCACCGGTAACGAAAACAGATAAAACTGCTAGTGCGAGCGGCACTTATCCAGAAGGCCAAACTGCTTCCTAGGTTTATCCTTGAACCCAGGAAGGTATTTTTTTAATTTCGACGCCCCGGAAATTTTACAAGATTATCTGGGGCCCATAATGACCTTCAGGAAATATCAATTAGAAAAAACATGCAACTACGAAACAAAAAACAAGGCTTCACCCTAATCGAACTGATGGTTGTATTAGTGATCGTCGGCATTATCACAGCCATGGCCAGTCTCGCTTTTTATCGTGCTGATTCAGAACGTGGCATGGTTGCGTTAACTACATTTAACCGCGCATTAATCGCTATGCGTGAGCAAGCTATTTTGCGCCAACATGCTCTAGGTGTTTTTCTTGTTCCAGATGGTTACCTCGTTTATGAAATTGTAATTGATCATAAGGGAAATATGATTAAGCAAGCCATACCAAATAATTCTTTAAATATGCCCAATGCATTTGCAGGTCGGTGGCATTTAGTTATGCAAAAAGGTGTTTTTATGTCACCAGGTGCTAATGGTGATCAAGTACAGCCGGAAGACAAACCAATTTTGGCTATTGCTTCTGATGGGATGATAACACCACTATCGTTTACTTTTGGCCCTAATCAAGGCAAACCTTGGTGGTCTGTTGTGGTGCCTGCTAATGGTATAAGTAAAATAACTGATTTAAGAACTAAGTCATGATACAACTATCTTCTAAAAAACAAGCTGGTTTTACACTGATTGAGGTATTGGTGGCTTTGGTTATCATTGCCATTGCTTGCTTTGCTGTATTGCGAGTTGTTTCGTCCAGTATATCTATGGAAAAACGTTTGCAAAATCATATGGTAGGCACTTGGATAACAACCAATGTTCTTAATGATTTGCGTGCTAAAGCGGTGACTTTAGATAAAGCAACTGATGATGCGAGTGGTACAACGAAAATGCTTTTTCAAGAGTGGCCATGGCAAGCACATTTAATTCAACAAAATAGTTTTATGGGGCATTACGATAAACCGGTTGGTATTAGTGTGAAAAATCCTACGCCACCCAATGCAGTTATTTGGCGATTGAAGGGTTTTCTGCCTTTGCAGGCGGTGCCAAATGCTTAAGAGATCACAAAATAAAGGTTTTACATTAATTGAAATACTCATTGCTTTGGCTATTTTTGCAGTGATTGGTATTGCGGCTGCCGTTTGTTTGCATCAGATGATTAATTATCGCACGCGTTTAACGGCGCAAGCAGATCAGTGGCGTGAATTAGCGATTGCGCGTTTATTGATTCAAAAAGATTATAGTAATGCAGTTAACTTAAGTGACAAAGACCTTTGGGCAAACCTCTTGCCAAAATTTAGTGGGCAAAGTGGCCAAGTAACTTTAACTCGATGGAATCATCAACAAGCTTCTTGGGTTAAGCAAACACCAATGTTTATAGGGGTGACTTATAGTTTGAGCGGTCAAAATCTTGTTAGAACGATTAAAAGTGCGACAGGCCAAGCTATGCAAAATGTAATCGCACAGCATGTGACATCTTTAAATATTAAATATTTAAATCATGCTAAGCAGTGGATGAGCTCTTGGAATATAGTAGAAAATTCATCTGTACATAATCAATCGCCGAGTCACTTGCCCTCAGCGATAAGAGTTATTCTAAATGTTGTAGGTGTTGGTGCTGTGCAATGGGATTTTTCAAAGCCGGTGGTGAGCGGATGATAAAAAAGCAAAAACAACAGGGCGCAGCATTGCTAACAGCTATTTTAATTACAGCGGTTGTGGCGATTCTTGCATCGAATATTATTCTTAATCAGCATCAATGGATTGCGCAAACGGGCCTTGCGGATCGGCAAAATAAATTTAACCTGGTGGCTGATAGGGTGAGTGATTGGGCGCATATGGCAGCAACTATACGCAGTCAAACTAAAAATGCTTCACAACTTCCAAAATGGCCTGCATTTAATAAATCCATGCAGGGGATTAATGTTAAAGCACAATTAGTTGATGCTAATACACTTTATAATTTAAATTGGTTGGTCGATCCAAAAATGGATGTGAGTTTTGCGCGATTAATATTAGCAGTGCAGCCAGATATTGAACCAAGAAAAGCTTTTAATATGGCACAATCAGTTACTGCAACCATGCAAATTGCTCAAGGCATGGCGCCCAGTAATCAAAAACAAGCTAAAGGGCCAGATGCAATTGTTGGTGTGCCTGTTATGGGGCCGTTGCTTTCTGTTTTACAATTAAGAACTATCAAAGGTTTTAATGCTAAACTGGTTGCAAAGTTAAGACCATATGTCAGTGTTTTACCGGTAAAAGCAGGTATTAATATTACGACAGGAAATAAAAAAGTTATTAAAGCGTTATTGAAACCTACGCAAAATGAAGCAACGCAATGGATGGCTTATTTATCTTGTCGACAAGCCTTTGCAGGTCAGCATCCTAATGCTACTGCGTGGGCAGCCTGTTTACAGCAAAATGATGGTTCGGATTTTTTAACTGATTTTGCTGCCACCAGTCCAGTGATATCAGGCTCAAGTAATCCCCAACAGATAAATCCACCGGGTCAAAATAATCAAGATAATAGTGATGATCAATCAGATACAAAAAATATTGCAGTCTATCGTTCTAATTATGCCGCTTTAAGTTCGGTTATGGTGCAAACTGATTTGAGTAGTGCTATTCAGGCCATCTATTGGCTGCCAAATCAGGTGGTTAATGGGCAACAAAATCAAGATAGCCAGGTAGATGGTGGGCCGCAACAAAATCATCCCAGAGTCACTTTGGTGAGTTACTGGCGTAGTTAATGATAGGGTTTTTGGCTTGCAGTAAGTTGTGTATAAATAGGCGTGACAAGTGTTAGCTTTTGGTAGTAAAGTAGAAGGTACTGTTTAATTAAAGGAGTGAGGATATGGCAAAGTTAAAGTCATTGGTTAAAATAATTGGTTTATCATTACCGCTAGTGCTTGCTGGTCATTCAGCCCTGTCAGCTTCAAAAGACACTTTAGTAATACCGCATGGTAAGCTACCAGTTGTATTAAATGAAAGTCAATCAACGCAGTCAGCTTCAAAAGGCACTTTAGTAATACCTCATGGTAAGCTACCAGTTGTATTAAATGACGGTCAATCAACGCAGTCAGCTTCAAAAGACACTTTAGTAATACCTCATGGTAAGCTACCAGTTGTATTAAATGAAAGTCAATCAACGCAGTCAGCTTCAAAAGACACTCTAGCAATACCTCATGGTAAGAGACCAGTTGTACTAAATCATGGTGATTCAGGGATTGATAGTGATGTTAACACCAGAGCTACTTATGCTTACCATGATTCAATTCACCGCGATTTACGTTCGCAAATAAATCAGCATGGTGATCATAAAACGGGTTCTGAGCAGACTTTAATTGGTGGAAATAGCACAGGAAAAAGAACCAATTTGCATTGCCCTAAAGGCACTAAGCCTGAAGGATTAAGCTGGTGTGTGTTGGTAGATAAAACAAATGATAAAACAGCGAGTGAAGCGGGTGTGGTCCATCAGGCACATCAAAAGATAACTTCTGCTGAAGCCTCACATGTTAACTCAATCATGCAGTCAGTAAAAAAATAAAATATTATTGGTGGCTTAAGGCTGTTTTAGCTTTAAGCCACATCTGCTAAATTTCCTTTATCTTCTAACCAAACTTTGCGATCTGAAGCACGTTTTTTGTTAAGCATCATATCAAAGGTTGCATTCGTATCTTTGGCATTATCAATAGTTAGTTGCACTAAACGACGCGTATCTGGATGCATGGTTGTTTCACGTAACTGCATCGGGTTCATTTCCCCTAATCCTTTAAAGCGTTGAATATTTATTTTCCCATTTGGCTTGTCTTTTTGTAGTTTATTAACAATATGTTCGCGCTCAGAATCATCTAAAGCATAATAAACTTCTTTGCCTAAATCGATTCTAAATAAAGGTGGCATAGCAACAAACACATGGCCAGCTTCAACCAAAGCTGGAAAGTGTCTTAAAAATAAGGCGCAAAGTAGGGTGGCGATATGTGCACCATCCGAGTCCGCATCGGCTAGTAAACAAACTTTACCATAACGTAAACCGGATATATCAGGATTACCAGGATCAATACCTAGGGCAACAGCAATATCGTGAACTTCTTGTGAGGCTAAAACACGTTCGCTAGAAACTTCCCATGTATTTAATATTTTACCGCGTAACGGCATGATGGCTTGGAAGCGTCGATCGCGCGCTTGTTTGGCTGAGCCACCCGCTGAATCCCCCTCAACTAAAAATAATTCACTGTCAGCTAAATCATGACCACTGCAATCAGCTAGCTTTCCAGGTAATGCTGGGCCTTGAGTTACTTTTTTACGGGCAACTTTATTGGCTACTTTAAGGCGTTGTTGAGCGCGTGTAATCATATGTTCGGCGATTGCTTTGCCTTGCTCAAAATGTTTATTGAGCCACAAGCTTAAAGCATCTTTGGTAGCGCTGGTCATAACAGCTGCGCATTCTCTAGAAGAAAGGCGCTCTTTAGTTTGGCCAGCAAATTGAGGGTCGTGCATTTTAAATGATAAAACAAATTGAATATTTTCCCAGACATCTTCCGGGGCTAGTTTAACGCCGCGTGGTAATAATTTATGTAATGCACAAAAATCACGAAAGGCTTCACATAAACCAGTGCGTAAACCGTTAACGTGTGTACCACCTTGTTTGGTTGGGATTAAATTGACATAGCTTTCGTTGATAGCAATGGGTGCGTTTTCAGCAAGCCAGCATACCGCCCAATCCATGAGCATATCTTCTGTTTTATGAGAGCCGACAAAAGGTTCAGGGGGGAGCGTTTCTTCTTCTTTCAAAGCGGTTTTTAGATAATCAGTTAAACCATCTTCATAGTACCAGCTTTGTTCTTGACCGGTTTTTTCATCTTTAAAATGGATTGTTAAGCCAGGGCATAGCACGGCTTTAGCGCGTAAAGTATGTTGCATGGCTTTTAAATCAAAGCTGCCATTATCAAAGTAAGAAGCGTCTGGATAAAAGTGAATACTGGTACCACGTGCGCTTTTTGGACATGTGCCGGTAACTTCAAGCTTGGAAGCTGGTTCACCATTTTCAAAAGTCATTTGATGGATCTTGCCGCCTTTTTTTACCGTGACCACTAATTTGGTAGAAAGAGCATTCACTACAGAAATACCAACACCATGTAAACCACCAGAAAATTTATAGGTATCATTAGAGAATTTAGCACCGGTATGCAGGCGCGTTAAAATTAACTCTACACCACTTTGTTTATGTTCTGGGTGAATATCGGTTGGCATGCCTCGGCCATTATCAATAATTTCTAATGAACCGTCTTTATAATGGATGACAGTGATCTCAGAGGCAAAGCCAGCAATCGCTTCATCAACGCTGTTATCAATGGCTTCACGAGCTAAATGATTGGGGCGTGTGGTATCGGTATACATGCCTGGTCTTTTTCTAACCGGATCAAGGCCAGTGAGTACTTCTAGATTGGTTGAGTCATATTTATTGCTGGTTGCGGGCATAGTATTATTCCATTCGGGCAAAATTCAGTAACTTATTGTAACCACCCCGAAAACATTTGCAATAGAGGTGTGATGTTTGATATAAATTTTATTAAGAAAATACGAACAAGGAGCGTTGGTATGGGCTTATTTACAGGAATAAAGAACAATTTAGCTGCAGTGGCTAGAGATCCAAATATCCATCACGTCATCGCAACCCTGTCTAAACAACACAATTGGGTGGATGAGTCTAGCGCAATAATGCATAGTTTATACTCAGGTTGTGTGCAACTGCTTTTGGGATTAGAAATGATAGCTAGTATGGGTCATAACTTTAGATACTGCTGCCATCAGCTTTTTGATTGGGCTGGGTAAGGGTTTGCCGCCAGCTTGATGGGCATGTTCGCCGTGGCGTTTTTCATCTTCATGCATTTGTAAGATAATGGCTTTAGAGCGCTGATCCTTGGCGCTTAGGCGATCAATATGGCTTACAAGATGCTTTTGTACCTGCGCTTCAGTTTCTTCAACAAAACCAAGGCTGATGCCATCGCCAGCTAAGCCGGTAAGCACGCCAATGGTAAAAGACTGGGCATACCAAAAAGGATTAAGTAGGCTGGGTTTGTAGCCTAATTCTTGTAAGCGCTTTTGGCACCAATCTAAATGATCTACTTCTTCTTGGCGTGATTCTTCAAGCATATCGCGCGTAGCTTGATTTTGAGCGGTAACCATTTGGCCACAATAAAGTGCTTGGGCACAAATCTCACCACTATGATTGACGCGCATTAAACCGGCGCTATGCTTTTTATCACGATCAGTGAGCTCGCCATCTTGTGTGTGTTTAGCAGGGTAGGGACGATCAGAATGGATAGCGCTATGGTGACTATGTAATAAGTCTTCCACTTGACCAATGATCTGATCTAAGAAGCTAAATTGTCGGTTGGATGTATGCTTTGTCATGCAGCTATCATAGCATGAACTATATGGCAAAACACGCTATAATACTTACACTTTAACGAACAAAGAATTCACATATGTCAAAACCATCACCTTTTAAGGGTTTGCATCATTTATCAGCCGATGAGCGTTGCACTAAATTAAATGAGCTTGATTTAATATCTAAAGAACAAATGCAAATGCTTCGTTCTGCTGTGCATCCTGATTTAGATCAGCTTTGCCAGCAGTTTTCTGAAAATGTGATTGGCGGCTTTGCTTTGCCATTTGGTATTGTACCTGATGTGCCGATCAATAATAAAAATTATATTTTACCACTGGCTGTGGAAGAAACATCTATTGTTGCTGGTTTGTGTAAAATGGCCAAATGGATTCGTAAAGATGGGCTGCTTAAAACTTCGCAAACAGAACAATCAGTCATGGGCCAGGTTTATTTTCCAGAAGTAAAAAATATACCAGCATTTGAAAAGATTGTTTCTGAAAATAAAGAACAACTTATTGCTAGCCTAAATAATAATATCGTTGCGGGCATGGTCAAGCGTGGTGGTGGTGTTTCTGATTTTCGTTTGCGCGTTTTAGATAGTCAGCATGTGGTTATCGATGTGTATTTGCTTTCTTGTGATGCGATGGGTGCTAACTTAATTACACAAGTGGCAGAAAGTTTAAAGTGTTCGATTAGTGAAATAACTGGTGAAGCTGAGTTGATGGGTATAGTTTCAAATTACTCGGATCGTTCGATAACTACAGCTGAAATAGATATTCAAAATATAGCGCCTGCACTGGGTCAAGCCATTGAAGCGGCTTCTCGTTTTGCAGAGATGGATCCACATCGTGCCGCTACCCATAATAAAGGTATTATGAATGGTATTGACGCTATATTAATTGCTACTGGAAATGATTGGCGTGCTGTGGAAGCAGGCTGTCATGCTTATGCTTCTAAAGATGGCCAATATAAAGCGTTGGCTACTTGGCGTTATCAAGATGGCGTATTAACAGGTGTTTTAAAAGCACCTATTGCAGTGGGCACAGTAGGGGGGGTGACTAAAGTGCATCCACAAGCACAGTTAAGTTTACAGTTATTACAGATTCACTCAGCTTCTGAATTGGCGCAAGTAGTTGCAGCCACTGGTTTATTACAAAATTTAGCGGCTTTAAATGCTTTAGTAGGTGAGGGTATTGCTCAAGGTCATATGCGTTTACATATTGATAATTTATTATTACAGGTGGGTGTAGATGAGCAGAATAGAGGTGCCTTAAAAAAACAATGCATTAAGTTTTTAAAGCAACATGGACGAATTACTTTGTCAGATGTTAAGGCACTTAATATAGATATGTCATCCCGGACGCGCAGCGAGCCGGGACCTCATGGAGATTTTGCATGACACTAGCCAAAGTCACAGTAAAAGCTCCCGGTAGTATGATGATCATGGGTGAGCATGCAGTTTTGCATAATCAACCAGCTATGGTTGCTGCAATTAATCGTTGGATAACGCTTACTTTAGAGGTAAGAAATGATGAGCAATTAAATATAGAATCTATATATGGCAGTTATTTACAACCCATCAAGCAGGCCCCTACAGAACCTTGGGTTGAATGGATTTATTTTATAATCGAATCATTTTTTGAAGATTTGCCTGAAATAAAAAATGGTTTAACGATAAAAATTGAATCGACCTTTGAAGGCGCAGTTGGTTTGAGTTCGTCAACGGCTTTAACAGTTGCTTTGCTTTATGCTTTGGCTCAGTGGGTAGCGACTGACAGTTCGGATAAAGATAAAAAGCAATGGGTTTTTGCTGAAGCTATGGATTTATTGGAGCAAAAAAATAAAGTTGCTTCAGGTGCTGCATTACAAGCGGTGATCCATGGTGGCTTACGTTTATTTGATTCAAAGAAAAAGCAATCACAGCGCATTGATCAATCATTACCTTGTTATTTGGTTTATTGTGGTTATAAAACACCAACAGAACAAGTGGTGCGGCATATTAGTGAGAAGTTTAAAGGTAATAAGGCAGCGTTAGATAGCTTATACAATCAAATGGGAGCTTATGTATTAAGTGGTTTACAAGCTTTGGAGGATAATAAGGTTGAATTATTTTATAAAGCTATTGGTGATTATTATTTATTACAGAAGAAAATAGGTGTTGCTGATGATCAGTTAGATCAAATGATTGAGTTAAGTCGGCAATCACAATTAACACATGCAGCAAAAATTTCTGGTGCAGGCTTGGGTGATTGTATTTTAGTTATTGGTGAGATAGATCGCCATTTATGGCGATCCATGCAAGATGTGCAAATGATTGAAATAGATATAGTAGAGAAAGGTGTGCAAGTATGTTAGCAAAAGAAGTGGTGCAACAATTATTGGGCGATAAAAAATATCTGGCAAAAAAAAGTGAGGGGCAGGCTTATGCGCCAAGTAATATTGCATTAATTAAATATTGGGGCAAGCGACATCAAGCATTGTTTTTGCCTTGGAATAGCAGTGTTTCTATTAGCTTAGGTGATAAAGGTGCGCAAACAAATATTAAAATCATTCAAGCAGATCAGCACCAAATTATTTTAAATGGAAATCCTGTTTCTTCTGATTCAATGTTTTATAAAAAAGTTAAAAATTATTTGGATTTGTATAATAATCAATTGCCTTTTATTTTCGAAATTAAAACAGTGAGTACAGTGCCTATTGCAGCTGGTGTGGCTTCATCAGCTTGTGGTTTTGCGGCTTTATGTTTGGCGCTTAATGATTTGTTTGAGTTTGGTTTATCTAAGGAGCAGCTATCTATTTTGGCGCGCTTAGGTTCTGGTAGTGCAAGTCGATCTTTATGGGATGGTTTTGTAGAATGGCAAAAAGGCACTGAAGAAAATGGTATGGATTCATTGGCAAAACCTTTAAATGTAGAGTGGCCTGAGTTTATGATTGGCTTATGGTGTTTTAATACGAATGAAAAACCAATTTCTTCACGAGAAGGTATGCAAAGAACTGTGGAAACCAGTAAGCTTTATAAAGCTTGGCCGACATTAGCTGAAACTGCTTGTGAAGAGATGTGTGTGCTTATTAAGAAAAAAGATTTTAATGCTGTGGGCGCATTGGCAGAGGCTAATGCATTAATGATGCATAAGACGATGCATGATGCGAAACCACCGGTGAATTATTGGCAAGAGCAATCAACTAGCGCGATGGAACAAGTGCGACAAGCCCGCAAGCAAGGCTTAGATGTTTATTTCACTATGGATGCTGGGCCAAATTTAAAGTTGTTAGGACAAAAAAAAGATTTGGAAAGATTAACGGCATCTTTTCCAGAAGTGGACTGGGTAAGTCCATTTAACCAGGTTATGTAAGTTGAAGTGGCCCCCCGGTTTTTCTTTGAAAACCGGGGCGTCGATATTGTGTGGGCTCTTTATGTTTGATGCAACAAAGCCGTTTTGGATAAAGACTTTGTTTTTCCGGGATGACAGTTTAGATTAGCTTAATGCGCAAAGGCTTTGTTTTTACCTCGAACAACACCCGCTATATACATCGCAATTGGCAAAGCAATCAAAATATAAATGCATAATGCACCAGCATAAGCTAAGGCTGCTACAAAAACCTGTGGCCAAAACATCACAATAATCATGGGTGGAATAAAAGTTAGCAAAATAAGTGTAAAATGTTTTCCACCTTCTTTAACCACTTTAAAACCGTCAGCTAAAAAATCTACTAAGCATAGCGATACACCCAATAAACCAGTGATAGAACAAATCGAAACGAATAACACACTTAGAGAAGTCATGATAGGATAGTGTGCTACCACAGCTAACTGTTTCATTAAAGCAGTGGTTGTATTAGCCGCATGGTTCATGGCTAATAATCCAGTGGCGCCGTTTCTTGGAACAACACCTTGTACGGCAGCAATCCATAAAATATATAAAACCAAGGGTAATACAGCGCCGATGGTTAATACCGTTAAGATGCGTTTACGTGAGCTATGTAAATAAACACGAATACTAGGCAATAGAATTGCATAACCAAAAGATGTAATTAATACTAACCAAGCTGAAAAATGAAAGTGATGGGTGCCTACCATTAGCATGGATGGATGAATTTTAGGAAATAAATGCGCGATAATAGCAATGGCAATTAAAAGTTTTGCACTCATTAAAATGCGATTTGAAAAATCGACCGCTCTAATGCCTTTATAAACGACTGAGCCTAAAATAAGTGTTGCTAAAAAGGTGCATAAAATTCTTGGCACATGACAGTGAAAATAATTAAATAGTGCATGTAAGATATCGCTACTAGCTGCTAAATAAGCTGAAATTAAACTATATAATAAGAATAAATAGGCGACCCAAGTAATCCCTTTAACCATTGGCCCTAAAGTTTCTTGTGACATGGTGATTAAATTAGAATCAGGTGCAAACCATAAGTTTACTTCAGCAATGCACCAAGCGCCAATACTCATTAAAAACCAAGCGCTCACTAGCATTAATATGGTAAAGCCATAGCTATTTTCAGCAGTTGCAATGGGTGCTGCTAATAAGCCAGCAGCAATGCAAGTTCCAAGAATTAAGTATACCGAACCAACTTGTTTTAAAATCATTTTTTTCTCCATTAGTGAAGTTTCTATTTTATGTGTCACAGCCTTATAGAGCAAGCTTTGATTGGCAGAGATGCTTAAGGTATTTTTTAGTGGTATTGCATAAGTGTAGGAATTAGGGCTTAATAGGTTTGATATAAATTTAAATGGAGTGATTATGGAGTATTATGTATATAGATATGGGGGGTTGGTGAAAGGTGGTCAACGAGTAGGTCAACTTTTCCGTGTGTTGAACGATAAATTATATAATGTTATTGAGGCGGTTTTAAACCATCCTGAATTGAGGGCATTTATAGGTCAGGTTAAAAAATCAGGTGGTCTACAAGCTTTTGATTTTGTCATTGGCCTGGAAAAATCAGAGTTGACGGTTTATCCAGATAAGTCGTTAATTGAAGAGGCATCGGGGATTTTCTTGGCACCAGGCAGTTTTAGAGCGACAAAAAAAAGCATGGTTGAGTTGATTCTAGAAAAAACAACCAGGTGTGGTATCTACCTTCGTAGGGGTAGACAATGGTATTTGCAATTAGAGCAAAAAAATTGTTTTAAGCACCACAAATTATTACCTATAGCTCGAACGCTCATAAATGCTCTAGCGAACAATAACGTTTTGGCAGTCTATAAAAACTCACCTAAAGAAGCGCTTTGTATATATTTTTCAGAAAACAAGCTGACTGCATATGATGTTTCTGGTTATATAAACTGGCATAACGTTTTATTCAGTGCAGACCAATATCGAGTAAGTTATCGTGCTCATTTGTTTAAGAGGCCTCAAATGGATAGAATTAACAGTGATGCGTTTGCTGAGGCTGTCATTAAGACAGGCGGGCACGCAACTAAGGCAACAGCTAAAGTAACGCCAAGCTAGTGTATTTTGCTAAGGCATTGCATCTGAAATGTATATATAAGCATTTATCGCAGGATAAATATACAATAATCAAAAAAAGATATTGTTCTTTGTGATTATTTTTATTATGATCGCTTCTTGTAATTATTATGTAGATTATTTGTATGTTAAAGGAGCGTGAGATGTCTTATTATGCCTATATTAATGAGAGTTGGTTATATTGCCCTGTTGGAGAAAATGTTTTAGTGCCATTGCCAAACTCCCCATATTTGGAAGAGTTAAGCGCTATCAAAAGTTGTTTTGAAAGAGCGAAAAATGCTGCAGTGAAGGTTGGCTTGTCACTTGAAAATATGGGTTTTGAAATGAGCGAAAACGGTAAGGTTCTAGAGTATATGAACCCATCAGTTAGGAAGTTCTCTTCAACAAACTACGTATTAAAAGCTAAAGGAAGCCTGCATAAGCATGGGTTGGGTGCTTATTATCAAGCTTCAAAATTACATCAAAATACGGTTTTTGGTCGTCACGAAAGGTTGTATTATGGTTGCGATAAGGCTCATGAGCAAACGCGCGATTGTTGGCAAACAATCCCTGCAGCAGCAAAACAGGAAGATATGATTCCACAAGTTGTTCGAGATGCTTTAACTGCTAATCCTCATCATGTTTTTCAATTTGTGATTTCGAAAATAGATGGTTTACCAGAGGCTCGCCGGGTTGAAGGTGCTAAAGTGGTTTATGATGTTTTGAAAAATGCAAAAAGAATACGTATGCCTCGCAGGCAATCAGCTTCACATAACAGTAGTCGATTTAGAAGTGATAAAGTACATCCTATAACTTCTGTTGATCATAGTGAATTCCACCGTATACCTACCGGTGGTTTTGTAAATCCAAGTCATAAATAAATATATATCGGTTCGCCCACGCTTATTATTTCTTCTGTTTTTAAGTGTGGGTTCATTCTAATTAAATCTTTTGATGATAAGTGATATCTATGCGCAATGGTTGAAAGCGATTCACCATCTTTAACATAATGCACAAAGATATTTTTATTTCTTAAATAATGATCTTTTTTATGGACAATAGGCACAACTGGAATAACGAGTTGCTGGCCGATATGCAAGTTAGTATTTTTTAATTTGTTGGCAACAGCAATGGCATGCGCTTTAGTATGGAATTTATGCGCAATCTGGTCAATGCTATCACCAGCTTTCACCACATAACTATCATAGCGTACTTTTGGATTGGCTCTTGCGGGTAACCAAATAAGTAATTGTTGATTAGTGTGTAGATGATCGCGGCGTGATAAATTATTCCAAAAACGAATTTGTCTTACGGTAACGCCATTGCGTTGTGCGATAGTCCATAGGTTATCTTGTGATTTGACCGTATGCACCGCGCGTCTTGGGCCTGGGATGGTATCTTCAGCAATGGTATTATTTTCTAAATTCAAATCAATATCATTTACTTTGCCGTGCATGGCTTGTGGTACTAACAAACTTTGGCCAACATGAATTTCACTGGTTTGTAAGTGGTTAATCTGTTTTAGCAAAGCCACGCGTGTATGATAATTTTGTGCGATACCACCTAGTGTTTCACCGCTAATAACAAGGTGGTGTTGCCAAGTTACTTTATCACTATCTGGAATTTGGCCAATAGCTTTTTCAAAAGTATCGGTGGCATCAGTTGGAATTAGTAGATGATAATCTTGTGAAGGTGGTGTTGCCCAACGACGAAAACCTGGGTTGAGTTCGCGTAATAATTCGGGATCTACACCAGCTAGTTTCGCTGCTTGATCAATATCAATTTGTGAATGCATTTCAATATTATTAACGGTAGGGTGGCTTGGTAAATCAGGCAAATTAATACCATCATGATCATTATCAGATAAGATGTAAGCAAGCGCTAATAATTTTGGAACATATTGTTCGGTTTCGCCAGGTAGATGTAAATCCCAATAATCAGTTGGCAAGCCATGTTTTTTGTTATAACGGACTGCCTTTTGTACGGTGCCTTCGCCGGCATCATAAGCGGCAATCGCTAATAACCAATTGCCATGAAAAAACTGATCAAGATAACTAAAGTAATTTAAAGCACTTTCTGTGGATGCATAAATATCACGACGTCCGTCATACCACCAGTTAATCGATAAACCAAAACCAGAAGCGGTACCCGGCATGATTTGCCATAAGCCGACAGCACCATCTTTAGAGATAGCAAACGGATCATAGTTGCTTTCAATCATAGGGATTAAAGCAATTTCAGCTGGCATTTGATTTTTTTGTGTTTGCGAATAAATATACTCAATATACGGTGCAGCATTATTAATGATGGTGTTAATATAAAGTGGATTTTTTCGATAGTAGTTAATCCAATGTGTCACAGAAGCTGGTGGCTTTTGTGGCAACAGTTGCATATGATTACCCATCGTTTGCCAAAGGCTGTCGGGTTGATTATTAAAATTCCATGCATAAGCAAAAGATGATTTTGGTAGACAGGCTACTAATATGAATGCAGGTAATAATAAGATCAGCATAGCTTGCTTGCTTTTTAAGGCAATATTTTTTGTTTTAAATTTACTCATCATGCTGCGCTCATTAAATAATTGTTAGATGAAATGGTATCGGCTTTTTTTTATTCAATCAAGCGTAAAAATTACTAATATTTGAAAGATGAGGAATCAGTTCAATAATTATCCTTTAGCGCCCTTAATCTGGCAAAGGCTGCAAAAGCTGAATCTACTGGGTTGTCTGATACTTGTGCAATTGCTTGCTGAATGGCAGGTTGCTCAGCACGAAAAAAGGGATTGATTGCTTTTTCGATTTTTATCGATGTTGGCAAGCTCGGTTGGTTTTGCGACCTTAATTGTTGCACATGTTTTTCATGTTCTAATAAATTTATATTGTTAGCATCATATTGTTTGGCAAATTGAATATTATTTAAAGTATATTCGTGCGCGCAGCAAACTAAAGTATTATCTGGTAATTGTTTTAGTAATTCCAGTGAATCATAGAGTTGTTCAATCGTACCACCTAATAATCTTCCACACCCAGCTGAAAATAACGTATCGCCACAAAATAAATAGGGCTTCGCATAATAGGCTAAATGATTTTGGGTATGGCCAGGAATGGCTAACACTGAAAAAGTTAAATCAACTGATTCAAGATAAATGTCTTCACCACCGCTTAAGCCATGTGTTGTGCCCACAATAGTATCTGATTTTGGTGCATAAATAGTGGGTTTATATTTTTGAATCAAAGCAGGTATGCCTGCAATATGATCATCATGATGATGAGTAATTAAAATATCCGCTGTTTGAAAATCATTGGCAGTTAACCAATTAATAACAGGGTCTGATTCACCAGGATCTACAATCACTACTTTTCGATTATCATCATTCACTAAAGCCCAAATATAATTATTGGAGCGTGATGGAATAGGGTGTAGTAAAAGCATGTTAACTCGCCGATGTTTGTTTAACTGGTTGATGTTTGCGTTGTAATTGAATTGCTTTGAATAAACAGGCTGTTGCAATCGCGATGAATATAACGAGTAAACTGCTAAGAGGCATTAAGCTATGTTCAGATAAGTGTGCCATGATAGCCGAACCTAGGAAGCCGCCACCTAATTGGACCGTACCATAAATGGCACTAGCCATGCCGATCATCGTAGTAAAGATGCTTAGGCTGGCAGTAGATAGGTTAGGGAAGAAAATGCCTAAACCATTGGAGTAAATCACCATTGGTATGACGACGGCATAAATATTCATAAAGTGTAATAAAGCGCATGCTAGCATGGTTAAGCTGCCAAGAATTAATAATGAAATGCCAATATACAGCATATGCTGATAACCTTTTTTTAATACATAAAGGCGATTGTAAATTTTACTCATTTGGCCTGATAACACGACACCTAATGTAATCCAGCCAAATTGAGCAGGGGTAAAGTGTAAGTGTACTTCAATGATCATAGGTGATGCTGTAACATAAGCCATCATGCCCGCATAAATAACAGCTGATGTTATGCAGTAAAGCAAAAATTCACTATGAGAGAGTGCTTCCCATGCGTGTTTGATGACATGTTCGCCGCGATTTTTAATTTGCGTCGTTTTGGCAAGTGTCTCTGGAAACATCATGATTAATGCTACTAGTAAAAATAGATAATAGATGAGCGAGATAAGAAAGATAATGCGCCAATGAAAATGCGTCACGATCATGCCGCCTAAAGCTGGAGCGATCGCTGGGCAAATGCCAACAATAATTGAAATATAAGCGATGATATGTGCAAAATCATTGCCGCTTACCATATCACGCATCACGGTGCGCATCACTGCAAAACCGGCGCCAGCACCAAGCCCTTGCAACACGCGTCCTAGTACAAACAGGTGATAGCTGCTTGTATACCAACAAAAAAAGGTGCCAATGATCATGATGGTGACACCGCTTAAGACAACTTTGCGTCGACCAATGCGATCACTTATGGGGCCAAGTATAAGCATAGAAGCACAAGCGCCGATAAAATAAACTGAGATAGTTAGCTGAATATGTTTTGAGGTGGTATGAAAAGCACTTATTAAATGTGGCAAGGCTGGTAAATACATATCAGAAATCATAAAACCACCAAAAACCAGCATTAATAATAAAGTTACAGTGCGTTTGAAGTGAGCGGGTTTTTGTGAAGGTGTATGTGACATAAAATCATTCCATAGATTAAGCTCTCGTGTAGAGCTTATTAAAGTAGGTGTTATCTTAACACTGATACCTGGTGCGGACAATCATGCTTTAGTTCGTGTAAGGAAGGGTCGCAGGTAAATGCAACATATGCATTCAAAAATCCTACTCTCCCCTGGTGGGAGAGTCAAAATCTTTGATTTTGGAGAGGGGGAATGCTAAGCAATTGGTTGTTGCTAGTCTAGCTGTGCATAGTAACCTCTGCCTGTTGCTTCTCTTCATGTTTTTGATTTTCTGCTTTGTTTTTGTTGTTATTGCTTTTTGGTGCAGTTATTCTTGCGCAATTTTGAATGTCAGCATTCTTATCTGAGGTATCAGTAGGTGCCTGCGGTAAATTAAGCTCAAGTTTTTGAGTGTCAAATTGACCTTGAGTAAGATTTTTTTGTGGAAGTTGCTTGGCTTCTGCTCGTTTGGGTGGTGTGGGCGAAGAGGCCTGATAGCTTGTTACAGTAGCTTCTTTTTCTGTTTTGTTAGGATTATTTTTAGTTGTTTTTGTAGTGCTAGCTGCGGCAGAAGACCTTCCGCCAATACCTGCCTCTAGTATTTGATTGTTTTTTTGGTTGGGATCGTTGCCAAAGAAAATTCTACTTGCAAGGCATAATAGCTTGCCCAGTAAACCACCAGGCTTATCTGCTGCTAATCCAATGCGGCCAAAGACTCTGGATCGAGTCGCCTTTTTAATGTCCATTGCCGTATTGTAAATAAATACAAACTCTTTCAGGGTTTTATCTGTAGACTTTAGCCACCTCTGAAAATGTTGGAAAAGGGCTGTTTGAGATGGTTGTAACTTTATGGCATCCGCAACGCACTCTTGTAATAAACCTACCCAGATATTGGGGTCAATTGATTTATTACTATCTTTAGGCTGTTTTATAACTTCTTTGATAGCATGGAAAATCTTCTCAATGATTAAGGTCATGTTTTTTGATTTATCTTGGGGGTTTTTATACTGGAGGCTATTAGCAACAGCCAAGCTATAGTGAAATATATTGCGCCACACTTCTGGGCTGACTGGAAAGTCCTTCGCAATTTTTGGAATTCGCGAGATGTTTACTTTAAGTGTTTTGATATCAATAGCCTGTGTTTGTGGTAAAGCTGGATTGTTTTTGTGTAGCCACCAGTCCATAAATCCCACATAAAAATCTAATATAGGTGCGCTTTTGTTTGTGTAGGGTACTTGCAGATCATGGTGCGGTGTTATATGCGTGAAACCGACAAGTTTATAAGTATGAGCGAACGCGGTAAAGTGCTGGTCTTTCGCTTCTTCTTTACTCTGTGTGGGGTCATAAATAGGAGTGCGATGATGTCCTTGTTTATAGTCTGGGTGATTTAAATAATGGAAATAAGCAAAAAGAGCAATGGGTGGTAAGTTAAATTGAGCAGATAAGGATTTTAATGTGGCTAAGCGTTGCTGTAACGTTGTAGCGTTTTCACCTGATTGGCAAATGGGTTCATATTCTTGAGTGCGAGAGTTCAACATTGTGCATGGTTCATATGCCTGCTCATTGTTAATTTTTGTTACCGCATCTATCAACGGGGCCTGGTAAGAATCACAGCTGTCCAGATCGATTGGTCTGGGCTTGACTATGTGTTTTATGCCATTATAGAGTGCTTCTGGTAATGTTACAGTAGAGCCGCTTATTTGACTGTAAGGTACGGTAGCTGGTTTATCATGCTGCTTAATATATTTGGCTACAGCCATCGCCGCTTGTTTCATTTCACTTTTCAGTTGTTTATTTGATTTTAGTGCGCGGTTTTGTTGTCTTTTGTAAGTGGTGTTACTCGCGTTACTTTGGATTGCGCTATTTGGTTTGTCATTCAGCTTTAATGCTAACAGCGTCTCTATGATGCTGGTTGCTCTCTCGTAGCGGGCAAGATCTTTTACAGTGCGATAGAATGCTTGTGCTAGGTGGTCTTTCAAGGTTTGATTGGCCATATGCTTTACATACATGCTTAAAAGGGTAGTACGTTCTTTTGAAGCTGTGTTATTGTTATTAGCAGGTGCTTGTGATAGATCCTTTTTGCTTGGCATAATACTCTTCCCTCTTGATTTAACTTATTAATTAACCAGGGCATTGTATATTAATGATCCGAAATAGTAAATATAACCCATAGTCTAAGCTGGATTTTTGGGATCAAAACCGGTAGACTGCGCGCTTGGGCATGAGTTATGCCTAGGAAGTCTATTAATTTTATGAGGTAAACCATGGCACGAGTCACCGTTGAAGATTGTTTAAAGCATGTAGAAAACCGTTTTGATTTAGTATTAAAAGCTGCAAAACGTGCACACGCGATTGAGCTAGGTGAAGTAGAGCCACAAGTAGAGCTTGAAAATGACAAGCCTACAGTGCTAGCTTTACGTGAAATTGCAGCTGGTGTTGATATTTCTTATATCCCATCTCAAGAAGTGGATGTTGATGATTTATTCGCTCAAGATTTAACAGCGCTAGATGATATGATGTCGACTGACGATTTTGATTTAACCGAAGAGCTTGATTTAGCGGATGATTTATTACTCGATGGCCTTGAAGAAGCTTTAGAAGAATCGGTTGCTGAAACTGTTGTTGAAGAAGAGCCTAAAGATTCATCTGAAGATAATACATAAAAACAATTAGTTATAAACCAATTCATAAAGCCCTTGTTCGAGGGCTTTTTTGTGTCTGCTCGTAAATAAATCACTGACAGCACGCCATTAGCTTGCTACAATAATAGTTAACCCAACAAATTATACAGGTCCTTCGTGCGTTTATTTAAAAAACTACGCAAAAAACTTAGCTATTTACCGCAAGATAAAATCGATTTTATCCATCGTGCATTTATGGTAGCAGCAGATGCCCATAAAAACCAAACTCGCCGCTCAGGTGAGCCTTATATTACTCATCCTGTAGCTGTTGCTGGAATTTTAGCTGATCAAAAGATGGATGCGGAAACAATTATGGCGGCATTGCTGCATGATGTGATTGAAGATACGCCGGTTACCAAAAAAGAATTAGCAGATGAATTTGGTTTGCAAGTAGCTGACCTGGTTGATGGCGTTAGTAAATTAACGCAAATTGAATTTGTTTCTCGTGCTGAAATGCAAGCTGAAAACTTTCGTAAGATGGTTTTGGCGATGTCTAAAGATATTCGTGTTATTTTAGTTAAGCTTGCCGATCGCCTTCATAATATGCGCACTTTAGGTGTGCTACGTTCGGAAAAGCGTCGTCGCATTGGCTTGGAGACGTTAGAAATTTATGCGCCCATTGCTAAGCGTTTAGGTATGCGTGAGATTTCTGTTGAGTTGGAAGAGCTTAGTTTTGAAGCAGCTTATCCAATGCGTTATCGTATTATAAAACATGCGGTCTCTAAAGCGCGTGGTAACCGTAAAAAAATTCTAAAAACGATTCATGAGACTTTGCAAGAAGCTGTACGCCATAGTCACTTGCCTGCCTGCAAAATTCTTGGACGTGAAAAGCATATCTATAGTATTTATCGTAAAATGCGTCGCAAACATTTAAGTTTTAATCAGGTGATGGATGTTTATGCGTTTAGAACCATTGTTGATTCCACCGATAATTGTTATCGGACCCTTGGTGTAATGCATAATACTTATAAACCAGTGTTGGATCGTTTTAAAGATTATATTGCGATCCCCAAAACAAATGGTTATCAATCATTGCATACAACTTTATTTGGACCTTATGGTTTGCCGATTGAAATTCAAATTCGTACTACAGAAATGGAGCGTATGGCTAATAGCGGTATTGCTGCGCATTGGTTGTATAAGTCTGAAAAATCTAATACCGATGATGTTCATTTACGTGCGCAAGAGTGGGTTGCCAATTTATTAGAACTGCAAAATCGTACGGGTAGTTCAATGGAATTTATTGAAAGTGTTAAAGTTGATTTATTCCCGGATGAAGTTTATGTGTTTACGCCAAAAGGGTCGATTAAACAATTGCCTGCGCATGCAACTCCAGTTGATTTTGCTTACGATATTCATACTGATATTGGTAATTCAACTGTAGGTGTGAAAATAGATCGCCAAATGGCACCGTTATCAACGCCTTTAGCAAATGGTCAAACGGTTGAGATTGTCACCTCTCCATTAGGTAGCCCTAATCCTGCTTGGCTTGATTTTGTGGTGACGAGTAAAGCGCGATCAGGTATTCGTCATTTTCTAAAAACACGTAAAAAAGAAGATTCAATTTTGCTAGGTAAAAAATTATTTAAGAAAGCTTTAGCAGAAGTTTCTATTCCATGGCGTCGTGTATCAAATCAAGTTTTAGAGCAATTGGTTGGGCAGGCACAATTAGATAATTTAGAAGATTTATATGAAGCGATTGGTTTAGCCAATAGGGTGGCCGCAATTGAGGCGCAGCACGTGGTGACTATGCTATCAGCAGACCAGGAAAATGATGATTCTGGTTTGATGAATATTGAGCCACTGGTAATTAAAGGTACCGAAGGTGTTAGTGTGAAATTCTCATCTTGTTGTCATCCATTACCAGGTGACCCTATTGTTGGTGTTATGCGGACTGGTAAAGGGGTGTCGATTCATCGGGAAAATTGCCATCGCACTGCAAAACAGCGTGCAAAAGGTGAATCAGTGATTAGTATGCGTTGGGATAGTGAAATTGATCGTGATTTCAAGGTGATTATTGAAGTTGAAGCAGAAAATAACCGGGGTATTTTAGCGACAATTGCGCTAGCTGTTTCAGATACGGAGGCCAATATTGAAGATATTAGCATGCTTGATAAAGATGGTCAGTTTAAAGTGACGTTAACATTGCTTGTGAAGTCACGCCGTCATTTAGCAGCAGTATTACGCAACCTAAGACGCGTTACTGGTACGCTGAGTATCACCACTAAAAGATAATATGACTCTTTGCTTGTCCCGGAAATTTTCCTCCTATCTGGATGCTTCAGAATACTTGATTCATGTAAACAATCTCTCTCCTTTGTGAGAGTCTTCATCTTTGATGTCGGTGAATTGTATTGATTGTAGTAGCTAGCGTGACTTGTTTTATTACTTTGTCTGACATATAATTGACCAATTATAGAATTAAACTTGTTTCAAGGTTGCCACATCAAATACCTGGAAAGGCGCCACAACAGATCTTCATAGCAGAGAGATGTCGAGGCAAAAAAATGAAGGTGTAATTGGTTGAGTGGATTACCAAGTGTTCTTAAAAATAAGTGATCAACTTGATCAATAGCAGACATCGGTTCTCAGATATTACAAACATCTAAGTAATTCTAATTCCGGCTCATAATATAAATCACTTTATTAAAGAGAGAAAGATATGCGTACAATAACAGACCTTTTAAGAAATCTAGAATCTCGCTCAACACAAACAAGAGTTACTGCCGCTGAAAAGCTTATGTATATGGTACAAACTGATATGTATGAGAATGAATTGCGCTCAAGTGGGGGCTTAAGGGTACTTATTAAATGCCTTCGTGACGAGAGCCCAAGAGTGCGAGATACTATCATTACCACTCTAGAAGTTTTCCAACAATTGAAAGACATATTGTTTCTGCAGCAGCATGGAGGCCTAAGTCAAATCATTAACTGCCTGAATGATAGGGATTCTTTAGTACGCGCAAGTGCGGCTGGGTTTTTTAGCAATATTGTTGAAAATGATAGTTATAATAATGTACTTAAGCAAGCTCATGTTATACGACAATTACTTAAACTTCTTAGCGATCGGCAACCAAGAGTACGTGGGGAAGCTATTTATTCTCTTAAAAGGCTCACGGAAATGCCTATGCATCTGCAAGCTTTTAAAACGGCAGATGGTATTAGCATATTGAAGCAATATATACAGCAAGAACCTTGTGAGGGATCAACAAGCTGTGGAAGAGAAATTTTACAGAGGGAGTCTCAACTGGCCAGCCCTGTAACACAGAAAAGTAAATATAGAGAATTTGATTCGGTAGACGATTTATTTGGATTCATGGATGACAGTAGTGACACAGATTATGAGCAAGGCTTGCCGACAGCGTCAGGTGTTGAAATCATATCATATTCTGAAATTTCCTACAAACCTGACAGGGATTTTATTGCACGTGGAGGCTTTGGTAGAGTTTATAGAGCTAAATGGCGAGGCAAGGCTGTTGCTCTCAAAATTTTATTATTTCAAGGCATGGGTCCTGATGCTATCCAAGAGCTTAAACATGAAGGGCAAATGATGGCCCGTCTGCGACATCCCAATGTGATCCATTTTTTTGGAGCGTGCATAGAACAAGGACATTATGCTTTAGTCATGGAATATATGGACAAGGGATCTTTATACAAACTGCTTCAAGATGAAGGTGAAAGTTTATTATGGCAAAGGCGCACTTCAATTGCTTATGGTGTTGGCAATGGCCTTGCTTATCTACATAGTCAAAATGTATTGCATCGCGATTTAAAAAGTTTAAATGTTTTAATGAGTAGGGATTATCAGCCTAAAATTGGTGATTTTGGTTTATCTAAAATTAAACAAGAAACATCTAGAGCAACTTCTAAAGGTGGCGCAATAGGCACCTTAGCATGGATGGCACCAGAATTATTAAAAGCAGGTCAAAAATATCAAAAATCATGTGATATTTATAGCTTAGCCATAATATTATGGGAAATCGTCTCAGGAAAAGCACCCGGTGTCGATGTTGATATGCCACGACTTATTCTAGGGATGGCAGCTCAAGGTCGCCGTGAAGTTATACCATCACGAACGCCATCACGCATGGCTGCTCTAATTAGTAAGTGTTGGGCAAAAGAGCCTACAAAGCGACCAGAGATAAGAGAAATAGTAAGCGAACTTGAAGCGATAAAAACAACACCTTAACTTACTGTTCACTCACTTAGGTGTGTGATTCATGGACATAGTTTCAATTAATTTGCTATGATTCAAGCCTTATGGACAGGAAATTAAAAGCCCGTTTACAATGGGTCAAGCTATACGAAGAAAAACAAGATGCTGGCTATGTTTGCAGACATTGTGGGGTGTCGAGGCCTACACTACGTAAGTGGCTAAATAGATATATAGAACATGGTATAGAAGGGTTGAAAGATCGCAGCAAGAAACCGCACAGATCCCCAAATAAGAAAATAACCTTAAATATTGAAATCATTATTATTAATTTAAGATCGAGCCGTAATTTGGGCGCCAGGCGCATACAAAGCGAGTTATTTAGACTACATGAAATTAAATTATCACTTGCCAGTATACACAAGGTGCTAACCAAACATGCAGTGAGCCCAATAAAGAAACTTAAACGTAAGAATAAATATAAACGCTATTCTAGGCCTATACCTGGTGATAGAATTCAAATTGACACCTGCAAAATAGCACCAGGCATTTATCAGTATACAGCCATAGATGATTGCACAAGGTGGCGTGTTTTAGATATTTATAAGCGACGCACAGCTTCTAACACTCTTGAATTTTTAGATAAAATGGTTGAAGAGTTTCCTTTCCCAATTCAACGTATTCAGTCTGATAGAGGGCTAGAGTTTTTTGCTGAAAAGGTGCAGAAGCAATTTATGGCTTATGGCATCAAATTTAGACCAGTAAAGCCTGCATCGCCACACCTTAATGGTAAGGTAGAGCGCTCGCAGAAAACAGACTTAGAAGAGTTTTATGCAACTGCTGATTTAACTGATTTTGATAAATTAAAAGAAGAATTAGGTTATTGGCAATTTTATTACAACTGGCAGCGCCCACATGGGGCATTAATGGCAAAACTCCTGCACAACGTGATGGTGAATTAGCCGAAAAAACACCTTTATCAGAAGAAGTTCAAAACCTGTATGATCCATCAAAAGAGCATATCCAAGAAGCCAATTATTACCATGAGATGCGGCTACGGAAAGTGAAAGGATCTCTATGAATCACACACATTAGATGTAGTAGCTCACACTTGATCTGACAGTTCCCAGTTTTGAGAAGTGCTGTCTGTCAGGTTAAGTTTGGTTAAAAAACTTTTCCTTCCAGATTCGTTTGCCATCAGTTAATGTTTCAATCGGCGTTCT
>Ga0213839_1000222_pt1:0-77500 | contig 104947 bp, 77 predicted proteins | sample SWPATP21_FD_160075 | JGI IMG/M metagenome (GOLD analysis project Ga0213839, IMG submission 160075) | Coastal seawater microbial communities from Marineland, Florida, United States - SWPA TP2 #1 | ecosystem: Environmental > Aquatic > Marine > Coastal | place: USA: Florida | collected...
TAGAGCGGGTCGCCGAACCCCGGCAGCTGCTCCCCCCGTCCCAGGCGCTCGCGCAAGGTGGCGGATGCGCCCCGCCGCCGACACTCGGCGAGGAGCGACTCGACCCGGGCGCCCGCGCCGCCGTGGCGAGGACCGGAGAGCGCGGCCAGGCCCGCGGCCACGCAGGCGTAGAGGTCGGCCCCCGTCGACGCCGCGACCCGGCAGGCCAGCGTCGAGGCGTTGAGGCCGTGGTCGGCGACCAGGGTGAGGGCCTGATCGAGCTCGGGACGAGACACCGCGTCGATCCCGTGCATGGAGGAGGCGAGGAGACCCAGGATCCGCCTCGCTCGCTCGACGTCACGCCCCGGCACGTGCCGATGGGGATCGTCCCCCCCTGCTGCCACGACCGCGCCGAGCATCCGGTCCAGGAGCGTGGTCCCGGCCCCTCGGCGCTCCCGCAGCGCCCCGGCGCCGAGCAGATGCCAGTCCCCCGCGTCCACGTCGAGCAGCCGGTCCACCACGTCCTCGAAGGGTGTCTCAGCCTGCGCCAGGTCCACCGCCAGGGCGCCTCGGTAGACCGGACCGGCGGGCGTGATCCCGCCGACCTCCGTGTCGATCACGGGCTGGCCCCATCGCATCGCGTCCGCGGCGACAGGGCCATGCCCCGCTCGGGCCTCCTTGCGGCCCAGCAGACGCAGCAGATCTGCGCGGGAGTACCGAGAGCCACGCCCGCTCGGGGACGGCACGCGCCGCACGAGCCCGCGGGACACGTAGGTGTACAGCGTCGCCGCCTTCACCCCGAGCAACGCCGTGGCCTCGGGGGTGCTGAGCCACTCGGGCTCGTCTTCGGGTCGATTGGTTGATCGAGATTGATCGATATCGGACATAAGTCGAGTATAGCGATCAATGAATCAATGAATTCATCGATGTCGATCGATGTTCTATCGACACGAGGTCGATGGGGGTGCGATCGACGCACGGAGGCGAAGATGAGCGGACTCGAAGGTGTGGTGATGGCAGACACGGAGCTGTCGTCGGTGGATGGACTCGCGGGCGAGCTGTTGCTCCGCGGCGTCCCGGTGCAGGAGGCGGCGGAGCGGCCGTTCGAGGCGGTGTTCGCGCTGCTGCACCACGGAGACTCCAGTGGCTCCGATGAGGTGCAGGCCGCCTTGGGAGCCTCTCGCGCCCAGGCGTGGTCTCTGCGCGCTCGCTGGTCTGTCGCCCTGGACCTCGGCGACCCGATGGACGCGCTGCGCTCAGGCCTCGCCGCTCTGGACGGCGACGACGCCCCCCTGCTCGTGGGGGCCGCGGCGGTCCTCGTCGCCGCCTGGTCACGAGCTCGGCGTGGACTGGACCCGCTGCCTCCCGACCCGGCCCTGCCCCACGCGGCGGACCTCCTGCGCATGCATGGCACCCCCCCGACGCCCGCCCGAGAGCGGGCCCTGAACGCCTACCTCGCTTCGGTCGTGGACCACGGCTTCAACGCGAGCACCTTCACGGCGCGCGTGGTGGCGAGCACGCGCTCGGACCTCGTCTCTTGCGTCGTCGCGGCGGTGGGCGCCCTCAAGGGGCCGCTCCACGGCGGCGCCCCCGGGCCGGTGCTCGACATGCTCGATGCGGTGGGCACGCCGGAGAGCGCAGCGCAGTGGGTCGCCGACGAGCTTGCCGCGGGGCGCCGGATCATGGGGATTGGCCACCGGGTGTATCGGGTGCGCGATCCTCGGGCTGCCGTCCTCGAAGAGGCGCTCGACGCCCTCGACGCCGCGGAACCGAACCCGACCCGCGCCGCGCGCATCGCTCTGGCTCGCGCCGTCGAGCACGCGGCCATCGATGCGCTCCACGCTCGCTACCCGGATCGACCCATGTACGCCAACGTCGAGTTCGCGACCGCGCTGCTCCTGGAGGCGCTCGGCATCGGGCGTGCGCTGTTCCCGGCGGTCTTCGCATGCTCGCGGGTCGCGGGCTGGACCGCCCACGTCGCCGAGCAGCGGAGCAACGGTCGCCTGATCCGCCCAGAAGCCCGCTACGTGGGCCCGCGGCCGGCGGCGTAGGGCCTGGCCCTCAGGCGCTCGGCGGCGCCGCGGCCGGACCGCCGCCCTGCAGGTCGGCGCTCATGTGGCACTTCTTGTACTTCTTGCCGCTGCCGCACCAGCACGGGTCGTTCCGGCCGACCTTCTGGCCGTCGCGCCGGATCGTCGCCTGGGGGCGCACCGTGACCGGCCGGCCCTGCGCCGCCCGCTGCTGGGGACGGTTCTGCGCCGCCCGCGCCGCCGCCATCGCGGCCGCACCATCGCCCGGCTTGCCGTGGCCCATCTTGTTGGCCTTCTCGACGGCTTCGGCGGCGCGCTGGATCTCCCGGAGGCGCTGCTCCTCGAGCAGGGCGGCCTTCTCCTCCTCGGTGAGCTCTTTCTCCTTGTCGAGGTTCCCGAAGAGCTGCTCGATCACGCGCTTGTCGCGCAGATCCAGCATCTTCTGGAACATCTCGAAGCCCTCCTTCTTGTACTCGAGCAGCGGGTTGCGCTGGCCGTAGCCGCGCAGGCCGATGCCCGAGCGCAGGTGGCTCATGGCCTGGAGGTGCTTCTTCCAGAGGTCGTCGATGATGGTGAGGAGGAAGTACCGCTCGCGGTACCGCGTGTTCTCCTCGCCGATCAGCTGCTCCTTGCTCGTGTACCAGTCGCCCACGATCTTCATCAGGTCGACGACCACGTCCTCGTGGGGCACGTGGTAGACGCGGTCCATCGAGAGCTCGAGGCCCGGCACCGGCAGCGTCATCACGACGGCCTTGTTGTAGCCGGGGACATCGAGGTCCTCGGGCTGGGCCTTGAGCGGGAAGTGCTGCTCCACGAGGAGCAGCAGGGCGTCGTGGACGATGTCCATCACCAGCCCGCGGGTGTCCTCGCCCTTGATGATGCGGCGGCGCATGCCGTAGACGGCGTCGCGCTGCTGGCTGTTCACCTCGTCGTACTCGAGCAGGTTCTTGCGGATGCCGAAGTTGCGGCCCTCCACCTTGCTCTGGGCGTTCTCCACCGCCTTGCTGAGCCACGGGTGCTCGAGCGGCACGCCGTCCTCCATGCCCATGCGCTCCATGAGACCGCTGAGCTTGTCGGACCCGAAGATCCGGAGCAGCTCGTCCTCCAAGGACAGGAAGAAGCGAGACGCCCCCGGGTCCCCCTGCCGACCGGCGCGGCCGCGCAGCTGGTTGTCGATCCGCCGCGACTCGTGCCGCTCGGTGCCGACCACCATCAGGCCGCCCGCGTCCAGCACCGCCTGCTTGTCCGCCTTGCACTGGGCCTCGTAGCGCTCGATGGTCGCCGTGAGCCGCTTGTCGTACTCCTCCTGGGGCTCCGCCTCGGGATCCCAGCGGCCGACCTCCTCCTTGGCCATGAACTCCGCGTTGCCACCGAGCAGGATGTCGGTGCCGCGGCCCGCCATGTTCGTGGAGATGGTGACGGACCCGGGACGCCCGGCCTGGGCGACGATCCCGGCCTCGTGGCCATGGTGCTTCGCGTTCAGGACCGCGTGGGGCACCTGCGCCGCGCGCAGCATCTGGTGGACGATCTCCGACTTCTCGACGCTCGCCGTCCCCACGAGGACCGGCTGCCCCCGGTCCCGCGCCGCCACGATCTCCTCGACGACGGCCTGGAACTTGTCCTGCTCCGTCTTGTAGACGACGTCGTCCAGGTCACGGCGGATCACCGGCTTGTTCGTCGGGATGACGGTGGTCTTCACCGAGTAGATCTTCTCGAACTCGGGGGCCTCCGTGTCGGCCGTCCCGGTCATGCCCGAGAGCTTCTCGTACTTCTGGAAGTACTTCTGGTAGGTGATGGTCGCCAGGGTCTCCGACTCGCGCTTGACCCGGACCTTCTCCTTCGCCTCGACCGCCTGGTGCAGGCCGTCGCTCCAGCGCCGCCCCTCCATCATCCGGCCGGTGAAGGGGTCGATGATCACGACCTCCTCGCCCACGATGGCGTAGTCCCGATCGCGCTTGAACAGCGTGTGGGCCTTGAGCGCCTGGTTCACGTGGTGGAGGACCTCGATGTGCTCGGGGTCGTAGAGGTTCTCGACGCCGAGGCGCTCCTCGACCTTGTTGATGCCCTCGTCCGTCAGGGAGGCGGCGCGGGACTCCTCGTCCAGGAGGTAGTCGATCTCCTGCTGGAGGCCCGGGATCACCTTGTCGATGTCCGCGTACTTCTTCACGTCGGCGTCAGCGGCGCCGGAGATGATGAGCGGCGTCCGCGCCTCGTCGATGAGGATCGAGTCGACCTCGTCGATGATGCAGAAATAGTGCCCCCGCTGGACCATGTGCTCGATGGAGAGCTTCATGTTGTCGCGGAGGAAGTCGAAGCCGAACTCGTTGTTCGTGCCGTAGGTGATGTCCGCGGCGTAGCTCGCGCGGCGCTGATCGTTCTTGAGGCCGTGGACGATGGTCCCCGTCTCCATGCCGAGCCAGCGGTAGATGCGGCCCATCCACTCCGCATCACGCGAGGCGAGGTAGTCGTTCACGGTGACGACGTGCACCCCACGGCCCGTCAGGCCGTTCAGGTACGCGGGGAGCGTGGCCACGAGGGTCTTGCCCTCGCCGGTCTTCATCTCACCGATGTGGCCCTTGTGGAGGATGATCCCGCCGATCATCTGCACGTCGTAGTGGCGCATCCCGAGCACGCGCTTACCGGTCTCCCGGACCACGGCGAAGGCGTCGGGCAGGATGTCGTCGAGCGAGGCGCCGTTGTCGAGCTTGTTCTTGAACTCGCCGGTCATCGCCTTGAGCTCGGCGTCCGTCGCCCCCTCGTACGAGCCTTCGAGGGCGTTGATCCGCGCCACCATCGGCTGGATCTTGCGGATCTCGCGTTCGTGCTTCGTGCCGAACACCTTGTCCATCATCTTCTGAAACATCGAGCTCTCTTCTTCCTGCGTGACCCGCCGGCGAGGTTGGCGCCTCGATGGCGACGTCCTCGTTCCGCCGCGTTCCCGAGCGCGCGTGGCGATAGCCCGGGGGACGAGCGAGCGCAAACCTTAATCAGCCTCGGCCCCGGGGCAAGGCGCCGATGGGACAGGTTCGCCTCGGCACGTCGTGTAGCGTGACCGGAGGAGGCTTCATGGCCCGTCTCTTCGTCGCTCTGGCGCTCCTCGTCGCCCTTCTCCCCATCGACGCCACGGCGACGAGCGTCCTCTACCTGACCGACGCCGAGCAGGCCCGACAGTCCGACGCCGTCGTCCTCGCGGAGGTCCGGGAGCAGCGGGTCGAGTGGCATGCGCGCTGGAAGCGGGCGGTCACCGTCTCCACAGTGGTCGTGGGCGAGACCCTGGCGGGAGAGGCGCCGGCGGAGATCGAGGTCCATCAGCTCAAGGGGACCCTCGACGGCGTGACCTATGCCCTGCCGGGCAGCATGAACCTCCGCGTGGGCGAGGAGGTCGTCCTCTTCCTGCACGTCGTGGACGGAGTCTGGTACCCGACCGCGCTGGAGCAGAGCAAGTACGCCGTCGAGCGTTCTCGACTGGGGGTCCACCTCTCCCGTCCTCCCCTGACCGCGTCCCTGTACGCCCGTGACGACGACGGCGCCTTGCGGCCGACCAGCGAGCCCCCGCGCAAGCCGGTCTACACCCTGGACGACCTGCGCCGCGCCATCGCCGTCACCCCTCCCGCTCCTCCGCCGCTCCGTCGGTCGCCGGCCCGGCCTTCGAGGAGCGCAGAGTGAGTCGCGCGCACGTGAGTCGGCTCCTCTCGGTCGTCGCGTTCCTCGGAGTCGCCCTCGCCGCGCCCGTCGTCCACGCTCAGCCCGTGCCCCTGTCCACGTGCAACGGGGCCTGGACGGCGTGGCCCTCGAGCAGCCCGGAGACGATCTGGCGCCGCTCCACCACCTTCACCTCCCTCGACCTCTCCACCGCCCAGGTGGACGCGGGCCTCAACGACGCCTTCGCCGAGTGGGGACAGCCCGGCTGCTCGTCCTTCGACGCGGCCGCGGGCAGCACCACCATCGCCAGCCCCCTCGACAATCAGGACAACGACGACACGATCGGATTCGTCGGCAGCGGCTGGCCCTTCGGCCAATCGGCGCTCGCGGTCACGACCCCGGCCTGGTTCGGCGACTGTGAGATCTTCCAGGCGGACATGGTGTTCAACCAGCGCGACTGGGAGTGGGTCGTGGGGTCGCCCGCGAACTGGTGGGAGGCGGACTTCGAAGCGGTGGCCGTCCACGAGATCGGCCACTGGATCGGCTTCGACCACAACGGCTGGCCGGGCTCGTCGCTCAACCCGTCGTACAGCGGGGACACCTCCGAGCGGACCCTGACCTGCTCGGACACGGAGGGTGTCTGCGCTGCGTATCCGTCGGGCGGGACCGCGTGCCTCGGGGACGAGTACTGCCCCTGCTCGGAGAGCTGCGTCGGGGGCGCGTGCACCGGCGGCGGGGACGACGACGACGACGACGATGACGACGACGACGGCGCCCCGGGCGGGATCTGCGGCTCAGGCGTGCTCCAGCAGTACACGGAGCAGGAGCCGAACGACTGGACCAACGACGACGACGTCAACTACCTCGAGGCGAGCGGCGCGGACATGCGCCTCGCCGGGTTCCTCACCTGCGGAAACAACGGTGAGCAGTACACGGGCGACATCGACTGGATCGTGATCGACTTCCCCTGCACCGGGACCGCCCGCTTCACGATGGACTGGTCTGCGAACGCGCTGATGGACTTCTACGTCCTGGGCACAGACCCCGAGGAGCCCCTGGCCAGCGTGCTCTCCGAGCAGGTGTCCCCGCCGACGGTGGACACCGCGGCCGCCGGCGGACGGCTCTTCGTCGCGCTGGCGTGCTGGGACGGCGAGCCCGGGAGCTGGTCCTTCGAGATCGACTGGGAGCCCTTCGGAGGCGGAGACGACGACGACGCCACCGCGGACGACGACGACGCCACGACCGACGACGACGATGGCGCGGACGACGATGACGACGACGGCGCTCCGGTCGGCCGGGTCCGCACCAACGCCTGCGGCTGCCACTCCAGCGCCGACCCCGGCGCCGCCGCGCTCCTCGCGGTCCTCCTCACGCTGGTTGTTGCGACCCGTCGGACCGCGTGGTATTGACCGCGGCCCGCGCCCGTCGGCACCTTCGCTGACGAGGTACGGAAACGACGCACGCGTCGCTCTCGCCCCTCCGGTGCCTCCCATCCAGGGAGGTTTGGGGCCAAGCCGGCCAGCCCGGGTGAGTGACGCGGAGGATCAACCGGGAAGGTGCGACATGCCTGATATCTCTCTTCGCGATCTGCTCGACGCTGGCGTTCACTTCGGCCACCAGACCCGCCGCTGGAACCCGCGCATGAAGCCGTTCATCTTCGGTTCGAAGAACGGCATCCACATCATCAACCTGCAGCAGACCGCCATCCAGCTCGCCCGCGCCTGCGCGTTCGTCACCCACGCCGTCGCCAAGGGCGAGAAGATCCTCTTCGTCGGCACGAAGCGTCAGGCCAGCGACATCGTCGCCGAGAACGCCCGCGCCGCCGGTCAGTACTGGGTCACCCACCGCTGGCTCGGCGGCATGCTGACCAACTTCAAGACGGTCAAGGGCTCGATCGATCGCCTCAACAAGCTCGAGCGCGAGCAGGCCGACGGCCGCTGGGAGCTCCTGACGAAGAAGGAGCGCATCACCAACGAGCGCGCCCTCGGCAAGCTCAAGGACTCCCTCGGCGGGATCCAGGAGATGACCGCCCTGCCCGGCGTCATCTTCATCATCGACCCCAAGAAGGAGCACATCGCGGTGACGGAGGCCCGGCGCCTCGGAATCACGATCGTCGCCGTCTGCGACACCAACTGCGACCCCGAGGGCATCGACTTCGTCATCCCCGGCAACGACGACGCCCTGAAGGCCATCAAGCTCTTCGCGACCGCCATCTCCCAGGCCGCCGTCGAGGGCAGCCAGCTCGCCAAGGACTTCGCCCGCCGCGAGTACAGCAACGTCGGTGGCCAGGCCTACAACGCCACCGAGGACGCCGGCCCGCAGGTCGTTGTTGTCAAGGGAGTCGGTGAGCGCGCCGAAGAGGCGCCCGTCGCCCAGGAGGCTCCGGCTGAGGAGGCCCCCGCCGCCCAGGAGGCTCCGGCCGAGGAGGCTCCCGCCGCCGAGGCCCCCGCTGAGGAGGCTCCCGCCGCCGAGGCCACCGAGGCCCCCGCCTAACCAGAACGTCCCCCGCCCCCCGGGCGGGACCCGACCATCCCTCCGAGAACAAAGGAACATCCCATGAGCATCTCTGCTTCTCAGGTGAAGGAGCTCCGGAGCCAGACCGGCGCCGGCATCCTCGACTGCCGCAAGGCCCTGGCCGAGAACGACGGCGACTTCGAGAAGGCCGCCGATTGGCTGCGCGCCAAGGGCATCGCCAAGGCCGCCAAGAAGTCCGCCCGCGCGGCGACCGAAGGCACCGTCTACTCGTACATCCACGGCGGCGGCAAGCTCGGCGTGTTGCTCGAGGTCAACTGCGAGACCGACTTCGTCGCCCGCGGCGAGGACTTCCAGAGCTTTGTCCACGACGTGGCCATGCACATCGCCGCCGCCGGCCCCCTTTGGGTGAACGAGGAGGACGCCGACCCGGCGACCCTCGCGCGCGAGAAGGCCGTCGCCAAGCAGCAGGCCATCGAGTCCGGCAAGCCCGAGAACATCGCCGAGAAGATGGTCACCGGGAAGATCAAGAAGTACCTGTCCGAGAACACGCTGATGCTCCAGAAGTTCGTCAAGGACGAGGACAAGACCATCGCCCAGCTCCAGACGGACTTCGTCGCCAAGTGCGGTGAGAACGTCAAGATCCGCCGCTTCGTGCGGTGGCAGCTCGGCGAGGGCCTCGAGAAGAAGGAAGACAACTTCGTCGAGGAGGTCGCGCGCATGGCTCAGGCCTGAGCGCCCTTCGAACAGCTCTGTGCGGGCCGCTCTCCTTTCGGGAGGGCGGCCCGCGCTGCTTGGGGCGGGAATGGTGGCCCCTTCGATGGGTTATCCTTGCGCGCTCGACGCACCCGGCCCCCGCGGCCGGCTTTCCGGCGTCGACGGACACCCCCAGGAGAGAGTGATGGACGACGAGTACCTCGAGGCGATGAAGGAGGAGATGGAGAAGCCGATCAAGCGACTCCGCACGGAGCTCGCGCGCGTGCGCACCGGGCGCGCATCGCTCGCGGTGCTCGACGGCATCCGGGTCGACTACTACGGCTCGCCGACGGCCCTCTCCGGAGTCGCCAGCCTCTCCGTCCCCGAGCCCCGCATGATCATCGTCAAGCCGTGGGACGGCTCGATGCTCGGCGCGATCGAGAAGGCCATCGGGGCCTCCGGTCTGGGCATCAACCCCCAGAACGACGGCAAGATCATCCGCCTCGTCTTCCCGGAGCTGACCGGCGAGCGCCGCCAGGAGCTCGTCCGCCAGATCAAGGACATGGGCGAGCAGAGCAAGGTCTCCGTCCGGGGCACCCGCCGCGAGTACAACGACCTCTTCAAGTCCTCCCAGAAGGACGGCGACATCACCGAGGACGACCTCAAGCGCCTCCTGGACACCGTCCAGGACGAGACGAACCGCTTCTGCGATCAGGTCGACAAGATCGTCGCGACCAAGGAAGCGGAGATCCAGGAGATCTGACCTCCTGATGGACACCCCGCTCCTCGACGCGGTCCCCCGGCACGTCGCCATCATCATGGACGGCAACGGTCGCTGGGCGGAGAGCCGCGGTCTGCCTCGCATCCGCGGCCACGAAGAAGGCGTCCACGCCGTGCGTGCCGTGACCCGCGCCTGCCGCCGCGCGGGCGTCGAGGCGCTGACCCTGTACAGCTTCTCCACCGAGAACTGGCGCCGACCGGGTGAGGAGGTCGACGCGCTCATGGCGCTGCTCGTTCGCTTCCTCGCCGAAGAGCGCGAGGAGATCATCGGCAATGGGATCCGCCTGACGGCGTCGGGCGAGCTGACCCGGCTGCCCCCGGCGGTCCAGCAGGCGCTGAAGTTCATGATCGACCTGAGCGCCGATCACGACGGGATGGTCCTCAACCTCGCCCTGTCCTACGGCTCCCGGCAGGAGCTCGTCCGGGCGATCCAGTCCCTGGGACGGGAGGTCGCGGCGGGCACCCTCGCTCCCGACGCGATCAGCGAGCACGACGTGGAGCGCTACCTGGACACCGCAGGCCTGCCCGACCCGGACCTCGTGATTCGGACCTCCGGCGAGCTGCGTCTCTCCAACTTCCTGCTCTGGCAGGTCGCCTACTCCGAGCTCTACGTCACCGACGTCCTCTGGCCCGACTTCCGGGAGGAGCACCTCGCGGACGCGTTCGCGGCTTTCGGGGGCCGCCAGCGCCGCTTCGGACGCACGTCGGCGCAGCTGGGAGCGAACGCGTGACCGACCCCACGAGTCCCGACACCTCCGGGGCCGAGGCGCCGAAGCCGAAGTCCGGGACGAAGATCCGCTGGATCTCCGGGATCATCGCCGCCCTCATCGCCTTCCCTCCGCTCGCTCTCGGCGACGCGTTCGTCGTGGGGATCGTGGCCCTCGTTGCCACGCTCATCTGCATGTACGAGTTCGTGGGGATGGCGCTCCCGGACGAGCGTCGCACCGCGTTGCCCCTGATGGTGTTCCTCGGCCTGCCCGTCTTCGCGGCGAGCGCGGTGTCCACCAGCCACGCGTCCTTGCCCTCCTGGGCGCTGCCGGCCCAGAGCAGCCCCACCCTGCTGGCCCTCGTCTTCGCGATGGTGACCTCGTCCGCGTGGTTCCTGTTCACGGCGAAGACCACCGACGGCCTCGCGGACCGCTGGGCCCGCTTCCTGCTCGGCCTCCTCTGGGTGCCGTTCCTCATCGGGCTGTTCCCGGCGCTGCGGGCACTCGACGGCGGCCGTGGCTGGCTGTGGGCGCCTCTCTTCGCGTCCTGGGGCGGCGACATCGGCGGCTACTTCGCCGGCCGGGCCTTCGGCAAGACACCCATGTTCCCCCTCATCTCGCCGAAGAAGACGTGGGCCGGGTTCTTCGGGGGAGCGGCGCTGGCCATCGTCGCGCTGCTCGTCTTCAAGTTCGCGTTCTTCCCCCAGATGACCATCGTCGACTGCGTCGTCCTCGCCGTGCTCTGCGACCTGTCCGGCGTCTTCGGAGACCTCATCGAGTCCATGGTGAAGCGGACGTACGGCGTGAAGGACTCGGGGACGATCATGCCGGGCCACGGCGGCCTCCTCGATCGCATCGACTCCACGATCTTCGCCCTGCCAGCGGCGTACCTGTACCTCGTCTTCATCCGGCCGCTCCTGGGCTGACCGCGATGAGCAAGCCCGTCCGCCCCCGCCGGCGCCCCCAGCCGAAGCGCCGCGTCGCCCCCGACACGAGCGCTCCGCTGACGCTGGCCATCGACACGTCGGGCGCCGTCGAGTCCCTGGCCCTCGTGCAGGGCGGGCTCGTCCTCGCGGACCAGCGAGCCCGACGTCCGCGACGGCGCGGCACGGCGCTCGGGGTGGCCATCGACCGCCTCCTCGCGTCCGTCGGCCGCGCCCCCGCCGACCTGGCCGCCATCAGCGTGGGCCTCGGCCCCGGCGCCTTCACCGGGCTCCGGGTAGGCATCTCCACCGCACGAGGGATGGCTCGCGCCCTGGACATCCCCCTGTACGGCTTCGACTCGACCCTGGGCCTGGCGTGCGCAGCCTTCGGCCACGACGTCGTCGTCGTCCTCGACGCTCGTCGCGACGAGGTCTACGTGGCGCGGTACGCCGCCGCGGCGGATCCCGCATCGCTGCCCACCCCCGAGCACGCCACTCGGCTCGAGTCCCCGGAGGACCTCGCGGCTTCCCTGGTGGATGCCCCGAGCCGCCTCCTCGTGGGCGACGGCGCGCGCCTCTACGCCGACCAGCTCCTCGCCGCGGCCCCCCAACACCGCATCGGGACCCTGGAGCCCGGGGGCGCCGCCCTGGGCGCAGTCGCCCGCGACGCAGCCCGCCGGCTCGCCGCCGACGAGCGCCCCGCGCTGGCCTCGGTCGTCCCGCTGTACCTGCGCGACCACGACGCAGCCCAGCGCGCCCGCTGAGCCCTCATCGGCGTCCGCCGCCGATCCGTTCACCAGCCCTCATGGACGCTCACCGGGCACCCTTGATCCCGTTCCGCTGCCGCCCCTATGGTGGTTGAGACCCGAAAAAGGCCCGCTCGGGCTGACGGGTCCCACCGAAAGGCGGGCCATGAACGAGTCGGAAGCGCTTCTCCTCCAGCGACTGGCAACCCGTGACGTGGAGGTCGAGCGCCTGCTCTCCCGCCACCAGGCCTTCGAAGAACGCCTCGCCCAGCTCGACCGGCACCGGTGGCTCTCCGCGGAGGAGCGACGCGAGATGACCGAGCTCAAGCGTCGCAAGCTCGCAGGACGGGATCGGATGCAGCAGATCCTCCGCGCCTCCGCCTGACCCACCGGGCCACCTCGTCCTCTCCGGGGCGTTACCATCGCGCGCCGCGGACGCAAATGGGCGGTTCGCGTGTCCCTGTGCGCAGGGAAGGAGAGAGACGTGAAGCCCGAACAGGATTCCTACGTCGTCGCCGTCGTCGGCGCGACGGGTGCGGTGGGCCGCGAGATGCTCGCGGTGCTGGAGGAGCGCAACTTCCCCGTCGGCACGCTCCGCCTCTTCGCCTCTCCCCGCTCCGCGGGTGAGGAGCTGACCTTCAAGGGACGCGCCTTCGAGGTCGAAGTGCTGGGCGACGACGTGCCCGACGGCATCGACGTGGTCCTGTTCAGTGCCGGATCGGGCGTCAGTCGCGAGGTGGCGCCCAAGTTCGCGGCCAAGGGCGCCGTCGTCATCGACAACAGCTCGGCGTGGCGCATGGACGGGGCCGTCCCCCTCGTCGTGCCCGAGGTGAACGGCCAGCGCGCCTTCGAGGCCCTCGGCGACCACGGCAAGAACATCATCGCGAACCCGAACTGCTCCACGATCCAGCTCGTCGTTGCCCTGAAGCCCCTGGCCGACGCCTTCGGCCTGGAGCGCGTTGTGGTGTCCACCTACCAGTCGGTCTCGGGCGCGGGTCAGGGGGGCGTCGAAGAGCTGAGCAAGCAGGTCGTCGGCCTCCTCAACGAGGGTCAGGCCCCGCCGCCGAAGGCGTTCGCCCACCAGATCGCGTTCAACTGCCTGCCGGCCATCGGCGACTTCCGGGACGACGGCTACACCCACGAGGAGTGGAAGCTCGTCGCCGAGTCGCGTCGGATCCTGGAGCTGCCCCACCTGCGGGTCGTGCCCACGTGCGTCCGGGTGCCGGTCTTCGCATCGCACAGCGAGTCCGTGCTCGTGGAGTTCCGCACGAAGGTGAGCGCGAAGCAGGTGAGGGCGGCCCTCTACCACGGCGAGGGGATCGCGATCCTCGACGCCCCCGACGACCAGATCTACCCGATGGGGTTCCAGGCCGCGGGGTCCGACGACGTGTTCGTCGGGCGGATCCGGCAAGCTCCGGACGACGACCGCGCCGTCGCCATGTGGGTGGTCGCGGACAACCTGCGCAAGGGCGCGGCGCTCAACGCCGTGCAGATCGCCGAGCTCCTCGCGGAGGGGCCGGAGGAGGACGAATGAAGGCTCCCCTGCTTCTGGTCGCGGCGCTCACGCCCGGCCTCGCCCTGGCGTATCCCACCGTCGATCGCGGGGCCTTCGAAGGTGGCTCCTCCACCTCCGATCTCGCGGTGAGCGACGACGGGCGCTACATCGCCACCTCCCAGCGGAGCGACGGCGGTGGGCTGGCCATCTGGGACCGGGTCGCGCCCCGAGAGGTCCCCACCCTCGCTGAGGTGTGCGAGGCGGTCTCCGTCGTGTGGACGACCCACACCACCCGCGGTGACGCCTTCTACGTCGGCTGCAGCAACAACGAGGTGGTCCGCGTCGGACTGGACACCTCCACCGTGCCTCCCGGCGCCTCGGTGGGCGATCCCATCGCGGTGGGCATCGAGGGAGACACCATCGTCTCGCTCGCCTGGACCGAGGGTGACGGTGTCGTCCATGCCCTGGCGAACAGCGGGACGTTCACGGTGCTGCACACCATCGACATCGCATCGGACGTGGTGGACGCCGAGGTGGGGATGCCCGGCAGCACTCCCGGGGTCGGCGTGGATCTCGTGGTGGAGCCGTTGAGCGGCAACGGGAACGTGCTCGGCCTCCAGAGTGATGGAGGCCTCGTGTGGGCGTCGCGCAGCGGCGGGACCTACTCGCCGACGGACTCCCCGATCCTCACCGGCATGACCCCGACTGCCCTCGCCGTCGACCCCGAAGACACGTCGGACCTGCTCCTCTTCGCCATCGCGTCCACGGGCGAGATCTGGGCCGGCGACGTGAACAGCCCCAGCCAGATCCCCGAGGTCTGGACGGACGGCCTCTCGTCGCCCCAACGCCTCGCCTTCGGCCCCGACGCCACCACCCCGGTCGTGTACGTCGCCAACGCCTCGGGCCAGATGCGGGTCTTCGACGTCAGCGGGAACGAGCTCGACCTCATCGAGCTGGAGTCCACCGGCTCGCCCGTCGCCATCGAGGCCGCGCCCGACAACGCCGAGACCGTCTACGTGGCGGGCGGGGACGGCACGGTCCGGGTCGTCTCCGAGCGCCCGTGGGTGACGTCGATGGAGGTCTCCCCAGAGTCCGTGGGCACCGGAGACACCTTCACGATCACCTTCACCGTCGACTCGGACTGCGCCTGGGACCTGCGATTGGAGGCAGGCATCGACGAGGACGGCGGGACATCGCTCCAGGAGGGCTCGGCGGACGCCGACGAGGAGATCGAGGTCGCCCTGGACGCCTCGGTGCTCGACCGGGAGGGGGAGAACCGCCTGTCCCTGTTCGTGTCGAACCCCTCGACGCTCGACGTGGGCGTCGACTCCGCCACCATCACCCTCGACACCGTCCCCGAGGTGGTGACCGGCTTCACCGTGAGCCCCGGCGACGCACGGCTCGTCGCCGGGTGGACCTCCACGGACGAGGAGGACATCGACAAGTACCTCATCTACGTCTCGGACGCCGCGTTCACGTCAGACACGGAGACCCTGCCCGCCCTGACCGTCACCGACGCCGACGGGAACACGATCGAGTACCCGACGGAGGTGGAGGCCGGCGACCCGTCCAGCAGCCACTCGGTCGAGCTTCAGGGCCTGACCAACGGCGCCACCTACTGGGTCGCGGTGCAGGCCATCGACGAAGCCGGGAACGAGAGCAGCCTCAGCGCGGTCGTCTCCGGGACCCCAGAGCTCGCCTGCGGACTGGTCGAGTGCTACGGCGACACGGGCTGCACCTGCTCGAGCACCCCCTCCGAGCCTGCGCACCTCGCCTGGATCCTCCTCGGCGCGCTCGGGATCGTCGCGCGCCGCCGCCTCTGACGTGAGCGCGGTGCCGGGAGCGCCTCCCGAGCGCAACCTGCGGCTCGTCGTCGAGTACGACGGCTCCCACTTCCACGGCTGGCAGCGGCAGCCGGGCCTGCGGACGGTGCAAGGTGCCCTCGAAGACGGGGCGAGGACCCTGTTCGGAGAGGCCGACCCCTACGTGAAGGGCTCGGGCCGCACCGACGCCGGCGTCCACGCGTGGGCACAGGTCGCGAACGTGCGCACGCGAAGCACGCTGCCGCTCCACCGGGTCCGCAACGGCCTGAACGCCCTCGCTGGGGACGGCGTGCGGGTGGTGGAGGTGTCCGAGGTCGCAGCCGACTTCGACGCGCTGGGGTCGGCCCGCGGGAAGATCTACGGCTACCGCGTGCTGGCGCGACCGTCCCCGAGCCCTCTGCTGGAGGGGCGCGCATGGTGGGTGCGCCATCCTCTGGACCTGGACGCGCTGGCCACCGAGCTCGCGACCCTCCCCGCCACCGCCGACTGGAGCGCGTACCGCGCGTCGGACTGCGGGGCGCCCGACCCCACCAAGACGCTGCGCCGCGCCGCGATGCGACCCGAGCGCGACGGGAGCTTCACGATGGTCTTCGAGGGCTCCGGCTTCCTCAAGCAAATGGTGAGGATCCTGAGCGGCACGGCGATCGACGTCGCCCGGGGCCGACTGGCCCGCGGGTCGATGGTCGCCATCCGGGACACGAAGGACCGCACCCAGGCCGGCGTCACTGCGCCAGCCCACGGTCTCTACATGGAGCGGGTTCTGTATGAAGACCCGGCCGAGGTCAGCCGGGACTGAGCGCCCGAACGACGACTACTTGTCGTCCTTGTCGAAGTCGTCGTCGAGGAGCGAGTCGCCGTCGTCGTCCAGCTCCTCCTTCTCCTCCTTGGGCGGCTTCTTCGGGGCCTTCTTCTTCTTGCGGCTGCGCGAGGGCTTGCGGAACCGGGCGAGGAACGCCTCCCGCGGGTCCGGGTTGGGGTTCTCGCGCTGGTCCGCACCACACCGGGGGCAGAGGGGCTCCTCGGCGCCGAGGTCGTAGAACTTGCACTCGCACTTGAAGCAGGTGTACTTGGTGCCGAGGGTCTCAGCGGTCGTCATGGACTCTCCGGGGGCCTGTGCCCGGGTCTTGTCTCGGGCGGAGCCGGACGCTGCCACAGCGTCCAGAGCCGGTCAATCACGGCGGCGCTCCGCACGGAATCGCCCGGTCCCGCGCTCGCGCCCGTGAGGTAGATTCCTGCGCCATGTCCCCGACTCTCCCCAGCTCGACCCTCCGCAGCGCGACCCTCGCCACCCTGGTGCTGGCCCTCGGCGGCGGCTGTCCGGGTGGAGGCGGCGAGCCGGAGGTGATCCCCTACACCACCAACGACCAGCAGGTGGACACCGGCTCCGAGGCGGACGCGGCGCGCCCGCGCATGTGCGTCGCGGGGACGACCGTGCACGTGGTCTGGCACGAGGACCGCGGCGCGGGGAAGAACCAGGTCCTGTACGCGGCGGGGCGCGCCGGCGGCGTGGTCTGGGACGAGCCGCAGCAGCTGTCGACGAATCCGGACGGAGACGCAGTCGCCGAGAACCCCGAGATCGCCTGTGTGGGCGATCAGGTCTACGTCGTCTGGGAGGATGACCGGGACTCGGACATCGGGCACCGGAACGTCTATTTCCGCTCCTCGGGCAACGAGGGTCGCGACTGGGAGCCGGAGCTGCTCCTCAGCTCCGACACGCAGGGGGACTGGGACGCGCTCGAGCCGCGCATCGCCGCCGATCCGGACCTGAACGGGGTCGACGTCCGCCTCTACGTCACCTGGTACGACAACCGCTTCGGCGCCTACGACATCTACGTCCAGTCCGGGACCAACGGCTACAACTGGCTCGTGGACGAGGTCCGCATCGACACGGACCCGCCGGGCGCCTCGTACTCGGCCCACCCGCTGATCGCGAGCGACGGAGTGGGTGGGGTCTACGTCGCCTGGGAGGACTCGCGCGACGGCACGAACGCGGTCTACGTGAACCGGTCCATCGACTGGGGCACGAACTGGCTGGGCACGGACATCAAGCTCAACGGGAACGCCGGCGGGGCGCAGGCCTTCGGGCTCTCCCTGACCGTGGACCGGGAGCGCACCAACCCACCGGTGCCGGCGGTGTACGTCGCGTGGCACGACGGCCGGAACGGGGCGACGGACATCTTCCTGAACCGCTCGCTGGACGGTGGGTTCACCTGGGACGACGCCCCGACCCGCATCGACAACGACGGCGAGGGCGCCTCGAACAGCTTCTACCCCGCTCTGTCCGCGGTGGACGACCGGGTCCTCGTCGCCTGGCACGACGATCGCGACGTGGGGTTCGACATCTACCTGCGCAGCAGCGACGACGGAGGCAACTCCTGGCTGAGCGAGACCCGCGTGGACACCGGGGTCGCGGGCTCGGCCCACTCCCTGGACGTGCGCCTCGCGCGTGTGGGATCCAGGGTCGCCTTCGCCTGGTCCGACTACCGGACTCCCGCGGAGCTCGGCGAGCAGGGCCAGCCCGACATCTACTACCGATTGTCCGAGGACGAGGCGTATCAGTTCGGCGGGGACGATCTGCGGGTGGACGACGATCCTCAGTCCACCGCCATCTCCGAGGACGTGCAGATCGCGATCTCCGGGCCCTCGGTCCACATGGTGTGGGTCGACTACCGCCTGGGGAACGCGGACCTCTGGTACCGGGCGATGCCCGCGTTCGCCCAGTAGGCGCGCCGAGCCGCCCGACTGGCGCCCCGTCGATCGAACGGAGTGATCACAACGATCACTTGACGGGACTCGGGACCCCATGTAAAAGCGCCGTCCGCGTCCGGACAGAACCGGCTACGCGGCCAGGAAAGACCAATCATGAGCACCTTCTTTGCCCGCAAGGAAGACGTGAACTCGGGCGCCATCGAGCGCAAGTGGTGGATCGTCGACGCCGAGGGCCAGACCCTCGGGCGCCTCGCCACCCGCGTGGCCGACGTGCTGCGCGGCCGCCACAAGCCGATCTACACCCCCCACGTCGATGTGGGTGACTTCGTGGTGGTGATCAACGCCGACAAGGTGAAGGTCACCGGTCGCAAGGGCGACCAGAAGAAGTACTACGCCTACTCCGGTTACCCCGGCGGCCTCCGCGAGCGCACCTTCAACGAGCAGGTCGCCCGGGACGCCTCCTTCACCATCGAGCACGCCGTCAAGGGCATGCTCCCGAAGAACCGCCTCGCCCGGAAGCAGCTCCTGAAGCTGAAGGTGCACAACGGCGGGCTCCCCGAGCACGGCTACGAGGCGCAGAAGCCCGAAGCCCTGGCGCTCTAACGAGGATCTGACTTCATGGCTTCCACCAGCACGTACTACGGCACCGGCCGTCGCAAGTCCGCCACCGCCCGCGTCTACCTTCGCCCGGGCAGCGGCCGCTTCACCGTCAACCGCCGTGACCTCGACGAGTACTTCCGTCGCGAGACGGACAAGATGATCCTCAAGCAGCCCCTGCAGCTCGTGGATCACGTCGACACCTTCGACATCACGATCAACGTCCGCGGCGGCGGGACCACCGGTCAGGCCGGGGCGATCAAGCACGGCATCAGCCGCGCGCTGCTCCAGTTCGCCGGCGATCTCCGCCCGACGCTCAAGTCGGCCGGCTTCCTGACCCGCGACGCGCGGATCAAGGAGCGCAAGAAGTACGGACAGAAGGGCGCCCGCGCCCGGTTCCAGTTCAGCAAGCGCTAAGCCGCTCGCTACGAGAAGCTTCTCGACGGACGGTCGCCCCCTGGGGCGGCCGTTCGTGCTTGGGGCCCCCGACATCCCGCGCGCCCTTGCGCTCGCCGTCGCCTCCCTGTGCCTTTCGGCACCCTCGAAGAGAAATCCGAAGAACTCCGGCGCCCGAACACCGACCGTTCTGTATGGTGGGCTCCGTCGTTCGGCCGGGGCGCAGAAGCGCGGGACTGCTCCCCACGGCACCGTCGGCGATCTCGCGGCCCTGATCAGGTAGAGACGATGAAGACGAAGATCATCTTCGTGACCGGAGGTGTGCTCTCCTCCCTTGGCAAGGGACTCAGCTCGGCGAGCATCGCCGCGATGATGGAGTCCCGCGGGCTGTCGGTCCGCAACCTCAAGATGGACCCGTACATCAACGTGGATCCGGGCACGATGAGCCCGTATCAGCACGGCGAGGTCTACGTCACCGACGACGGGGCCGAGACCGACCTCGATCTCGGGCACTACGAGCGCTTCAGCTCCCAGACCACCTCGCGCCAGAACAACTTCACGACCGGCAAGGTCTACGAGTCCGTGATCCGCAAGGAGCGCCGGGGCGAGTACCTCGGGCGCACCGTGCAGGTGATCCCCCACATCACCAACGAGATCAAGAACCGGATCCTCCGCCTCGCCACGGAGAACACGGACCTGCTGATCGTCGAGGTCGGCGGCACCGTGGGCGACATCGAGTCGCTGCCCTTCCTCGAGGCCATCCGTCAGCTGCGCTTCGACTGGGGACGGGAGAACGTGCTGTACGCGCACGTGACGCTGGTGCCCTACATCAAGACGGCCGACGAGCTGAAGACGAAGCCCACGCAGCACTCCGTGAAGGAGCTGCGCTCGATCGGCGTGCAGCCCGACTTCCTGCTCTGCCGCAGCGACCGGGCCCTGCCGGACAGCATCAAGAGCAAGATCGCCCTGTTCTGCAACCTGCCCGCCGAGCGCGTGTTCTCCGCGCCCGACGTGGACACGATCTACCGCCTCCCCCTCCTCTTCGCCGAGGAGGGCCTGGGTGATGCGATCTGCCAGGAGCTGAACATCTGGACCCGCAAGCCCGATCTGCGCATGTGGGAAGACGTGGTCCAGCGCTTCATGAACCCGAAGGCCACCACGCGCATCGGGATCGTGGGCAAGTACGTCCACCTCGTGGAGTCCTACAAGAGCCTCAACGAGGCCCTGACCCACGGCGGCCTGCCGCACCAGGCAAAGGTGGAGCTCGAGTTCATCAGCTCCGACGAGCTGGAGAAGGGCGACCTGACCCCCATCGCCCAGGTCGACGGCATCCTGGTCCCCGGTGGGTTCGGGGAGCGCGGGAGCGAAGGCAAGATCGCCGCCGTCCGGTACGCCCGCGAGAACGGCGTTCCCTACCTCGGGATCTGCCTGGGCATGCAGATGGCGGTCGTGGAGTTCGCGCGCAACGTCCTCGGGCTCGAGGGCGCCAACAGCCGCGAGTTCGACGAGAGCACCCCGCACCCCGTGATCGACCTGATGGAAGAGCAGAAGGAGATCACGATGAAGGGCGGCACGATGCGCCTCGGCAGCTACCCCTGCCGCATCGAGGAGGGCACGCTCGCCCACTCCATCTACGGCGCGGTCGAGATCGACGAGCGCCACCGGCACCGCTACGAGGTGAACAACGACTACCGCGAGCAGATCGGCGCCGCCGGGCTCCGGGCCACGGGCGCCAGCCCGGACGGGCTGCTCTGCGAGATCGTCGAGCTGAAGGACCACCCCTGGTTCTTCGGGTGCCAGTTCCACCCCGAGTACAAGAGCAAGCCGAACCAGCCCCACCCGATCTTCACCGCGTTCGTCCGCGCCGCCCTCGAGTGCGGCACCCGGCGCGCCGCGGGAACGAAGTCCGGGGAGCAGCCGACGACGAAGCTCGCCGAGACGTTGCTCCAGGATCCGCCGGGCGGGGTGTCCGTCGAGTCCTGAGCTTGTCCCGGACGGACCGCCCCGCGGTCGACCGACTGCTCGTCTCCCTTCTCTTCGTGCTCCGCGCGGGCCTGCGCCTGTCCCCTCGGATTGGACGACGCTGCCTTGCGGCTCTCTGCGCCCTCGCCGCGACCCTCACGTGGCCTCTCTCCTCCGTCCGGCGCCGCGCCGCCGACGCCGGAGTGCCGCTCTCGCCCCTACGGTGGGGCTGGTCGGTGGGCCGAAACCTCGCCTCGCTCCTCGGCGCCCCCCCTCCACTGAGCGTCGAGGGGTTTCCTCGCCACCCGCAGCGGGCCGTGGTCCTCGCGGGGCATCAGGGGCCCTGGGAGGCAGGGGCCGTCGAGCTCGCACGCCGAGGCGTCCGCCCGCTGGTCATCGCCGCACCCTGGGCCCGCCTCCCGCGCACCGAGGCCCTGGTGCGGGAGTGCCGCGCCGGCAGCGGGGTCCGCTCTCTCCCGCGAGGCCGCGCCGCCATGGCCGAAGCGACGCGCCACCTGCGTGACGGGGGATGGGTCGTCGTCCTCGTCGACTCGCTCAACCCAGCACGGGCTGGACGCCGCCCTGCCGCGTTCGTGGCCGGCTCCATCGGCGCGCCCGACGGCCTGGTGTCGTGGGCGGCGCGGCAGGGGGCAGCGGTCCTCGTAGCGACCGCCGCGGGCTCGACCTTCCGGGTCGAAGAGCTCCGGCCTGCCGGGCCTCCCACCCGCCCGAGCGCCACCGCCATCCGAGAAACGGCGAACGCCGTCGTCGCTGCGCTCCGCGAACGCACCTTGGAGCGGCCGGCCGAGTGGCTCTGGGTCCGGGCCCTCGCGACGCTCGCCCTGACGACGCTCGCCGGGTGCATCCCGGAGCTCCCGCCGCTGCCGCTGGAGCCCGAGCCCTGGCTCGCGGAGGCCGACGGAGTCCGGTGGGCGGGGACGATCGAGGACGCCCCCGCCACCTTCAGCGCCACCGCGGCCCGCGGTCGTCACGTGGACGGCGCCTGGGTCGGCGGATTCGAAGACGTGGACCTTCGCTGGGCCGACGACGGGCGCGAGGTCCGCGTGCAGGGCCGCACCGCCTTCGGCACCTTCCCCGGCGGCCCTCTGACCGTCACCGGCGCCCAGGTCCACGTGGACGGCGTCGGCGGCGAGGTGGACGAGCTTCGTTGGACGGGGCGGACGATCACCTGCGGGGGATGCCCCCTGGAGGACCTCCTCCGATGAAGGCGGCGCTGGCTGCCCGTGACCTCGTCGCGGGGTGGGGTCGGGAGCCGCTGCTCCGCGGCCTCTCGCTGACGGCCTCTGCTGGCGAGCGCGTCGCCATCCTCGGTCCCAATGGGGCCGGCAAGACCACCCTCTTCGACGTCCTCGCCGGGCGCCTGCGCCCCCGGACCGGCTCGATCCACCTCGGCCCCGAGGACGTCACCCGGCTCCCGCTCCATCGCCGGGCGCGCCAGGGCCTCGCCTACGTCCCTCAGGATCCATCGGTCTTCGGCGACCTCACCGTCCAGGAGAACCTGCGAGCTGCGCTCCACTCTCCCGCCCGTCGTCCGTCGCCGACGGCATCCACGGACGAGGAGCTGCTCACCGCGGTTCTCCGTCGCTTCTCCCTCACCTCGGTCGCCGCACAGCGAGCGCGGACCTTGTCCGGGGGGGAGCGGCGCCGCGTGGAGGTCGCCCGCGCCTTGCTCCTGCGCCCCTCGGTCCTCCTGCTGGACGAGCCCTTCGCGGGCCTCGACCCGCGTGGCCGCGCCGCCCTCGCCGCCGGGCTCGACACGCTCCCCGCGCGCACCTGCCTGCTCGTCACGGACCACGCCGCCGACGACCTGCTGCCGCTGTGCACCCGGGTGGTTCTGTTGGTGGACGGGGGGGTCGCGTTCGATGGGCCGCGCGCCGACTTCGCGCCCAGCTCGGACGCCTGGAGACGCTACTTCGGGCCTTGACACCGAGGGCGAATCCTGCTGCATGCAGGTATCGGGCCAACCCGCCGCGCACTCCATTGACCGGCCTCGACCCCGTTGTTAGTGTCGATCACGAGGTGAGGACGGCGCCGTCGTCCTCAGGGAGTCTCGGGGGAATCCGCGCGCCGCGCTGCGGGTCGATCCACCGCGAAGGGATGCCATGGCGCTCGAGCTGAAGCAGTCGCTGAAGATGAGCCAGCAGCTGGTGATGACGCCGCAGCTGCAGCAGGCGATCAAGCTGCTCCAGCTCAATCACCTCGAGCTCGCCGACCTCGTCAGCCAGGAGATGGTGGAGAACCCCATCCTCGAAGAGGTGATCGAAGAGCGCGAAGACCCCCTCGCTCCCAAGGTCGACAACCAGAACACGGAGACGACCGCCGATCCCAACGCGGAGGGCACCCGCGAGCAGGAGATCGACTGGGAGAAGTACCTCGAGAACTACAACAACACCCCGCGCACGGGCCCGGAGGTCCGGCGGGACACGAGCGATCTCCCCACGTACGACCAGACGCTGACCCGCGGGGAGACGCTGTCCGAGCACCTCATGTGGCAGCTCCACATGGCGGAGGCGGACGAGGTGACGCGCGCCGCGGCGGCTGCCGTCATCGGCAACCTCAGCGACGAGGGGTTCCTCTCCTCCACGCTCGAGGAGATCGCCGCCGAAGAGCTGCTCCCGGTGGACGACGTCGAGGAGGGGATGCTCCTCGTCCAGACGTTCGACCCCCTCGGTGTCGGCGCCCAGAACCTCGCCGAGAGCCTGCTCATCCAGGCGCGCGTGGTCTACCCGGACGACCGCATCGTCCTGAAGATCCTCAAGAACCACGTAAGCCACCTCGAGAAGCGCGACTACAAGCGCATCGCGCGGTCGCTCGGCGTGTCGATGCCGCGCGTCCTCGAGGCCGTGCGCGCCATCGCCGACCTCGAGCCGCGCCCCGGGCGGGAGTTCGTCACCGAGGAGCCTCGGTACATCACCCCGGACATCTACGTCCTCAAGGGCGACGACGGCTACATCATCCAGCTCAACGAGGACGGGGTGCCGAAGCTGCGGGTGTCCAGCTACTACCGCGGCGTCCTGAGTGGCGCGAAGAAGGGCGACAAGGAGTACATCCAGGAGAAGCTCCGCTCCGCCCAGTGGCTCATCCGCAGCATCTATCAGCGTCAGCGGACCATCTACAAGGTGGTCGAGAGCATCGTGAAGCAGCAGCGGGGCTTCTTCGACGACGGCATCGCCAAGCTCAAGCCGATGATCCTGCGCGACGTGGCCGAGGACATCGGGATGCACGAGTCCACGGTGTCCCGGGTGACGACGAACAAGTACGTCCACACGCCCCACGGCACCTTCGAGCTCAAGTTCTTCTTCAACAGCGGCATCCAGAAGGGCGACGGCGACATCGCCTCGGAGATGGTCAAGCAGCGCATCGCGAAGATCATCAGCGAGGAGAACCCCCGGAAGCCCTACAGCGACAGCGCCCTCGTGAAGATGCTGGCCGAAGAGGACATCAAGATCGCCCGGCGCACCGTCGCCAAGTACCGAGACATGCTCGGCATCGGCTCCTCGTCCCAGCGCAAGCGCCTGTTCTGAGCCGCCCGGAGGCCCATTGAGGATCGAAGTCACCTTCCGACACCTCGCCGCCAGCGCGGCGCTCCGCTCCTACGCCAACGAGAAGGTCGGTCGGGTCCGCAAGCTCCTCAATCGCCCGGTGTCCGCGCAGGTCACGCTCTCCCTGGACGGCTTCCGCAACATCGCCGAGGTGTCGGTCCGCGGGGTCGGGTCGCCGATCACGGCGAGCGCCCACTCGGAAGAGGACATGTACGCGGCCATCGACCTGGTGGTGGACAAGGTCGAGCGCCAGGCGCGCCGGTACAAGGAGAAGCTCATCGACCACCGGTCGAGCCCCACGGCCGACCGGGCCGCGCCCCTCGAGCCCGAGGACGCCGGCGTCGACGCGGCGCCCTGACCGCATGCCGGAGCCGCCTCCCCGCTCGGCCTGGCTCCTCCTTCACCCGCTCCTGCTGACCACCGTCGCCGGGCTCCTAGCCGGCGACGCCGCCATCGGCTTCATCGCCGCCGTCGCGCTGACCCCCTGGCTCGCTGACCGCGACGAGGTGGACGTGACCGCGGTGCTCGCCCTCGCTGCCGGCGTGGTGGCCGCGGTGGTCGGCGGGCGGAGCGCCATGGGGGGGATTCTCGTCCCGGCCTGGATCGGGAGCACGCTCGCCGTCGTGGCGCTGGTCGGGGTCCTCGCCAGCGGGGCGCAAGGGCGTGGTCGCGCCGCTCTCGCCGGAGGCGCCGTGGTCGTCCTCGGCCTGTTGGTGCCCATGCCCGCGGCGACGTCGGGGCTCGCGCCGTGGGTCTCGGGCGTCCTCTTCCTCGTGGGCTGCGGGGTGATGGCCGGGCTGGCCCCGTCGCCGGTCCGCAGCCGGCGCCGCCTCGCCACGGCCGCCGCCCTCGTCGCGAGCAATGTCGCGGGCCCGTTCGGGATCGCGGCGCTGCCGATCGTGGAGCTGGCCGGCGCGCAGGGCGAGAAGCGGGGGCTGAGGCCCGCGCACCTCCAGGTGGCGGCCGCGGTCGTCGCCGTGGGCGCCGCGTTGCTTCTGACCTGGGTCCCCTACGAGCTGCCCGCCTGGCCCCATCCGATGCTCCAGCTCCCGAGCGGCGACATCGCCATGCCGGGGGGGCGCTTCAGCTGGGGGCTCCCGCTGCTCGCGGTGGGCGCGGTTGTCGGGCGGGCGGCGAGGCGCCCCTGAGCGTCAGGGGATCTGGAAGTTGAGCGTGTACGTGTAGTTGCAGTCGACCCAGGTCGCGGCCGGCTGGACCGTGATCTTGTAGTCGATGTTGAACAGCTGGATGATGTTCAACGAAAACGGCAGGTTGCCGCTCGTGCCCGTGCCGCTGTAGGTGGTCCCGTCGATGTCCGCGATCACCGTGATGGGCAGGGCCGACGTCCAGGAGATGGCGCCGGACTGGCAGCTCGACGGCAGGCCCTGGCCGCTGGCCACGAAGGCGAGCCACGCCCCCACGTTCGACGTCAGCCCGGTGTCGAACTCGTAGATGTCCCACAGGTCCGTCGGGTCGGAGAACACGCCCGCGACCGACCCCTGCCCCGCCTGGAGCTCGAGGAACCCACCGATGGAGCACGGCCCGTTGCCGAACACGATCTGCGGGCTGGTGTTGTTGAGCTCGTAGCCGGGGCTGTTCGGCCCGGTCTCCCACATCTCGAAGGGCCCGGCCTGGGCCTCGTTGATGTACCCGTCGCAGTTGTCGTCGATCGTGTTGCAGATCTCCAACGCACCCGGGTTCACGGCGTTGTTCAGGTCGTTGCAGTCGTTCTCGCAGGTGGAGTAGCCGTCCCCGTCCTGGTCGAAGCCGTCATCCACCACGCCGTTGCAGTCGTTGTCGATGTCGTCGCAGACCTCGTTGTTGCCCGGGAAGGCGTCTGCCTCGTTGTCGTCGCAGTCGTCGCAGGAGCGGACGTTGTCCCCGTCGTTGTCGGTCTCGCCGAGGGCGTCGTAGTTGGGCGCGCCCGAGCAGTCGTTGTCGAGGCCGTCGCAGATCTCGGGGTTCGTCGGGTAGTTCCAGGGAGCCCCGTCGTCGCAGTCGCCCTGGCAGGGCGACCACTGGTCCGCGTCGAGGTCCTGGTCGTCGGGGTCGACGACGCCGTCGCAGTTGTTGTCGTCGAAGCCGTCGCAGATCTCGGGGCATCCCGGGCAGACGGTGGCGGCGTTGTCGTTGCAGTCCTGGCTGCCGACCCCGGTCAGCTCGCCGTCCTCACAGCGGCCGTTGCCGTCCTGGTCGATGCCGTCGGGACAGAAACCGTCGCTGTCCTGGTCCAGCTGGCCCAGCGGGATGTTGTCGACGTTGATGCTCACGGTGGCCTGGCCAGCCACTCCGAGCTGGTCGAAGGCCCGCAGCGTGATGATGTGGTTGCCCTCGCTGAGCAGCGTGTCGAACTCGCTGATGCCGACGCCGTCGGAGCTGCCACTGAAGAGGGGGCCGTCCGCGTCGGACAGCCACTCGACCGCGTGGGGACCGGCGGTGCCTTCGGCGCTCAGGGTCAGCCCCTCGAAGTGCACGGCGGCGCCGGTGTAGTAGATGAACGTCGCCTGGGGCTCGTTGATGAACACCTGGGGCGGGTCGGTGGCGATGGTGATGTCGATCGAGGCGACGTCGGCCTGGCCCGCGCTGTCGGTCGCCCGGAACTCGATGGTGTGGGTGCCCGCGATGAGGCCCGACGCAGAGAACTCGACGTAGCCGGTGCTGTCCGGGACGCCCTCGAACAGAGGCTCCTCGTGCAGGGACGAGGTCCAGGTGACCGCGATGGTGTCGAGGGCGTCGTTGTCGTCCACGACACCGGCCATCTGGACGGTGGCCGTCTCGAAGACCTGGCCCATCTCGTCCGGGGTGATGATCGTCACCTGCGGCGGCAGATCGAACGACGTGATCTGCTGGGGGTTGCAGCCGACGGCAGCGAGCATGCTCAGGCTGATCGTGGCGGCAGTGGTTCGCCGATTCATGGCGCCTCCAAACGGTAGACCGGATCAGTCCACAACACGCCGCTTATGGCCGGAAGTCAAGGGGCCGTCAAGGGATCTGGCGCGCTGGTCAGTAGAGTGTCCATGCGACGACGGCACAGGCAGCGGCGTCGTCGCCCGAACGGCCCACCAGCGAGCTCTCCCCCATCCAAGCCCCCCGGCGGTCAACGTCCGACATAGCGGACCTGCGCCGCGGCCCGGAGCTCGCTGGCCCAGGCGCCGTACGTCCGCTCGAACTTGAGCGCGTAGAACTGGCGGCTGACCATGGCGGCGACCTCCTCGTAGGGGCGCCCACCGAAGATCGTGTCGATGTTCTCGGCGTGGTAGCGCCGCTCCTCCTCCTCCGAGACCTCGCGCACGAGGCGACCCACGGTCACTTCGATGGCCTGGTCCAGGCGGGCCAGGTCGAGCATCCGCTCCGCGAGGTCCGCCTCCTCGAGGCCCCAGCGGGTCAGGAACGAGTCCGCGCCGCTCCGGACGGGGAAGACCCGCCGGAACCCCTGCACCCGGTCCCCCACCGTCGCCGCCGACACCCGCACGTCCTTGGTGAGCCCCGCCTGCCGCAGGGCTTCACGGAAGATCAGGCGTTCCAGGGGCGCGCGCTCGTCGCAGAGGAGGCGACCGAACCGGTCCAGGCACTCGTCACCCCGCACGATGACGCCCATCTCCTCCTCGAACTGGACCTCGCTCGCGGTGATCGGGGTGTTCCCCACGACGGCCACCACCGAGTCGACCGTCGTCCCCGCGCGCGCCGGCAGCGCCACCAGCGCCAGCAAGAGCAACAGCGCCCTCATCGCACCCCGTAGATGCTGTCGAGGACGATCATCGCGAGGTTCGACCACGCGTGGAACAGCGTCCCCGCCAGCACGTTGCCGGTTCGCGCCCGCAGCCACCCGAAGATGATCGCAGGGAAGATGATGAAGGGCTGCCACCACTGCCACGTCACCAGCGAGTGACCGGCGGTGAACAGGACCGCGGTCACCGGCAGGCTCCAGCCGAACTCCGCGCCGAAGAGCCGAAACCGCCGGCCATCGAACACGTCGTTCAGCCGTGTCTGCATGTACCCCCGGTAGAAGTACTCCTCGGCGAACCCCACGCAGAGCAGCTGGTAGGGGATCTGGAGCCACAGGTCGTCCGGGAGCCCGTGCTCCGGGAAGTGCGCCGGGTAGGGGAACTTCATCCCCAGAAGCTCCTTCGTCACGTAGGGCAGCCCGGTGGTCTGCCAGTAGTGGTTCCCGATGACGAAGGCGGGGTAGATGATGGCGATGAGCAGCAGCAGCCACTTCGTCGCCTTCCACAGCTCGGGCCACAGCGGTTCGGGGAACTGGATGTCGTCCGAGACCCGGTACTGGTTCCAGCGCTCGGCCAGGGCCGGCGCGTAGATGAACACGATGGGGACGAGGACGAGCCAGTTGTCGGAGAGGCCGAGCCCATCGCGGGCCACGCGGATGCCGCGGATCAGCGCGCACGTCCCCAGGTAGAGGACGAGGACTTCGAGCCAGATCCGCCGCCGGTCGGGTGCGGTCACTCGCCGCCTTCGGACGCCGGGTCCTCGAGCGCCGCGTTGAGCGAGCCCGTGCGGTATCCCTCGAGGTCCACCGACGTCCACCGGTACCCGGCCGCCTTCGCCACCGCGAGCAGCTCCGAGCGGAGGGGGTCCGTCACGAGGCTTGGGATGTCGAAGGGGAGCACCTCGATGCGGGCGGTCTGGCCGTCCGAGCGGACGCGCACCTGGCGGAAGTCCCGGGCTCGAAGGAATCCCTCCACCGCGCCCACCTGGGTCAGCCCCTCCTCGGTGATGGCGGTCCCGTAGGGGAAGCGGGAGGAGAGGCAAGCGAACGCGGGCTTGTCCCAGACGTCGAGCCCCAAGAACCGGGCGGCGCCGCGGACGTCGGCCTTGCTCATCTCCGCCTCGACCAGCGGATGGACCACCCGGTGCTCCTTCGCCGCGACGAGGCCGGGGCGGTGGTCACTCAGGTCCGAGACGTTCACGCCGTCGGCGATCCAGTCGCCACCCAGGCGATGGGCGGCGCGCCGGGCGACGGAGTAGAGCTCCGTCTTGCAGTGGTAGCAGCGGTCGGGCCCGTTGGAGACGAAGCCGTCCCGCTCCATCTCCTCGCTCGGTACGAGCTCGTGGGGCACGCCCGCCTCCCGCGCCAGGCGCTCGCAGGTCAGTCGCTCGGCGTCGGGCAGCGTCGGTGACACCGCCGTCAGCGCCACCACGTCCCCCGGACGCTCCTCGGCCGCCACCGCGAGCACGAGCGCGGAGTCGACGCCCCCGCTCAGGCAGACCACCCATCGACCCGGACGCGCGAAGATGCGACGCAGGCGCTCGAGCTTCGGCCGCCAGACGCCCACAGGGCTCGCCTCGCGGGACGGATCGACGGACAGGATGGGCAGGCCGGACACGGCGGCGATGATAGGGCCTGCTCCCCCCGGACGCCGCCCCCCGGACCGGTGACGCCCGCAACCGCCCGAAGATCGGCCGCTCTCGCCCTCTCCGCTGTGCTAGAAGCCCGGCGCTGGAGGTGCCTGCGCACCCAGGAGGTCCCATGCTGCCGACGCTGAAGTACAAGGCCGACATCCGCTCGCTGCTCTACATCGCCTCGACCTACACGCTGGTCGCGGTGCTCTGGAACACGGGCTTCAACGCCTTCACCTACTTCATGCTGCTCTTCTTCTCCATGACGATGGCCGTCGTGGCCCACAACATCAGCCACCAGGGGATGTTCGAGGAGAAGTGGGCGAACAAGGCGATGGACTACCTGATCTCGGGCGCCTACGGGAACCCGATCTTCGCCTGGACCCCCACTCACGCCCAGAACCACCACATCTTCGCGAACCGCGAGGGGGATGAGGCCATCTCCTGGCGCTGGACGAACAAGAACACCTGGTGGATGGCGCTCCTGTACTACCCGATGTGCGCCTACTACCAGACCAAGCTGGTGAACCCGTACCTCGGCCGCCTGTGGCGCACCCGTCGCAAGGACTTCTTCATCACGATCAGCGAGCACGTCGTGTTCTACGGCTACATGCTCGTCCTGTTCTACATCGACTGGCGCAAGGCCCTCATCTACGCCCTGATCCCCCAGCAGTTCTCGCTGTGGTGCGTCCACTTCTTCAACTACGTCCAGCACGTCGACTGCGACCTGGACAGCAAGTGGAACCACAGCCGCAACTTCACCGGGAAGTGGCTCAACGCGTTCCTGTTCAACAACGGCTTCCACCACGTGCACCACTGGAAGCCGATGGCCCACTGGAGCGAGCTGCCGGCTCTGCACGCCCAGGTCCAGCACCTCATCCACCCGGAGCTCCAGTTCAAGAACGTCTGGTCGCACCTCGTCCGGCAGTACGTCATCGGAGCGTTCATTCCGAACCCGTCGCCGGACTTCACGGGGCACATCGGCAGCGTCGAGCGCCAGAAGGCTCCGCCCGTGCCGGAGACGTGGAGCGGCTACACGTCCCGCTTCCCGGGGGACAACCAGCCCCACGTCGTCGGCGCCCCCCTCCCGGTCGTCCGCCGTGCAGGGGACAAGAAGAAGGCGCCCAAGCAGGCCGCCTGATCGCCCGGCGCGACGCCGCCTGAGCCCGGTCGCTTTCGCGGGTCCGATCGGGGCTGTATACACCGCCGCATGTTCACTCCCCGCATCCACAACGGGCTCCTGAGCCGCGCGCTGGTCCTGGAGAATCCGGACCCGAGCCTCGACGACCAGCTGCGCGCCATCGGCTTCACGGTCCATCGCGAGTCCGAGACCCCGGACGAGGACCGGCTGATCGCCTTGATCGCCGAGCACCGGCCCCACCTGATCTACAAGCGCTCGCGGGTGGAGATCACCCAGCGGGTGGTGGACGCCGCGGACGACCTCTACGGGATCATGCTGTGCTGCATCGGGGACGACTCGGTGGACAAGCAGGCCACCGCCGGCGCCGGGATCATGGTCCAGAACGACCCGAGGTCGAACGGACGCTCCGTCGTCGAGATGGTCATCGGACAGATGCTCACCGGGGCGCGACGCATCGCGGACGCCTGGACCGAGACGTCCCGATCCGAGTGGCGCAAGACCGCGTCCGGCCGCTACGAGGTCCACGGCAAGTCCTTCGGCGTCTACGGGCTGGGTTCCATCGGCTCCCAGGTGGCGCGGGTCGCCGACTCGCTCGGGATGAAGGTCCGCTTCTACGACAACAGCGACGTGGCCCAGGCGGTGGGCGCCACGATGCACTGGGAGCCGGCCCACTCGCCCATGGAGCTGTTCGAGGAGTCGGACGTCCTCACGGTCCACCTGTCCGCCGAGGACATGCGCGGGCGCAGCAACCACAACGTCATCACCCGCGACCAGCTCATGGCCCTGGGCCGCAACCGCCCGGACGAGTCGCCCCGCGTCTTCATCAACATGGGCCGCGGGTTCCTCTACGAGCCCGAAGATCTGCTCGCCGCCGTCGACGCCGACGCCATCCGTCAGGCGTTCGTCGACGTCTTCCCCCTCGAGCCCCGCAACACCTCCGAGGACTGGGTCAACCCCTACGCCGAGCAGCCCCGCATCCACTGCACGCCCCACATCGGCGCCGCCACCCGCGAGGCCCAGCCGCGGATCGCCCGCAAGATGGTGCGCACCACCCGCGAGTTCAGCCACTCGGGCACCGTGGACGACTGCGTGTACGCACCGAAGCGCCGAATCGACGTGGCGTCGACCGCCGAGTCCCCCCACGTCCTCGCCGTGGTCCATGCAGACGTCCGAGGAACGAAGAAGGCGGTGGACGACGCGATCTACGCCGCGGGCGTGTCAAACCTGCAGTCCGCCCACCGCGATTTCGCGAGGTATGGAATCGCGTACGACCTCAGCGTGTTGGATCGGGCGCTGACGGAGGCCGAGCTCGAGGGCCTCGTCGCGGAGGCGCGCAAGTTGACCGGTCGCGATGACGCGATCCGTGCAATTCGCCAGCTGACGCTGGAGTAGCGTCCGGGGACGGAGGAACGATGAGTCGACACCTGCTGACGCTGTTGATCGGCCTCTCCCTGCTCGCGGGGGGCTGCGGCATGTTCGGCGGGGACGAGTCGAACGACGACGACTCCGCTCAGGACGACGACGACTCCGGCGACGGCGAGGCCAAGGAGGACGAGGACCCGCGGGTCCCCGTCCGGGTCGACCCCCTCAAGCGCGGCCCCATCTCCGAGCGCATCGCCACCTCCGCCACGGTCGACTCGGACCAGCGGGCGGACATCCTCGTGGAGACCAACGGCACGGTCGAGACCATCTCCGTCGAGGAGGGCGCCCAGGTGCGGGCGGGCCAGGTGCTCGCCGTCCTTCGGAACCCCCAGCTCAAGGGCGAGTTCGACCGGGCCAAGGCCGAGCACGACCGGGCCAAGGAGGAGTTCGAGTCCCTCAAGAGCCTGTTCGACAAGGGGTTCGTGGCCCGCAACGAGTACGAGACGGCCGCGTACACCTACGACACGGCGCGGCTCACCTTCGAGCAGTCGCGAGAGGCCTACTCGGCCCGGGAGCTCGACACCCCGATCCAGGGGACGGTCAGCATGCGGGATCTGCGCTACGGCGAGGCCGTCTCGCCGCCCAAGCTGGCATTCCAGATCGTGGATCTGACGAAGCTCAAGATCGACCTGTCGCTGCCGGAGCGGGATCTGTCCCGGGTGGCGAAGGGGCAGGCGTCGCGCATCCGCACCGAGGTGCTCGAGGGCATCGAGGTGGGCGGCAAGGTGCAGCGCATCTCCCCCGTCGTGGATCCCCAGACCGGCACGGTAAAGGTCACGATCGCCGTCGACCCGGGCCAGAAGGACCTGCGGCCCGGGATGTTCGTGAACGTCGACATCATCGTGAACACCCACGAGGACGCGCTGCTCCTGCCGAAGCGAGCGCTCGTCTACGCCGAGGGCAAGCCCTACATCTTCGTCGTGGACGAGGAAGACGGCGAGACGATCGGCGTCCGGCGCGCCGTGACCCTCGGCTTCAGCGAAGAAGACCGGGTCGAGGTGCTCGAGGGGGCTTCCGAGGGAGACCGCGTCATCGTCGTGGGGCAGTCGACCCTCCGCGACAAGGGCCGCGTCAAGGTCGTGGACCCCACGAAGGACGGGGACGAAGCCAAGAGCGCCAAGTCCGCCAGCGAAGGCGAAGGCGAGGCGGACGCCGGCTGACTCGCCGCCGGCGCGCACGCGCGCGCACCCGGCCCTATATACTCGCGCGGTGTCGGACGAATCCGCATCGCACCCCGTCGGCACCGGCCCCGTCATCGACCACGACGGCACCCTCGATGCAGGGGTGCTGGGACCGGTCGCCTGGGTCACCGATGTAGGCCACGCCCGCAAGCGCAACGAGGACCGGCTCCTCGTCAAGCGGGCCTTCGACGGGCGCTTCCTCCTCCTGGTCGTCGCCGATGGCGCTGGCGGGCACACCAGTGGGGACAAGGCCGCGGAGATGGTCGTCCGAACCCTCGACGAGGTGTTCCGGTCCGACGGGCCGTCCCCCGAGGGCCCCCCGGCCGCCTGGCTCAACGACGTCATCATGGACATCCACGAGAAGGTGCGGGGGCTCGCCGAGGGGGAGAACCGGCCGCCAGCGTCCACACTCGTCGGGTTGCTCATCGAGGAGGAGACGCTCTGCGGCTGGCGCTTCCACGTCGGGGACAGCCGCCTCTACGGACGCCGTGACGACGCGGCGATGATGACGTGGACCCGAGACCACAACATCACCAACGGGCTCATCGATCGCGGGCTCCCCGCGGCCCAGGCCCTCAAGATCGCCGAGGGCGGCAAGCTGACCCAGGTCATGGGCGGCGGGGCAGACCCCGAGCCGGACATCCGCGGGCCCTTCCAGCTCGCCGGGGGCGACTCCTTCCTCATCTGCTCGGACGGGGTCTTCGGATACAACGACGACCGGGACCCGCTCAGCGACGCGATCGACCCCGGGAACGGTCCCATCGAAGAGCGCGCCCAGGCCCTCAAGGCTGCGGTGCTCGCCGGCGACGCGCTCGACAACCTCACCGCCGTCTTGTGGGACGTGCCGGCAGGCGCGACTCCGGCCCGGAAGCGCCTCGGCCTCATCGAGCCCTACGACCGCCAGGACGTGAGCACGATGGTGGACATCACGGCGCACCGGCCGGGTGCCGACCGCATCGGCCCCTCGGGCCCGCCGCCGCCGCCGTCGATGCCCAAGGTGTCCTCGATCAGCGACGCGGACCTCGCCAAGAGGCGGGGCGGCCCCAGCCAGGACGACCTCGACGCGGCGCAACGCCGGCTGGACGAGGCCGCGTCGAGCGCCGGGCCCAGCAACCCCGGCCTGAAGCTCGGGATGATCTTCATGGCGACGCTCGCCATCCTCGCCCTCCTGGTCTGGGCGCGGGGGGACGACTCCGAGACCATGACGGTCGACGAGATGGAGCAGGAGCGGGCCCGGGCGAGGGCGATGGCCGGGCTGCCCCCCGAGGAGCCTGCCGCCGCCGAGGCAACGCCGGCGCCCAAGCCGGTCACCGCGGACCCGTCGGAGGTAGCGGTCACCCAGCTGCTGGCGGGCTTCACACCCGGCTGGTGGGACTCCCTGGACGACGTGCGGCGCGAGCAGCGGCGGGCCGTCCTGCGGGAGCTGCTGGCGACGCGCGGTGCGGAGCCGACGACCCTGTCGTGGGAAGCGGGGGAGCCGCCGAAGGCCCACAGCGTCACGATCGAGGACTGGCCGGCCGCCGGCGGCGACAACGCGGAGATCGCGGCGACGGCGTGGTCCGCGCGGGGACGCGTCCTCGGGCTGCACGGGGACCTGGCGTCGCAGCCGGGCGTGGACGAGCTCCTGCGGTCGGTGGCTTGCGAGCAGGTCCGCCTGCGATGGCCGCGCGGTCAGAGCGCGGGGCCGGGGGACGCGGTGCAGCTGCCGAGCTGGTTGTCGGCCTGCCTGCCACCCGACGCGGACGGCGCGGACGTCTCGGTGCGACTCGGCGGATACCCGGACGTCGGGTGGACCGACGAGGACTGGAACGAGCTGCGGACCCTGGCCGACAGCCCGGGTGGAGCGGGGGCGATCACCCGGTTCGATCACTCCACGTGGAACCCCCGGCTGGTGGAGCTGGGGCAGCTGACGCTCGCGCTGTCCGAGGGCGCGCTCCAGGAGATTCAGGTCGAAGTCCGGGTCGTGCTCGATCCGTCCGACCCGGTGACGCTCGCCCAGGAGCGGGCGGATCGGATCGGCAAGGTGCTCGAAGAGGGCAGCGGGGGCGCGCTCACGGTGTCGGCCCTCGGCATCAACCACGCGCCGCTGGTGGATGCGGCGCCGGACCTGCTCCCGGGTCAGGCGAGCCACGTGGCCGGGCTGAACCGGCGGGTTGAGATCACGCTGTTCCGCTCCTCGTCGCTCGAGCTCGACGAGATGGAGATGGACCCGCCCGACGACGCGCCGAGCGACGAGGCCGAGGGGGAGGCTGCGCCGGACGCGGGGGCATCGAGCACCGAGCCGAAATAACCACCTCCGCTCAGGTGTTCGCGGGGTCCGTGCCCGGAGAGGAGCGGCGCCCCCACAGCGACCGAGGACAGGCCGAATGAGCGACGAGACCGGCAGCAGGTCGATCTACGAGATCCTGGTCCAGCGCCCGGTCGCCACGATCATGGGGTTCCTCGCGGCCGTGGTCTTCGGCCTCGTCAGCTACCAGAACCTGCCGCTCAATCTCATGCCGGACCTCGACTACCCCACCTTGACGGTGCGGACCGAGTATCCGGGCGCCGCGCCCGGCGAGGTGGAGTCGCAGGTCTCGCGGCCGATCGAGGAGTCCCTCTCGACCGTCCCTGGTCTGGCGTCGCTGGAGAGCATCTCTCGGGCCGGCATGTCCGACGTGATCCTCGAGTTCGACTGGGACTCGGACATGACGGACTTGTCCCAGGCGGTGCGGGAGCGCCTTGCGCTGCTCGACCTGGGCGACGAGGTGGGCCGGCCGCTGGTCCTCCGCTACGACCCCGAGCTCGACCCGATGCTGCGGATCGCGGTGGGCGGAAGCAGCGACGACATGAGCAGCCTGATCGCCCTGCGGCGCCTCGCCGAGGACGAGATCAAGCGCGCGATCGAGACCCTGCCGGGCGTGGCGGCGGTCAAGGTGCTCGGAGGCCTCGAGAAGGAGGTCACCGTCGAGGTGAACGAGGGGCTCCTCGCCGCTCGGGGCTTCACCGTGGAACAGCTCGCCCAGCGACTCCAGCAGGAGAACATCAACCTCGCCGGCGGGTCTCTGCTCGAGGGGCAGACCGAGTATCTGATCCGGACCCTGAACGAGTTCCGCAGCGCCGCGGAGATCGAAGACCTCTACATGTTCGGCGAGGACGGACGCTCTGCGCGGATCGGGGACGTGGCGAACGTCGTCGAGCGGACGCGGGAGCGGGAGGTCGTGGGGCGCCTGGGCGGGCACGAGGCGGTCGAGGTCGCCGTGTTCCGGGAGGCGGACGCGAACATCGTGGACGTCAGCGAGCGCGTGCAGAGCGCGATCTTCGGGACGCCCGCCCAGAAGCAATGGGTCGAGCAGAAGAAGAAGGAGAAGGAGCAGCGGGCGAAGGAAGCGAAGGAGATGGCCGAGGGGGGTGCCTCCGAGGGGGAGAAGGGCGGAGCCGGCAAGGGGGGCGAGGCCAAGAACGACGGCAAGGGCAAGGGCGCGAAGAAGGGGTCCAAGAGCGGCAAGGGCAAGGGCGGCAAGGGCAAGGGCAAGGGCGGCAAGGGCAAGGGCGGCAAGGGACGCGGAGGCGGTCGTGGCGGTCCCGGAGGCGGCGGCGACGCCTTCCTCGCAAAGCAGATGACCGCGTTCCTCGCCTACGACATGCCCGACGGCGTCAGCCTCACCGTGGTCTCCGACCAGGCCCGTTTCATCAAGTCCGCCATCGACGACGTCCGCAGCACCGCCCTGTTCGGCGCGTTCCTCGCGATCATCGTCCTCGCCGTCTTCCTGCGGCACGGCTGGTCCACGTTCCTCGTCGGCGTCGCGATCCCCATCTCCGTGGTCGTCACCTTCGCGCCCATGTACCTGTTCGGCGTCTCGCTGAACCTCATGTCGCTCGGCGGCATGGCCCTGTGCATCGGGATGCTGGTGGACAACTCCATCGTCGTCCTCGAGTCCGTCGTCCGATGTCAGGAGGAGGGGGATCCGCCGCTGCAGGCTGCGATCCGCGGCGCATCCGAGGTCGCGGGCGCGGTCCTCGCGTCGACGCTGACCACCGTCGCCGTGTTCTTCCCCATCGCCTTCGTGAGCGGGGTCGCCGGCCAGCTGTTCGGCCACCTCGCGCTGACGGTCGTCTTCGGGCTCCTCGCCTCGCTGGCGGTCGCCCTCTTCCTCGTTCCGGTCCTCGCAGCCCTCCCGGCGCGCGTCTCCATGAGCCGCAAGGGGGAGGGACGGCCCACGGCCGATGGCGCAGGCGTGCGGTTCGAGCCGAAGCCGAGGGCGTTCGTTCGCGCCGCCTGGGAGGACATGCGCGGCCTGCCCCGGTACCTCCGGGAGGGGCGCCTGGTGATGCTGCCGTTCCGCATCGTGGGCGCAGTGCTCATCCTCACGTTGGCGCTGATTCGGCTCGTCATCCTCGCGCCGACGGTCTCCCAGATCTGGGTCCTCTTCAAGGTCGCGCTGTTCTTCTCGCGGGTCGTCTCGCTCATCGGAAGCCGCGTCCGCGCCTTCTTCGCGCGCGACCCCGGCGGCGCCGACGAGGGCGCCTTCGGCAGCTTCGGCGACACCTACGCCGCCGCCCTCACCGGTGCCCTGCGCCGGCCGTCCTTCGTGCTCATCCCCGCCGTCCTCCTGCTTGTCGGCGCGCTGCGCGTCGGCGGCACCCTCGGCTCGGAGCTCCTCCCCGAGGTGCACCAGGGCGTCTTCCTCGCCAAGGTCGCCCTGCCCGTGGGCAGCCCCCTGGAGCGCACGCTCGAGCTGGTCACCCGGGTGGAGAAGGGCGTCGCCCGCATCGACGGCGTCGAGTCGGTCTACACGTCGGCGGGCGCCGAGCAGGACCTGGGCAGCGCCTCCGATCGCGGCACGAACACTGCCGAGCTGACCGTGCGCCTCGCCCCCTCGGAGAACCCGGGCGCCTCCGAGGACCGCATCCGTGAGGACGTGCGCGCCTGGTTCGACCAGGAGTTCGACAACGTCGAGCTCGAGCTCAGCTCCCCCACCCTCTTCTCCCTCCGCACTCCGCTCGAGGTCGAGGTCCGGGGCAACGACCTGGACGCCATGCGCACCGCCGCCGACGGCGCGGTCGACCGCCTCTCCGCGATGCCCGGCCTCCGCGACGTCCGCAGCAACCTGCAGGCCGGCTACCCCGAGATCCAGATCCGCTACGACCGGGACCGCCTCTCCCGCTACGGCCTCGACGTGGGCACCGTCGCGCGCACCGTGCGCAACAAGGTGCAGGGCAACGTCGCCACCTTCCTGCGGGGCGGGACCAAGAAGACCGACATCCGGGTCGTCCTGCGCGAGGGCGACCGGCAGAGCGCCGAAGATCTCGCCGCCCTGAACGTGAACCCCGGGGGCGTCCCCGCGATCCGCCTCGACTCCGTCGCCGACCTCATCCGGGCCACCGGGCCGTCGGAGATTCGGCGCAGCGGCCAGGAGCGCGCGGCGCTGATCGGCGCCGACCTCATCGGCTTCGACCTCGGCTCCGCCGCCGAAGACGTGGAGAAGGCGCTGCGCGACGTCCCCACCGAGCGCGACGTGCGCTTCGAGGTCGGCGGCCAGAGCCGGGAAATGGAGGACTCGCTCGGCTCGCTCCAGTTCGCGCTGCTGCTCGCCGTCTTCCTCGTCTACATCATCATGGCGAGCCAGTTCGAGTCGGTGATCCAGCCCCTGGTCATCCTCTTCGCCCTGCCTCTGGCGGTCATCGGCGTCGTCCCCGCCCTCATGGCGCTGGACGTCTCCGTCTCCGTCATCGTGCTCATCGGCGGCATCGTCCTCGCCGGCGTGGTGGTGAACAACGCCATCGTGCTCGTGGACTACGCGAACCAGCTCCGCGGCAAGGGGATGTCCCTGACCGAAGCGGTCGTCACCGCGGGACGGGTCCGCCTCCGGCCGATCCTCATCTCCACCCTGACCACCGTCCTCGGGCTGATGCCCATGGTGGTCGGGCTCGGGGAGGGCAGCGAGATCCGGCGGCCCCTGGCCCTGACGATCATCGCCGGGCTCTCCAGCTCGACCGTCCTGACGCTCGGCGTGATCCCGGTGCTCTACCACCTCGTCCTGGGCCTCGGCCGGGGCGACGGGAGCGAGGTCGACCACCCCGACGACGAGCCTTCCGTCGAAGAGCCCTACGCCGACGAGCCCTCCGACCCCGAGGACACCCCGTGAGCCGCGCCGGCCGCAGCCTGCCCGCGCTGGCCCTCCGTCGCCCGGTCACGGTGACGATGGGGATGCTCGCCCTGCTCGTCCTCGGCGCCATCTCCTACGCCCGCATCCCCGTACAGCTCATGCCCACGGGCTACGACTTCCCGTTCATCTGGATGTGGGCGCCCTACCGCAACGCCTCGCCCCAGGAGGTGGAGCGGCAGATCGTCCAGCCCGTCGAGGACGCCCTCGGCACGATGCCGGGACTGCGCCGCGTGGAGTCGCGCGCCGGCTCGGACTACGCGAACTGGCGCATGGAGTTCGCTCAGGACACCTCGATGGACGAGGCGTGGTCCAACCTCGTCGACCGCATGGAACGGACCATGCCGGAGCTCCCCGACGACTTCGACCAGTACTACATCTGGAAGTACAACCCCGAAGACGACCCCATCATGTGGCTCGCCGTCTCCCTCCCCGACGAGGAGACCGACCCCGCCTACATCGTCGAGACCCGCATCGTCAAAGCCCTGGAGCGCGTCCCCGGGGTCGCCCGGGTGGAGTTCAACGGCGCCGCGCGCGCCCGCATCTACGTGGACTTCAACCGCGAACAGGTCGAGCGACACAACGTCTCGCTCTACCAGGTGATGCAGAAGCTCCAGTCGGACAACTTCACGATGCCGTCCGGCGAAGTGGGGGCCGACGGCAAGACCGTCCTCGTGAGGTCCATCGCCACCTTTGACGAGGTGCAGACCATCCGCGAGCTGCCCATCGGCAACAGCCTCGTCCTGGACGACATCGCCGAGGTCATCCATGCCCGGCCCCTCGACACGACCGTCCATCGCGTCAACGGCTTCGAAGCGGCGGCGATGGACATCTACAAGGAGTCGGGGGCCAACACCCTGGACGTGACCCGGGCGCTGGGCAAGACGCTGGACGCGCTCAGCGAAGAGCCCGAGCTCTCGGGCTTCCAGTTCCACCGGTTCTTCGACCAGGGCGAGCTGATCCAGGAGAGCGTCGACAACCTGCGGGACACGGCGGTCCAGGGCGGCGTCCTCGCGGTCTTCGTCCTCTTCCTCTTCCTCCGGCGGACCCGCATCACGCTGCTCATCGCCGCGACCATCCCCATGTCGCTGCTCATGACCCTCGTCCTCATGTACGCGACGGGGGAGACGATCAACCTGCTGTCGATGATGGGGATGATGCTCAGCGTCGGCATGGTTGTGGACAACAGCATCGTCGTGGTCGAAGCGATCTATCGACGGCGCGAGCTGGGCCAGGCCCCGTTGCCCGCCGCCCTCGAAGGCACCGCGGAGGTCGCGCTGGCCATCCTCGCCGCCACGCTCACCACCATCGTCGTGTTCCTCCCGCTCATCACGATGTCCGACGACGCCCGCTTCAGCTTCTTCATGGGGCGCCTGGGCATGCCCGTCTGCTACGCGCTCCTCAGCTCGCTCGTCGTCGCCCTCATCGTGGTCCCCCTCGCCACCACCGTGTTCGCCGGCGGCGAGCCCGCCCAGCCGTCCCGGATCGTCCAGTGGATGACGGACCGGTACGCGGCCCTCCTCCAGCTCGTCATGCGCCGACGCGCCGACGCGGTGCTGCTCTCGGTCCTGGCGCTGTGGTCGATGACGTGGGCCTGCGACAACCTCGGCCGCGCCGACGAAGTGTCCGGCGGCATGGTCGACGTGGTCGTCCGTCTGAGCTTCCCCGCCTCCTTCTCCCGCACCGAGATGAACGACGCGCTGACGGAGGTCGAGGAGCTCATGCTCAGCCACACCGACGACTGGCGCATCAAGGCGGTGCGGACCCGTCGCTGGCGCGGCTCGACCCGCGGGTTCGTCATGGCCTTCCTCGAGAAGCGGGAGCGCGACGACATCAGCAAGGAGGACATCGCCGAGCAGCTCAAGGAGGAGTTCCCGGAGATCCCCGGCGTCGACCTCAGCCTCGGGTGGGGTGGTGGACGCGGCGGCGGCGGCAACGAGATGAACATCTCCCTGACCGGCCCCGACAGCGACAAGCTCGTGGAGATCGCCGAGGGCATCTCGGAGCGCCTCAAGGGGATCGAAGGCGTGATCAACGCGGAGCCGGAGCTGGACGAGGCAGGGAACGACGAGCTCGTCCTGCGCGTCGATCGCACGAAGGCAGCCCGATACGGGGTCGATCCGTCCGTCCTCGCGCGGTCCGTCGCGTTCGGGTTCCGAGGAGGCACCCTGCGGCCGGTCCACATCAACGGGCGCGACGTCCCCGTCCAGACCGGCTTCCGCCTCGAGGACCGCGCCGACGTCGAGCGCCTGGATGCGTTCTCCGTCTGGTCACCCACCGGTCCCGTGGCGCTGTCCACCGTGGCCGACAAGTCCTTCAAGAAGGGCTACGGCCGCATCCGGCGCGTCGACCGCCGGACCTCCCTGCGCGTGAAAGTGCTCTTCGAGGGCGAGGACATGATGGCCGCCCGGGGCAAGATCTCGATGGCGCTGAAGGACGTGGAGCTCCCGCGGGGCTACGAGTGGAACACCGGGCGCCGGTTCGAGCAGCTCGAGGAGCAGGACCGGGCGCGCGCCCTCGCGATGGTGATGGCCATCGCCTACGTGTTCCTCCTCATGGGCATCCTGTTCGAGAGCTTCTGGCTGCCGCTGAGCGTGCTGTTCTCGGTGCCCTTCGCCTTCTTCGGCGTGTACTGGATGCTCTACCTGACCGGCACGACCTTCGAGATGATGGCGGGCATCGGCCTCGTGATCCTCGTGGGGATCGTGGTGAACAACGCGATCGTGCTCGTGGACCGCGTGCAGCAGCACCGGGACGAGGGGATGACCCGCAACGCCGCCATCCTCGCTGGTGGACGCGACCGCATGCGGCCCATCCTCATGACCGCGGCGACCACGATCGTCGGCCTGCTCCCGATGGCGCTGGGCGACTCCGGCCTCGTCGGCATCCCCTACTACCCACTGGGGCGCGCGGTCATCGGCGGGCTGCTCGCCTCCACCGTGCTGAGCCTCCTCGTGGTCCCCCTGTTCTACACCTTCCTCGACGACTTCAAGGGCATGAACCTGCGCGTGCTCGGCTGGCGCGCGAAGCCCCTCCCCGAAGAGGCGACATGATGAGCTCTCCCCTTCGCCTCCTCGCTCTCCTCCTGGCGATGCTCACCGCGACGCCCGCATTCGGCCAGGCGGCGTCGGGCTCCGCGGACGAGCTGGAGGCAGCACTCGCCCGGTCCCAGGACCGATCCGAGCGCCCGATCACGGTCCAGGAGTCCCTTCAGCGCGCCCTGCGGGACAACCTCGGCCTGCTGGCCCGCGTGCGGGAGCTCGAGGCGGCGTCACTGCGCGCCAAGGCGGCGCTCGCCCCCTTCATCCCGCTCCTGACCGCCGGCTTCAACGTCACCCCGGACCGGCGTCGCAACTTCAGCAACGACTTCCAGCGTTGGTTCGTCCTGGGGGGCGCGTCCGGCGGATACAACCTCGGGCTGGCCTTCAACTCCCCCGTCGGCACCACGTTCACCGCGAACTGGGACCAGCGCCTCAGCGACTTCAGCCTGAGCTGGGAGCTGGAGGACGACGACCCCCTCGGCCTCGTCCTCAGCGATCAGGAGTTCGCGAACCGCAACGCGAACCTCTCGTTCGGGATCAACCAGTCCCTGCTCCGCGGCATTGCCCCGGTCCATCACCTGGGGGCCGCCTGGCAGGCCGAGCTGGCCGTGGACTCGGCGGGGATGCAGCAGGAGAAGGAGATGACGACCGTCACCGCCGATCTCCTCAAGGCCTACTGGGACCTCGTCGCCGCGCGGGAGAACGTGACCATCGCGACCGAGAGCCGGGAGCTGGCCGAGCAGCAGCGGGAGGTCACCCAGGCGCGCATCGGCGCGGGGGAGCTCGCCCCCATCGAGCTGCTGCGCATCGACGAGACCGTGGCGACCCGCTCATCCGAGGTCCTCGACGCCGAGCGGGCGGTCGAGGAAGCCGACGGGCGCCTGAAGATGGTGCTCGGCGTCAGCGTGGGCGACGACCTCGCGTATGCCGTGCTCGTCCCCTCGGACGGGGTGACGCTCAACATCCCCGAGCGCACCCGGGACGGGTCGCTGCGCATCGCGCTCGCGAAGAACCCGGACCTGCGGCTCGCGCGCACCAACCTGGAGAGCAAGAACATCCAGTGGACGGCGGACAAGCACCGCCAGCTGCCCACCCTGGACCTGAACGCCTCCCTCGGCCTCAACGGCGCCGGGGACACGGACGCGGAGGTCTTCCGGGACCTCGGGGCCGCGAAGTTCCCCAACGCGACCGTGGGCGTGCAGCTCAGCATGCCCATCCCGGACGTGGCGTCGATCCAGCAGGCGCGGGCGTCAGCGGCGGACGTGGAGGCGGCGCTCCTCCAGCTTCAGCAGGCGGAGCGGGAGGCGCTCGCTGGCATCGAGGCGGCGCTCCTCTCGATCCGCTCGTTCGACAAGCAGGTCGAAGTGGCCGGCGTGCGCGTCGATCTGGCGCGCCGTCAGGCCGAGGCCGCCGAGGCGACCTATGCCGTCGGCCGCAACACGCTGCGGGACGTGCTGGAGGCGCAGCAGGCGCTCAAGTCGGCGCTTCAGGCGCAGATCGCGGCGCAGGTGCAGGCACAGAAGGCGCGGGTGGACCTGGAGGTCCTCCGCGGCACGCTCGTCGAGACACTCGGGATCGAGCTTCAGTAGCCACGCAGTCGGCCGAACAGACCACGCCCGCTCGGTCGCGTCGGGACGTCCGCGCCGCTAGACTCACAGCGGTGCGGACGATCAACTGCCCGAAGTGCGCCACCCCGGTCAACATTCCCGTCGACGAAGCCGACTCCCGCGGCCGCGTCCGTCTGGTGTGCGGGGCCTGCGGTGCCCGCGTGCTCATCAAGGTGAACCCGCGCGCACTCAAGCTCAGCCCGGACATCCCGGTCACCGTGACCAACCCCGGCTTCGTGCCCATCGACCGCGAGTACTCCGGGTACTGGGCGGTGGTCGTCCATGAGCTCGCGCCGGCGGAGCAGGGGGCGCTGCGCCGCAGCCTGCTGTCCATGCCGCGGTTCCGCAGCAACCCGAACAAGCTCCACGACGCGACCGGAAGCCTCCCCTACATCTTCCAGGGGCTGAAGCGGTCCGAGGCGACCTTCCTCACCGAGGAGCTCGACCGGCTCGCCGGCGTGAGCGAGGCCGGCCCCCAGGAGTGGCTGCTCGACGAGGCGATGCAGGTCCGCAGCCGGGAGAGCCGCGGGCCGCGACCCCGCAACGCCGACGAGGACTCCGACATCGAGGTCTTGAGCGCGGTGCCGAGCAGCTCCTGGGAGATCCGCTTCGACGCGGGGCGTCCCTCACGCACGGACCTCACGGCGGATGCGGGACTCTCCAACCTCGCGCCGGCGGGCGGGCGCTACGGGACGCAGCCCAGCCTGGCCCCGGTGGCTCGGCTCCAGGCGCAGCAGGACCGGGGCTTGTCCGCGGAGGAGATGGTCGCGCCGACCAATCCCCCGTCCGCCACGCCCAGCCCTCCCACGACGCCCCTTCCAGACCCGCGCCTGTTCCAGAGCTTCCCCGGTGACCTCGCCGAGGAGGCGGACAGCCTCGGCTCCGTCCCGAGCTTCGGGGACCCCGCGTCTCTCGGCGGCGCAGACCTGACCGCCATCGCCGAGCAGGCGACGCGGATCGCGAAGCTGACCCACCCCGAAGTGGCGCCGGTGGAGGTGGACACCGCCCCCGACACCATCGACGTGACGGAGCAGTACCCCCAGAGCGGCGTCCCCAGCGAGGTGGAGTACGAGGACGAGGACTACGACGACGACTTCGCCATCGTGTCCATCAACGAGCTGCCCGGGCGCAAGTTCCACATCGGCACGCTCCACACCACGATCTCGGTCTCCGCGAACGAGCTCGAGGTGGGACCGCAGATGTCCATCGACGTGGCCCTCGACCGGGCCCACGCGGTGCTCCAGCAGAAGGCGCAGGAGCTCGGCGGCACCGGCATCGTCGGCCTCCGGGTGACCCAGAGCGCCATCCCCACGAAGACGGGGTGGATGCTGGTGTTCGTGGTGTCGGGGACGGCCGTCGCGTAGAGCGACGCAGGAGCGGGCGCTGAGGCGCCCGAGGTCAAGGAAACAAGGAGGAGTCGACTGAGGCGTGCTTCAGCACGTCGCAGGGAGCGACGACGCAGCTGACGCCGAGATCGGGCGCCTCAGCGCCCGCTAGTCGGTCTCGAGGAACCTGAGCGGGTTGACCGCCACCCCGTCCTGATGGATCTCGAAGTGGAGGTGAGGGCCGGTCGAGCGGCCCGTGTTGCCCACGCGGCCGAGAAGGTCGCCCTCGGAGAGGCGCTGACCGACCCGCACGTGGATGCGCGACAGGTGGGCGTACTTGCTCGACAGCCCGTAGCCATGGTCGATGACCACGAGGTTGCCGTAGGCGGTGTGCCAGCCGGCGAACGCGACATGGCCCGCCGACGGAGCCACCACCGGGGTCCCGCGCGGGGCGGCGATGTCGATCCCCGCGTGCAGGCGGCGACCCTCTCCGTGGGGCGAGATCCGGTACCCGTACCGCGAGGTCAGCCAACCACGGACCGGCCACGTGGACGGGTGCGACTGGACCAGCGAGCTGCGGTCGTCGAGGTAGGTGCGCACTTCGTAGAGCGACGCCTCCTCGCTGAGCAGGCTGCCTTCGAGCTCGCGGGTGCGGGCCTCCAGCGCGTCCAGCGAGTTCGGGAGTCCGTCGCCGTCCACCGGGCCGAGGTCGCCGCCCTGCGCGGGCGCGACATCCGTGGCGCCGAGCCGCTCGGCGGTGGCGAGCTCGAGATCGGCGAGAGGCTCCAACCCGTAGGCACGGGCGGCCTCGTCGGCCTCACTCAGGGTGCGGATCTTCGCGTCCTGGGCCATGACCCGCTCGAGGGCCTGATCGACCCGCGTCATGCGGGCCTCGATGGCCTGGAGCCGGCCGCGCAGCAGGGCGTTCTCAGCCGTGGCGGAGGGACCGTTGCCGATGCGCTCGTTGAGGGTCCAGGTGCCGAAGGCGGTGGCACCGACGAGGAGAAGGAAGGCGAGCGCCCCGAGCGCCACGCCGACGCGGAGCTTCCGGCGATCGATCACGAACTGGCGCTTGCCGCCCTCGTTGTCGATCTGGATGACGATCTCGTCGCTCAAGTCACCCTCGGGTTCAGGTTCAGCGGACCCCGTCTCGGCGGTCCTTTCGCCCCTCCGCGGAGCGGCGGAGCATGTAACACCGGTATGGAACGTGAGTCAAACCCACAATTCGGACGCCTCTTCCCTTCCGATGCGCTCCTCCGGTGCGTTGTTCCTGCTCGCTGACTCCTAGACGGCGTCCACCCGGGCGATGACGAGCGTGATGTTGTCGTCGCCGCCGCGGGAGTTGGCGAGATCGATGAGATCCCGCGCCACGTTCTGGAAGGACTTCTGCCCCAGCAGCTCCACCATCTCCTGGTCCTCGACCAGGTTGCTGAGCCCGTCGGAGCACATCAGGTAGAGGTCCCCGGGCTCGGCCCGGAGCACCTGCGTGTCGATCTCGACCTCCTCCTGGAAGCCGAGCGACCGCGTGATGATGTTGCGGAAGCGGTGGTGCTTCGCGGTCTCGGCCGTGATGAGACCGGCCTTGATCTGCTCGTTGACCCAGGAGTGGTCCTCGGTGCGCTGCGTGATCTCGCCGGCGCGCACGAGGTAGCCGCGCGAGTCGCCGACGTGGGCGAGGTAGGCCATCCCCTTGCGGAACAGGAGGATGACCGCGGTCGTCCCCATGCCCCGGTACTCCGGGTCCGCCTGGGCGCGCTCGTAGATCCGCTTGCCCGCGAGGCGGACCGCGTACTTGATCTTCTCCTGCGTGATCTGCTCGTCCGCCGCGTCGTCCACGTCCAGGCTCTCGTCCCGGATGTTCGCGAGGACCTCCTCGACGGTGGTGACCGCGATCTGACTGGCGTACTCGCCGCCCGCGTGGCCGCCCATCCCGTCGCAGACGACGTAGACCCCCAACTCATCGTTGATGAGGTAGTTGTCCTCGTTGTTCTGCCGCTTCATGCCGACGTTCGTGATGCCGGCCGAAGTGATCCGCATGGTCTCCTCCGTGCTCTTCTCCGGCCCGGGAGAAGAGAGTCGCAACCTACAGTCTACCAGGGCTCCCATCGGCGCCGAGCCGAGGCCCGAGGAGCTCGCGGGCGAAGGACTCCGCGGCGTCGCTCGCCCCGCTCCCCGCCACCATTCGCACCACCTCGGCGACCCGCTCGTCCCCCGCCAGCGCGCGCACCTGGGCGCGGGTCCGCCCCTCCTCGACGTGCTTCTCCACCCGGAAGTGCGCGTCCCCCGCGGCCGCGATGTGCGGCAGGTGGGTGATCACGAGCACCTGGCTCTCCTCGGCGATGCGACGCAGCTTGTCGCTCACCGCCTCCGCCGTCGCTCCGCCGAGCCCGGCGTCGATCTCGTCGAACACACACGTCTGGACCCGCACCGAGCGGGTCCCCGCGAGCGCGCGCCGCACGGACAGCAGGATCCGGGACAGCTCGCCGCCCGACGCCACCCGCGCCAGGGGTCGAGGCTCCTCCCCCGGGTTCGCCGACAGCAGGAACGCCACCGTGTCCGCGCCGGTGCTCGTCGCAAAGGGACCACCGTCCGCCAGAGGGACGCCCTCCGCCACCGGCTCCACCGCGACCGAGAGCCGCGCCCGGGCCATCGCGAGGGAGGAGAGCTCGTCCTCCACCTTCGCGGAGAGCGCGCCCCCCGCGGCCCCACGACGCTCCGTCAGCTCCGCACAGCGCTCCCGGGCCGTCACCCGCGCCCGGGCGATGGCCCGGTCCACCTCGTCCATGCGCACATCGAGGGTGCTCAGCTCGTCGTGCTCGGCCTGCAGGCCGGCGTGCAGCTCCGCGAGGCCATCGATCGTCGTCCGGTGCTTGCGCGCCAGCCGCCGCAGCTCCGCCAGCCGATCGTCCACTTCCTGCAGCCGCGCGGGATCGGATCGCGTCCGCCCCGCATAGGAGCCCAGCTCCCGCGCTGCGTCCTCCACCGCGAACTTCGCCTCGCGGATCGCCTCCAGGGTCGCCTTGAGGGACGCATCGGTCCCCACGAGCTCCTCGATGGCTCTCTCGGCCTCCCCGAGCCGCTCGATGGCCGCCGCCTGCCCGCTGTACAGCTGACGCTCCCCGCTGCGAGCGAGCTCCGCGAGGCGCGCCGCGCTGGCGAGCACGGTGCGCTCGTGCTCGAGCTCCTCTTCCTCTCCGACGCGCGGCGCCAGGTCCGCGAGCTCCTGAAGCTGGAACGCCAGGTAGTCGAGGCGGGCGCGCTGGTCGTCCTCGGCCGCGACGAGCCGGTCCCGCTCCGCGACGTGCCCGCGCAGCTCCTCCACCGCCGTGGTGACCCCGTCGAGCAGCGCGTCGTGGCCGCCGAACTGGTCGAGGATCTCCCGGTGTCGGGCTTCGTCGAGGAGCACCCGGTGCTCGTGCTGCGACGCGTAGTCCACCAGGACCGCGGCCAGCGCCCGCAGGACTGCCGTGGCCACCGCGGCGCCGTTGACGTACGCCCGGGACCGGCCCGCCGCCGTCACGACCCGCCGGATGAGGAGGCTGTCGTCCTCGGGGTCCCAGTCCAGGTCGAGGGCGCGGAGCACGTCCTCGACGGGCTGGTCCCGGTCGAAGGTCGCCACGACCTCGGCCTGCGGCTTCCGGGTCCGCACCAGGTCCGAGCTCGCGCGCGCGCCGAGGACGAGTCCGAGAGCCCCGAGGATGATGGACTTGCCCGCCCCGGTCTCCCCGGAGAGCACGTTGAGCCCCGGACCGAGACGCACGACGACGTCCTCGATGATCGCGACGTTCTGGATGCGCAGCTCGCGGAGCATGGGACCTCGCGGCCGGCGGACGTGGACGTGCCCCAGCGGGTGGGGCCGTGCCCTACGCGCCGCCCCAGCCCATCTTCGTGCGCAGGATGGAGAAGAAGTCCTGGGACGCGACCTTCACGAGGCGCGCGCGGTGCGCCGCCTGCCGCACCCGCACGCCGTCGCCCGGGAAGAGCGGGAAGCCCTCCTGCCCGTCGATGGTCAGGTAGACGTCGCCGCGGGCTTCGAGCAGCCGGCACTCCACGGTGGAGGCCGCGGGCACGATGATCGGCCGGTTCGTCAGCATGTGCGGGCAGATCGGCGCCACGAGGAACACCTCGGTGGTGGGCACGATGATGGGCCCTCCGACGGCGAGGCCGTACGCGGTCGACCCAGTGGGGCTCGCGATGATCAGCCCGTCGGCGAGGAAGCTGCTGACGAAGTTGCCGTCGACGACGTTCTCCAGGCGGATCACCTGGGCCAGCGCGCCCTTGTTCACCACGATGTCGTTGAAGGCGAGGAACGGGCCCTCACTCGTGCGGTCGGCGCGCAACACCTCCGCCGACAGCATCAGCCGCTCCTCGACCGTGTAGTCCCCCGCGAGGACGCTCTCCACGACGAGGTCCATCCCGTCGACCCCGACATCCGTGAGGAAGCCGAGGCGCCCCATGTTCACCCCGAGGATGGGGACGCCCGCGGGGCCGAAGATCCGCGCGCCGAGGAGCAGGGTTCCGTCACCACCGAGGACGACCGCGAGGTCGACGCCCTCAGGCAGATCGTCGCGCTCGACGCCGCCGTCCACCCCTGCGAGCCGGGCCGCCGACGCCTCGAGGCGCGTCTCATGCCCGCGCTCGCGCAAGGCCACGGACAGCTCAGCGGCCTTGTTGGCGGCGCGGTCGCTCTTGGGCTTCGCCAGGATCGCGATTCGCACGGGTCCTCCGGGGGGTGAAGTTACCAGCGGCCAGCCGCCGACTCAGTCCGCGGGGTGCAGCGCCGCGGCCAGCGCGACGAACTGCTCGGGGGTGACGGAGTCGGCGCGGACGCCTTCGGCGATGCCCGCGACCTCGATGGCCTGGGCGAGCACCGCCGGGTCCGACGGGAGCGCCTCCGCCAGCTTCAGCGAGTTCAGGAGGGTCTTGCGCCGGCTCTGGAAGCCACCCCGCACCACGGTGCGCAGCCAGGCGTAGTCGACGCCGCCGTCTTCACACAGCGTGCTCCCCCTCCGCCGCAGTCGCACGACGGCGCTCAGGACCTTCGGGACCGGCCGGAACGCCCGCCCCGGCACGCTGAACAGGCGCCAGCCCTCGCAGAAGTTGGCGATCTGCACCGACAGGCTGCCGTACGCCTTGCTCCCCGGCCGCGCGACGATGCGGTCCGCGACCTCTGCCTGGAACATGAGGGTGAAGGACGCCAGCTCCGTCCCCCAGTCCTCGAGCAGGTGCAGCGTGATCCGCGCGGCCATGTTGTACGGGAGGTTCGCGACGACGCGGTACGGCCCGGGGAACGGCAGGTCATCCGGCATGACCTTCAGGGCGTCCCCATGGACCACCGCCGCGTCCGCGTCGTCGGCGAAGCGCTCGGTGTGCTCGGCGGCCAGCGCGTCGTCCTTCTCGATGGCGACGAACCGATCGGCCTTGCCCCGCAGGTGCCCGGTGAGCGCGCCCCGGCCGGGGCCGATCTCCACGACCGTCTCACCGGACATGACACCGGCTGCGTCCACGATCCGCTTGATGAAGACCGGGTCGACCAGGAAGTTCTGGCCGAGGGACCGCTTCGCTCGCTGGCGCGTCGTCACAGGATCACCGCCGCGTGCTTGCGCTGTCGGCGCCGCTGGACCCCCCACGCCCACCGCCGGGCCACCCCCCACACCACCAACGACGTGACGGTCCCCGTGACGCACGAGCCGAGGCACAGGGTGAAGAAGTCGTGCAGCTTGATGGACAGGAAGAACTCGAGGGGGCTCTCCAGGAGGAGACGCGGGTTGCGCAGCGCCGAGCCGGGGTTGCCGCCAGGGGTCAGCCACACGCCCACCGCGGCGTTCGTGATCTGGAGCGGCAGGACCGTCGCCGGGTTGCTGACGAGCACCATGGACATCGCCGCCAGCTTGCTCACCCGGGCCCACTGGGCGGTGATCAGCGCCGCGGGGAAGTGGCCAATCCAGATCGGCGTCCACAGCCAGAAGGCACCCAGAGCGAGGCCACCGGCGAGGTAGTCCGCGCCCTCCCGAGAGCGGATCGCACGCAGGAGGTTGAGCTTCGCCGCGGCGAAGCTCTTGTTGAGACACGAGCGGGGCGGGCGCCGCGTCACGCCCGAGACCCGAGCGCCAGGCCCGGCGCCACGTCCACGTCCAGGGGAGAGCGCTCGCCTCGCGCCATCCGCAGGTACCCGGCGTACCCGATCATCCCTGCGTTGTCGGTGCAGAAGCGCATCTCGGGACGGTGCAGCTCCCAGCCCTCGGCTTCTGCGGCCTCCGCGAACGCCGAGCGCAGGCGCGAGTTGGCCGCGACGCCGCCCGTCACCACGACGCGGGTGATCCCGAGCTCCCGCGCCGCCTTGCGCGTCTTCGTGAGGAGCGCGTCCACGATCGCCTCCTGCAGCGACGCGCAGAAGTCGTTGAGCGCTTGCCCCTCCGGGGCACCTTCCGCGGAGATGTGGTTCCACACCGCCGTCTTCAGGCCCGAGAAGGAGAAGTCGTAGCCGGGCTTCTTCTTCATGCCCCGGGGCAGGTCCACCGCGTCGTTCCGCCCCGTCTGGGACAGGCGGTCGATCTGGATCCCGCCGGGGTAGGGGAGGCCGAGGAGCCGCGCGCTCTTGTCGAACGCCTCGCCCGCGGCGTCATCGAGGGTGGAGCCGAGGACCTCGTACTCACCGACCTCGCGGCACAACACGAGCGAGGTGTGGCCCCCGCTGACGGTCAGCGCGAGGAAAGGGAACGGGGGCGCAGGCATCCCCACGAAGGACGCGAGGAGGTGCCCCTCGAGGTGGTTCACGCCGAGGAGCGGAAGCCGGCGTGCCACAGCCACGCCCTGCGCCCAGGCCAGGCCAACGAGCAGGCAGCCCACGAGCCCCGGCCCGCGGGTCACCGCCAGGCCTGCGATGTCGTCGAGGGTGACCTCCGCCCGGCTCAGCGCCTCCGAGACGACGGCGTCGATCCACTCGATGTGGCGCCGCGACGCGAGCTCGGGCACGACGCCGCCGAACTCCTGGTGGTCCTCCACCTGCGAGCGCACCACGCAGGACAGCACGGCCCCGTCGGGGCCGATCACCGCGGCGGAGGTCTCGTCGCAGGACGTCTCGATGGCGAGCAGGGGCGTGATGACCGGGTCCGTCATGGGGGCGGAAGTGTACGGCCTCGCCCCCCGATCCGCCGCCCCCCGGTCCCGAAGGCGCGTCAGTCCTTGTGGTCGATCTTCGGCAGGTACTCGTCGTGGACGAAGCTGCCCATCGTCTGCTCCTCGCTGTGACACTCGACGCACAGCGCCTCGGTGGGCGTCTTGACGATGTTGTCCTTCGCGGGCTTCGCGGCGTGGGCCTTCCCCGGGCCGTGACACGCCTCGCACTGCACGTTCTTGAGCGGCCCCACCTCACCGGGACTCTCCGGGCCACCGTCGCGGCCGGCGCCGGTGACGTGGCAGGACCAGCAGTCCAGGTCGTACTGGCGCTTCTCCTTCACCAGCGTCGCCCAGGCGCGGGCATGGGGCGTGCCCATCCAGTCACGGTGCTGCTCGGCGTGGCAGCCCATGCAGGTGCGCGCGGTGACGTAGTCGCCGTAGTCGTCCTTCGGAGTGATCGTGGGCGTCGGCATGGCGTGGTCGTGGCCCGCGTGGGGATCCGACCGCTTTGCGTCGGGGCCGAGAAGCAGCAGGTAGCTGTCCACGAGCTTCGTCATCCCCTCATCGTCGGCGATGTCGCGGCTCAGGGGCACCCGGCGACCGCGCAGCCCGTGGCCGGTCCCGTCGTCCTCCGGCGGGATCACGATCGCGTCCCGCTTCTTCTTCGAGAACTCCAGGACCCGCTCGATGCGCGCGCGGGAGCTGTCATCCGCGGACGCGAGCTGCTCCTCGTAGCGCTCCACCTGCTTGCCGAGCTGCTCCTTCTGGCGGATGAGGCGCTGGCGTCCTGCCGGATCCGACCAGCCGCTCCCGCCCTCCTCGAGGTCGAGGCGCGCCTCCCCGATGTACTTGCTCCGGGAGCCCGCCTCGAGCAGCGCGGTGTCCCCGATCAGGATCGGGTCCTCCTGGTGCCGCTTGTTGTGGCCGGTGAACATCAGGTCGATGCCGGGGACGTCCTTGGCCAACGTCTGGGCGACGTCGAACTGGGCATGCACCAGCGCGACGACGAGGTCGACCTTCTGGGCTTCGAGCTCGGCGACGGCTGCCTTCAGCGTGCTCGTGGGATCGTCGATCCGGCCCGCCGTCAGGCCGAAGGTGTCGCTCAGGACCGACGTGATCCCGATGGTGTACGGCCCCTTGGTGACCACCCGGGTCGCGGGGAAGACCAGCTCGTCATTGCCGTCGAGGAGGTTTGCGCTGACGTACGGGGCCTTGTGCTTGCCGGCCATCTTCCGCAGCCAGCCGATGCCGAAGGCGAGGTCCGAGTCGCCGACGGCCAGGGCATCCATGCCCATCGCCGTGGTGGCCTCGATGAGGAGCTCACCCTTGATCTTGCGCTGCTGCTCTTCCTTCTTCGAGACGATCGCGCGCGGGGCGACCATGTCCCCGGCGTCCACCTGCAGGATGGGGGCGCCGAGGGTGGCGAGGGAGGCGAGGTAGGTTGCTTTCCTGGCGAGACCGCCGAGGGGGTTCTTCGGTCACCCGCAGGGTTCGATCTCTCCGTCCACGTTGTTCGTGAAGACGATGTGCAGGTCCCCGGCGTCGAGCTTGACGGTCTGGGCGAGGACGTCGCCGGAGGCGAGCTTCGGGTTCGGCTTCTTCGACGGATCCTTCGCCGCGGCCTCCCGCGGGGTCAGGGGCGCGTCGGGCGCGTCGGACTCGGCCGATGCGGTCGCATCGACGGGCGCAGACTCGCTGTCGCCGCCGCACGCCAGCAAGGCGCCCGCAGCGAGCAGGGTCAGGATCAGGGCGAGGTTACGGACCACCAAGGGCCTCCAGCTTGCGGGCGGCGCGCTCGGCGTCGTCGGACTTCGGGTAGAGACGGATGAGTTCGGAGAAGAAGACCTTGGCGGCCTCGATGTCGTCGTCGGTGCCGAGCTCCTCGAATGCGAGGGCCTGCATGAACATCGACTTCGGCGCGAACGGGCCCTTCTCATCGGCCTCGATGGCCTTCTGGAAAGTGGTGATGGCGGCCTTGTGGCGCCCGAGCTCGAAGAGGCACTGGCCCGTCAGGTAGCGGGCCTCGACCGCGCGATCGGCGTCGGGGTTCGTGCGGAGGAACTTCTCGAAGCGCGCGCCGGCCTTCTCGTAGTCCTTCTTCTTCATGAAGACGAGGCCCTGCTGGAACAGGACGTCCTCCTCGGACGGCTCGGCGGACGCCACCACGATCTCGTCGTCCGCGGCGCGGGTCATCTCCGCGGCGGCCGTGGCCTCGGCCTCGTCATCCCCGTCAGCGGCCGACCCGGAGTCGCCGTCCGACGCGTCGGAGTCGGCGTCGCTCCCGGCATCGCCCGCAGCGTCGCTGCTCGAGGCTCCGTCGTCCCCCGCCCCGTCGTCCTCCGGCTCCATGGGCGGCAGGATGAGCGGCGGGGTGATGTCGAGCTCCTTCTCGAGGTGGCTGATGCGCGCCTCGAGCGCGGCGAGGCGGAACTCCACCGCCCCCATGGTCCCCTTGTTCTCCTCCAGAGCGAGGGACAGGTCGCTGACCTCACCCCGCAGGGCCTGCATCTCCTCGAGGAACGTCTCGAGGGTGGCGCCCGAGTCGGCGAGGCGCTGCCGGGCGTTCGCGGCGCGCTCCTCCATGTCGTCGACGCGCGTCACCTGGAGCGCGAGGTCCTTCTCCACGGTGTGGACCCGCAGGCGGTTCGCGTCGACGCGGTCCTGGAGGATGTAGGTCGCGCTGCGTCCGGTCTTGTCGACCACGCAGCCGGACACGAGGCTCGCCGCGGCGAGCGCGAGCAGGAGGCGGGCAGCCATCACGGGATCACGAACTCCACGCGCCGGTTCTTGGCCCAGGCTCCCTCGTTGGAGCCCATGTCCACCGGCCGCTCCTCACCGTACGACAGCGTCAGGAGCTCCGCGTTGCCGACCCCCACGTTCAGCAGATACGAGCGAACCGACTCGGCGCGCCGCTGTCCGAGGGAGAGGTTGTAGATGGTGGAGCCGCGCTCGTCCGCGTGGCCCTCGAGCCGGACGCGCGACCAGCCGTGCTTCTCGATGCAGCGGGCGTTCGCCGCGAGGAGCTCCCGGGACTCGGACGCGAGGGAGGACTCGTTGAAGTCGAAGAGGACCGTCTTGAGGACGCAGTCGCCCTGCTCGCGCGGGGGAGTGACGGTGAACGCGTCGCGCTTCAGCGCCTGCTCCCCGTCCGCCCGCACCACGCGGACGTCGTACGAGGCTGCGCCCATGTCCTCCGTCGCCCGGAAGGTGAACTCGGTCTCGGACTGCACGTCGAGGCCCAGCGCGGGCTCGCGACCGATGAACACGTCCATGCCGTCCTCGAAGCCGCGGCCCTCGACGGTGACGGTGACCGCGCGGCCCTCGACGGTGCGGTCGGGCACGAGCGTGTCGATGGCGACGACGGGCTCGGCGGACGGCGTGGGCTCGGGGGGCGGCGGAGGCGGCTTCGGCTTCGGACACCCCGTCACCAGGAGGAGCGTCGCCAGCACAGCGGCCACCGGGAGGAGACGGGAGAGGGCAATCACGGGGGTCACTCCAACAGCAGGGAACAGCGGCACGACGAGCGGGCGCCCACGGGACAGCCGGACACTAGTTCCCTCCCCCTGGATCGTCAATCGACAGCGGGGCAGTCGACCGATCCGGAGGAGCCGGGGCATCCGTGCAACACCGGGCCGACCATCAGTCGTCCTTCCGCTGCCGATCGAGGTACGCCTCGATGACGCGGGCGTCCGACGGGCTCAGATCCTCGAACCGGATGCCCACCTCCCAGTCGCCGAAGGCCTCCTCCGCATCCGCGACGGTCACCCCGACCACGACCACCGGGCTGTCGCTCCCGGGGATACTCATCCGCAGCCGCGCCCGACTGTCCGCGAGGATCTTCTCCGGCAGGAGCAACGACGCCCCCGCGACAGAGAGATCGGTGGCGATCACCACATCGTCTCCATGCTCTGCCGAGCCCGTCACCTCGAGGTGGACCTTGACCCGGGGATGCGCACGCCGCCCCCCGCCAGGGCCTCGTCGCTCGGGAAACGCCGACGGGTCCCAGGTCTTGCGCCGATCGCTCATCACTTCCTCCGGCCGGTCACTCCGCTGAAGAGGCGGCGGGCGCAGCGTACCCCCGAAACAGGACCTTGCAGGAGGCGACGGAGCAGGCTTATATGAAGGACGAAGGACAACCCTGCGCGGTTCGAGCTCGAGCCAACAAGGCATGTGCCCTGATTACCCCTCCGGGATTCGGCGCTGGCCACGGTGAGCCCCCCTTCTGTCAGGGGGACCTGATGTGGCTAACTACCGAAGCCCCCTTGTCTACGGAGGGTGCAGCCTACGTGCTGACACGGCCGAGGCGGGGCCCTTCGAACCGGGATGCGTCCCGGCGGTGTGGCGAGGCGCCAGTCGGCCCTCGCCATCACCATGTCCGGAAGGTCGCTCCGATTCTCCGCCTGCTGTCGCTTCGCCTCCTGATGCTCTGCTGCCTCGTCGCGGGGTCCGCGCTCGCGGAGGAGTCACTGCGCTCGCGGTTCGAGTACGGAGCCGCTCTGAAGGAGGCCGGCGACTGCGCAGCCGCCCTGCCGGTGTTCGAAGAGGTCGCGAACGCCGACGTCGCAGCCGGCGAGGACGCAGCGGACGCCTGGCTCCCCGTGTACGCCCACTACAACGCTGCCACCTGCCACGAGGCCCTCGGCTCCCCCAGTCGCGCCCGTGGCCACTACGACACCCTGGTCGCGGCCCATCCCGCGCTCCCCGATGGACTGCTCGCCGATGCCCTCTATCGGCGGGCGCTCCTGGACGTCTTGCCGGGCACGGTCTCGCGCTCGGCGCGGCGCGACCTGCTTCGGGTCCGTCGGCTGTCTACGTCGCCACTGGCCAAGGCCCTCGTCGACTTGCAGCTCGCGCGCCTCGACAGCCTCGCCGGCCGCGACCGCGCCGCCCTGCCGAGGCTCCTGCGAGCAGGAGAGGCGCTGGAGTCGGCCGGCGACGACGTCGAGGTGGATCGCCGCGGAGCCCCCCTGGACTGGTATCGCGCCGAGGCGTCCCTCGTGCGCGCGACCCTGTGGGCGAACCGGGCCCGGAAGACGCGCCTGCGACTGACCCCGCTGGGCAGCGTCACCGACCGGATCCGCGCTCGCGCCGATGCCCTGGCGACCGCTGAGTCCCACTACGCCGTCGCGGCCGGCCTGCCTTTCGTGTGGGCGCCCCGCTCCCTGCTGGATCTGGGGCACGCGTGGCTGGAGACCGCCGAAGCCCTGGCGACCCTCCGCGACGAAGCCGCCGCCCATCCCCGTCCGGAGGCGGCGGCGCTGCGGGAGTGGCTGGCGAGCCGGGTGCCTGCGCAGTTCCGCAAGGCAGCGGAGGCCTGGCAGCTCTGTGGGGAGAGCGCCCAGGTCCTCGGGATCGGCCGTGAGGTCGCGGCCCAGTGCCGGGCCGACCTCGACGCCCTCCTCACGCACCCCGCGCTGCAGCCAGGCGCGCCCTGACGGGCTCCTCGTCCCCGAAGCGGACGCCGGTCGCCCGCGCCACGCTGACCAGCTCGCTCTCCGGATCCACGAGCCGCTGGGACCCCACCGCCTCCACGAGAGGCACGGGGACGACGTCCTTGCCCCGAAGCGCCGCGAGCACGCCGTAGTTGCTCGCGATGACCTGGCGCGCCGCGCACACGCCGAAGCGGGTCGCGAGGACGCGATCGTAGGCAGTGGGCGTCCCGCCGCGCTGCACGTGACCGAGGATCGTCGTCCGCGCCTCGAGCCCCGTAAGGCGCTCCACCTCTTCGGCGACGATCCGCCCGATGCCGCCGAGCGACTTCCGCTGGCTGCCGTCGGACGCCTTCTTGAAGACCGGGTCCCCGCCGTGGGGCACCGCACCTTCCGCGACGACCACGATGGAGAAGCCCTTGCCGCGCTCCTTGCGGGCCAGCACCGCGTCCGCGACGGACTCGACGGAGAACGGGATCTCCGGGATGAGGATCACGTCCCCGCCTGCGGAGAGCCCCGCATGCAGGGCGATCCAGCCCGCGTGCCGCCCCATGACCTCCACGAACATCACCCGGTGGTGGCTCGCGGCGGTGGTGTGGATCCGGTCGATGGCCTCGGAGCAGACGGACACCGCAGTGTCGAAGCCGAAGGTGCGATCGGTGGCCTTCAGATCGTTGTCGATGGTCTTCGGGACGCCGACGATCCCGAGGTGTCCGCCGCGCTCCCGCGCCCGGACGCTCAAGCGATGACCGATGTCCTGGGTGCCGTCGCCCCCGATGACCACGAGGCCGTCCAGGTCCGCGGCGTGGTCCAGCACCCGGTCGACCACATCCCCATCGAGACGCTCACCGTGGACGGTGCCGTGGAAGTCGAAGGGATCGTCGCGGTTGGACGAGCCGAGGATCGTGCCGCCGATGGGCAGGATCCCCGAGACGCGGTCGGGTCCGAGGGGCTCGATGGCGTTGGCGATGAGTCCCCAGAAACCGTTCCGGATCCCCACCAGCTCGATGTGTGGCGCCTCGTGCTGCACGGTCCTCACGACCGCGCGGAGCACCGCGTTGAGGCCGGGGCAGTCGCCCCCGCCGGTGAGGACTCCCACCTTGCGCTTGTCGGTCACGTCTCCTCCGGGGCTCCGGCGACGGGGGTCGGGTCTGCCCGCTCCCGCGTCCGTCGGGTGCACTAGTGTAGAGACCATGTCGACGCAGCTGCCCCTCCGGCTCCTCCTCGCCCTCCCCTTCGTCCTGTGGCTCGCCGCCTGCCCCACCGCGGGCGACGACGACGACGACGACTCGACGCCGCTCATCGAGCCACCCGAGGGCTGCGCGAACTTCTCTCTCGCCGGGGTGAGCTTCGACTTCTTCCTGCACTTCGGCGGCGTCGACTACCCCATGGACGAGCTCGAGGACCTGATGGTCATGCAGGGCTGGTCGACGATCAGCCTCCCGATCGAGGGGGAGGTCGTGCGGCTGGAGACGGACCCGAACGACGACGACAAGCGGATCCTGCGGGTCGAGGCGGCTCCGAAGGAGGACCCGCCGCCCCAGGACTTCGATCCGAACTGGCTGGAGATCGTGGCGGAGCTGCCGCCGGGCTACGACCTGCCGGCCGAGCTCGGCGAGACGATGACGGTGTTCTTCAGCATGGACCTGTCGACGGGCTCGCTGATCAGCGGCTTCGCCCTGCTCGACAGCATCGACGACGGTGGCGGCCTCCGCTTCCTCGCCGAGCCGAGCACCCTGGGCTTCGCGTTCAACCCGGGACCGACCCACCCCTTCTTCGAAGCGGTGGACCCGGTCGACCGACAGTGCCCGAACCTCACCGAGTTCCAGTGCGCGAAGCTCTACAACCTCGCGATCCGGTTCCGGCTCCAGCCGGAGTCGGATGACGGACCGCCGGGCGAGTCGTTCGAGCTGTGGCCCACGGAGACCCACGACGCCGAGATCGAGGGAGTGACGTACCGGGTCGTGAACGTGTTCTCGTACACGCACCGGGAGATCGCCGATGGCTGCACCGGCTTCGACTGGGCGGCAGACCGGATGTCCTACTTCGTGACGCGGATCGGCACCCCCGCCGAAGCGCCCGAGTAGGCGCGCCCGCGACGACACGAGTCGACCGGAGGGTCACGAAGGCGCGACCGTTTGGCGCGGACGCCGGGCCGGTCGCGGGCCCGAGAGGCAGCTACTGCATCGGGCCGATGTGATGCCCCGAGCCGCCGCCCTGGCCGGAGTTGCCCCCGCCCTTGTTGCGCCGGCGTCGACGTCGGCCACCGCCGCCGCCTCCTCCGCCACCGCCACCGCCGCCGCCACCGCCGCCACCGAGGGGGCGCTTGGCGAATGCGTTGAGGATCTCTCCCTCGTCGTCGAACTCGACCGTGACGAAGTCCCAGCCTTCCTGGCCGAGGGGATTCAGTTCCGGAGCCGTCAGATCATGGAAGATCCGGTACTCCCACTTGGGGGCCGCCATATCGTCTGCCTTCCGCAGTCGTCTATCGGAGATCGGGAGCCGCGCACCTCCGCGCGCTCACCGACGCCGCAAGGTATCTGGCTTCGTCCCGGGGGACAAGGGCAAGACGGCTCCGCGACTTGACATCCGGGCCTGCGAGGACGACAGTTTGCGTGTCCTGATCCGGTTCCGCACACAGGCTCGTCCCGAGCCGTGGTCCGCAGAACCGGGCACCACGCCGGCTTTTCGGCGAATCGAGACTTCCTCCCATGACCATCGACGCCGAGGCATCGCTGCGGTTCGAGACGAAGACAGGCACCGGAGCGTGCCTCACCGTCGCGATCTGCCCGCGTCCCAACACCAGGTTCTTCTTTGTCCAACAAGCTCATGCTCATCAACGCGACGCGCTCCGAAGAGGTGCGCGCCGCCATCCTGCATAACGGCAAGCTCGAACAGTTCGAGATCGAGGTCCAGGACGCCGGCCTCCTCAAGGGCAACGTCTACCGCGGCGTAGTCGCCAACGTCGAAGCCAGCCTCAACGCGTGCTTCGTCGACATCGGCGCCGACAAGCAGGGCTTCCTGCCCATCGACGAGATCCACCCGTCCTGCTTCCACGAGAAGCCGAAGAAGAAGGACGGCAAGCCCCGCATCGAAGAGGTGATGCGCAAGGGCCGTGAGATCGTCGTCCAGGTCGTCAAGGACGCCGTCGGCAACAAGGGCGCCGCCCTCACCAGCCACGTCTCCCTCGCGGGCCGGTACATCGTGCTCATGCCGCTGGACGACTCCCGCGGCGTCAGCCGCCGCATCGGTGACGAGGGCCGCCGCAAGAAGATCAAGGAGATCGCGGCCGGCCTGAAGATCCCCGAGGAGTACGGCTTCATCGTCCGCACCGCGGGAACCAACCGCACCAAGACCGATCTGAACCGGGACGCCGCGCACCTCGTGCGGACCTGGAAGGAGATCCTGAAGACGGCCGAGGCCGGGCCCAAGAGCAAGCGCGGCAAGGGCCGACGCGGCAAGGGCCGGCGGCGCGGACCGGCGCTGCTGTTCGAGGATCGCGACCTCGTCGTGCGGATGATCCGCGACTACTACGAGCCCGAGATCGAGGAGATCCTCATCGATCACCCCGTCTCGTACCTCAAGGCGCGCGAGTACATCCGCACCGTGATGCCCCGCAGCCACAAGGCGATCACGCTGTACGAGGAGAAGGTCCCCCTGTTCTCGCGCTACCGCGTCGAAGAGCAGATCGAGGCCGTGTTCTCCCGGCGCGTGGACCTGCCCTCGGGCGGCTACATCCTCATCGACCCCACCGAGGCGCTGACGTCGATCGACGTGAACTCGGGGCGCAGCACGAAGGCGAAGAGCCAGGAGGAGACGGCCCTCCACACGAACCTGGAGGCGGCCAGCGAGGTCGCCCGCCAGCTTCGGCTGCGGGACATCGGCGGGCTCATCGTCGTCGACTTCATCGACATGTCGACGAACAAGCAGAACCGCCAGGTCGAGAAGATCATCAAGGAGGCTCTGAAGACCGACAAGGCCCGCAGCTACATCAGCAAGATCAGCGACAACGGCCTCATGGAGGTCAACCGCCAGCGCATCAAGCAGGCGATCCGGTTCCAGACCCACCAGCCCTGCTCGGTCTGCGAGGGCACCGGCACCGTCCCCACGGAGGAGTTCCTCTCCGTCGGGCTCATGCGCAAGCTTGAGGCGAAGGCCGCCACCGGCCTCATCGACAAGGCCACGGTCACGCTCCACCCGGAGATCGCGGCGTACCTCCTCAACGTGCGGCGGCGCGAGCTCGTCGCCCTCGAGGACCGCTTCGGGATCATCGTGAACGTCGAGGCCCGGCCCGGCGTCCACCGCAACCAGATCGGCATCGCGCCGATGTCCATGAGCCAGCTCTCCGAGGGCGAGCGGTACCTGCTCCAGCAGCGGCGCGAAGCGCTCGCGGCGCGGTCCTCGCAGGAGGAGGCCGAGCGTCGCGAGGCCGCGCTGTACTCCGACGAGGAGGACGCGGAGATCGAGGCGATGCTCGCCGAGGAGGACGCGGCCGAAGAGCGTGAGCGCGAGGAGCGCGAGCGGGTGGCCGCGGAGGAGCGCGAGCGGAAGAGCCCCGCGGGGCGGAGCAAGCGACGGCGCCGCAGGCGCCAGGAGCGGCGGGAGCTCGGGCTGCAGGGCCAGGCCGTGGAGCTGCCGGAGGTCCAGGAGTCGGACGACGACGAGGACGAGGGTCGCGACGACGACGGTGACGAGGCCGAGGCCTCCGAGGCGGAAAGCGGAGATCGTCGGCGTCGCAAGCGGAACCGCCGCCGGCGGGGACGCGGGCGTGACGGCGAGCGTGCGATGGCCGACGACGGCAGCGGGCGCAGCAACGGCGCTCCGGCCGCGAAGGGTCGCAGCAAGAAGGAGCGGGGCGACGGCGAGTCCGACGCAGCCCCTCCGAAGCCCGAGCCGAAGCCGCCGGTGGCGGTCGCCGAGGTCGGCAAGGACGCTCCCGGGTCGGCTCTCGTTCCGCCGCCCAGTGATGGGATGTTCAGCTAGCTGACCGAGTCAGAGGCCCGGGTTCAGCCCGCCTTCGAGGACGCAGCCGCCTCGAACTCGACCGCGCCTCGCGGGGCGTCGAGCAGGAGCTCGTCACCGTCTTCGCGGTAGCGCCAGAGCCCCAGCCCGCCACTGTCGAGGCGCGCGTAGCTCGACCACCGCAGCCAGTCCCCGAGGCAGACCAGACCGGGCCACCAGCCCAGCCAGTGCCCGTGCCCCAGGACGCACAGGTCCGCGCCGGTGGACGCGGCATAGCTGCGCGCGGCGGCGAGCCAGCGGTCGCTCAGGCCCTCGTAGCCGTCGACGCCACCCTTGGCTGATCGACTCCCACTGGCCGCGAAGCCTCCGACAGCGCGGGTGACGCGAGGACCGACGAGCCGCGCGGCCGCGCGGCCCGGGATGCCGCGAAGCAGGGCACGGAAGCGCCGGTAGCCCCTCTCGGCCGGGTCCACGAGGTCGCCATGCGCCACGTGAATGGTGGCGAACGGGGCGGCGCGGCCGATCTCCAGGGGCTCGGCGGTCGTCGCCAGGGGGCTGTCCTCGGTGAGGCCCCGCCCCACGAAGACGTCGTGGTTTCCTTCCATCCACAGCACGGAGCCCGGGAGCGCCTCGAGCGCATCGATCACCTCGCCGACGTCAGCAGGCACGGGCTTGCTGCCCCACCACCAGTCGAAGAGATCTCCCGCGATGACGAGGTCCGCATCACGCGACGCGACCCGATCGCGCAAGAACGCGAGGAAGCGGGCGGTGCGTTGAGGTCGGGCCGGAGTGAGGTGGACGTCGGAGACGAACCAGAGCGGCCGAGCCGCCTCAGCCATGGGTGAGGAGCCAGGTCCAGCGGAGCACCGCGCCTTCGATGTCCTGGACGAAGGAGAAGGTCATCCACGACCAGAGGACGACGTAGGCGGCGACGACGGCGGCCGCAGGCGAGAGCAGGTTGGACGCGATGCCCGAGGTCCCTCGGCTCTTCACGAACGAGGCAACCGCCGCGACCCCGCAGAGGGCGCCGCACCAGAACAGGGCGGCGAAGTGGAAGGCGTCCCAGTAGTTCTGGCGCTCGGCACCGACGGCGAGGCCGATGGAGACGAGCGCGGTGACGGACGCGGCCGCGCCAGCCAGGCCCGGCAGGACGACCGCCTTGTCCTCGGCCGGGCGCCGCCACCCCAGGGCCACCCCGATCAGGGTGACGACGAGGGCTGCAAACGCTGCGGTGACGACCTCATCGGGGTCGGACTTCTTCGGCTCCGTCGCCATCAACCAGGGAGGGACGGACGCGAACAGCGCGGTGAGGACCGCGAACACGATGCCCTTCACTGCGCCGCCTCCATCGCTGCCTTCAGGGGTGCCGACCGCTCCGCGTCGCTCACGACGAGGCCGATGTTCGGCGCGTCGGGGTCCATCAGCTGAAGGATGCCCATGAGCCCCGAGATGTTGTGCTGGACGACGTCGTTGCCGATCTCGTGGTTGTTCGGCTTGAACCGGAACCCGCCGTGGGCCCGCGTCGGGTTCGGCAGGAACCAGTCGTTCGCTTCGGTGAACTGGTTGCGGAGCTGCATCGTGAGGTTCGTCTGCGCGTGCTCCTGGTGCCGGGTCTCCCCCGGGCGACGCCGCGCCTCGAGGCGAGCTCCAGCCGTCAACGCCTCCCCGTACGAGCCGGAGTTCGCCGCCAGCGGCAGCGAGCCCAGACCGGACAGATCGCCCCCCACCATGTCCGGGGGTGTGACCTCGGGGTCCATCAGCTTGTGCCGCGCGATCGACTCGGAGACGGCCAGCGCGTACTTCTCGCGCCGGCTGTTCGGGCGCACTCGGTCGAGCTCCTCGAGCGCCTGGAGGCCCCACGCATCCGGCGGGATGTAGATACGCAGGCCCAGGGAGACCCAGCGCTTGTCGACGTAGTAGTCGGCGGCGCGCTCGGCCACGTCGAGCCAGCGCTCGTCGCCGGTGAGCTGATGGAGCCGGACAAGCGCCAGCGTGGCCTCGCCGGGGTAGAAGGTGGACTTGCGGGTCGTCTTCTCCTTGCCGTCCCAGTTGTAGAAGGACTCGAAGGAGCCGTCGTCCTGCTGCATGTGCTCGATGTGCCGCGCCAGCCCCAGCATCGCCTCGTAGTCCGAGCTGCCGGGCTTCGCCTTCTCCATCTCCACGTACGCGAGCAGCCCGAGGCCGGCGCCCCCGAGCTTGGCGCGCTTGCGGCTGCCTCCTCCGTCGAGGATGAACCACTCGCCGGGGCGGTCCTCGTCCTCCTTCATCCGGCGACGGTAGTAGTCCATCGCGCGGGCGGCGGCGTCGTAGATCGCCTCGTCCCCCACGAGCCGGTAGGCCTGGAACATGGAGTACGCCGTCCCCGCGTGGCGGAGCATGTTGTAGCCGCCGTCGTTCTTGTCGGCGTAGGCGTTGTAGCGGTAGGTGAACTTGCCGCGCCCGTCGGTCTCGCGGACGAGGTAGTCCGCGGCGATCTCGATGGAGCGACGGATCTCCGGGACCGTCGACGGACGCCCCACGGCGTTGCCCCGCTGGGTGGGTCGCGCCGGAGCCCCACCGCCCAAAGCCTCGACATAGGCGCGGGTGCGAAAGGCGCTGACGCTGGCTTCGTTCGTGTTGCTCTTCGACCAGCCGTCGGCTCGGGCGGCCTTGATGGCCGAGGAGTAGATACGCCGCCGCTTCGTCTCCCGCTCGGCGCTCCAGCTGGGCAGGTACCAGAACGGTGCGCCCGCATCGGGGTGGGTCAGCTCGATGCCGTCGATGCCTGCATCCAGCGCGACCCCGCCGTATCCGCCCTTCGGAGGAAGGGGGCGGCGACCAGGCAGGATCCGGTCCACCTTCCAGCGCCCTCCCGCGAGGACATCGGGAGCACGCGCAGCGCTCGGGAGGGCATCCAGGAGGGAGTCCACCGCGACCCGCACGTCGGCGTCAGGGAGACGACGCACGTGGGGGCCCCGGGCGTCCTCGTTGCGGGTGGGGAGGTAGAGGCTGACGACCCAGGGGTGGTCCGCGACTTGTCCAAGCTGAGGGAAGTCGGACGCATCGTTCGGCGGAGTGACCGCTTCGGTCCCCCCGGTCTCCGCGCCATTGGGCGTGTCTCCTGCCCCGGCGCCAGCGACGCTGTCGGCTGAGCCCCCCGACGAGTCCTCGGCGCCCCCGTCCTCGCTCGGCGAAGACTCGGCTGCCTTCGCAGCTTCCTCGACGGCCGCCTTCGCCGCCGCCTCGGCCCGGATCCCGGCGACCTCCCGGTCCAGCGCATCCCGCGCCACCGCAAGGATCGCGTCCGCGACGGGGTCGGCTGGGGGGTAGAAGGGCTCGTCTTCGAGACCGGGGATCGTCCCCCGGTCCATCGCGGCCTGGAGCGAACTCCCGATCCACAGATAGACACCCACGGCGACGAAGACGAGGATGGTGAGCGCGCTCAGCGCGGTGTTGCGGGACCCCGAAGTGGACACCCCGCGTCGATAGCGGGCGGGATCCTGCGGCGCAACTGCCCGCCGACCTTACGCCGCCGCGCTGCCGGAGTAGTAGTTCTCGTAGAGGCGGCGGTAGAGCCCTCCGAGCTCCATGAGCTCGGCGTGGGTCCCCTCCTCGGCCACCCTGCCGCCCTTGAGCACCACGATGCGGTCGACCTGCTGGATGGTGGAGAGGCGGTGGGCGACGACGATCGACGTGCGCCCCTCCATCGCCTCGGCGACCGCGTGCTGGATGCGCTCTTCGGCGAAGGTGTCGACGTTGGACGTGGCCTCGTCCAGAACGAGGACGCGCGGGTCGTAGACGAGCACCCGCGCGAAGGCGACGAGCTGCCGCTCCCCGGCCGAGAGGTTGCGCCCCCGCTCGGTCAGCTCCGCATCGAGACCCCCGAGCCGGGCCACGACCGCGCGGGCGCCGACCCGCTCTAGTGCGGTCCAGAGGACCGCGTCGTCCACCCCGGGCACCCCGAGGGTCAGGTTCTCGCGGATGGAGCCCTTGAACAGCATCACGTCCTGGAGGACAACACCGATGGCGCCGCGCAGCTCCGCGGGGTGAGCCTCCCGGACATCCACCCCGTCGAGGCGCACCACTCCGCTCCCCACGTCGTACGTGCGGTTGATCAAGCGCAGAGCCGTCGACTTGCCGGCCCCGGTCACCCCGAGCAGCGCGACCTTCTCTCCTGCGGCGACGTCGAGGTGCAGACCACGGAGCACCGGCTCGTCGTCGACGTACGCGAAGTGGACGTCCTCGAAGGTGATGCGACCCTCCACCGTGCCCAGATCCACCGGCTCGTCGACGACGGGGATCTGGTCATCCTCATCGAGGAGGGTGAACACCCGCTCTGCGGAGGCGAGGCCTGCCTGCAGCGTGGCGAACTTCTGGCTGAGGTCCCGGATGGGCTGGAAGAAGCGACGGACGTAGTCGACGAAGGCCACGAGGGCCCCGAGCGTCAGGGTCTCGTCGAGGACCGGACCCGCCGCCCACCAGAAGAGCAGGGCGGTCACGAGGTAGCTCATCCCGTCCACGAACGCGAAGAGCGACGCGTCGAGCTTGATGGACCGCAGGTGCGTGTTCATCAGCTCCCAGCTCTTCTCGCGGAACTCGGTGAGCGCCTTGTCCTCGCGCGCGAAGAGCTGGATGACCCGAATGCCGGAGATCCGCTCCTGCAGATAGGCGTTGAGGACGGAGACCTTGGCGCGGATCTCCCGGTACGCCCCCCGCAGAGCCACCTGGAACCAGCGCGACACGAGGAACAGCGCGGGCATCACGGCGAACGTCACCAGCGCGAGCTTCCAGTTCAGCACCACGAGCGCCACGCAGATCCCCAGGAGCAGGAGCAGATCGGCGAAGAGCGTGAGGAACCCCGAGGCGAACATCTCGCCGATTCCTTCTACGTCGTTCGTGCAGCGGGTGAGGAGACGGCCCGCCGGGTGCTTGCGGAAGTAGCGGTCGTGGAGCGTCAGCAGGTGCCCGTGCACCGCGACACGCAGGTCGTGGACGATCCCCTGGCCGCCCAGGTGCATCGAGTAGGACTGAAGGAACTGCAGCGTGTACTGCACCAGCAGCGCACCGAGGAGCAACAGCGCGATGGGGGCGAGACCGGCGCTCTCCCCGGCCTTGATCGGGCCGTCGATCGCTCTCTTGATCAGCCAGGGAGGGACGAGCTGCATGCCGGCGCTCGCCGGGAGCAGAAGGAGCGAGATGCCCAGCGGCTTGCGGTGATTCCACGCGAAGGGGACCAGGCGCTTCAACAGCGGAAGGTCGAGGATCTTCGTCCCCGGAGCTCCGCCCGCCGTGACCGCGCCAGGCCGTGCCATCAGGCCACCTCCTCATCGCCAGGAGCTGCCAGCTCCTCCTCGAGGCTCTGCTTCCGGTAGAGCCGGGCATACCAGCCGTCGGCGGCCATGAGCTCCTCGTGGGAGCCCTGCTCGGCGACCTTGCCGTCGAGCAAGACGATGACGCGGTCCACGCCCTCGAACCCGAGGAGACGGTGGGTGACGAAGAGGGCAGTCGCATCCGCGGTCATCGTTCGAAGGCCGGCGATGATCCGCTGCTCCGTCTCTGCGTCCACCGAGGACAGGCAGTCGTCGAACACCCAGATCGACGGCTCGAGCACCGCGGCGCGGGCGATGGTCATACGCTGGCGCTGGCCGCCGGACAGGGTCACGCCGCGCTCGCCCACCAACGTCTCCCAGCCCCGGGGGAACCGGTCGATGTCGCCGGTGAGGGCGGCGAGATCGGCCGCCCGGCGCACCTGGCCCGCGCTCGCCTCGTCCGCCCCGAACGCCACGTTCTCCTCGATGCTCATCGAGAACAGGAAGGGCTCCTGCGGGACGAAGGCGATGCGGCGGCGCAGCCAGTCGAGAGGGTACTCGCGCACGTCCCGGCCGCCGACGTGGACGGTGCCCGGTGGGAGCTCGGAGAGGTGGGGGAGGAGCGACACGAGGGTCGACTTGCCGGAACCGCTCGGCCCCACCAGGAGCACCTGCTCGCCGGCCTCCACCCGGAAGGAGACATCGTGGAGGATGGGCTCGCGGACCCCGTCTGCGTCCGGCCACCCGAAGCTGAGACCGCGGAACTCGATGGTGCCATCGAGGCGGTCCGGCAGGTCCGGCGGCGTCGGCGGGGACGAGACCTCGGGAGGGGTGTCGAGGATCTCCCCGATCCGGTCCACCGCGGCCCGACCCCGCTGCCACATGGAGATCATCCAGCCGAGGGCGATCGTCGGCCACATGAGCATCGCGAGGTAGCCCATGAACGCCACGAAGTCCCCGAGCGTCAGGGTGCCGTCGATGACGGCGTTGCCCCCGAACCACAGGATCGTCAGCGTCCCGAGGCCGCCCATCCCAGCGAGGATGGGAAAGAGCACCGAACGCAGCAGGACCCACTCGAGGTAGGACTTTCGATACACGTCCGACGACTCGGTGAAGGCGACCTGCCGCGCGTCCTCCCGCGCGTACGCCTGGAGCACCTGCATGCCGCTGATGGACTCGTTCGCCAGGCCGGACAGGTTCGAGAGCTCGTCCTGCATCCGGTAGCTCACCTTGTAGATCCGGCGGCCGAGGACACGCCCGGAGAGGAAGACGAGGACGAGGGGAGCGAGGGCCCAGAACGTCAGGCTCGGACTCAGGAGCAGCATCGGCGTCACGGCGGTGACGTACACGAGCATGGTGTTCGCGATGTTGAGGATCCCCGGTCCACCGAGGAGGCGGACGGCGGTGATGTCGTTGGTCACGCGCGAGATCAGGTCCCCGACGGGCATCCGTCCGAAGAACGTGGGAGACAGCTTCTGGAGATGCTCGTAGAGCTCGTTGCGGACCTGGTACTCGATCTCCCGTCCGCCGTCGAAGATGAGCACCCGCGACGCGACCCGGAAGAGGGCCATGACCACCGCGAGTCCCACGATGGACAGGGCGAGGCGGGTGATCGCGCTCCGCACGCCGTCTCCTCCCGCCTCGAAGGTGTCGAAGACTTCCTTCGTCAGCAGCGGGATCCCCGCGAGGCAGAGGTTCGTGACGAGGAGCGCACCGATGCCGACCACGTACCGGCGGGACTGAGTCCCGAGGTAGCGCAAGAGACGCTGGCGACCGGCTTCGGAGTTGCTGCTCATGAGGGGCGCGGGTCTTGTAGCACCTGGGTCGCCGTGCGTCGGTAGGCCGAACGGACAGCGCGCGGACGGCCCCTATACTCCCGCCCTTGACTGACGCCCCCCTCCCGACCCTGTTCGCCACTCCGCTCGCCGAGCGACTGCGGCCCCGTAGCCTCGATGAGGTGGTGGGCCAGGACCACCTGTTGGGGGCGGGCAAGCCCCTGCGGCGGGCCATCGAAGCGGACCGGGTCCCCTCGATGATCCTGTGGGGTCCGCCGGGCTGCGGGAAGACGACGATCGCGCGGCTCATGGCGTCCCACACGTCCGCGACCTTCGAGCCCTTCTCCGCCGTGCTCGGAGGCGTGAAGGACCTGCGGGAGATCATCGCCCGTGCCCAGACCCGCCGCCGGTCGGACCCGCTCTGCCGCACGCTGCTCTTCGTCGACGAGATCCACCGCTTCAACAAGGCGCAGCAGGATGCGTTCCTGCCCCACGTCGAGTCGGGGCTCATCACCCTGGTCGGCGCGACGACGGAGAACCCGTCGTTCCAGGTGAACGGCGCGCTGCTGAGCCGGTGCGCAGTGCACGTCTTGAAGCCCATCGAGACACCCGCCCTCGTCGCGCTGCTCCGGGCCGCGCTGGGAGACGTGGACCGCGGCCTGGGAAGCCTCGGCCTCCAGGTCAGCGACGAGGCGTTGACCCAGGTGGTGCGGAGCTGCGGTGGCGACGCGCGCCGGTCGCTCGGCGCGATCGAGCGGGTGGGGCTTCACTTCCGGGCCCGCGCCCTGGACGCGCCTCCCCTCGAGATCGAGGACCTGGCGGAGGCCCTGGGGGAGGCCTCGCTGCTCTACGACCGCTCGGGCGAAGAGCACTACAACGTCGTGTCCGCCTTCATCAAGACGATGCGGGGCAGCGATCCCGACGGAGCCCTCTACTGGCTCGCCCGCATGGTGGAGGCGGGCGAAGACCCCATGTTCATTGCGCGGCGCCTGGTGATCTTCGCGTCGGAGGACGTGGGAATGGCGGATCCGCGGGCGATCCAGGTCGCGGTGTCCTGCAAGGACGCGGTGCACTTCCTCGGACTCCCCGAAGCGAAGTACCCGCTGTCCCAGGCGACCCTGTACCTCGCCACCGCCCCGAAGAGCTCGTCCACGAAGGGCTACTTCGCGGCCGCGAAGGCCGTGCGGGACAAGGGCGCGCTTCCGGTCCCGATGCACCTGCGCAACGCGGCGACTCCGCTCATGAAGAAGCTCGGCTACGGCAAGGGCTACCAGAACCCCCACGGGTACGTCGGGGACTTCGTCGCCGAGCAGTACCTCCCGGACGACCTCGCGGACGCACGGTTCTACGAACCGGGCGACCAGGGCTACGAGAAGATGGTCCGGGAGCGTCTCGCCATCTGGGGCGAGCGCCGGGACGCCGGGGACAAGCGGCGGAAGCGCTGAGGGCGCCTACTCCTCGACGGGCGGGACGGTCCCCACGTCCTCGATGAGCTCGTAGCTCGCCTCGACGATGGAGAGCTCGGGGGGGATCTCCTCGATCGGGAAGGTGATCGAGTTGGTGACCCGGTCGTACGTCCACGTGCTGGGATCAGCAATGGCGCCATCGATGGTGACCACGAGGGTGTCTTCCTTCGGGACGCGACGCAGGTAGAAGGTGCGCTTCATCCCGGCCGCCTCGAGGCCGAGCTCCGTGAGGAAGGTGGACCAGTCCTGGTCGCAGATGGAGAGGAAGTTGCCACCGACGCCGTCGATGACCTGCCAGTAGCCCTCGCCCTCGCCGGCGCTGTTGTTGTTCGTCTCGCAGCCGCCGGGCCGGTCTCCGATGATCCCCGTGAAGAAGAGCTTGTCTCCCCCCGTGGGACCCTTCAGGTCGTAGAGGAACCAGGGGATGTACTCGTTGGGGCTCATGCCCCCGCAGATGTCGAAGGGACCGCCACCGGAGTACCGGTCGGGCTCGTCCGAGACGATGATGATGCTCAAGAGCGCGTCTTCGCGATAGAAGCCCTGGTTCGGGGCCCCGATCCCAGACTGGTAGGTCAGCGCAGCGTGGCTGGCCGAGAGCCCCATCTCACAGCTGCCGTCCCCGTCGTCGCCCACGTTCGCGAGCGAGTTGAACGCCTCGATCTTGTTCGGGGTGTCCGGGTCGATCCACCGCTCGTTGTTGTACGAGCGGAGGATGCCCCACTGGCTCGGCGTGTTCGGCGCGAGGTCTCCCTCGACCACCCCGATGTGATAGTCGAGCGTCGTGTTGACGAAGCTCTGGATGAAGGCGTCGAAGTTGGAGGCGAGCTCCTCCTGCTCGTCGGCCATGGAGCAGGAGTTGTCGACCACGAAGAGGATGTCGGACTGGGGCACCGTGCGCTGCTGGAACTCGTCGACCCACTGCGTGGGGCCGAGCGCGTCGGGCTGGTCGAAGAACTGCGGCTCCTCGACGATGGTCCGCAGCTGGTTCTCCGAACACCCGGTGACCGCGACAGCCAACGCGAGGGCAGGCAGGATCTTGGTGAGCTGCGTGTTCATGTCGGACTCCTCGAAGTTCGCGCGAAAATAGCGACCCAGGGAACGCCGATGCAAGGAGACAAAGGGGCCTCGAAGCGAGCCGGGCTCCTCCGCTCCGCCGCGGTGATGTCGGTCATCACGATCGGGTCCCGTGTCCTGGGACTGGTCCGAGAGCAGGTACGGGCCCACTACCTCGGCACCTCGATGGCGTCCGACGCCTTCGGTCTCGCCTTCCAGATCCCGAACCTCCTTCGCCGGCTGGTCGCCGAGGGCGCGATGAGCGCGGGGTTCATCCCGGTGCTCAGCCAGGTGGAAGAAGAGGAGGGGACCGAGGCAGCCCTCGCGTTCGCGAACCGCTACTTCAACCTGGTGATGCTCGTCGTGACGCTGCTCTCGGCGGTCGGGATGCTCGGCGCGTCCCTCATCATCTCGCTGTATGCGTTGCTCGGAGGCGGACAGGCCGACCCCGAGTCGTTCGCCCTGACCACGAGCCTGACGCGCTGGATGTTCCCGTACATCGCGTTCGTCGCGCTCGCCGCCGTGGCGCAGGGAGTCCTGAACACGTACCGGGTCTTCTGGGTCAGTGCAGCCTCGTCCATCGCGATGAACGCCGCGATCATCGCCGCCGCGGTGGGCCTCGCTGGGCGCCTGGATGAAGCGGCGTATGCCTTCGCAGTGGGGGTGCTCGCTGGCGGCCTGCTTCAGTTCGTCGTCCAGATCCCCTACGTCTTCAGGCTCGGCTACCGATGGAACCCCGACTTCAAGGTGGGCCCCAAGGTCCGCAAGGCGGTGTGGCTGTTGGTGCCGACGCTGTTCGGGGCGGGCGTCTACCAGGTGAACGTGATGATCAGCCAGGCCATCGCCTGGCAGCTGGGGGGTGGCGCGGTCTCGTCGCTGCAGTTCAGCTCGCGCCTCCTCGAGCTGACGCTGGGTGTCTTCGCCGTGGCCATCTCCACGGTGTTCCTGCCGAGTCTCTCGCGCGATGCCGCCGGTGGTCGCCTCGATGAGGTCCGGGACACAGTGATGTATGCGGTGCGGCTCTGCTGCTTCGTGTGCTTCCCGATGCTGGTGGGGCTCTTCTTGCTGCGCACGGAGACGGCGTCCCTGCTCTTCGAGCGTGGGGCCTACGGGGGTGAGTCCACCTGGATGACGTCGTACGCGATGAGCTTCCACCTCATCGGCCTCGTCCACATCGCGCTGGCCCGGATCTTCGTTCCGGTGTTCTACGCGTTCAAGGACACGAAGACGCCCGTGTGGGTGGCGTTCGCGTCGATGATCCTCAACGTGGGCCTCTGCTACGCGCTGTCGCCCAGCCTCGGGCACGGCGGCATCGCGCTGGCGAACACCGCGAGCGCGCTCTTGCAGGCGCTGGCGCTGAGCTTCCTGCTGCGCAAGCACACTGGAGTCCTCGAAGATCACCAGACCGGCTCGTCGGTGCTCCGATCGGGCCTGGCGACGGGCGCGATGGCCGGGGTGGTCGTCGTCGCCACCCCTGCCCTGATCGAGCCAGGGACCTCGGGGACCGCACTCCTCCTCCCGTATGGGCTGCTCGTCGCCGCCGCGGTGGCCACCTACACCGCGGCGGCCCTGGCGATGCGGCACCCCGAGCTCGCCGAAGTCCTGGGCATCGTCCGACGACGGATCCGGCGCTGAAGGCACCGAGTGGTGAGCAACTGTCCGACGAAGACCCCAGCGAGCGAGCGGCGGCACTGACGGGAAGCGGCCACGGGCAGCTGCCTCTTTAGAGCGCGGCCAGGAGCAGTCCCTCTACAAGGGACCAACGGCACGCCTCGGCCCGTAGGAAAGAGGGGCGGGCGGGCGGACCGCCCTCCTTTAGCGCCCCCGGAGAGCAGTCCTTCTATCGGAGAGCCAGGCCCGCCGCAGGCGGAGGCTCTTCAACAAGGGGGCCAGCGGATGGGCGTTCTCCAGAGAGCGAGCCCGCGGACGGCGCCCGCAGTTCAAACGAGCGAGCCTGCCGGCGACGCCCGCAGTTCAACGAGCGAGCCGCAGGCACCGCCCCGACCTCAGCCCCCAAGCACGAACGCCCCGAGAGGCGAACTCCCGGGGCGTCGGCGAATACCGAACTCAGATCCCCCAAGCACGAACGCCCCGGGTGGCGAACTCCCGGGGCGTCTGGCGAATACCGCGTCTGGGGAGTACCGACCTCAGATCCCCCAAGCACAAACGCCCCGAGAGGCGAACTCTCGGGGCGTTTGGCGAATATAAGCCTGGCGACGACCTACTCTCCCACCGGGTTTCCCCGGCAGTACCATCGGCGCTGGAGAGCTTAACTTCCGTGTTCGGAATGGGAACGGGTGGGTCCTCTCCGCTATCATCACCAGGCAACTCTGAAGCTACCTGCATGAAGTGTGATTGATTGTATGAGTGCTGGAACGTCTCACGAGATGAAACAAGCTCAAGCCGAACGGACAATTAGTACCGGTTAGCTCCGTACATTGCTGCACTTCCACACCCGGCCTATCAACGTGGTGGTCTTCCACGGTCCTTCAGGGAAAACTGATCTTGAAGGAGGCTTCCCACTTAGATGCTTTCAGCGGTTATCCCGTCCGAACATAGCTACCCGGCAATGCCAACGGCTTGACAACCGGAACACCAGAGGTTCGTTCACCCCGGTCCTCTCGTACTAGGGGCAACTCTTCTCAATTTTCCTACGCCCACGGAAGATAGGGACCGAACTGTCTCACGACGTTCTAAACCCAGCTCGCGTACCGCTTTAAACGGCGAACAGCCGTACCCTTGGGACCTACTTCAGCCCCAGGATGCGATGAGCCGACATCGAGGTGCCAAACCTCCCCGTCGATGTGAACTCTTGGGGGAGATAAGCCTGTTATCCCCGGAGTACCTTTTATCCGTTGAGCGATGGCCCTTCCATTCGGAACCACCGGATCACTAAGACCTGCTTTCGCACCTGCTCGACTTGTAAGTCTCGCAGTCAAGCTCCCTTATGCCTTTGCACTCTACGGCTGGTTTCCGATCAGCCTGAGGGAACCTTCGCGCGCCTCCGTTACTTTTTGGGAGGCGACCGCCCCAGTCAAACTACCCACCAGACACTGTCCCCCGCCGGGATGTCCGACGCAGGTTAGACGCCTAAACGGCCAAGGGTGGTATTTCAACGATGACTCCACCGAACCTAGCGGCCCGGTCTCATAGTCTCCCACCTATCCTACACATGAACGCTCAAACGTCAGTGCCAAGCTATAGTAAAGGTTCACAGGGTCTTTCCGTCTTTCCGCGGGTCGGAGGCATCTTCACCCCCAATTCAATTTCACTGAGTCCCAGGTCGAGACAGTGCGGAAGTCGTTACGCCATTCGTGCAGGTCGGAACTTACCCGACAAGGAATTTCGCTACCTTAGGACCGTTATAGTTACGGCCGCCGTTTACCGGGGCTTCAATTCGGAGCTTCGCTTGCGCTAACCCCTCCTTTTAACCTTCCGGCACCGGGCAGGCGTCAGTCCCTATACGTCGTCTTGCGACTTTGCAGAGACCTGTGTTTTTAGTAAACAGTCGCTACCGCCATTTCACTGCGACCGCCTCGAGCTCAGAGAGCAAGTCTCATCACCCTAACGCGGTACACCTTCTCCCGAAGTTACGGTGCTTTTTTGCCTAGTTCCTTAACCTGGGTTCTCTCAAGCGCCTTGGGATTCTCACCCCGCCCACCAGAGTCGGTTTGGGGTACGGTCCCCCTCGATTCAACACAGAACGCAGCTTTTCTTGGAAGCATGGGATCACTGACTTTATAGGGCAGAGCCCTTCGTCATCGCTTCTCGGCTTGAGGGTCCCGTTTTATTCCTAGGACCCCGGCCTACCAGCTTGAACCACCACTACCACACGGTGGATCAGCTACCCTTCTCCGTCCCTGCTCTGCTCTTCGAGGGAGGCACGGGAATATTAACCCGTTTCCCATCACCTACGCCTTTCGGCCTCGGCTTAGGGGCCGGCTAACCCTGCGCGGTTTACCCTTGCGCAGGAAACCTTGGGCTTACGGCGAACAGGCTTGTAACCTGTTTTATCGTTACTCATGACGGCATAATCACTTCCGATACCTCCAGCACACCTTACGATGCACCTTCACAGGCTTACGGAACGCTCGGCTACCACTCCCTAAGGAGTCTACGACTTCGGTGCCATACTTGAGCCCCGTTGAATTTTCGGCGCAGAGACTCTAGACCAGTGAGCTATTACGCTTTCTTTGAAGGGTGGCTGCTTCTAAGCCAACCTCCTGGTTGTTTTCGAATCTCCACATCCTTTGCCACTTAGTATGGACTTAGGGACCTTAGTCGGTAGTCTGGGCTCTTTCCCTCTCGACAATGGAACTTATCTCCCACTGTCTGACTGCCACGCTGTACTCACCGGCATTCGGAGTTTGATAGGGGTTGGTAACCCTGTGGGGCCCCTAGCCCTGTCAGTGCTCTACCTCCGGCGGTAATACGTGACGCCCTACGTAAATAGGTTTCGCCGAGAACCAGCTATTTCCACGTTTGATTGGCCTTTCACCCCCACCCACAGCTCATCCCCCGGATTTTCAACTCCGGTGGGTTCGGTCCTCCACGAGGTATTACCCTCGCTTCAACCTGGCCATGGGTAGATCACGTGGCTTCGGGTCTACGACGCACAACTCTGTCGCCCTGTTCAGACTCGCTTTCGCTTCGGCTTCGCGTGTAACCGC
>Ga0213839_1000222_pt1:80000-104947 | contig 104947 bp, 77 predicted proteins | sample SWPATP21_FD_160075 | JGI IMG/M metagenome (GOLD analysis project Ga0213839, IMG submission 160075) | Coastal seawater microbial communities from Marineland, Florida, United States - SWPA TP2 #1 | ecosystem: Environmental > Aquatic > Marine > Coastal | place: USA: Florida...
CTCCCGGGCACGTTATCTACGTGTTACTCACCCGTGCGCCACTAACCCCGAAGGGTTCGTTCGACTTGCATGTGTTAAGCCCGCCGCTAGCGTTCGTTCTGAGCCAGGATCAAACTCTCCAGTTGAATCTGGCTTTGCTAGCTCGTTGACTAGCTCTTATTTCGTACTGACGTACTCAAAGGCTTGTCGCTATTCAGTTTTCAAAGACCGGCTGGTCAAGTGCGCTCGTCCTCTGTCGTTCGAGCGGAGGCGGACCCTAGTGGCTGCCTCTTTCCCTGTCAAATCGAGAGTTCATTTTTTTCTCGGTTCGACTGGGTGCTGCGCGGAGTCACCTCGTTGCAGCGGGGGCGGAATCTATTGATCACCCCTGGGGAGATCAAGAACCGTGTGCGCTTTTTTTTGAACTCCGAGACTCCCTAATCCCAAAAGCCTTCTAGATCAGGTGTTTGGCACACGGCGCTGGATCCGCTGGATCGACCGGGCGCCCCCCGTCGCTTCGTCGACGTCGATCACCACGGCGTGGAGACGGACGTCCCCCTTCGCCGCCTCGAACCGCGAAGGGCGGCTGTTGAGGAAGCGACCGAGGCTCTGCTCGACCTTCACGCCGATGATGCTCCGGTGCGGTCCCGTCATCCCGAGGTCCGAGATGTAGGCCATTCCCTTCGGAAAGACCTCCTCGTCGGCCGTCTGGACGTGCGTGTGTGTCCCCACCAGTGCGGAGACACGACCGTCCAGGTGCCACGCCATCGCGTACTTCTCCGAGGTCGCCTCGGCGTGGAGGTCGACGAGGATCACGTCGGCTTCGTCCTTCACGCTCTCGATCAGGCGATCGGCGGCCTGGAATGGGCAGTCCGTGGGGGGCATGAACACCCGCCCCTGCAGGTTGAGCACGGCGATCGTCACCCCGTCGTGGGTGCCGACATAGATGCCGCTGCCGGGGTTCTCGAGGGGGTAGTTGTGGGGCCGCAAGACCCGCTCGTCCTCATCGAGGATCGGGATGATCTCCCTCTTGTCCCACGTGTGGTTCCCCCCTGTGAGGACGTGCACGCCGTACCCGAACAGCTCGCGACAGATGTCCCGGGTGAGACCGAAGCCCCCCGCCGCGTTCTCCGCGTTCGCTACTACGAAGTCGACGTCGTGCTCGCGCACGATCGCGTCGATGTTCTCACGGACTGCCCGACGCCCTGGGCGGGCGAAGATGTCGCCGATCATCAGGATCTTCACGTCTACCTCGCGTAGTTCACGACCCGCGTCTCGCGGATCACGGTGACCTTGATCTGCCCCGGGTATGCCATCTCGCTCTCGATCTTGTTGGCGATCTGGTGGGAAAGCATGACGGCCTCCTCGTCGGTGACCCGCCCGTTCTCCACGATCACTCGGACCTCGCGCCCAGCCTGTACCGCGAAGGATCGCTCCACCCCAGGGAACGAGTTGCTGATCCGCTCCAGGTCGGTGAGCCGCTGATTGAAGCTCTGCGTCATCTGTCGCCGGGCGCCGGGCCGCGCTCCCGAGATCGCGTCCGCCGCCTGAGCGAGACAGGCGTAGATCGTCTCCTGCGGGACCTCCTCGTGGTGGGAGGCGATCGCATTGACGATCAGCTTGCTCTCCCCGTGCTTTCGCGCGAACTCCGCCCCGATCAGGGCGTGGCTCCCCTCCGCCGTCTGGTCGAGCACCTTGCCGATGTCATGCAGGAGCCCGGCCCGCTTCGCCCGCCGCACATCGAGCTTCAGCTCGTCAGCCATCATCCCGCAGAGGAACGAGACCTCGATCGCGTGCTGCCACTGGTTCTGGCCGTAGGAGGTCCGATACTTCAGCGCCCCGATGAGCTTGAGGATCTCGGGGTGGATGCCCGCGACGCCGACCTCCTCGGCCGCTTCCTCCCCCGCGCGACGGATCACCCGGTGGAACTCCGCCTCCGTCTTCTTGACCACCGCTTCGACGCGGGACGGGTGGATCCGCCCGTCCTCCAGGAGCGTCTCGAGGGCCCTTCGCGCTACTTCACGGCGGGTCGGATTGAACGCGGAGATCACGATGCTCTGGGGGGTGTCGTCGATGATGAAGTCGACGCCGGTCGCCGCCTCGAGGGCGCGGATGTTTCTTCCCTCGCGCCCGATGATCCTCCCCTTCATCTCCTCCGAGGGGAGATTGACCAGCGAGACCGTCCGCTCGCAGACGTACTCACCCGCGTACCGCTGGATCGCCATCGAGATGATGTTCTTCGCGGTGGTCTCGGCCCGCTCCCGGGCGGACTCCTCGGCGGCCTTGATCCTCCGCGCTCCGGCGTCCGCGACTTCTGCCTCCACCTTCTGCAACAGCTGCTCGCGAGCCTCCTGGCGCGTCAGACCTGCGACCTCGGCGAGCCGATCGCCGATCGCCGATCGCTGCTCGTCAAGCTCCCCTCGTGCCTGATCGAGCGCAGCTTCGCGCCCGGCCAGCTTCTCCTCCCGCCGACCCAGGTCCTCTTCCCTCCGCTCCGAGCGGGAGGCCCGACGATCGAGGTCTTCCGCGCGCGCGTGGAGGCGAGACTCCTGTTCACTCAGCCGCTGCTGGCTCGTCTCGGCTTCGAGCCGCAGTTCGGCCCGGGCGGACTCCAGCTCGGCGCGGGCCTCGCTTCGTGCGTCCTCAGCCTTCCCAGCGAGCTCTCGTGCGTGCCGCTCCTGCTCCTTGGCGACGGATGCCTCGGCTTCGTCCCGAGCGGCCTCGAGCGCGCGGAGGCGGCTCTGACCGACGAACCACGCGGCCGCCCCACCCACGGCGAACGTGAACAGCCCCACGAGGGCGGTGGTCGGATCCATCACGTCTCCCTCCGGCCGCGCCGGATGAGCGGAACGCGTCGGCGCGTCCCCGGATCGACCCTGGTGGAGCGCTCAGCTCAGCTCTTGGACCCTGTGGCGGTGTCGTCCGCGAGCACCATCTCGATCCGTTCGAGGATGGTCTCCACGGTGCCCTCGACCGCGTCCGCGAGCTCGTCACGGCGTGCGCGAGCGAGGAACAGCTCGGAGGCGATGTTCAGGGCGGCCAGGACCACATGGTCCCGCTGCACCAGGGACGGGTCCCCGCCCGTCACCTCACGAAGCTTCTCGTCCACGTAGCGAGCCACTGCCTGGAGATGGTCCGCAGGGCGCTCGCTCCGAAGGGAGTAGCGCCGGCCGACGATCTGAATCTCGACGACCTCCATCACTGCTCCCGTTTCATGCTGTTCACAGGCCCAAGTGCGCGTGCACCGGGGGTTTTCCAGCGGAGAAGATAGGCCCGGGCTCGGGCCATATCAAACGGCGAGGTCACGCCTGGGCCGACGACGAGCCCTTCGCCTCCTCGGCCGAGATCCCCCGCTCCTCGTCCCGAGCCGCCTCGGCAGCAGAGTTGCTCCCGCGCCCGAGCGCTTCCTCGTCGCCGTCGAACAGGGCCTTCACGAACGCCTCGGGATCGAAGTCCCGCAGGTCGTCCATCCCCTCGCCGATCCCGATCAGCTTCACCGGGACGTCCAGCTCGTTGGCGATCCCGATGATCACGCCGCCGCGGGCGGTCCCGTCGAGCTTCGTCAACGCGATCCCGGTCACCCCGACGGCCGCGGTGAACTCCCGCGCCTGGGCGATCGCGTTCTGGCCGTTCGTGCTGTCGAGCACGAGGAGCACCTCCTGCGGAGCGCCGTCCTGCACCTTGCCGATCACGCGATGGACCTTGCCGAGCTCGGCCATCAGGTCCGACTTCGTGTGCAGACGTCCCGCGGTGTCGCAGATGACGAGATCGGCCCCCCGAGCGTTCGCCGCCTCCACGGCGTCATGGGCGACCGCCGCGGGATCGGAGCCTGCCTCGTGCCGGACCACCTCCGCCCCGGCCCGCTTGCCCCACACGACCACCTGCTCGATCGCCGCCGCCCGAAAGGTGTCCCCGGCCGCGATCAGGACCTTGTGACCCGCATTCGTGTACCGGGAAGCGAGCTTGCCGATCGTGGTGGTCTTGCCCGCACCGTTCACCCCGACGACCATGACCACGACCGGGTCGTCTCCCAAGGGAGCGAGGGACCCGGAGTGCTTCGTCAGGATCGCGAGCACCTCGTCGCGGAGGATCGCCCGCAAGCGGCTGGCATCCTCCAGCTCCTCCTTCGCGGCCCGGTCACGCATCCGCTCCAGCAGACGGTGGCTCGCCTTGACCCCCACATCCGAGGTGATGAGGAGCTCCTCGAGCTCACCCCACAGAGCCTCGTCGACCTTCTTGCCCCCCGTGAACAGGGTGTCGAGACGGTCGACTACCTGTCCGCGGGTGCGGGCGAGGCCGTCGACCAGGCGCTTGAAGACCGAGCCCTTGGGGGGCGCCTCGGGACGCGGCGGCTTGGGCTTCGCCTTCGTGGACTTCGGGGAGGGGGGGAGGAGCTCCGACGGGCCGGAGTCGTCCAGCTGGTCCCACTTCTTGTCCTGGGAGCGACCGCGCAGGGCCACAACGACGACGATGATGGAAACGAGGGCGGCGACTGCGCCGACGATGACTTCGACTGGCAGACCGCTCATGGTCCCTCCTCCGACGGGCCGCGCATCCTACCCACGCGCCTCCTCGCCGTCGACGCGAACCGAGACCACCGAGGAGACCCCTGCGGTCTGCATCGTGACCCCGTAGAGCACGTCGGCGACCTCCATCGTCGTCCGGTTGTGGGTGATCACGACGAACTGAGTCGTCGTGGCGAGCTCCGCGAGCATCCCGTTGAAGCGACGGCTGTTCGCTTCGTCCAGGGGCGCGTCGACCTCGTCGAGGAGGCAGAACGGGGAGGGCTTCACCTCGAAGATCGCAAACACGAAGGCGATCGCGGCCATCGCCTTCTCTCCTCCCGAGAGCAGCTGGAGGTTCTGGAGGCGCTTCCCGGGCGGCTCCACCCGGATCTCCACCCCCGTCGCCAGCAGATCCTCCGGGTCGGTGAGTGCCAGCTCGGCGCGCCCTCCGCCCACGAGTCGCGGGTAGAGCGCGCCGAAGCGCTGCGAGACGGCGTCGAAGGCCTCCCGGAAACGATGACGCGTCTCGCGCTCGATGTGCCCGATCGCCCGCTTCAGGTCGGCGAGGGCAGCCTCGAGGTCCTCCCGCTGGCCCTTCAGCTCGCGCCACCGGGCGTCGACCTCCGCGAACTCCTCGGCGGCGGCCATGTTCACCGCGCCCATCGCCTCGGCCTCTCGCGCGAGTCGGCCCGCCTCGGAGTGGAGGGGCCCGGACGGTGGGGTCGGCTCCTGGGGCGCAAGCTCCACCACCACCGGGGGACGACCGGGACCCGCGGTGACCTGCACCCGGATGCCCTCTCCCGCCAGGAGGCGATCGACGCGGTCGAGCAGCTTGACCGCGAACTCCTCCTCCACCCGCTCCACGAGGTGGGCCAGCTCCGCTTCGGCGCGCACCGCCTTCGCGCGCGCATCCCGGCTCTCTCGACGCGCCGCGGTCAGCTCCGCTCTGGTCCCCGCGAGGGCCTGCGTCGCGGTCTCCACGGCAGCCCGCGCGGCGTCGGACCTTCCTGTGAGCGAGGGCCCGAGGTCCCGCAGGCCCTCGAGCTCTGCCCGGGCCGCCTCGGCCGAGGCGCGGAAGTCCGCCATGCGTTGATCCACCTGGACGAGGCGTCTGCGCGCCGACTCCAGCTCCCTCCCCACGCGCTCCCGCTCTCGCACCCCGCGCTCGACCTCTTCCTGAAGCCGCCGCAGGTCGCGCTCCGCGGTCGCCGCGTCGTGCCGGGCGTCGGCGAGGGCGAGCTGGGCTTCCGTCACGCCCTGCGACGCGGCGGCCAGGGCCGCCTCCGCGGACGCACCCTCCCTCCGGGCGACCTCGAGTTCACCGTCGAGCTGGCTCCGGCGCGCCTCCGCGGACACGAGGTCCGCCTGCACGCGCTCCAGCTCCCCTCGCAATCGGATCGCCATCTCCTCGAGGCGCTGGGCTCGGGTCGCGGATCGGGTGACCTCGTCGGCGAGAGCCTTCGCCGCGCGGGTCGCGGACTCGAGATCCCGCCGTCCCCCGAGCTCGGCGAGCTCGCGTGCGTGAAGCTGGGCGGTGGCCGCGTCGAGGATCCCTTGCGCTTGTCGCCGGGCGTCGAGCGCAGTCCGGCGCGCCGCGGCGGCCTCGTCGACCGCCGCCTCCGCGGCAGCCAAGTCCTGCTCCATCCCCCGCAGCCTCGCTCGCCTCGCCAGGGCCTGCGTCCCTCGACCGGGCGGCCCGACCGAGACCTCGAGACCGTGCGCCGACGCGTTGGGAGGCAAGACGACGGCATTCCCGGTCGCTGGGATCGCGCTCAACCCCTCGACGACCTCGACCCCCCCGAGGAGCTGCGCCGCCAGGCCCGGCGCGGACGGGTGGCTCTCCACCTGCGCCGCGAGGCCGCTCGCCGGTCCCTCGTCTCCCAGGAGAATCAGCGTCGCGCGACCCGGACGGTGGGCCCGGGCCCAGGAGACCGCCTCCCGCAACGACTCGGGGCTCGCGAAGACCAGAGCGTCGACCCTCTCTCCGAGGGCCAACTCGACGGCGGCCTCCAGCTCCGGCGGGACCACGAGGAGGTCGGCGACGAGCCCGATGAAGCCAGCCGCGGCCTCCGAGTCCGTGGTGCGGAGCCACTCGGCCAGGGCTCGCGTGCCCTCTTCGGCGCCAGCGAGCCCGTCCACGAGATCGGCCTCCGCCCGGACCGCAGCCTCCCGCCGGGTGCGCTCGGAGACCGCTGCCTCCCAGCGATCGACCGCGTCCTGCGCGGCGTCGACGAGGCGCGTCAGCGCGGACGCGGCCCGGTCACGCTCCGCCTTCGTGGCTTCCCGGCGGGCGCGCGCCTCGGTCAGCGCTGCCTCCGCCACAGCGACCGCTTCAGCGGCCCGGGCAGCGCGCTCGGCGTCGTCCCTCTGGCCTCGTTCGTCGGCGCGGCGCTCCTCGGCGATGTCTTCCAGCCGACGCTTGAGCAGCACCGAGGAGTTCCGGTGCCGAGCTGCCGCCGTCATGCACTCGAGCTGCCGTTGCTTCACCTCTTCGAGCGCCGCGCGGGCTGCTCGCTCCTGCTGCTGCTGCCGACTGCGCGCTTCCTGAGCCTCCTCGAGTCGGCGTCGCACGGCGACGAGCTGCTCGCGGGCCGTGGACGCGGCTGTCCCGGCCTGCCCGAGTCTGGCCTCGGATCTGTCCTTCGCCCCGGCATCCTCCTGGGACCGGCGCTCGAGCTCCGCGATCGACTCGCGGAGGGCGCGCGCACGCTCTTCGTGGTCGCGCCCGCGCTCGTCCGCACCTACGAGCGTGGCCTCCAGGGTCGCGCGGCGCTCTCTATGGCTCGCGAGCTGTTCCTGCGCCTCGCTCGCTTCGACCCGAGCTCGAGAGAGGAGGTCCTCCTGCGCTCCACGAGCAGCTTCAAGTCCCTCGACGACGGACTCGGCCGTGGCCGCCCGGCGCGCCGACCCGAGCTCACTCCAGCGGGCATCCACCCCATCGAGCAGGTGCGCCCGGAGGGAGACCTCCTTGTACCGACGCCGCAGCTCCACGAACCGAGCTGCCTTCCGCGCCTGCTCCTCGAGGGACGACCGCTGCCGGTCCATCTCCCCTTCGAGATCGGCCACCCGCGCCAGGTTCGCGCGCGTCTCCTTCATCCGACGCTCGGCCTCGGCGCGCTGCCCCTTGAAGCGATTGACGCCTGCGACCTCGTCCACGAGGAGGCGCCGCTCCTCCGGCCGCGCCGAGACCACGAACCCGACGCGCCCCTGCTCGATGATCGAGTACGCCCGGGCGCCGACCCCCGTGTCCACGAAGAGGTCCACGATGTCCTTCAGGCGACACCGCTCGCGGTTGAGGGAGTAGGTGGAGTTGCCGGCGCGGTCGAGACGGCGGGTGACTTCGATCTCCGCGTACCGGGCGTGGCGGCCCCCAAAGCCCCCGTCGGCGTTGTCGAAGATGAGCGAGACCTCGCACACGTTCGACGGGGCGCGCCCCTCGGACCCGGCGAAGATCACGTCGGACATGGCCTTGCCGCGCAGGGTGCTCGGGCTCTGCTCGCCCAGCGTCCAGCGGATCGCGTCGATGACGTTGCTCTTGCCACAGCCGTTCGGACCCACCACCGCCGAGATTCCGGGGCCGAGGTGGAAGGCGGTGGCGTCCACGAAGGACTTGAACCCGCGGAGCTCGAGGCGCTTGATGCGCATGGCGGCGGAGCCTAACGGACGGCGCGGGGGGCGGGCCGTCAGTCCTGGGACATGAAGAGATCCTTCGCGGCGCGGCGTCCACCCCACACCCCGATCAGCTCGGCCCCCTGCGTGACCTTCTCGTAGGGGTTCGGCGGGCTGAACTGGGTCCGCACCTCACGGAACTGGAGCTTGCCCTGCGTCGAGTACTTGCCGAGCACGAACCAGACGAGAGTCTGGCGCTCCATGATCAGCTCGGCCACCGCGCCCTCGGAGTCCTTCACCCCAGCGAGGCGGACGACCACGTTCGCCTCCACCGGACGCGCCCGGTTGTAGTCCCCGCTCTGCTGGAGCCGGATGGACTCGATGTCCACCCCCCGGGGCCGGACGTCGAGGTTGATGAGCTCCTGGAACAGCGCATCCTCGAGCTGCTCCTCATTGGCGAAGTGCGGGACCTCACCCACGACCTGCGCCTTGAGCCTCCGCTCCTTGTCGAGCGCGGTGTTCGGGGCCACACGCTCCCGCGGCTCGGCCACCTCCCCCGGCACCGCAGGGCCGTCTCCTCGCTGACGTGCGACGAGCTCCGCCTCGCTGGGGTAGGAGGTCTGGGCGATCGTCCGCACGTAGGTGTGCCAGAGGCCGACGACGGCCGCGCCGACGACCACGAGCAGCACGACCCGCCACCAGTTGGGACCCGCCCGCTTGGCCTGGCCGACCACGATCCCGTCGTCCACGACCCCGAAGTTCTCCAGCAGCGCCCCGGACTCACCGGCGCCCTTGTCCCCGACCCAGTCCCCGAAGCTCATGGGCTTCGAGTCCGGAGGCTCCTGGAACTGGAGCCGACCCGGCGAAGGCGGAGGGGGCTGCGGCGGTGAGGGACGGGCCTGGATCGGCTCCGGCGCGGGTGGCAGCGCCGGCCGGGAGGGTCGGCCGGGGTCTTCGACCGGAGGGATGTCGCGCGGGCCGCTGTCAGCCAGGTCGGCGAGGCTGGGAGGAGCGTCGCGGTCCAGCCACGAAGAGTCGCGGGGGGGCTCCGGCTCGGGGGGCGGGGGCCGCGACCTGCTCGGACCGTCGTCGAGCCCGCTGAGGAAGCTCGCGAGGACGTCCTCCTCGTCGTCTTCCTCACGTGCGCGCGCGTCAACCTCAGTGGCCGCGGGCGGCTGGGTCCCAGGGTCGGGGGCAGGGCCGGGGGCACTGCGGGGGGGCTCCCCGTCGGCCTCGTCGGCCTCGTTCGCGCCCTGGAGCTCGGCGAACGAGCCCACCGCCTGGAACGGGCCACCGTCCACGGACACGGAGTCCTCCGGACCGAGGTAGCCCCGGCGCACCAGCTCGCGCAGCGTGTCCAGCTTGGTGGCCTGGAAGGTCCGCTCGCCTCTTCGGATCGTGTACTCGGTCATGGGTCGGGCCCGCTCTCCGGCGATCACGGGTTCGGTTAGGATACGCCGCCACGCGCCCCCAGCAAGGCGGGCCCCGGGCTGAAACCCTCGCGAAACAGGACGTTTTCATGCATCGAATCGCGGTGATTCCCGGCGACGGGATCGGCAAGGAGGTCGTCCCCGTCGGCGTCCGGGTCCTCGAGGCCCTGGCGGAGATCACGTCCCTCGACTTCGAGTTCGAGTGGCACGACTACGGCGCGGACAAGTGGCTTGCCGAGGGCGTCGGGTTCCCCGACGAGGAGCGCCGCGCCATCGCGGACCGGTGCGACGCCATCTTCCTCGGTGCCGTCGGCGACCCCCGGGTGCCAGGCAACGAGCACGCGCGGGAGCTGATCCTCGAGACGCGCTTCGGGCTCGACCTGTACGTGAACCTGCGCCCCTGTCGTCTGGTGGACCCGCGGCTGTGCCCCCTGGCCGACAAGACCGTCGACGACGTCCGCTTCACCGTGTTCCGCGAGAACACCGAGGGGCTGTACGTGGGCGCCGGCGGCATCTTCAAGAAGGGCACCGACGACGAGGTCGCGCTCCAGACGTCCATCAACACCCGCAAGGGCGTCGAGCGCATCATCCGGCGCGCCTACGAGTACGCCGACGCCAACGGCCTGAAGCGCCTGTGCATGAGCGACAAGAGCAACGCGCTCCGGTACGGCCACGACATCTGGCAACGCGTCTGGAAGCAGGTCGCGGCGGAGTACCCGCAGATCGAGAGTCGGCACCTGTACATCGACGTCCTCGCGATGCAGCTCGTGCGCTCGCCCGAGTCCTTTGACGTCATCGTCACCAGCAACCTGTTCGGCGACATCATCACCGACCTGGGCGCGGAGCTTCAGGGAGGCCTCGGCGTCGCGTCATCGGCCAACGTGAACCCGGAGACCGGGATCGGGATGTTCGAGCCGGTGCACGGCTCGGCGCCGGACATCGCGGGGAAGGGCATCGCGAACCCCACGGCGACGGTCCTCGCGGCCGCGCTCATGATCGAGCACCTGGGCCATCCCAGCGAGGCACGGGTCATCGAGCGGGCGGTGGAGCAGTCGCTGATCGAGGGCGCGTGCACCTCGGATCTCGGCGGCAACCTCGACACGAAGGGTGCCGAGGCCTACCTCATCTCGAAGGTGGCGGAACTCGCGACCTAGAGGTAGCTTGCGACCCCCCGGAAACCGAGGACCCCTTTGGAGGCGTGTCCCGTCCGGTCGAACAAACGCATCACGGAGGACCCATGAAGGTCGAGAACAAGGACATCGTGTTCCTGAGCGGCGTGCGCACGCCGTTCGGTAGCTTCGGCGGAAGCCTCAAGGGCCACTCGGCCACGGACCTGGGCGTCGTCGCCGCGAAGGGCGCCATCGACAAGGCGGGCATCGAGGCAAGCGACGTCGACCACGTCATCTTCGGCAACGCGCTGCAGACGAGCGCCGACGCGCTGTACCTCGCCCGGCACGTGGGCCTGCGCTCGGGCGTCCCCCAGGAGGTCCCCGGCCTGACCCTGAACCGCCTCTGTGGCTCCGGCTTCCAGAGCATCGTCACCGGCGCGGAGCAGATCCTCCTCGGCCAGGGCGACGTGATGCTCTGCGGCGGGGCGGAGAGCATGTCCCAGGCGCCGTTCACCGCGCGGAACATCCGCTGGGGTGTTCGGTTCGGCAAGAAGGACGAGCTCAGCGACACGCTGTGGGATGCGCTGTACGACCCGGTAGGTGGCTGCGCCATGGGCAACACCGCCGAGAACGTCGGCGCGAAGTGGGGCGTGACCCGCGAGGAGGCCGACGAGTACGGCTTCCGCAGCCAGATGGCCTACAAGGCGGCGCTCGAGGCCGGCAAGTTCGCGGACGAGGTCGTCCCGGTGATGGTCAAGAAGCGCCGCGAGGAGGTCCCGTTCACGACGGACGAGTGCCCCCGCCTGGACGCCGACCTCGCGTCGATGAAGAAGCTGCGCCCCGTCTTCGCGAAGGACGGGCTGGTGACCGCCGGCAACGCCTCGGCCATCACGGACGGCGCGGCAGCCGTGGTTCTCGCCGACGGCGCCTGGGCCAAGGAGCGCTCGCTGCCGGCGCTCGGTCGCCTCGTGTCCTGGGGCATCGCGGGCGTCGACCCGTCGCTCATGGGCATCGGCCCGGCTCCGTCGTCCCGCAAGGCCCTCGCCGCGGCGGGCATGACGCTCGACCAGATGGACCTCATCGAGGTGAACGAGGCGTTCGCGCCCCAGTACCTCGGCGTGGAGAAGGAGCTGGGGCTCAACCGCGAGATCACGAACGTCAACGGCGGCGCGATCTCCGTGGGTCACCCCCTCGCCGCATCCGGCACGCGCATCACGCTCCACCTGCTGCACGAGTTGCGTCGTCGCGGTCAGCGCTTCGGCCTCGGTACGGCCTGCATCGGCGGCGGTCAGGGCATCGCCGTGATCGTGGAGGCGAACCTTGAGTAGCGAGCACGCGTTCGAGGGCCAGGTCGACCGGTCGCAGATCATCTACGACTGGAACGCCGAGGCCCTCGAGAAGCCCGACTGGATGCAGGGGCTCGAGTTCTACGACGAGACTCTGCGGGACGGGATCCAGTCGCCGTCGGCGACCGACCCCTCGATCGAGGACAAGGAGCGCATCCTCGCGCTGCAGGACGCGGTCGGCATCCAGCACACGGACATCGGCCTGCCCGGGGCGGGACCACGCGCCGTCGCCGACGTGACCCACCTGGCGAAGTTCGCCATCGACAACAAGCTGCGCATCAACCTGACGTGCGCCGCGCGGACGCATCCGAACGACATCCGCCCGATCATCGAGATCAGCGAGAAGGTCGGGCGCCCGATCGAGGTCATGGCGTTCCTCGGCAGCTCCCCGATCCGGCTCTACACCGAGGGCTGGTCCACGGACAAGCTCGTCGACCTGACGCGGAACGCCATCAAGATGGCCGTGGACGCGGGGCTTCCCTGCACGTTCGTGACCGAGGACACCGTCCGCTCCCGCCCGGAGACGCTCAAGACGATCTTCCGCGTGGCGCTGGACGAAGGTGCGAAGGGCCTGTGCATCTGCGACACCGTCGGCCACGCCACCCCGGGTGGGGTCCGGTCCATCATCCGATGGGTCAAGAAGCTCGTCCGCGACTGGGAGTTCGACGACACCGTCGTGGACTGGCACGGCCACAACGACCGGGGCTTCGGGCTCATCAACGCGGTCGCCGCAGCGAAGGCCGGAGCGAAGCGCGTCCACGGGACGATGCTCGGCGTCGGTGAGCGGGTGGGCAACACGGCCATCGGGCTGCTGCTCGTGAACATGAAGCTCATGGGTGTGGAGCTGGACGGCGACCTGTCGCGGCTGCCCGAATACGCGGCGCTCTGCGCGCAGGCCACCGGCACGCCCCTGCCCTTCAACTACCCCGTGTTCGGCTACGACGCGTTCCGCACCGGGACGGGCGTGCATGCGGCGGCCGTGATCAAGGCGCTGAACAAGCACGACGAGTGGCTCGCTGACCGGATCTACTCCGGCGTGCCCGCTGCGGACTTCGGCCTGGAGCAGATCATCGAGATCGGCCACATGGGCGGGCGCAGCAACGTCATCTACTGGCTGAAGAGCCGAGGGATCGAGCCCACCGACGGCCTCGTCGCCGCCATCTTCGAGTTCGCGAAGCAGAGCAACTGCGTGCTCGAGGACCAGGAGATCCAGTCGGTCATCGCGGCGTACAACGCCGGTCAGTCCGCCGCCGCTCCCTGAGTCTCGGGGGCTTCCGCGTCCGGCTCGGTCGCGGAAGCGGACGCGTCACGAGCGCGCCGCTCCTCTTCCCGCTCTCGGGCGATCTCCGCCTCGATCTGCTTGCGCGCCGCCTCCAGCTCCAGCTGCTCGGCGGACGTGGGAGCCCGCATGGCCGCGCGGGTGATGTAGTTCTGGACCATGTGCCAGGCCACGAACAGCATCAGGAAGAGCCGAATCGCGATGTCGAGCTGCTGATTCGGGAAGATCCGGGCGAAGAACAGCGCGACGCACGCGCCGATGTCGAAGGCCTGCACGAAGACGAACGCGGCGCGGCTGTGCTTGAGGCCGGTGCCGACGAATGCGCGGTTGAGCCCGATCACGAGGGCTACGCCGATGATGAGGCCGTCTTCGAATTCCATCCGCTTTCCGGGCCTTCGGACCGTCGTCAGGAGGGGGAGGTTCCCCCGAGGACGCGGTTGTCGATGAGGCGGGTGCGGCCGAAGCGTACCGCGAGGGCCAGCACCGCGGGCCGGGTCAACAGCCCGTAGACGGGGACGAGCTCCTCCGCGTCGACGAGCTCGATGTAGTCGATGTCTCCGAGCGGCTGGGCGGCGATGTGGTCCTGCACGAGGGCGCGGAGGACAGCAGGGTCTCGCTCCCCCTCGGCGTAGCGGGCCTCGGCGAGGGCGAGCGACTGGCTCAGGGCGAGGGCCTGCACGCGCTGCTCGTCGGTCAGATAGGCATTGCGGGACGAGAGCGCGAGGCCATCCGGCTCGCGGACGATCGCGCCTCCGATGATCTCCACCGGGACCGCCAGATCCCGAACCATGCGGCGGATGACCTGGAGCTGTTGGTAGTCCTTGCTCCCGAACACGGCGACGTGGGGCTGCACCAGGTTGAACAGCTTGAGGACGACGGTGACCACCCCGTCGAAGTGCCCCGGTCGGGACGCCCCGCACAGCACCGTGGTCAGCGCGCCGGTGACGAGCCGCGTCTGGAACCCCGGCGGATACATCGTGTCCGGCTGGGGGAAGAAGACGGCGTCGCACCCCTCCGCCTCGCACTTCGCCAGATCCCCCTCCTCGTCCCGCGGGTAGACCTCGAGATCCTCACCCTCCCCGAACTGGAGCGGATTGACGAAGACAGAGGCGACGAGGCGGTCTGCCCGGGCACGCCCGATGCGCATCAGGGAGAGGTGGCCATCGTGCAGGTAGCCCATGGTGGGGACGAAGGCGATGGTCTCGCCCCGGGCGCGGACGTCGAACGCCCACTGCTGCATGGCCGCCGGGTCGCGGATCAGGTCCATGGGCGTGGGAACCGGCTCAGGAGTCGGTGGGGCCGTAGACGGCGCGGAGGTGTGGCTCCGCGGGGATCGGGGTCACCGGCGTGGGAGTCGCCCCGGCGACGCGCTTCTTGTCGTGGAAGGAGTGGGCGTCGTCAGGGAAGGCACCGGTGCGGACCTCCTCGACGTACTCGCCGACGGCTCCCGTGATGGCGTCATGAAGGTGGGCGAAGCGCTTGACGAACTTCGGCTTGAAGGACTTGTCCATGCCGAGCAGGTCGTAGATGACGAGGACCTGTCCGTCGCAGCCGCTGCCGGCGCCGATCCCGATGGTCGGGATCTCCAGCGCGGCGCTGATCTCGGCCGCGAGACGGGCGGGGATGCCTTCGAGCACCAGCGCGTACGCGCCCGCTTCCTGGACGGCGAGGGCGTCCCTCATCAGCCGCTCGGCGGCCTCGTCTCCGCGCCCCTGGACCTTGAAGCCGCCCTGGGCGTGGAAGGACTGCGGGGTGAGGCCGATGTGGGCCATCACCGGGATCTGGGCGTCGACGATCGCCCGGATGGTGTCGGCGCGCTCGGCGCCGCCTTCGAGCTTGACCGAGTGGGCGCCGGCCTTGAGCAGCGTCCCCGCGTTGCGGACCGCCTCCTCGATGGAGACGTGGTAGCTGAGGAAGGGCATGTCGACGACGACGTGGGCCCGCTGGACGGACCGGGCGACGGCGGCACCGTGGTAGGCCATGTGCTCGACGGTGACGGGCAGGGTGTTGTCGTGCCCCTGAACGACCATCCCCAGAGAGTCGCCGACGAGGATGACGTCCACGCCGCCTTCGTCGACCAGGCGGGCGAACATCGCGTCGTACGCGGTGAGCATGGTGATCTTCGTGCGCTCTGCCTTCATACGACAGAGATCCAGGACCGTAACCGGCTTGGTGCGTGCCATCTCTTCCTCCGATCGCGCGGCCCGCGAGGGACCTGCCCGTCGTTCTGTTCTGTCGGACCGGAGGATGCTGTGGTCTAGGGTCGGGGGAGCCCGAAGATGGAGGGCGGCGGCGCGTCTACGTCCAGGTCGCTGCTAGAGCGATCCCAGCGGGATCAGGTGCTTCGTGCCGCCCTTCATGTCCAGGATCTCTCGAATCAACCACTCCCGGTCCGCCGTGTTGTTCACGAAGTCGATACCCGACGTCTGAACCACCAATAGCGGCGCGTCACGGTAATTGAAGAAGAAATCGTTGTACAGATCGGACAGCGAGCGCAGGTAGTCGGGGTCGATGCCCTGCTCGAACTCCAGACCCCGCTTGCGGATCCGGTTGAGCAGGATCTCGATGTCGGCCTGCAGGTAGATGACTAGATCCGGGCTCGGCAGACGGGCGTCCAGAGTCTCGTAGATCTGGTTGTAGAGGGTCAGCTCGTCCCGATCGAGGGTGAGGCTGGCGAAGATCTTGTCCTTCGCGAACAGGTAGTCGCACACCGTCGTCGGATTGAAGAGCCCGGGCTGCTTGAGCTCCACCTGCTGCTGGTAGCGGGTCAGAAGGAAGTAGAGCTGCGTCTGGAACGCGTAGCGCTTCTTGTCCTCGTAGAACTTCGCGAGGAACGGGTTCTCGATCACGGGCTCGTGGACGCAGACCCCACCGAAGCGCTCCGCGAGGATCTTCGTCAGGCTCGTCTTGCCGACGCCGATCACACCTTCGATGCCGATGTAGCGCGGGGGGGTCGTCACGCCGGGCTTTCTACCACGCAGCGGCGTGTCCGGGTCGTGTCCGGCTCGTGTCCGGGTCTCGGACACGAGGCCGGACACCCCGGACACCCCGAGGAGAGCGCGCGAACCCCAAGGTACTGAAATCACTGTGGTCTGCTGCGAGTCGGAGATCTGGCACGACCCGAGCAACGTGCGGGGCCACCGGGACGGACCCGGGCACAATCAGAAGAGAGAGACACGTCATGAGGACCATGAACCGCGCCATCATCATCGGACACATCGGTAGTGAGGTCGTGCTGCGCAACACGAAGAACGGGACTCCCGTCGTCAACCTGAGCGTCGCCACGAACCTGCGGCGCAAGGACGGGGTCGAGTCGACGACCTGGCACCGGGCGGTGCTGTGGGACCGGCTCGCCGAGTACGCGGGGCAGTACCTGCGCAAGGGCGACGCCGTGTACCTGGAGGGCACGATCGCGGCCAACAACTGGACCGACAAGGAGGGGGTCAAGCACTACCGCAACGAGATCAACGCGCGGGAGCTGATCAGCCTCCGGGGCCGCTCGGATGGGATGGCCGGCTCGGAGCGTCCTCCGGCTGCCCGGGTGGCGAGGCCGACGGGACAGCGGGCCGATGGAGCGGAGGTGACCGAGGTGACCGAGGACATCCCCTTCTAGGTTTCCGGAGATCCGGAGCCTCGAACGAACGACAGAGCGGCCACTCGGGGATCCGGACGCCCACGCCGACGATCCGGATCCGGAGCCGACGATCCGGACCCGCTCGATCCACGAACAAATAGCGATCGATCGCTAGTACTTGCGTCTGCGGAGTAATCCCAACGATCTGCCAATAAAAGAATGACCAGAAAGCTTCTCACCGGATCTGCCGTTTGCTAGAAACGCCGGGCGCTCGAGGAGCGCGGACCCACTCTGCTGCTGTTGACGCGGCCCCCTCGGCCTGGGGGGACGCGCGGAGATCTGTCGATGTCGATCGTGGAGGCCAGCGCGCGTCAGCTCGTCCTCCCGTTCGAGCCGGGTCTCGCGCTCCCTGTCGAGTCCGTGCGTGCGGAGGAAGTGGTGAACCGGGAGCTCGTGAACGACCTCCATCGGCGGCTGGGCCGCTTCCTGGGGGAGCCGATCGACCTGGTTCCGACGCGCAATCGCCGGACGCTGCTGTCGTGGCGACGACTCGAAGGTGGCCTCCTCCGCGTCCGATGCCTGCGCGGCTTCGCCCTGGCCAACGACGAGGTGGTCCTCGCCCTCGCTCGGTTCATCCTCAGCCGCGACGACGACGCTCGGCGCGTGATCGAGCGGTTCGCCGCCACGGTCGCTCGGGCCGCGGCACGAGCCACCCCGCGGCCCCGGTTCGCGCACCCGCGCGGCCAGGTCCACGACCTGCGCTCGGTGTACGCGCGGGAGAACCGCGAACGCTTCGACGGCAGCTTCTCCGCGCGCATCGGGTGGTCCTTCGGCTCGTCGGGCAAGGTCCGGCGCTCCATCCGGCTCGGCAGCTGGCAGCCCGAACACCGGCTCATCAAGGTCCACCCCGTCCTCGACTCGGAGGACGTGCCCGGCTTCGTGCTCGACTTCGTGGTCTTCCACGAGATGCTCCACGGGGTCATCGGGTCCACGCAGGACGGGCGGCGGACCATGTTCCACACGCCGGCCTTCAGGGAGCGAGAAGCGACACATCCCGCGTACGCCTCGGCGACCGGCTGGATCCAGGACAACCTGGACGCGCTCCTCTCCTACTGAGGCCCGGACCATCGGAGCACTCTCCCGACCGGGGTCGGCCGTCGTGCTCACGCGGGCGCACGCCTGCGCGTCTGTCAGACCCCTCGGCGTGCTAACCTTCCTCGGTCTGGTCAAGGGTTTCGTGGTCTCGCGCAGAGCTCCCGGCCCCTCTCGAACGAGCGGAATGGGATGAGCTCAGACGCGCCCCTGGACGTCCCAGAGCAGCTCGGGCCGTACAAGGTCCTGCGACCGCTCGGCTCCGGCTCGATGGCGACCGTGTTCCTGGCCGAGCAGGCCGGGCCTGGTGGTTTCCGGAAGCGCGTCGCCCTCAAGGTCATCAAGGCGGACCTCGCCGAGGACGAGACCTTCGTCCGCATGCTCATGCGGGAAGCAGCCATCGGCGGGATGCTCCGCCACCCGAACATCGTGCAGACCCTGTCGTTCGAGCAGTTCGGCGACTACTACGTGCTCGTCCTGGAGTTCGTGGACGGCAAGACGGTGGGGCAGCTCATCGTCGACGCCGGGGGCGGGCTGACGCCGAGCGTCGCGCTCGACATCTCGATCCAGGCCTGCCGAGCCCTGTCCTACGCCCACCGCATCACGGACGACGCCGGCCAACCGCTGACGATCGTCCACCGGGACCTCAAGCCCGCAAACCTGATGCGCTCGACGCACGGCGTCCTGAAGATCATGGACTTCGGCATCGCCCGGGCCCAGGCGAGCTGGGCGGCGCTGACCGCCCAGGGAGTCATTCGGGGGACTCCGTCGTACATGAGCCCCGAGCAGGTCCTCGGCAAGGACCTCGACGGGCGGAGCGACCTGTTCTGCCTCGGCGCCATCCTCGTGGAGACGCTGACGGGCGAGGTCCTCTTCACCGGCGCCTCGATGATCAAGGTCATGGAGAAGATCGCCCGGGTCCAGCTGGGCGACGCGGTCTCCCGGGCGAACCAGATCGTCCCCGGAATCGAAGAACCTCTGAAGCGTGCGCTGGCTCCGCACCCGAGTGATCGCTACCCCGACGCGATGGAATTCGCCGATGATCTCAAGGGGTTACTCCTCGGCGGGGGAGCCGAGGGCAAGGCGCCACCCCGGACGGTGGCCCGCATGGCGGCGCTGGAGGATCTGTCGGGAGTCTCGGACCTTGGCAGAATGACGGGAGGACGGGCGGCCGCGGTGCCGCCGCCGGGGTCTCCCAACCTCGCGGCGCCACCCGCTCCACCCGCCCAGCAGGAGGACGAGGACGAGGACGAGTACGACGTCCCGAAGAAGAAGCGGAAGAAGCGGAAGAAGTCGAAGAGGGGATTGTCCGGGTTGTTCGGGTTCGGAAAGAAGAAGGACCAGGAGAAGAAGAAGCGGAAGCGCAAGAAGAAGCGCTCGGGCTCCAAGCCTCCTGAGGTCCCGGCAGCGGCCGCAGCACCCTCCCCCGTGGGCGAGGGCAGCGGCAGCGTCGAGGAGTTCATCTACTTCGAGGAGAACGAAGAGGAAGAGCACTTCTTCTTCGAGGAGATCGATCCGAACGCCCCGCCGACGTCGGAGCAGCCTCCTGTTCCCGAGCCGGAGCCCGCCCCCGCAGCGGCCGATGGCGGCCAGGCGACGCCACCGAGCGCGCTCGAGGACGACTTCTTCGCCACGTCCGCCCAGCAGGGGCTGGGCCCTGGCGCCCTCGGGCCCGGCGACGGGCTCCCGGAAGACGACCTGCTCGACCTCGAGCGGTCCAACCCGCCCACCGACGCGGTGGCGCGGGACGTCCTGCAGAGCTCCGAACGCCCCGCAGACCTGCCCGACGGCCAGCCGGTCGTCGGCAAGGCGTGGAAGGAAGACGACGAGCTGTGGGGAGGCGGCGAGGACCCCTTCACCGCGACGAGCTTCGAGCTCCAGGCGCAGTTCAGCGAGGGCGAGCAGCGCGAAGACACCCTCTGGGGCGGGACCGACGACGGCCCCATCGACGGGACGATCACCAACGAAGGCCCGCAGGACGAGGACCAACTGGAGACCCGGGCCGCGACTGCGGTCTCGGCGGACCAGGTCGGCCCGGACGGCGGCGCCCCCCTCGCCGACATCTCGCCGGACGAGGTGGTGACCCGCGCCACCCCGGCCGTGGCTCGCCCGGACGCCGACCAGCTCGCCGGCGCCGACCAGCTCGACGATGCCGACCAGCTCGACGACGAGGACCTGGATCTCGAGATCGACGAGGACGTCGACGAAGACACCGAAGCTGCGGCCCGTGAGCAGGCGGAGCGCGCCGCGGAGGAAGCCGAGGCGCGAGCCAAGGCTGAAGAGGCCGAACGGCTCGCCGCCGAGGAGGCCGCGAGGGCCGAGGAGGAGGCCCGCCTCGCCGCCGAGGAGGCCGAGCGCCTCGCCGCCGAAGAGGCAGCCCGCGCCGCGGAGGAGGCGGCCCGCCTCGCCGCCGAGGAGGCAGCCCGCAGCGCCGCCGAGCAGGCAGCCTTCGAGCTCGAGCAAGCAAAGGCGGCCGCCGCCGCCCAGCTCGCGGCCCTCGACGAGGAGCTCGCCCAGGCCTCGGCGGTGCTCGAGGCTCTGTCCGAGGGGGAGGAGACCGGCTCCCAGTCCGTCGTGGTCCTCGCCGATGAGGCCGGCCTCTCCGTCGGCCGCGCCACCGAGCACCGGGAGCAGGCCGCAGCCCTGATCGCCTCGGGGAGCAGCGCCGAGTCGCTGGAGGACTTCCAGGCAGCCATCGCCCAGCTCCCGGACGCCCTCGCCGCGTCGAGAGACGCGATCGCCCAGGCGCGCGAGCAGGCCGAGACCGCCAAGGCGCGCCGCGAAGAGGCCGAGGCGCTGCGCCTCGCGGAAGAGGAGGCGAAGCGCCGGGCCGAAGAGGAGGCGAAGCTCCGGGCCGAGGAGGAGGAGCGCCGCCGCCTCGAAGAGGAAGAGCGGAAGAAGCGCGAAGAGGAGGAGCGACTCCTCCGCATCGAGCTGGAGCGGGTGGCCGGGCTCGTCGCCGCCGGACGCGAGCAGCTGCAGCCGGGGCTCGTGGCGATCGACAAGGCGCTCAGGCTCGGCAAGGAAGCGGAGACCGACCTCGAAGGCACCGGCGCGGGCGACGCGGTCACCCTCGCGGCCCAGGCCACGGGTCTCCTGACGACGGCCGAGGAGGCCTCCGCCCAGGCGAACGCCCTCCTCGAGCAGGCAGCGGCGATGCAGAGCGGCGACGAAGCGGAGGCGGCGTTGGCGCCCCTCGCGGACCTCGTGGCGACGATGGTGCAGTCGGCCAACGAGGCGGCCCCGAAGCTGGAAGAGGCGGCGCGCATCGCCCGGGAGGCCGCCGGCGAGGCGCGGGCGCTCCAGGCCGCGATGGTCAAGACCGCGGCGCTGGCCCAGGAAGCAGCGGAGTCGTCGCAGGCAGCGAGCGCGAAGGCCGCCGAGGCCCGCGACGGGGCCGAGGGAGCCGAGAGCGAGGAGTGTCTGTCGGCCGTGCAGGAGGCAGCGGACGCCGCCGAAGCTGCGGCGGTCGCGGCAGCCCAGGCGAGCGACGCAGCGGGGGCGGCGAAGCAGGCGGAGGCCGCGGAGGCTGCCCAGGCGCTGGTCGAGCAGGCCCGCACGGCCGCCGCGACCGCGGCGGAGGCGGCGCTCACCGCGAAGCAGCACGCGAAGCGGGCCGTCTCCCTCGCGAAGAAGGAGGCGAAGGAGAACGCGCGGATCCTCCAGGCGGCGCGGTCGACCTCCGCGCGCGTCGCGAAGGAGCTCGGCTCCCTGCTCGCTCCCATCGACGACCGGCTCGCCGCCCTCGCCGAGGAGGCGAAGGGGCTCGAGGAGTTCGAGCCCGTGGCCACCCCCCTCGCCGCCGCCAACGACGCGGGAGCCGCGGCCAAGGCGGCCGGTGCGCGGACCCAGGAGCAGCTCGACGCCGTCGCCGCCACCGAGCGCGCGGCTGACGCCGATGACGCCGCGAGCGAGGCTGAGGACGGGCTGGCCGCAGTGCGCGAAGCGCTCGGAACGCTCGCCGACGCGGACGGTGCCGTGCGCGCCGCGGCCGCCGCCGAGAGGATGGAGCGCGCCGGCAAGGCGGACGCCGCCGAGCTGGCCGGGCGCCTCCTCGCCGACATCGAGCGACTCGCGAAGGAGGCCATCGAGGCTGCAGAGTCGGTCTCGAAGGTCCTCGACGAGACCGAGGCCGAGGGCGACGAGCCCCTCGGGGCGATGGACGAGGCCCAGGCGGAGGCGGAGAAGGCGAAGAACCTCCTCGCCACGGCGCAGAAGGCGGCCGAGACCGCGAAGACCGCGGCGACCGCCGAGGAGGCGAAGGCCGCCACCGAGACCGTGCGGAGCGCGGCCACCGACGTCACCGCGGCCCGCAAGGCAGCCGTCGCGGCGGCGGCCCGGGGCGAGAAGAGCGCTCGCGCCGAGGCGAAGGACCGCGCCGAGGCAGAGGCGAAGGCCCTGGCCGACGCCCGGCAGAAGGCCACCGAAGCCACGATCATGGGCAACGAGGCGTCCGACCGCGCCGCCGACGTCCTCATCGCCGCGAAGTCCAACGCCGAGGGCTGCGACTACAAGGCGGTCACGAAGCTCCTGGCCCAGGTCGAGGAGACAGCGCAGAAGGCCGCCGACCACGCCACCGCGACCCGCGTCGCCGAGGAAGAGGCCGCCGCCGCCGAGACCTCCGAGGTGGCCGCTGCCGCGGCTGCGCGGGCAGCGAAGGCGTCCGAGGCCGCGAGCAAGGCCGCCGAGACCGTCGAGAAGCTGAGCGCATCCCTCGCCGAGGCCGTGGACGCGGAGCGCGGGGAGAAGGCGGCGCTCGAGACAAGCCGCACGCTGGCGGAGGGCGCGTCCATCGCTGCCGTCGCGGCGGCGGAAGAGGCGGAGACCGCGCTCGCCCAGCTCGAGGAGCTGGTGGAGACCCTGTCGGTCAACGGCAAGCCGGTCACCTCGGCAGTGTCGAAGCTGAAGGCCCAGGCCCGCGCCGCCCGCAACGCGGCCGACCAGGCCGAGCGCGCGTTCAAGGCTGCGAGCAAGGCGACGCGCGTCGAGGTCGTCGAAGCGTCCGCGAACCAGGCGGAGCGCGCGCGCGACGAAGCGGTCAACGCCTCGACCGAGGCGATCACGCTGGAGATCCAGGGGCGCGAAGCCGCCGAGGCGGAGGCCGCCGAGCGCGCCGCTGCCGAGCTCGCTGCCCTGGTCGCGGCGCGGGAGCGGGCATCCGCCGCAGCGAGCAAGGCGGCGACGGGAGCGTCGAAGGCGCTGGCCATGCTCGCCGACACGGAGGACGCAGCGTCCATCTCCGACGCCGACGAGGTGGTCAAGGCGATGGACGCAGTGCGGGACGCCTGCGATCGGGCCGCCGCCGCCTCCGACGAAGCAAGCGCCGCCGAGCGCGCCGCGGACGAGGCCGAGCTGTCTGGCGAGGCCGAGAAGCACGCCAACACCGCTGAAGCCGCCGTCGCGAAGATCAAGACCATCTTCGGCGAGATGAAGGCGGCTCGGAAGAAGGCCATCGATCTGGCCAAGGCCGCGGTCGCCGAGCAGGAGGCCATCGACGCGGCGGTCGCCCGGGCCGAGGTCGCGCTGGCCCAGGCCACCGAGTCGACCGAGACCGCCCGCACCGCTGGCGAGGACGCCGCCGAGGCGGCCGAGGCCTGCGAAGGCGAGAACGGCAAGAAGGCTGGCGCTCGGGCCGCGTCCGCGGTCACCTCGGCGGAGAAGGCCCTCGAGGATGCCCAGACCGCCCTCGACAAGGCCCACGAGGTCGGCGACTCGAAGCAGGCTGAGGCCCAGGCCTCGTTCGCGGAACGGGCGGCGAAGCAGGCCGCGGCGGCGGCGGACCAGGCCATCAAGTTGCGCGACCGCGCCCGGGAGATCGCCGCCGAGGAGGCCACCGAGCGTGCCGCGTTCGAGGAGGCCCACGAGCGCCTCGACGCAGCCCTGTCCCGCTGCGAGCGCGCGCTGGAGATCGCGAAGAGCGCAGCGGACGGCGCCGAGGAGGCGTCGAAGGAGGCCCCCGACACTCCCGCTCAGGGCTACGCGGCGGAGGCGGCGTCGCTGGCGAAGCGGGCCAACGCGGCGTTCCAGAAGGCCACCGCGGTCAAGAACGCGAGCGCCAGCGTCAAGTCGGACAAGGCGAGCACCAACGCCGGCGTCGCCGAGAAGGCAGCGGATGACGCGGAGAAGGCGGCCACCGAGGCGTCCGAGCTCGAGGACAAGGCCCGCAACGCGGTCCAGGAGGAGGCGGCCGCCCTCGCCGAGTTCCAGCAGCAGGCCCGAACCGAGGCCGACCGTGCCGCCGAGGCTCACGATCAGGCCAAGGACCACTGGACGGACACCCTCGATGCGCTGCGCGGGTACTCGCACGCCGACGGGAAGAAGGCCGAGGCGGACGCCGAGCGGCACACGAACGCCGCGAGCACCCACGCCCACGCCGCCGACGAGGAGGCCGACAAGGCCGCCGAGGCGACCCACAGCCGCAAGGCGAAGGCAGCGTTCGAGCGCGCGAAGAGCGCGGCGGACGCGGCCGTCGCCGCCGCTGAGAAGGCGAAGGGCGCGCTCGAGGCCGCGAAGGGGGTCGTCGAGGCGATCGAGGCGGAGAAGGCAGCGCTGGAGCAGGCGCGGGAGGACGCGGACGAGGCCTCGGAGGAGGCCGAGCGCTCGGCGACGCGCGCCAGCGAGGCGCTGGATGCGGCCAAGGAGGCCTGCGCGAAGTCGAAGTCCCCCGAGGTCAAGAAGGCGCTGGCGGACGCGGCGGCCGAGCACAGCAAGGTGGAGAAGGCCAACTCGGACGCACAGCGGGCGGCGAAGGGCGCGAAGAACGCGGACGCCGCCGAGACGGCGACGACGCTCGCGCGGAGCGCGAAGAAGTCGGCGGCACGGGCGTCTGCGGGGTCGGAGAAGATCGAGCTGCTCACGAGCGAAGCGATGCGTCTCGCAGAGGAGGAGGCGATCCTCGCCCAGGCCCTCGCGGATGCAGCGGACGCCGAGCAGCGGGCGCAGACCGCGGCGAACTCCGCGACCGAGTCGGCGGTCAACGCCGAAGAGGCCGCGGAGGAGGCGCCGTCGTCGGGCGCGGCGGAGG
>Ga0213839_1000226_pt1 | contig 103708 bp, 99 predicted proteins | sample SWPATP21_FD_160075 | JGI IMG/M metagenome (GOLD analysis project Ga0213839, IMG submission 160075) | Coastal seawater microbial communities from Marineland, Florida, United States - SWPA TP2 #1 | ecosystem: Environmental > Aquatic > Marine > Coastal | place: USA: Florida | collected 2016-08-14
TGGGTACAGATATCCTGTTGATGAGGTAGAAAACAACCCGAACATCCAACAGCGTCAGCTTACCGACCAGGTATTCTGGGATAATAACCCTGGCGGATTTATTGACTAATTAAAAAAATTATTTATTATGAAAAAACTTAAATTATTTTTACCCTTAGCACTGATCGCGTTGGTAGTATCAATTTCACTAACAAGTTGCGAGCAGAGAGAAGACTGGCGTTTCCCTGAATTAGGAAACGGTGGATTCATCAAATTTGTGCAACAACCAGATACCTGGAAAGGATCTGATATTTCAGACGGAACTTCAATTGTGAAGTATCACATTGGTGATGATCCTACAACAGCATCTTTCGATGCGTATGTTGAAGATCCAACCGGTAATGTAACTTCTGTTGAATTCTGGGTAGTTGGTGACTTTACAGGAGCTCCTACTGAAGCAGTTCAATTTGGAAGTACTACTACTTTCCCATATAATGTAAGTTTCACAACTGCTGATATGGCGAATCTTTTTAACGTAGACGCTTCTGTATTCCAAGCAGGTGACTTTTTCGAATTCATGACGGTTATTACAACTAATGATGGAAAAGTATATATCTCAAGAGCAGCAGAATGTGATTGCCCGCTAGAAGCTGGTGATCCTAATGGTTCAGGTACTTGGAATGGCGGTACGATTGATGTAGTTGTACTTCAGGGTGGTGATACAGGAGATAACTTCTTATTACCTGCTGTATGGTACAGAGTTAAGTACTTAGCTCCCTAAGAATAAGCCAAATTAAATTATAATTTTATAATTTATTGAAAACCATCCGTTTTAAGCGGATGGTTTTTTATTTTTACTCAAAATTAATAAAGCTTGAAAAAAGAAAATCTAATATTCGGTTTGCATCCTGTGCTGGAAGCGGTAAAGTCTAAGAAGCCTATAGATAAACTCTATATACAAAAGGGAATGGCTTCTTCAAAAATTGACGCTATTCTTAACTATCTAGATCAGGAAGCGGTATCTGTCAATTACGTGCCCATAGAAAAGCTGGATCGTTTAATTAGAAGTAATCACCAGGGAATCATTGCAAGTATATCTCCTATCTCATTCAAGACATTAGAGGAGGTCGTGGAAGAGCGATTGGAAAATAAAAAAGATCCGGTATTCATCATTCTTGACCAGGTAAGTGATGTCCGGAATTTTGGAGCAATTCTTCGTACCGCCGAATGCACTGGTGTAGATGCCGTAATAATTCAGAAAAAAGGTGGAGCCCCGGTAAGTGGTGATACAGTTAAGGCTTCAGCGGGTGCTATATTTAACCTGGCGATCTGTAAAGTTGACCATATAAAGGACGCTATCTTTTATCTGCAGGGATCGGGCGTAAAAACAATCGCTGCAACCGAAAAAACCTCACAAACAATTTACGACACAGATTTAACCGGCCCACTGGCAATCATTATGGGCTCTGAAGGAAAAGGAGTATCTAAATCGGTTTTATCCCTAGTAGACCAGAGTGCCTCCTTACCCGTGCTTGGGGAAATTAATTCGTTAAACGTATCTGTTGCCTGCGGGGTCTTCCTCTACGAAATGATCCGTCAACGAGGACTTTAGTCTGAAGATTCTCCGCCTTTCTTTTCTTTATTCCTGAACGTATATCGAATAATCACTTTAGACTCCTCTTCTCTGGTTATTTCCTCCTCAGGAATGTGTTCTATAAAATTTCCGTCCTCGTCGAAATGCCTGAGAAACGGATCGTTTTCGGGATCGAAATTTTCCTCCTCCCATGCATACTTTGGTTTTGGCAAAGGGCTGCTTTTAAATAGTAACGCGAATACAAATCCTACGGCAAATCCGGATAAATGGCCTTCCCATGAGATCTTTGGGTCCATAGGGAAAATATACCAAAGCAAACTTCCGTATAAAAATACCACTACGAAAGCCAAAGCCGTTAATTGGTATTGTTTAGAAAATATTCCTTTAAAGAAGAGAAAGGCTGCTAAAAGGTATACCACTCCGCTTGCTCCAATGTGTAGCGCCGGTCGCCCAATGATCCAGGTAAGTAAACCGGTTAAAATAGTCCCCAGTATTAGTACCCTCCATCGCAGGTTTCTGTAAAAATAAAATAAAGCTGTCCCTAACACCAGCAACGGTATACTGTTATTGAACAAATGTTGCAGGTCTGCGTGAATAAAGGGACCAAAAATGATTCCTCTTAACCCTTCTATCTTTTGTGGATAGATACCATAATACTTGAAGTGCCAGCCAAAGCGAAATTCAGCCCAAAAAATTATCCACAAGCTCATCACCATCATCAACGGGTAGAGGATCACATCATTGGTAAACTGTAAATTGGATTCTTTCGCCATACAAGTAGTCTATCTCAAAAAATACTCCCTTATTCAAATTTATGATAAAATGTCAGTAAGCATCCTGCTATAAAATTGTAATTTTAAATTCTCATGAATAAACCCCTTGCAGAACGAATCCGGCCAAGAACTCTGGAAGACTATATAAGTCAGGAACACCTTGTTGGCCCTAAAGGAGCTCTTAACTCCCAGTTGAAATCTGGCATGTTGTCTTCGATGATATTCTGGGGCCCTCCAGGCACGGGAAAAACCACTCTTGCATCTATTATCGCAAATACCTCCGAACGACCTTTCTATACCCTGAGTGCCGTGGACAGCGGTGTGGCTGCGGTTAGGGAAGTAATAAATAAAGCCAAAAAGAGCGACGATCTTTTTACCGCTAAGAATCCTATCCTTTTTATAGATGAGATACATCGTTTTAGCAAATCACAGCAAGATTCGCTTTTAGGCGCTGTAGAGAAGGGATGGATCACTCTTATAGGGGCTACCACCGAAAATCCGAGTTTCGAGGTAATTCCCGCCTTATTGTCGCGTTGTCAGGTTTATGTGTTGAAGCCCTTCAGCAAAAAAGATCTTGAAACATTACTAAACCGCGCAATTGTTACAGATGAATTACTATCTAAGAAAAAAATAATTCTTAAGGAAACAGATGCCTTACTAAGACTATCCGGGGGTGATGCCCGCAAATTATTAAACATCCTGGAGTTGCTGGTAAATTCGGAAGATACCAGCCCTATTGAGATTACCAATCAGAGGGTGCAACAAAAAGTTCAGAAGAATACTGTCTTATACGACAAGGCCGGTGAACAACATTACGACATCATTTCTGCATTTATTAAATCCATTCGAGGCAGTGACCCAAATGCTGCTGTTTATTGGCTTGCGCGGATGATAGAAGGCGGAGAGGATGTAAAATTTATTGCCAGGCGCATGTTGATCTTAGCTTCCGAAGACATAGGGAATGCAAATCCTACCGCATTAGTTATAGCCAACAGTACATTTCAGGCGGTGAATACGATTGGTTATCCGGAAGCTCGCATTATACTCAGCCAATGCGCTATCTATCTCGCTACTTCGGCCAAAAGTAATGCTTCGTATAAAGCCATAGGAGCTGCTCAACAAATAGTTAGGCAAACCGGAGATCTCTCTGTGCCTCTGTCTATAAGAAATGCACCTACTAAATTGATGAAGGAATTAGGTTATGGCGAAGATTATCAATATGCCCATAATTATGAGGGAAATTTTGTTACTCACGAATTTCTTCCCGAAGAAATAGCCGGGACCACTTTTTATAAACCTGGCAATAATAAAAGGGAAAACGCACTAAGAGACTATTTAAAAGGGCTTTGGAAAGACAAGTACGATTTCTAGTCGATATGCTTATAAGTTACCTTCAATAAAGAGTTCTGCAACGTAAAGTCGCCATTCTCATGAAATATCACTTCGGCATCGCCAGCTTCAGATACATAGGATAGTGTGTTACCATCCACTAGGATCATCCCTTCGAGTGCAAGGCCGGTTTCGGCAGCTTCTGTTTCTAAATAAAGAGAATATCCGTTCTCGGTTTTACGCAATAGATATGAACGCCCTTCCCGTACATAGTTTGAGAATTTAGCGTCCGGCAAATGTAAAACCATGGAATTCTTACTATTACCATCGATTTCCTTTACGACAGGGACTTTAGCCACTTCGATCTCGGTCTTTACCATGGGCTCATTATCGCTCTCAACCTCATCTTCATAGATCCTTATATCCTTCTGGTTTATTCCTAGCTCTTCGATGCTCACAAAGGCTTTTCGTAGGGCATCATGATAGGCTTTTTTATACTCTTTGTATTTGCTTTTTCCCTCTTCACTTCTGAAGATCTCTTCCCCATAACAATCTTTAAGGACGACTGTGATTTTAGTATAAACAAACCCCGGCTTTCCCAATACTTCTGCCTGAAGACCATCGCACCGTTTTACGTTGGGTAATTCGGAAGGGAAATACGCGTTGAAACCGTATTTATTAAATAAGAATTTAGTGAGGGAATTTAATTGATGTTGATCCTCTTCATAAAGAAATTCGTACAATTCGGGAACAACTACATAACTGTAATCACTAGCCGATTTTTGTGCATTCATATTTAAAATGAAGCCACCTATAAAAATCAGCAGCAGTATTCTCTTGATCATTCTTCGTAAAATTTTATATTGAAGCCCAGCTGTAAAGATACACTTTTTGCCTTTGCCAAATTGCCGTAGCGTAGCAAGTTATCGGCCGCAATATAAAAATTGAATTTACCAATATCGGTAGCCAGTCCCAGACCTACATTAGAGTAACTATACGAATCTACCGAATAGGTAGCCTTTGCTGCTAGAAAATCCCATAATCTACGATAATAGAAAAGCGTACCGGCCATTTGAGGGCCCTTCGGTCTAAATATACTATAGAATTGTAGCCCCACAGCCTGTTGTCTTTCAATACTACCGCCCATATTCCTGCAATCACAATCCACCCCTTTCCCTACTGCTTTTCCGAAGCTATATTTAACAGACGCATTCATCTTAACAGGTCTAAACTGGGTATAGCCACTGGTTATCGTATCGATAGGTATTTCTTCTTCGATCTCGTCTTCCAGGTTGTCGTAATACGGCAGGGTGGGCTGTCCAGCACTTAGTGGTGGGAATATCAATTCTATCCCATCCAGAGTATAGGTGCCTGTTGCCTGATAAGTTTCTGCGTCCTTCGAATGAAAAACAGCACCTAGATCAAGTATACTGGCACTGGCTGTAAGGTCTCTGTTGATCTCGTAAGTTGCGCCCAGGTCCAGGCCTAGCCCGAAATTTCCTCCAAAGAAGGCACGGCCTATAACCTCCCCCGGTATATCGGCACTATCCATCCCGTCCAGGGAGGCGATCCCCGAGGTATTAACGGTAACTTCTGCATTACTTACGGTGTGCTCGTATATATTGTTACTTTCCGTACCTCCTAAGGTGGTTACAAATGTCCCCTGGTTGTTCGTGCTTCGAATGCTCATCATACTGGAATACAATTTTAGTCGCAGGCCGGCTGTGAGTTTCTTCCCAAGTTGTTTATTAACGCCAAAATGATAGACGGTAAGGAGATCGGCTGTAGCACTTAGTTCACCAAGATCGAAAGGGTAATCGAGATAATCCCTGTTACCTTCCCAGGCTAGTAGAGCCAGATCCCTCGGGAAATAGCTTATAAAATCCAGTTCCTGGTAAATTCCCCCGGAAAAATACATTTCGTTGTTCGCTCGCCAGCCAAAATTAATGATCTCCAATTGTTGCGTGGCTGTAAAGAAATCTGTGTTCTTAAGTTCGAATATCTTGTTCCTGATACGCGTATTTATATCGACATTAGATTCTCCAAAGATATCGAACACAGTAACACCCGATGATCCTCCGTTTACATGAATTTGCGAAAGGAACGGAATCCCAAAATGCATCTTTTGAGGCACCTTGGTACCAGGATTCAACAATAAATTTTGAGGGATCTCCTCAAATCCGTAAAGTATCTGTTTATTTTGTGCAAAGCACACCGATAGGCTTAGAGCCATTATGAGAGTAGACAGTTTCCGCATAGTAATTATTGTCTATCTCTAATTTCCAGGTAATACGTGGTTTTCGACTTCAGGTTAAGGTTTCCTTCCAGGTCGGGATTGGAATCTGGTATAGTGACAGATACCACTACCCTGTTTGCCATGGTTAGTTGTAAAATTTCATCCGCTTCGATGATCTCTTCAAAAATGGTTACAACGGGGGCGGCTACAGTTCCTTCAACAACACTGGTTTGCGTTGTATATGTAGTATCATTTTGTTCGCTAAGGAATTGGAAATCGACCTGAAAATTTCGTGGAATACTATTGGTAAATTTGAAATAGAAATCGGCCCTTCTCAAACTTTCCTGGATTTCGGTATCATCGAGAAAACGTATCTCTGTGGTATCGGAGACTGTTAACACGGGGATCTCATTTATCTCGTCGTAGAATTCGCCGGCGTCTATATCAAAATAAATAAGATCTAGTTCCACCACCGGAGTAAGTGCAATATCTTCAGCCTGGTCGAAATCGGTATCTTTTACACAGGCTACAACCAGCAAACTTAGGAACAGGACCACCAATGGCCTTAATAGGTTACGTTTCATAAAGAGGGGCTTTACGTTAAAATTAAACGACGCTAATGGGATAATAGTATGCTACAAGTGGGTTTTAATCTCGTTTAGATGATTCACTACGCTATAGGTATTGGGAACAATAACTTTGCGATAATTATAAAACAAGGTGTGCATCCCTACTTTTTCAGCACCCAGAATATCTGCCTCGAAGGTATCTCCTATCATGATACTTTGATGCGGAGGAACCGATGCTTTATCAAGGGCCGTTTCAAATATAACCGGATGAGGTTTCTTTAACCCTACCTCTTCAGATGAAGTAACCGTATTAAAAAAGTGTGAAATTCTACTATTCTGAAGTTTAAGCGCCTGAACCTCTGCAAATCCGTTGGTAATAATATGCAATTGATATCGGGGGTTAAGATATTCCAGTATTTCGATAGCCCCCTCTAATAAATAATTGTCTTTAGGTAACTCGTCTATATAGGTTACTGCCATAGCATCGAGTTCTTCCGTGGAGAAGGAGATCCCGAATGGCAGAAAGGCTTCTCTAAAGCGGCCTCGCCTTAATTCCTGCTTGGTTACTAGATTCTCCCTGTACAATTTCCAGTATTCGAAATTGATGGGTTCGTAGACTTTTATAAATTCTGAAAGCTGCAGCTTTATTTGGTGCGACTTGAACAATCGTGAGAACGCGAGCTCCGAATTTCGATCGAAATCCCATAGCGTATGGTCCAGGTCGAAGAAAACGTCTGTGATCGATTTATTCATGAGCATGTAATTGTTGTTCAAATAAATTTCGCCAGATAGCATTACTTTTCTCATCGGTAAAATCCCTAACATTAAAGAAGATAGAGAAGGTACCATTTAGACCCAGGACCAATTGTTGCATAGCCGATATTCGCTGCAAGCTGTCTGATTCGTACTTATTGTTAAAGCCTTCCGTAGTGAATGCAACGGGGTGAATTACGAGAGGTGTTTTTATTTCATAATCGAGGTCATAAAATAGGAAAGGAGTACAGGTTCCTGCTCTAAAACCGGGAGTATCCTCGTACACCATAGAGAAATCCCTCTCAATTTCCTGCTCTACCAACATCCGGTACAGTTCCGGCAGTACAACGAGATAGTCTGAATTCATCGAGGACCTGAGAGATCTCAATGTAGTTTCCTCAAGTTGTCGTTTCTCAAGTTTCAGAATCTCGGTATCATTGAGCGCCTGGTAAGAGAACAACAGCCCTACCTCGTTATAATCGTTGAAATATTTAAGAAGTAGTTTAAACTTTTTCCTTCGGGAGTTGAATCCATCCTTCAAACTTGGATGATCCCCAAGTAAAAAGAATGCTGTTATGGAGTTGTTACTTTGTTTACTTACCGCAACGATCCAGTCGTACACGCTATACGGATCTTTTCCAAATCCCAAAAGCACGCGGCTTCGCCTAAATGCACTTTTAAACTTAAACTTCCCGATATCTTTCAAATAACCGGCCAGGGATCTTACAAACCCTTTCTGAATATATAAATAGGGTTGTTCTATCTTTATGAGGGAGTGTATCTTCCCATTTTTCTTCGGAAATGGTACATCCGAAAACTTTTGTTGAAGAACCTTCATAAATTTATAAGCCCAGATATCGACCACAGGTTGCAGTAAAAATCCTTCCCGATATCCCAGACTTTCGGTAGCCGGAAATCTTCCCAGGGAATCTTTTACATGAGGAAGATATTCTTCATAGCGGCTTAACAGGTAAAACGCGGCCGAAAAAATATCGAAAGGCAGATCGCTTTTTTCTCCAACTTGAAAAAAACAAAAGGTCTCATCCCATGGCTTTACCTGTACTTCAAGGTCCTCCACTCCACTCTGTTCGAGCAAGCCGTAACTTTGCACGAACATTTCGTTACCCATGGGTTGTTTTGCGTAAGATAGTTTCGGGCCCTGATGAGCGATAAACTCTTCAATAACCGATGTGAAACCTATCTCCAGTTCGAGAATGCGTGTACAGACATGCTTAAAAATAAAATCGAGGCGAGGGGTGATTTGTTGCGAAAAGATTAACAGCATGTGCCTTAAAGCATTTGTTCATCAGCAAAGCTAAAATACGCTTTTTCGGTTATTATAAGATGATCCAGAATGCTTATATCCAGACTTTCTCCTGCTTTTTTGATCTTGGCGGTTAATTTAATATCACTTTCACTGGGCTTCAAGGTTCCACTGGGATGATTATGTGCCATGATTATTGCAACGGCGCCTAATTCTAACGCCTGTCTAAACGCAATACGTATATCGACCAAAGTTCCCGTAATACCTCCTTTACTAAGCTGTTTAGTTTGTATCACCTTATTGGAATTATTTAGATAGATCACCCAGAATTCTTCGTGGTCCAGTTGCCCGATCAAGGGTTGCATGAGTTCGAATACCGAAACACTCGAGGTAATTTTACGAAGTTCGAGCGCCTGCTGTGCACGGCGACGGTTACCCAATTCCAGGGCAGCAATAATATTAATGGCTTTTACCTCGCCCACTCCTTTGAATTTGCAAAGATCCTTCACACTTAATTTCCCTAGTGCATTTAGATTGTTCTCCGCCCGTGCCAATATTCTTTTTGCGAGGCTTACAGCACTTTCATCCCTGCTGCCCGATCCTAGAAGTATGGCAATAAGTTCAGCATCGCTTACAGCCGTTTTTCCCTTTTTGACCAGTTTTTCTCGAGGGCGGTCATCCTCGTTCCAACATTTAATGGAAAATGAATCTTTTGTATTATACATAAACAAAACATAGCTATAGCCATCAATTCATCTAATTTAGAATAAGTAAAACAGGCTACGAAGGAGGGAAGTTAGAGTGCGGTAGGCGTCGAAACGCATGTCTCAAAGATAGAAAACTAATTGAATGTTTGTATCTTTCTACTGTAAAATTCCAGAACCGATGAAATCCCTATTAGACAAAGATACCTTTGAAGAAATACAGAACAGGCTTGGCCAATTGAATGAAAATTCGGAACGCCGATGGGGAAAAATGACTCCCGCCCAAATGCTTCGCCATTGCCAGGGACCTCTAAACATCATGCTAAAACATGACGATTATAACCTGAAGCCTAATTGGTTCTTTAATACGTTTTTCAAAAAGGCGATGTATAACGACAGATTATGGCGCAAGAATCTGCCTACTGTGAAAGTATTCAAGCAAACTGAAGAACGAGATTTTACGCAAGAAAAAGCAAAGCTGGATGCGCTTCTGGATGAGATCGGATCTCAATTGGATAAGCAGGATTGGGGAGATCACCCGTCGTTTGGGAAGTTCACGAATGAACAATGGGGTAAAATGCAATATAAGCATCTGGATCATCATTTGCGTCAATTTGGTTTATAAACAACTATAACGCCAAATCCCCATTGAAGGGGTGGTGCAAGGCTTAAAAATGATAAATTGCAGAGCAACATTTTTAAGTCTTGGGCCGTAACCAAATAATATAGCATCTGGATCATCATTTGCGTCAATTTGGATTATAAACAACTATAACGCCAATTCCCCATTGAAGGGGTGGTGCAAGGCTTAAAAATGATAAGTTGCAGAGCAACATTTTTAAGGCTTGGGCCGTAACCAAATAATAAAGCATCTGGATCATCATTTGCGTCAATTCGGTTTATAAACAACTATAGAGCCATATCCCCATTGAGGGGGTGGTGCAAGGCTTAAAAATGATAAATTGCAGAGCAACATTTTTAAGGCTTGGGCCGTAACCAAATAATAAAGCATCTCGATCATCATTTGCGTCAATTTGGCTTATAAACGATTATAAAGCCATGCCCCCATTGAAGGGGTGGTGCAAGGCTTAAAAATGATAAGTTGCAGAGCAACATTTTTAAGGCTTGGGCCGTAACTAACTAATAAAGCATCTGGATCATCATTTGCGACAATTTGGGATATAAACAACTATAACGCCATACCCCCATTGAGGGGGTGGTGCAAGGCTTAAAAATGATAAATTGCGGAGCAACATTTTTAAGGCTTGGGCCGTAACTAAATAATAAATTGTTATACAAATTTTAAAGAATGTACCCGCCTCCCTATCATCAATCGCATGATCGATCCAAGATGATCGATGTAGTGAAGACCTTTCCCTTCGGAATGCTGGTCACTGCGCATAATAGTGACTCTTTTATAACGCATATCCCGGTTATCTACAATGAGGACACCGGACGCCTTGTAGCACATATCGATGCTCAGAACCCACAGGTAGCCACTCTAACCAACGGCGCGAAAGCTACTGTAGTTTTTAAGGGACCCGACTGCTATATTTCTCCCTCAGTATACTCCACAGAGCAATTACCTACCTGGAATTATATTATAGTTCATCTAAGTGGGATCATTCACAGAATAACCGCTCCCGAGATGGTAAAGAAAACCATGATCGATATGACCGCTTTTTTGGAAGGTAGTCACCCAAAATTCATCCTTGAGAAAGACAACCCTAAAATGGATAGGATGGTAAATTATATCAAAGCTTTCGAAATTGAGATCACCCAATGGGAGGGGAAGTTCAAACTTTCACAGGATAAAAATGATACAGATTATGCGCTAGCCAAAACAGAGCTCATACGGCAATGTAAGAATGGATATAAAGAATTTATCGATAGTATCTACGACCGCCTGGAGGTGTCGTAATTATAGATAAAAAGTTCAGGTTAGATAATCTATCACAGAGTTTGTGCGAGCAATTATACTCACCGGGCTTAAAAAAGTGACTTTACCGCTTCGAAATCTAAACCGCCATAATTACCACTACTCATTAATAACAGCGATTTATTCTCCATGTTTTGAGAGAATAAATACTCTTTGAATTTTGAAGGATCTGTGAAAATTACCAGGTCGTCCCTCTGGAAAGCTTTTGCAATTTGTTCTTCCGAAATAGGCTGTAGCTTCTTGATCTCCACGGCGTGGGGAGAGTAAAATACCACGGCAGTATCTGCTGCATCCAGCGCCGAATTGTACTCATATAAGAACTCGGGGTTGAGACTACTGTAAGTGTGCAATTCCAGACAGGCCAGCAGCTGCCTATCGGGATATTGGTCCTTCACTGCCCGGGTGGTTGCCATCACCTTACTGGGAGAATGTGCAAAATCCTTGTATGCCACCGATGTGGCAGATTCGGCTAATTTTTCGAGACGCTTACTCGCACCGCTGAAGGAGGCAATAGCCTCATAGAAATCGTCGGCATCTATTCCCATCAACTGGCAGATCCATCGAGCCCCTTCAAGATTATTGAGATTGTGCTTCCCAAAGATCTCTACGGGCATGAGTCCCTCTGGTGTTTGGAGAAGTGTAGTACCATATTCCACCTGGTAAGCAGGAGTTTTATATGGGTATTTCTTGATGGGATTAGGAGAGCCTTCTACCACTTTTTTTACTTCGGGATCCTCCTGGTTGTATACAATGGCACCTCCGTTTGTGATCTCGTTAACAAAGATGTCGAACTGCTCTACATAATTCTCATAAGTAGGGAATACGTTGATGTGATCCCAAGCGATCCCGCTTAACAAGGCTATATTGGGTTTATACAGATGAAATTTTGGTCGTCGGTCTATGGGTGATGAGAGGTATTCATCGCCTTCCAAAACCATAAAATCGGCATCCTCGGTAAGGCGTACCATAGTCTCGAATCCTTCCAGTTGGGCCCCTACCATATAATCTACTTCCCTGCCGTGATAATGCATTACATGCAAGATCATGGAAGTGATGGTTGTTTTGCCATGAGAACCACCAATGACAACGCGGGTTTTATGCTTTGCTTGCTGATAAAGGAACTCCGGATACGAATAAATAGTAAGATCGAGTTCTTTGGCTTTTAGTAGTTCCGGGTTATCGGCTTTGGCATGCATCCCCAGGATTACTGCATCTAGCTTGTTGCTGATCTTTTCCGGAAACCAACCGAAGGACTCCGGCAGTAATCCTTTTTTTTCCAACCTAGTCTTGGATGGGTCGAAGATGGTATCATCGCTACCCGTTACATGGTATCCTTTAGCGTGTAAGGCTAAAGCCAGGTTGTGCATGGCACTTCCGCCAATAGCAATAAAATGTACTCGCATGGGCACTAAAAATTTTTTGTAAAGGTAGTATTTTGAATTGCAAGAGGGATAGCGGTAAGTAGCTTTTGTGAAACAAAACTACAGCCAATAGCCCGGCCCTATAGTTCGAACTGTAGGGCTTGCCCAAATACTTAAAGGGATAATATTTGTTGTTTCTCCTCCCGGGCTTCTTTAAAATCTGGTCGATCTGCCAGGGCCTTATTTATCCATTGCAGGGCCTTTTCCTTCTTGCCTAAGTTCTTATATATCTGTGCCAGGCGGTAATAGGCCCAATCTTTAGGCACACCGTCCCGTACAGAGTGGTTTTCTATGTATTTCTGAAGACAATTTATTCCTAATTCGGCGTTAAGGTTGTATTGAGCAGCGATCTTCCCGATCTGATAATTAAGGCTGTTTCGTTTGTGCTTCTTTAGGGATACAGAAGCCGTTTGAATCGCTTCCTCAGGCCTGTTGTTGGTCTCATACAGATTGGTGAGTTTTTCATAGGTATGAGCAGATCCGCCCACTTCAATAGCCTTTTTATAGTACCTTTCTGCATCTTGCGGTCTTTCGCTGTATTCGGCTATGTAACCGTTGGCCAGGTACCCGTCCACAGGGGAGATCTTAAACAGTTCGTTGGCGTATTTTATGGCTTTGCGCTCGCTTCCTCCAATTATTCCGGGAAGCTGGATATAAAACTCAACCAGCGCCCAGCGAACTTCAATATGTAAGGGATCGAGTTTTGCGGCGGTTTCGAAGGAACTTTTTATATCTCCCACATACCCAAGGGCTCTAATCCTACTTATTTCCAGCGCTTTCATCCCCATTGCACCACCATATTTAAAGTGATAATTGGCATTTTTGGGATCTTCCTCCACCAATGGTTCGTAATACGAGATGGCGGTGTCCCAATCTTTAGCATAGCCGGCAATATCCCCCAGGTATTCCCGGGTTTTCACGTGATTGGGGTTTTGTTTCAGGTATTCCTTAAACAAAGGTTTTGCCTTGTTGAATTGCTCATTATTGAAGTATTCTTCTGCTTGCTGAAATGAGGTTTGAGCACAGATCAGGGTTGGAAAGAGTAAAAACAACAACAATTTCTTCATAGCGTAGGTTTAAGTGTAAAGATAACAACTAATTATTTTGTTACTTATTTCTTCTTTGGTGGGTATTTTTTAAGGATCTTGGAAATTACCGACACATAATGCGCCTCTTTTTTGGCCGGGGAAGCCTTTTCTTTCAGTTCACCATCGGCCACGGCTTGCCAGATAAGATCATCTGCGGTGGCATCGACAAAATCCATCGTAAGTCGCTGGTTCACCACTCGTCCGCCAATGGGAATTCCACCGCTCACTCCTACCCCTACGTTACCACCGCCTCCTCCAACACCAATTCCAATGGTGTTTCGCGAATTCGACAAAAACTCCGATGCAAAGAAGTTAATATAGAACTGTGGCGACTCTGAACGCACAAAACCACGCTGCTGTAGCAGGCTGTCCGTGATCTTTATAATCCGTTTATCGTCCAGTTCATTCAAACCAGATTCTATATCGGGATAGAAGTTATACGTCTTGTATTGGTTGAAATCTGTGGAATCGTCATAATCTACAGCTACTGTTGCTCCGCAGGAGAGGACGAGTACCGACAGAACTAGTGTAAGAAAAATTTTCATAAGCATATTTTAGATAAATATACTTAAAAAAGGAGGTTGCGGTTTTCGGTTTTATTATTCTTTAACGAATTATAATGGGCTTTACACTCAAATTTTTTCGTCTGTATTCAACATCTCCCACAATTTGTCCTTCAACTCTTTCAGGCCTTGTTGAGCCACAGAAGAGATAAACAAATAAGGAATACCTTTAAATTCCCTATCGAGCTCTTCTTTCATTTCCATCCTTAGCTCGTCATCAAGCATATCGCTTTTTGAAATTGCCACCAGGCGCTCTTTATCCAGTAATTCGGGGTTATAGCGTTTTAACTCATCCACCAGAATATCGTATTGTTTTCTAATGTCGTCTGCATCGGCAGGAATTAGGAATAAAAGCGTAGAATTACGTTCAATATGTCTAAGGAAGTAATGTCCAAGGCCTTTACCTTCGGCGGCTCCTTCAATGATCCCCGGGATATCGGCCATAACAAAGGTCTGGTAATCGCGATACTCTACTATACCCAGGTTGGGTTTGAGCGTGGTAAACTCGTAATTAGCGATCTTGGGTTTTGCTGCTGTAAGTACAGACAACAACGTTGATTTACCCGCATTGGGGAATCCTACCAGGCCTACATCTGCAAGAACCTTCATCTCCAGGGTGAAATTTCCTTCTTCTCCTTCCAGTCCCGGCTGTGCGTAACGCGGAGTCTGGCGAGTAGCACTTTTAAAATGTGCATTCCCTTTACCCCCTTTACCACCTCTGGCGATGATTAGTTCATCTCCGTGTTCCATAAGTTCCTGAAGCAACTCACCGGTATCTGTGTTCTTCACTGCTGTCCCTAAGGGAACCTCAATATAAATATCCTCCCCGTCTGCCCCGGTACTGGTTTGCTTCCCGCCGGCCATACCATGTCCGGCCTTGTAATGTCGTTTAAATTTAAGGTGATACAAGGTCCACATATTCTTGTTTGCCTTCAGGATCACATGGCCACCTCGCCCGCCATCACCTCCGTCCGGACCACCCTTGGGGATATATTTCTCCCGTCTAAGGTGTGCGCTCCCCTTGCCTCCTTTCCCGGAAGTAACATGAATTTTTACATAATCTACAAAGTTGCCTTCAGTCATCTGCTGGGTACCTTAGTTGTGAGGTGTTAGTATGTTAGAGATTCGGAAAAACAATGTAAAGCCCCAATCTCTTATATTGTATCAATAACCGCGCTTAAACGATCTGTGATCTCTTCTATGGAACCTACACCATCCACTCCATAGTATTTGTCCTGAGCCTGGTAAAACTTTTTCAGAATATCGGTTTTTCTATAGTATTCGGCTATTCGCTCGCGTATAACTGCTTCGTTGGCGTCGTCTGCACGTCCACTGGATTTTCCTCTTTCCAGCAATCTGCCCACAAGGACCTCATCATCTACTTCCAATGCGACCATAGCATTGATCTGGCTATTTTTCTCCTCCATAAGTTTGGCCAGTGCGGTTGCCTGAGCTTCGGTACGAGGAAAACCGTCGAAGATAAAACCGTTGGCATCTGCATTCTTTTCCACTTCGGCATTTAGCATATTGATGGTTACCTCATCGGGTACAAGATGTCCCTTATCCATATAACTTTTGGCCAACATCCCGAGTTCTGTTTCATTTTTTATATTAAATCTGAAGACATCACCGGTGGAGATATGTACTAATTGATATTTCTCTTTTAAAACTTCTGCCTGGGTTCCTTTTCCGGCACCGGGTGGGCCGAACAATACGATGTTTTTCATTCGCTTTTTTTTCTTTCTGAATAATGATCTAATAATTCGCCACATAACGAAGTTGCAAAGATAACAATTGCAAAGAAGATTGTACCTTTGCGGCATGGCTAATTATTTTTCTTCTGAATTTACTCTCGGAATTTTAGGCGGCGGCCAGCTAGGAAAAATGCTGCTTTATGAAACCCGCAAATACGATATTAAAACCAAGGTTCTGGACCCCAGCGCGGAAGCTCCATGCCGTATAGCCTGCAATAAATTTGTACAAGGCGATCTTATGGATTTCGATACTGTCTATTCCTTCGGAAAGGATGTGGATCTGCTCACTTTCGAAATTGAAGGCGTTAATATTGAAGCCCTTGAGAAATTGGAAAACGAAGGATTACAAGTATATCCGTCGTCCAAGACCCTGAGGCATATTCAGCATAAAGGAAAACAGAAAGAATTTTATACAAGTCATGAAATTCCTACGTCCTCTTTCCGACTATTCGAAAATCTTGAATCGCTTTCAGCGGCCGTGGAAAAAAATGAAGTTGTGTATCCTTTTGTATGGAAAAGCTGTACTGGAGGTTACGACGGGAAAGGGGTGAGTATCATAAGAGGCATGAAGGACATGGATAATCTCCTGGAGGGTGAGTGCATAGCAGAAGATCTTATTCCGTTCAAGAACGAGTTAGCTGTGATAGTAGCGCGAAATCCGAAAGGTGAAGTAAGCACTTACCCGGTGGTGGAAATGGAATTTCACCCGGAGGCGAACCAGGTGGAATATGTTATCTGCCCTGCTCGAATAGAACCTGAAATAGCCACCAAAGCAAGGGCGGTTGCCGAGCAAGTATCCCGAGCTTTTGGCCATGTAGGGTTATTGGCGGTCGAAATGTTTCAGACAGAGGAAGGCGATATTTTGGTAAATGAAGTAGCTCCCAGGCCTCATAACAGCGGACATTACAGCATAGAAGCGAGTTACACCAATCAATTTGAACAACACCTGAGAGCCATATTAGACTTACCCCTGGGAAAGACCGATAGTAAAGTTGGTGGTATTATGGTAAATTTGGTAGGTGCTGAAGGTCATACCGGCGATGTAGTTTATGAGAATATTGAGCACATCATGGCTATGGAAGGGGTTACACCTCATATTTATGGAAAGCGACAAACCCGTCCGTTTCGCAAAATGGGGCATGTTACCATAGTGAATGAATCTCTTTCGGAGGCAAGAAAAATTGCCGAAAAAGTGAAAAATTCGATAAACGTAATAAGTAAATAAATCGATATGAGTAAAGTAGGAGTAATAATGGGAAGCACCAGCGACCTGCCGGTCATGCAGGAAGCTATAGACATTTTAAAAGGCTTTGATATCGAAGTTGAAGTAGATATTGTTTCTGCCCATCGCACCCCCGATAAGCTGTTCGACTACGGAAAACACGCCCATGAACGAGGATTTTCGGTGATCATTGCAGGTGCCGGAGGTGCAGCACACCTGCCCGGGATGATCGCATCCCTGTCTCCCCTACCGGTTATTGGAGTTCCGGTAAAGTCGAGTAATTCTATCGATGGCTGGGATTCTGTACTTTCAATTCTTCAGATGCCGGGAGGAGTCCCAGTGGCCACAGTTGCACTCAATGGTGCCAAAAACGCCGGAATACTGGCAGCCCAGATATTGGGATCGGCAGATAAATGTGTGCTGGATAAAATTGTTGCGTACAAGGAAGGCCTAAAACTAAAGGTTGAAGAAGGTGCCAAGAAATTGAAGTAAAAACACACAGACGTTTGTCAATTATTGACTGAAATTAAAAATCTGAATGAATCCACTCTTACAAAAATTTGAAACCTCTCCTTTTTCCAAAATTAAGAACGAAGATTTTCTTCCCGCCTTTCAAAAGCTCATTGAGGAAACCAACAAGGAAATAGATAAGATCGCTGCTCAAAAAGAACCTCCCACCTTTGAGAATACCGTAGAGGCCCTGGAACGAACCGGAGCGCAATTAAATCTTGTAAGCAGTATATTTTTTAATCTGAACAGCGCCGAAACCAACGACCAGATTCAACAGATCGCCCAGGAAGTATCTCCTTTGCTTACAAATTTTAAGAATGACCTGCTTCTCAACAAACCCTTGTTTAACAGGGTGAAAGCAGTTTATAATAAAATGGATGATTTATCACTCGATCCTGAACAACGAATGTTGCTCGAGACGCAGTACAAAGGATTTGCCAGGAACGGGGCGAATCTTTCAGAGGAGGATAAAACCAAATTAAGGAAGATCGATGCCGATCTCGCGAAACTCACGCTCACCTTTGGTGAAAATGTATTGGCCGAGACCAATGCCTACGAATTACACATCACGGAGGAAGATGATCTCAAAGGGCTACCGGAAGGAGCCAAAGAGGCGGCTGCCCAAACGGCTAAAGAAAGGAACAAGGAAGGATGGGTAATCACCCTGGACTACCCCAGCTATATTCCGTTCATGAAATATGCCGAAAACAGAGAACTTCGGAAAAAGTTATCGCTCGCTTTTGGAGCCAGGGCATTTCAGAAGAATAAAAACAATAATGAAGAAAATGTGCTCCAGATCGTCCATTTAAGACATCAACGCGCAAAATTGCTTGGGTACCAATCTCATGCGCACTTTGTGTTGGAAGAGAGAATGGCTGAAACCCCCGAAAAGGTGATCTCCTTCCTGAATGAGTTACTGGAAAAAGCGAAACCTGCGGCTCAAAAGGAATTCGACGAACTTGAAAATTTTGCCAGGGAAACCGATCGTATCGATCGACTTGAAAAATGGGATAGCGCCTATTACGGTGAGAAATTAAAGCAAAAGTTATTCGATCTGGACGATGAAAAGCTCAAACCTTATTTCGAACTGGATAATGTAATCAACGGAGTGTTTTCGGTGGCAACGAAACTATATGGCCTCCAATTCAAGGAGACAAACGAAGTAGATGTATATCACAAAGAAGTGAAAACTTACCGCGTAACCGACCAGGACGGTGAATTTGTAGCCTTGTTCTACGCCGATTTCCATCCACGGCCCGGGAAGCGTAACGGAGCTTGGATGACCTCCTACCGGCCACAGCAAATAAAAGATGGTAAAAATGAACGACCCCATATATCTATCGTGTGCAATTTTACCAAACCCACTGCAAGTAAACCTTCATTACTTACCTTCAATGAAGTAACCACCCTTTTCCACGAATTTGGTCATGCGCTACATGGTATGTTGGCTAATACAACCTATTCGGGTTTATCGGGTACAAATGTATACTGGGACTTCGTAGAATTACCCAGCCAGATTCTCGAGAACTGGTGTTACGAAAAAGAAACCTTAGAATTATTCGCCACGCATTATAGAACAGGGGAATTAATACCCATGGAATACGTTAAGAAGATCAAGGAATCTTCTACCTTTCTAGAGGGTATGCAGACACTGCGCCAGATTAGCTTTGGTTTATTGGATATGGCCTGGCATGGAGCAGATCCATCGGGAATTAAAGACGTTAAGGCCTTCGAAAGTAATGCTTTTGAAGCTACCCGACTTTTTCCTGAAACAGCCGAGACCTGTATGAGCACTTCCTTTTCACATATCTTTCAGGGTGGTTATTCGGCGGGATACTATAGCTATAAATGGGCGGAGGTCCTTGATGCCGATGCTTTCGAATATTTTAAACAAGAAGGTATTTTTAATAAAAATGTCGCTACAAAGTTTAAAAACAGTGTGTTATCAAAAGGCGGAACCATGGAGCCCATGAAATTGTATATTAAATTTAGAGGTAAAAAACCCAATCCTGAGGCTCTATTAAGAAGAGCCGGACTACTTAAAAAGGGCTAATTTCCCTAAATGTTTGTTACATTTGAATTAATCTTCACGGAACTGCTATGGGTTTAGATCTATTACATCCTGATAAGTGGGTTGACAGATATTCAGATTATCTGTACAACTACACTATTGTTCGTGTAAACGACCACGAAATTGCGCAGGATCTTATTTCCGAAACTTTCTTAGCAGGTCTGAAATCGAAGGATAACTTCAAAGGTGATGCCTCTGAACGAACCTGGCTTATCTCTATCTTAAAACGGAAGATCATCGACCATTACAGGAGGATTAATTCCAACAAGGGAAAAGCGGAAATACGAGTAAATTACAGTGGTGAGGATTCTGAAGGTGACTGGCTGGAAGAACGGGTAAAAGATCCTTTCGACAAAACAGCAGAGGACAGTCTGGAAAATGAAGAATTAGGTCTTGCCATTTTAAATTGTTTGGGTAAATTAGATGATCGACAGGCACAGATTTTTAAGAAAAAAACAATCGAAAATTTTGATACGGAGGCTATCTGTAATGAATTTAATATAACGCCGTCTAACCTTTGGGTTATCATCCACAGGGTAAGGCGATCCCTGGCGATGTGCCTTCAAAATAATTGGTTTTAAATGAACATCGGTATACTATTTAATTGCAGCGAGGCGGCGCATATATGCGATAAATCCCAGTATCAGGAATCGAGTTTCTTCGAACGATTTCTAATGAAATTACATCAAATGATGTGCAGGGTTTGCAGGGAACATTCCTCTGAGAATACAAAACTCACTGAGATCATTGAGAAGGCCGATCTCAAAACGATGCCCGAGGATAAGAAAGAAAATATCCGTAAGATAATTCAGCAAGAGATCTCGAAATAATACTTCAGCAAATAAAATATCCCAAGCCAGGCTATAGGAATACTTTCCACAACAAAAGAGGCGTAATATTTTTTCTGGTCCTCAATAGCTCCCCATAATCCCAACGCACACAGAAAGCAGGCCATCGCAAAAGCGCTGGAATGAGCACAGCTAAAATCGTCCTTGAATAGGTCCAACGAAAATCCCAGATACATAACCAGTACACCTACCCATTTGGTAGTGGTCACACCTAATTTTTGAGGAAGTGTTCCTAAAGCAGTTTCATCATAACGCAGGTCTCTGATCTCGAAGGGAATTGTTAATACTATAACAATAAGACAACGCTGAACAAAAGTTAGCCATACGTCTGTAGAGATTACATCCGTAATGGCCAGCCAGGGTGCGAGTACAGTTATTCCGGCCCAGACTATAGCAACCGCAAAGATCTTGAACCCGGACAGCATCCGTAAGGTCTTCTTTCCCAGTACAGGAACGGCATACAAAAAAGTTACCACCCCTAAAGATCCCATTAACCAATAGAGATTGGGCGGCAGCTTGGTAGCAAAATATACCAGCATCCCAAAGCTTAGTAAAGAAAACACCTGTATTACCCGGAGTTTATCGGTGAGACTCCTGTGGTGAAAGCGGGCAACTCCCGCATATTTTACAAAATTGTATGCTGTGATCGTACCAAAAAAAACAAACCCCACCAGTTCTGAAGTAAGTTCGATATCGTATTCGAATACCGTGAGATAAAGCAATGAACACACCGCAATTGCAACGTGAATGCTACTATCCAGGTAAAAATTGAAGGCTGCCTTGAGGTACTTCATAACACAAAAATAGCCAAAGTGTTAGTAACTCTCATCTTTAGTGGAAAAATAGTTAAGTGGGTACAGATTTTAAAGCATATAATTAAGGTTTAAATCGTAATTTTGCGGAATCATTAATTTTCAGTAAATGAATACAGATTCTTTTGCCCTGAGACACATTGGTCCACGTGAAAAGGACCTCTCAAAGATGCTTAAAGCTATCAATGCCAGCAGTCTCGATCAACTCATAATGGAAACTATTCCGCATGAGATCCTCATAAAAAACAAACTGGAGTTAGACGATGCAATGAGCGAACAGGAATACCTGGAGCATATTGGCGGACTCGCTGCAAAAAATAAGGTTTTCGACACCTATATTGGCCTGGGATATCACGAGGCCTATTTACCGGCAGTTATTCAGCGAAATATACTTGAAAATCCGGGTTGGTATACCGCTTATACTCCTTATCAGGCCGAAATAGCACAAGGAAGACTTGAGGCCTTACTCAATTTTCAGACGATGGTATCGGACCTCACGGGCATGGAACTTGCCAATGCGTCCCTTCTGGATGAGGCCACCGCTGCGGCCGAAGCTATGAGTCTGTTATTTGCTGTTCGGGACAGGGATCAGAAAAAGAATGATGTGGTTAAATTTTTTGTTTCTGAAGAAATTCTTCCTCAAACCTTATCCTTACTGGAAACCAGGTCGAAACCCCTTGGAATCGAGCTAGTGACAGGTGATCACAGAGATTTCGACTTCGCTGCCGATTTCTTCGGGGCCATCCTGCAATATCCAGGTAAATCCGGAAAAATATACAATTATGCCGATTTTATCCGGCAGGCGAATGAAAGGAATATAAAGATCGCTGTTGCCGCCGATATCCTAAGCTTGATTAAACTGGAATCGCCGGGAAGTATAGGTGCCGATGTGGTTGTAGGTACTACGCAGCGATTTGGGATCCCCCTGGGTTACGGAGGCCCTCACGCAGCGTACTTCGCCACCCGTGAAGAATATAAAAGACACATACCCGGCCGTATAATAGGCGTTACTAAAGATATGAACGGTAATCGCGCCCTTCGAATGGCCTTGCAAACACGTGAACAACATATAAAAAGGGATAAAGCAACTTCAAATATATGTACCGCCCAGGTACTGCTTGCTGTCATGGCCGGTATGTATGCTGTATACCATGGCCCTGAAGGCTTAACATATATCGCGAACAAGGTACATAATGCCGCTGCAACCCTTGCCGACGGCCTTGAAAGACTGGGCATTTACCAACTCAATGAGCATTATTTCGACACCATAGCTGTAAAAGCAGATTCGAATAAAGTACGCCCAATAGCCGAAGCCGCTATGGTGAATTTCTTTTATCCGGATGCGGAAACGATTCAGATCTCGGTGAATGAAACCACCAGTATCTCTCAGGTAAATAATATCATAAATATTTTTGCTGAAGCAGTTGGGAAGGAAAAAGATAGTATCCGTTATACGGAAATGATAACAGGAAATGCAATCCCGTCTGAAGTTACCCGCAACAGTGCTTTCCTGGAGAATGAAGTCTTCAATTCTTATCACAGCGAGACCGAATTGATGCGATATATAAAGAAGCTGGAGCGCAGGGATTTGGCACTAAACCATTCTATGATCTCTTTAGGCTCTTGTACTATGAAATTAAATGCAGCAGCCGAAATGCTGCCGCTTAGCGACTTCCGCTGGGGAAATATTCACCCTTTCGCTCCGGTTGAGCAGGCGGAGGGTTACCAGCTAATGCTAAAGAAGTTAGAAGATCAGCTTACCGAGATCACAGGATTTTCTGGTACTTCCCTACAGCCTAATTCGGGCGCTCAGGGTGAGTATGCCGGGTTAATGGTAATTAAAGCGTACCACGAATCGCGGGGAGACCATCACCGAAATATCTGCCTTATTCCCTCCTCCGCCCATGGTACCAATCCGGCGAGTGCCGTGATGGCTGGTATGAAAGTAGTGGTAACTAAAGCTACCGAAGAAGGAAATATCGATGTGGATGATCTAAGAGCTAAAGCCGAAGAACATAAAGACCAGCTAGCCGCTCTAATGGTGACCTATCCCTCCACACACGGAGTATACGAAAGTGCCATAGTTGAGATAACCAGTATAATACACGAGAATGGCGGACAGGTATACATGGACGGAGCAAATATGAATGCCCAGGTTGCCCTTACAAATCCGGGTGCCATAGGCGCCGATGTATGCCATCTTAATTTACATAAAACCTTTGCTATTCCTCATGGTGGTGGTGGTCCCGGCGTGGGCCCAATCTGTGTGGCCGAGCAACTGGTACCCTTTCTACCAACAAATCCCGTAATCCCTACAGGCGGAGATAAGGCAATCACCGCTATTTCGGCAGCTCCCTGGGGAAGTGCATTGGCCTGTCTAATATCTTATGGATACATATGTATGCTGGGTGAGAACGGTTTAAAACGCTCTACACAATACGCGATTCTGAATGCAAATTATATAAAAGAACGTCTTCACGGTCATTTTGAAGTGCTTTATACAGGTGAACAAGGACGTGCAGCTCATGAAATGATCATAGATTGTCGTCCGTTTAAAGAAAATGGTATAGAGGTGGTTGATATTGCCAAAAGGCTCATGGACTATGGTTTTCACGCTCCTACCGTTTCGTTTCCGGTGGCTGGAACTATGATGATCGAGCCAACCGAGAGTGAAAGCATGGAAGAACTCGACCGTTTTTGCGATGCCCTAATATCCATACGTAACGAAATTGATCAGGTGAGTACCGAAGATCCCAACAATGTACTTAAAAATGCTCCTCATACACAGGAGATGGTAACTTCAGATAATTGGGACTTGCCATACTCAAGAAAGACGGCGGCTTTTCCTTTGGAGTATATTTCGGAGAATAAATTCTGGCCCTCAGTACGCAGGGTAGATGATGCTTATGGCGACCGAAATCTTATCTGTACCTGCGAGCCCATCGAATCTTTTATGGAAGCATAAGTAGTAATTACATGGGCTGCAACAGCAATCCTTGGGATAAAGCCTATTATTTAAGTATATTTAAGTAAAAGGCTGTAATTTTGCCATGTGCACCCGTTTATGAAAACAGCGCTAGCTAACATAGACGTTTTACCTATTTTTATCAAAATCTTACTGAATTATGAGTACAAAAATAACAGGGGTTGGAAGTTATATTCCAAAAAGTGTGGCTCCAAACGATCAGTTCGAGCAACATAGTTTTTACAATGAAGATGGAACCAAATTTGGTCATGAAAACTCAGTGATTATTGAAAAATTCAAGGCAATAACAGGCATCTCGGAGAGACGTTATATTTCAGACGAAATGACTACCTCGGATATTGCGCTTTTTGCAGCCGTGAAGGCACTTGAAGATGCAGATGTCGATAAGGAGGATCTTGATTACATAATAGTTGCCCATAATTATGGAGATGTAAAACACGGCACCCATCAAAGTGATACGGTTCCCAGTATTGCCTCCCGTGTAAAGCATCTTTTGAAAATAAAAAATCCACGCTGTGTGGCTTACGATATTCTATTTGGCTGCCCCGGGTGGGTGGAAGGTGTGATCCAGGCGCATGCCTATATTAAAAGCGGTATGGCCAAAAGATGCCTGGTAATAGGTGCCGAATCGCTTTCAAGAGTGATCGACCAGCACGACCGCGACTCCATGATATATAGTGATGGGGCCGGGGCTACCGTTATCGAGGCAGGAGACGATACTAACAGTGGGATCTTATCTCACCTCAGCGCTACTTACGCGTATGACGAAGCTCATTTTATCTATTTCGGAGAAAGTAACAATCAGGAACTAAATGATGCACGTCGCTATATAAAGATGTATGGACGTAAGATCTACGAATTTGCAATTACCAATGTACCCGGCGCTATGAAACAATGTCTGGATGAGAGCGGATGTGACATTTCAGAAGTAAAAAAAGTATTTATCCATCAGGCTAACGAAAAGATGGATGAAGCTATTATAAAACGTTTCTTTAAATTGTACGGGGAAGAAGCTCCTGCCGATGTCATGCCTATGAGTATAGATAAATTAGGAAATTCAAGTGTTGCCACGGTGCCCACGTTATATGACCTGGTTTTAAAACGTGAACTTGACGATCACGAAGTAAACCCTGGAGATGTGGTGATCTTTGCCAGTGTAGGTGCAGGAATGAACATTAATGCTATTGTATACAGAGTATAATGTACGAAGGTAAATATCCGAAAAAGCGTTACAAATACACATTCAATTTTTTACAGCAGTTTGTTAACAAAGACGATAAAATCCTAGATCTGGGTGTGAATAACCCCTTTTCCGAGATCCTGAGAAAGGAAGGATTTAACGTTACTAATACATCGGGCGAAGATCTGGATCTGGATACTACGGCTGTAAAATCTACAGACTACGATGTTGTAACAGCCTTCGAGATCTTCGAACACCTGGTTTCCCCTTTCAATGTTTTACAGGATATTAAGGCCGAAAAACTAGTGGCTTCGGTACCGCTAAAACTCTGGTTTGCTTCGGCGTATAGGAGTAAAACAGACGAGCGAGACCGTCATTACCACGAATTTGAAGACTGGCAATTCGATTGGCTTTTGGAAAAAGCTGGCTGGAGGATCAAGAAGCGAGAGAAATTTACCAATCCGGTAAGAAAAGTAGGCATCCGGCCTATTCTAAGAAGATTTACCCCGCGTTACTACCTTATATATGCCGAAAGAACCAGGTGAACATTTATGTCGTCATACCCGCTCATAACGAAGAAGCGTATTTAGAAAAAACGCTGAATTCGCTGGTAAATCAATCTTTAAGACCGGCCAGGATCGTTGTAGTGAACGACAACTCTACAGATGGAACACAGGCCATAATTGATTTGTATTCGAGCAAGTATTCCTTTATTGAAGGAGTCTCTAATGTTTCCTCTGAAGTTCATGCCCCGGGCTCGAAAGTGATCAATGCCTTTTACAAGGGTTACGATGCCCTGGATTCGCATTACGATGTGATCTGCAAATTTGATGCAGACCTCATCTTTCCTACCAATTACCTGGAGACTGTTGCAGAAGTTTTTAAGAGTTCTGAACAGCTAGGAATCGCCGGTGGATTTTGTTACATCGAAAAAAAAGGAGAATGGGAACTTGAAGATCTAACAGGGAAAGATCACATACGAGGTGCCTTAAAATCTTATCGAAAGTCCTGTCTGCATGATATTGGAGGCTTAAAAAAAGCAATGGGATGGGACACTTTAGACGAGCTGCTTGCTCAGTATCACGGTTGGGAACTTCGCACACTACCTTCCTTGAAAGTTAAACATCTAAAGCCTACAGCCACTGCTTATGCCAAAGAGTCGGGCTTTTTGCAGGGTGCGGCATTTAAAAGGATGCGATATGGTTTTTTACTAACAATGATCGCGGCTATGAAATTAGCCTGGAAAAAAAAGAGTGTTACTTACTTTTTAAAATGTATACAAGGATTTTTGTCTGAAAAACAAAACTATCTGGTATCACCATCGGAAGGAAAATTTATTCGAAAATTACGCTGGAGAAATATCGGAAAAAAGCTGTTTTAAAATTATAACGTCCCCTTAACGATTAAAAGATCTGATTCTTTCTAAATTAGAGCTCAATAAAATTTAAAATGAAAAATCTACTACTTCTTTTATTTCTGTGTACCACCGTTATTGGATGGTCTCAAACCCCAATCGCGAATCAAAAAAAACCTAAGAATATTATACTGCTTATTGGAGATGGTATGGGACTAAGCCAGGTTTCAGCAGGATTTTATTTCAATGATGATACATCAAATTTTGAACGATTTACCAATATCGGACTAATAAAAACTTCTTCTTCAGCCGAGTTAGTTACAGATTCGGCAGCAGGCGCAACGGCGTTTGCAAGCGGCGTTAAAAGCTATAATGGCGCTGTAGGTGTCGACTCCGATACTAATTCGGTTCCCACTATTATAGAATTATTATCTAAAAGGAACTATGCAACAGGGGTTATTTCTACCTCTTCTGTAGTGCACGCCACACCTGCTGCCTTTTATGCCCATGTCTTTAGAAGAAGTATGTACGAGGCAATCGCCGAGAATCTTGCGAAAAGTGAGGTAGATTTCATTGCCGGAGGTGGAAGTCAATTTTTCGATAGACGTGAAGATGGAAAAGACCTGTTCGAAGACTTCAGAAAAAATAACTTCGAAATTCATACCGAATCTTTGCCAGATAAAGTTTCTAAAAAGAAACAGCTTATACTACTTGCAGATAATGCCATGCCAAAGATGATCGAAGGTCGTGGCGATTTCCTGCCTGAGAGTACGCAACTAGGTATAGATTATCTCTCTGCCAACAAACAAGGTTTCTTTCTCATGGTTGAAGGATCACAGATCGATTGGGGAGGGCACGGTAACGAAGCCGATTATCTAATAGGAGAACAGTTGGATTTCGACAAAACTATTGGTGTAGCCCTAGACTTCGCCAAAAAGAATGGTGAGACCCTGGTTATCGTAACCGCAGATCACGAAACTGGTGGTTTTACCCTGGCTGCAAGTGAAAACGATTACAATACTATCAAGCCCTCCTTTTCAACAGGGGGACATTCGGCAACCCTGATCCCTGTTTTTGCCTATGGCCCCGGGGCATCCAGTTTTAACGGAATTTACGAGAATACAGAGATCTTTCATAAAATGATGTCTCTGTTACAAAAGAAATAGTTGTTTTTGCCCAAACCATTCCCCCTTTACAATCGGGTTAATTTTGTTACTTTAGCATAGGATGATAATTGTTAGAGCTCTTAAGGACGTTGGTTCCTATTTCTTAATGCTGAAAAGGGTTTTCAGTGGATTTACCAAAGGGTCTGTTCTTAGAGAACTTATCTTTAAGGAAATTGACGATCTAATCATTGGATCCCTGGGGATAGTTTCTTTTATTTCGTTCTTCGTAGGTGGAGTAATCGCCATACAAACAGCTCTTAATCTTGAAAATCCGTTGATCCCAAAGTCATTAATTGGGTTTGCCACGCGGCAATCCATGATCCTCGAATTTGCCCCAACGTTCATTTCCATCATCATGGCGGGTAAAATGGGTTCCTTCATTACCTCCAGCCTGGGTTCCATGCGAGTTACCGAACAGATCGATGCTCTGGATGTTATGGGGATCAATTCCTTGAATTATTTAGTTTTTCCAAAGGTGATCGCGCTACTCTTTTATCCTTTCGTGATAGCACTATCCATGTTTCTCGGGATCTTTGGTGGATTTTTGGCCGGGGTGTACGGAGGTTTTACCTCACCCGGTGAATTTGTAACCGGCCTACAGGACTCCTTCGAACCTTTTCATTTAACGTATGCATTCATAAAGACCTTTATCTTTGCCTTTATCCTGGCAACGGTACCTTCCTGGCAGGGATACTTTATGAAAGGAGGAGCTCTGGAAGTAGGAAAGGCAAGTACAAATTCGTTCGTGTGGACCAGTGTATTGATCATCCTCACAAATTATATAGTAACCACTTTGTTATTAAGCTGATGATACGTGTAGAGAACATTCATAAAAGTTTTGGAGAACACAAGGTTCTGAAAGGGATCACCACGGTCTTCGAAAAAGGCAGGACCAACCTTATCATTGGCGCCAGTGGAAGTGGAAAGACCGTGCTTTTAAAATGCTTACTTGGGCTGTTTCAACCAGATGAAGGCAAGATCTTCTACGAAGATAAATCCATACACGACATGGACGATGAAGAACAACGCGATCTGAGAGAACATATTGGTATGTTGTTCCAGGGAGGAGCTTTGTTCGATTCTATGACCATCGAGGAAAATGTGATGTTTCCGTTAAGGATGTTCACCAATAAAAAGCGTTCTGAAATGCTCGACAGAGTTAATGAAGTATTGGCTCGCGTAAATTTAGAGAATGTAAATTCGAAGTTTCCGGCCGAAATTTCAGGAGGTATGCAGAAAAGAGTTTCCATTGCAAGAGCGATAGTTAATAAACCCAAGTTTTTATTTTGCGATGAACCAAATTCTGGACTAGACCCTAATACTGCTACCGTGATCGATAATCTCATCCAGGAGATCACTAAGGAAAACGATATTACAACTGTGGTGGTTTCGCATGACATGAATTCTGTGATGGAAATAGGGGAAAATATTGTACTTCTGAAACATGGCCATTTGGTGTGGGATGGATCGAATCAGGACATATTCAAAACCGACAATAAAGATGTGACAGACTTTGTCTATTCTTCCGATCTTTTTAAGAAAATTCGAGAAGTTCAGCTAAAAGAGGGATAATTTTTGAAGCTATCTTAGTGGAAATCATGGATTTTTGCATTATTTTTAACGCTATTAAAAAATTAACACATGAAAAATATTTTACTTTTTAGCCTGGCTGTGCTGTTTTCAGTTGCTTCTTTTGCGCAGGTTAGTTTTACAAACCAAGGTAATCTTCTGGCAAATTATCCGGATAATTCCGAAATCGCCGTTGATATGAATGGCGACTGGATGGACGATTACGTTCGGGTTTCCGCCAATGGTGTAGGAATCGATTATCAGGTTGGAGACGGTACTTTCAATTCAGTATTTTATACCGTGCCTATCGCCAATGTACCTAACTGGAGCGTTGCTGCCGGAGATCTTGATGAAAACGGGTACAATGATCTAGTTCTTGGAAACGGTCAGCGTGTATCCTTCTTATATGCTAACGTTAATGGAACCGATTATACCGAAGTTACGTTTCCGGAATTTATATTTAGCCAGCGTTCAACAATGAGCGATATTGATAATGATGGTGATCTGGACAGTTTTGTTTGTCATGATGTGGATCTAAGTCACCCCTACAGAAACGATGGTACAGGCACCATGTCTTTGGATCAAAACCTGATCATAACGCTGGACAGACCGGGCAACTATGCTGCTATCTGGGTGGATTATGATAATGACGGAGACAGTGATATGTACTTAACCAAGTGTAGAGGTGGTGCGTCACCCGGAGATCCGGATCGCGATAATGCTATGTATACCAATAATGGTGACGGTACCTTTACGGAGAATGCTCTCCAGATAAATATGCGGGATAACGCGCAGTCATGGTCTACTGTATTCGAGGATTTTGACAATGATGGGGATTTCGATGCCTTTATCGTGAATCACGATTTCCAGAACAGATTTATGCTTAATGATGGAACTGGTGTTTTTACAGATATAATTGGAGGGACCGGAATCAACGCTAACGATCTTGGAGCATGGGAGAACCAGGCCGGCGATTTTAACAACGACGGTTTTGTAGATATCTTTTCCGAATTGTCTAAAGAACTTTATATAAACAATGGAGATCTAACCTTTACAGGAATCGACCTTCCCTTTGATGAAGGTGGGATTGGAGATTTTAACGGAGACGGATTCCTCGATGTGGTTAATAATGGAGATCTATGGATTAACGACGGAAACGCCAATAACTGGGTGAAAATAGGCCTGGAAGGCGTTCAGAGTAATTATAACGGGATTGGAGCCCGCATAGAAATTTACGGCGACTGGGGGATGCAAATTCGCGAGGTGCGTTCAGGACAAGGATTTAGTCATATGAATTCACTGGTAGCTCATTTCGGAATTGGAACCGCCACCAGTATCGACCAGATCATTATCAAATGGCCTTCAGGAGTAGTTGATGTGATCAACGATCCTAATATTAATGAACAACATATTTTCGTTGAAGGAGACAATGTTCTGGCAGTAACCGATTTCCAAAAGGAAGGGATCAATCTTTTCCCTAATCCTACTTCAGACATTCTTAATTTCTCACTCAACGGACTTGAAAATACAAATGTTTCTGTAGTGGATGTAACCGGAAAGGTGGTAATGAATACAACTATTTCCTCCGAGAACACTATTAATGTAGATTCCCTTAGAAGTGGTGTTTACTTTGTTCAGTTGGAAATAGAAGGATCTCAACAAAGCTATAAGTTCGTAAAAAGATAATATCGAACAAACGTTTCAACAAAAAAGGCGCTCGATGAGCGCCTTTTTTAGTTATTTTTCTTCAATCAATAAAGTATCGAGATTAAGTTTAAATTTCAACCAATTAGCAAGTTTCTGGTTATTTTCAGTTCTACTTCGGCTGTTTAATGAACGGTCCCAATCTACTTGAAAAACAGGAATTGTATCTATACTACTGAAATTGGTCATCACACGTTTAGAATAACTAAAAGATTTTAGCTTGTCGTAGTTTATCTTAACCTCCTGACTGAGACTGGCAAATGGAATCTCTTCAATTTTAAGTTTAGTGATCTCCTCTTCGAGAAACTCGATCCGCAGATCCTTATCTTTTAATTCTTTCTGATTGTTAACATACAGATCCTCCAGAATATCCTGCTTTAGATCGTTGGATAATTTTTCGGCCAACTCACCAGATTGGTCGGTTCCCTGGTAAATGGTTAATTTTCCTCCTTCAAGATTATCTGTTTCCTGTAGGGTGGTCATCCATTTATTGATCTGTCCCTGTGGCACTAGTCTTCCTATCAAATAGACCTCGATCTCCTTGGTTTGATAATCATGCGTGAACTTAACAACTTCGGCTCCTTCATAGTTGATGACGTCCCGTACAAAGTCTTTGGTATTATTCTCAAATACCTGTTGGTCCAGTAACTGCAAAAACAAGATCACACTTGGAACCATAACAATAAGCGCTATCAATGAGGCTACACGCGCAATAAAACGTCTTCTCTTAGAGTTGGCATATCGAACCAAAGGGAATCGTAACAATTTTGCTACAATAAAGGTAGATAAGGCGATAAAAACGGTATTAATGGAGAATAGATAGAAGGAACCCATAGCGTATTCGGCGTTCCCAACAGCAAGACTATACCCCACCGTACATAATGGAGGCATAAGTGCGGTGGCTATGGCAACACCAAAGATCACACTGGCGATCGTTCCACTTTTTGTCTTGGCAACTATAAGCGCCAGACCACCAAATATGGCTACCAGCACATCCAGAATTGTAGGAGCAGTCCTGGCCAGAAGCTCGGGGGTCTCTTCGGTAAGCGGTGACACCTTAAAGTATAGGAAGGCGGTCATAACACTTAAGCCAATCATAACGCCCAGGTTAATTAGAGACCGCTTCAGCATTTCAACATCATTAATAGCCACTCCCAGCCCAACACCCACTATAGGACCCATTAACGGAGATATAAGCATGGCACCGATAACCACCGCCGTGCTACTTACATTAAGCCCTATAGATGCAACGAATATGGAGAAAATAAGGATCCAGGCGTTATGGCCTTTAAACGATATGTCCTTTTTTACAGCGTCGATGGTGGCATCGCGGTCTGTATCGGAACGAATATCCAAAAGCTCGCCGAAGAATTTCTTAAGACTGGCCCAGGTTGAGAGCTTTAAATGCTCAAACTGCTCCTCTTCAGAGGCATTACCGGTAGGCCTGTTTTCTGATGTACTCATTTAGGTATAATTTTCGCCAAAATTTTGCGATATTTCGGTTAAAAGATTCTTAATGTTTTGCTCCTTATTCTTCGGGTAGATCATTAGTACATTGTCTTTATCTACTATGATATAATCCTCTATGCCGTCTACTACGATCAATTTTTCCGAACTGGAATATATCATATTTCCCTTGGCGTCCTTTGTATACGGAATTGCCCGCACAACCGCATTTCCATTCACGTCCTTTTCCAATTTGTCGTGCAAAGCACCCCAGGTACCCAGATCATTCCAATCGAAACTTGCTTCAAGCATATGGACGTTGTCTGCCTTTTCCAGGATACCATAATCGATAGAAATGTTTTCGGCCTGGGCATAATGATCATCCACAAATTGTTTCTCCATTGATGTATTTAACACCTCCGCGCCATCGCTAAACAACTTAAACATTTGCGGAAGATACTGCTCGAAAGCATGAATTATGCTTTTTACACTCCAGATGAATATCCCCGCATTCCAACAGAAATTACCTGCTTCTACAAATTCTTTGGCGGTTTGATATTCCGGTTTTTCACAAAACTGAAGTACTTTTTTTATTTCTGAAGTATCAGATGCATCGTATTCTATATAACCATACCCGGTGTTAGGAAAGGAAGGTCTTATACCCAAGGTTAACAATTTATCGTTTTCTCTGCATGCCTCAAAACATTGTGAAACATCCTTCAAAAAAGCCTCTTCGTCTTCTATCCAATGGTCACTAGGCGCAACGAGCATTAGTGCATTGGGGTTTTCCTTTTGGATCTTCAAGGCACTTAGTAAGATACAAGGCGCAGTATTTCTCATGGCGGGTTCGAGAACAACCTGTTCCGGAGCCATCCCAGGAATCTGTTCGAGTACCAGCTCTTTATAACTTTGGTTGGTTAACACCTTTATATTACGTTCCGGGATACCTTGTGATAGGCGCGAAAATGTTTTCTGAAGTAAACTTTGGCCACTTCCCAACATATCGTGAAATTGCTTAGGGAAACGACGGGTGCTAACCGGCCAGAATCGTGAGCCAATTCCACCTGCCATGATCACAGCATAATAATCAGTCTTCATTTTCATTTAATAAATTCAACTTCAGCATTGGGATTGAACAAATAGATCCTACCCGTGGAAAGTTCAAGGCATTCATAGCGCTTAACCCGTTTATTACCACGCTTAAACATCTTTCCATTATATAACCGAAAAGTGCCTCCGTATGGTATTTCAAATATATAGTTTTTATCATTAGGCGGATCGTACGCCTTTAATCCCAGGGATAACTTGCTGTCGGTATCGCTTGAGGCCTTCGGATTCTTAAAGTGAATAGCCAGAAGCGGTAATAGGGACGAAGGAAATATCTCAGGTCGTATAAATGGTAACATCAATTGCTGAAACACATGCTTCCATTCTTTTCCGTGAGGTTTTATATTTCTCCCATAGTCCGTAAAGGCAACCAAATGTGCTATTTCATGAACCAAAGTGATAAGGAAACGGTATTTGTTCAGATTTGCATTTACAGTGATCTGATGACCACCATTGGTAAGCTTTTTATAGTCTCCATGTCTAGTAACCCTTTCGTTCACTATCTTGAGATGAACATTGTGTCGCTTGATCAATTCGAACACGGGATTAACCGCAGCCGTCGGTATATATTTTGCTAAAAGGTCTGTCATGCATCAGGGAGTAGAACTTGATACCTGCATTAATTTTCCGTTGTAAAATTGTTCCCCATTCAAGGCAAATTCCATAATATATCTTGCCATTTGCTTTGCCGTTACCGGGGCTTTATAGCCGGGGAATGCTTCCTGAAGCATTTCGGTTTGAACTGCGCCAAGCGCGAGTACATTGAAGGAAGGTCCGGTCTCCTTATATTCTTCGGCTAATACCTCGGTTAATGTTATTAATGCACCTTTACTACTACTGTAAGCGGCAAGTCCGGGAAATTTTGTACTTCCCTGTACACCCCCCATACTACTAATATTCACCACATGGCCATCCTTATTCATAAATGGGAGTAAAGCCTGGGTCATTGCTACCACACCAAACAAATTTACTTCAAAGGACCGAATGAAATCGTGAGAAGTTAGTTTCGCAAAGGGTTTATTGACCAGGAAACCGGAATTATTGATTAAAATATCCACTCGTCCCCATTTTGATTCTACAAATTCGGATACCTTTTGAATATCTCCTTTACTTGTAATGTCGCACGGGAAGCACCAGCAATTGGAGATCTCCATCCCGGAAACGGGTACATCATTTCGCGATAAGGCCAGAATATTGTGATCGGTGTTGGCGAGTAATCCTACTAATTCGTAACCAATACCGCGACTAGTCCCAGTGATAACTATATTTTTCTTCATTTTCTAAAGATAAACAAATCCCGCACCTTCCGTAATGGAGAATGCGGGACCTGTAGTTTAAATATTCCTTAATCCGAACTACACGAACATAGTCACAGGATTTTCTATATACTGTCTCAAAGTTTGCAGGAACTTTGCCCCGGTTGCTCCGTCCACCGTTCTGTGGTCACAGGCTAGTGTTACCGTCATCGTATTACCAATTGCAATAGCTCCGTTTTTAACAACAGGTTTTTCTACTATTGCACCTACAGATAGAATTGCCGAATTAGGCTGATTGATGATAGAAGTAAATTCCTTGATCCCAAACATTCCCAAATTAGATACTGTAAAAGTACTACCCTGCATCTCGTCTGGAGTTAACTTTTTATCTCTTGCTTTACCAGCCAATTCTTTAACTGCCGCTCCAATTTGCGAGAAGGTCATATTATCAGCAAATTTCAGCACAGGAACTACCAGGCCTTCATCAACTGCTACCGCAACTCCTACATGAATATGCTTAGCGATCCTGGTCACTTTATCATCCCATTGCGAATTGACCTGTGGATGTTTACGCAAAGCCATTGCGCACGCTTTTACGATCATGTCGTTAAAAGAGATCTTCACATCCGGATTGCTGTTAATAGCAGCTCTGGATGCGATGGCGTTATCCATATCCAATTCTATGGTTAGATAATAATGCGGAGCAGTAAATTTCGATTCTCCAAGACGTTTGGCGATCGTCTTACGCATTTGTGAGTTTGTGGTCTCTTCAAAACTTTCCTCTCCCACCGGAACATAAGCTGCCACTCCTGCGGCTGTGGGCTGATAATTCTCTATATCACGCTTTACAATTCGACCATTTTCTCCAGAACCACGTACACTAGACAATGCAATGCCTTTCTCCTCGGCTAATTTTTTAGCGAGCGGTGATGCAAATATTCTACCCGGCGCATTTGCTGATGAAGTCGATTGGCTAACCGCCACAGATTTATTCTCTTTTGCCGGTTGTTCTTGTGGTTTGGATTCCGATGCCACAACTTTCTTTGTCTCTTTGGGTGCTTCGGCTGGTTTTGCGGCCAGATTTACACCAGACACGTCGGTTCCTGCTGGACCAATAATTGCCAGTAAGGCATCCACCTTGGCAGTTTCTCCTTCAGCAATACCAATTTTTAGTAAGGTTCCAGAATAGAAAGACTCAAATTCCATAGTGGCTTTGTCTGTCTCTATCTCGGCCAGTATATCGCCTTCTTCCACCTTATCTCCCTCTTTCTTCAGCCAGCTTGCTACTGTACCTTCTTCCATAGTATCACTTAGGCGAGGCATGGTAATGATCTCCACACCCTCAGGAATTTTAGAATCTTCAGACGAAGCCGATTCTTTGGCAGGTTCTTCCTTGGTTGCAGCTTCGGTATTTTCTTCTACAGATTTTTCGGCTTCTGCGTTACCATTCAGTAATCCAGAAATATCCTCACCTTCTTCCCCAATAATTGCCAATAATTTATCCACTTCGGCAGTTTCTCCTTCAGCAATACCAATATGGAGTAAGGTCCCTTCGTAGAACGACTCGAACTCCATGGTGGCTTTATCTGTTTCGATCTCTGCAAGTATATCACCTTCCTTCACTTTATCTCCTACCTTCTTCAGCCAGCTTGCTACTGTTCCTTCCTCCATGGTGTCGCTAAGGCGCGGCATGGTTATAATTTCTGCCATAGTTTATAATTTATGAGGTAAAAAAGGATAATCTTCCTGCTCGTAAACAGTATCGTACATTACATTCTTTTCCGGATATGGCGACTCTTCTGCGAATTTTTCGCACTCACTCACCCTATCCTTAACCCGCTGATCTATAACTTTTATTTCGTCTTCGGTCGCCCACTTCTTTTCGTAAATGTGATGAAGCACATAATCAATTGGGTCTTCTTCTTGTTTTTTCGCAACTTCTTCCTTAGTTCTGTAATGTTGCGCATCACTCATGGAGTGTCCGCGATATCGGTACGTACGAATCTCAAGGAAGGTTGGACCGTCTCCTCTTCTCGCTCGTGAAATTGCCTCATCCATTTCCTTGGCAACCACTTCAGGTTTCATGCCATCTACTGGCTTACAAGGCATATCGTAGCCTAATCCAAGTTTATAAATATCGGTATGATTGGCAGTTCTAGCCACAGAAGTTCCCATGGCATAACCGTTGTTCTCTACACAAAATACCACTGGTAATTTCCATAGCATCGCGAGATTGAAAGTTTCGTGTAAGGATCCCTGTCTGGTTGCTCCGTCGCCCATGTAAGTTAAGGTAACGGCATCTCGTTCATGATATTTATCGGCGAATGCCAGGCCGGCACCCAAAGGTATTTGACCCCCTACGATACCATGACCTCCATAGAAACGATGTTCTTTAGAAAAAATATGCATAGAGCCACCAAGACCTTGAGACGTTCCTGTTCCTTTACCGTAGAGCTCGGCCATCACTCTTTTGGGGTCCACGCCCATTCCTATTGGCTGCACATGATTACGATAAGCAGTGATCATTCTATCTTTAGTAAGATCCATGGCATGGAGGGCTCCGGCTAAAACGGCTTCCTGTCCATTGTACAAATGGAGGAATCCCCTCACTTTTTGATTTATATATACCTGTGCTAGTTTGTCTTCAAACTTGCGCCAGAAGAGCATATCCTCATACCATTGAAGATACGTTTGTTTCGTAATTTTTTTCATTTACTGAAGTATACTTATACCAGATCCAAGATTTGATATAAATTTCGCGAATAACAAAAATACTATATTCTGAAGGACTAGAAAAAACCAAATGATTAAAAAAAAACCGAAAACGATTTAGTTGAGAAGCCCACGATCTTATTCAAGGAACGAACTGTCGAATACAAGGGGCAACAGGTCTCTAACCGAGGCTGCTTTAACTACCTTTCCTGTCTCTCCCATAAAATAAATAGCTATCGGGCTGTCTTGCTTTACTTCATATTCTGCCAAAGCTTGCCTGCAGGCACCACAAGGCGGTGTTGGTTTGTCTATTTCCTTCTGAAGTGACCTAACGGTAAGAGCGAGACTAGTAATAGTTTCGTTTGGGTAATTTGACCCTGCATGGAAAACAGCTACTCTTTCGGCACATAAACCCGAAGGAAATGCCGCGTTCTCCTGGTTATTCCCTGTTATGATCTGGCCCGAATTCAATTCGAGCGCAGCGCCCACCATAAAACGCGAATAAGGCGCATAAGCATTGTCTCTTGCCTGCTGCGCCTTATTCATTAATTTTTGGATGCTATCCGGTAGCTCCGCGATCGACTCGTAGATCTCCAGATATGTCTCCAGTTTATGTTTTTTCAATGTTCTAGTATTCGTCGTACTCGTCCCCGAAATTGAAGGTAAGTCCAAAACGAAGTGTCCCTTCAAGCGGGCTTCTCACTTTCGAAGTTGAGAATAAATATGAGATATCAATATTTATAGCTGTATACCTGAATCCGGCTCCTAATGATAGGAACTTTCTGGATCCCTTCAGGTCACTTTCATTGAAATAACCTGTACGAAATGCAAATACATCCTGATACCAGTATTCCGCTCCCAGAGCCCAGGTGAACTCTTTTAATTCTTCAGAGAATCCATCGGGAGCATCTCCAAACGATTTAAACATCCCGGAGAAGAAACTAATAGCTTCGTACTCTTCGTCATCCTCTGCATCTATGTCTCCATCACCGTCGAAATCCTGTGGTGTAGGAACCAGTAATTTATTTACTTCTACATTAAGACCCACTTTGTTATAAGGGTCCAGGATGAAATCGAATCCTCCACCCAATGCCAGATTGGTAGGAAGGTTGTTTTCCTGCCCAACTTCATCGTACTTGATCTTTGGACCTATGTTCGAAATGTTGAAACCAGCTCTCCATCTACCGTCGAAATCGTTATATGCAATCTCTTCAGACTGATAAAAACCGGCAATATCAACAGCAAATGAACTCGCTGCTGAAGCATCCTCGCTAGCCGCCTGAATCTTCAGGTCTGAGCGGAGATATCTACCGGCAACCGCCATTGAAAAACGCTCACTTAAACGAAGCGCATATGATACATCGAAGGTAAATTCATTAGGACTCTGGATAAGAGGATCCTGCTCAATGGTTTCGCGCAGTTCGATATCTCCAAGACTGAAATATCTCAAACTCGCTCCAATAGCACTTCGCTCGTTTATCCTGTTGTAATATGTTAGATTCCCAAGGAATATATCGTTTACTAACTGACTTAAATATGGCGTATACGTAATACCAACACCCTGCTTTGAGATCGCAAATGCATATTTGGCAGGATTCCACTGTTGAGAAAAGGCGTCTGCAGAAGTAGCAACACCTATATCTCCCATACCTGCGGCGCGTGCGTCAGCAGCAATTAATACGAATGGAACAGCGGTGGTAATTACTCGCTGGTTCGCAGTGGAATTGTCCTGAGCAACTGCCTGAAATACAAATAGACAAATGAATATTGGGATAAAAATTTTCTTCATGAGGTTCTAATTTTCGACAAATATAGTTTAAATTTTATAGGATAACCAGTTTTTCAAATTTTTCAATTTGCTGGTTAGTTAACGTAGATTTTACCGTAAGCTTGTATACATAGACGCCTTTTCCAATTTTATCTCCAAAATCATCCAGGCCGTCCCAGACTATATCTCTGGAGAGGAATCCATCGGTATTTACAATCTGATTTTTAGTCCAAACCACCTTCCCGGTCACAGTAAATACCTGCACCTGTACTTCAAGTGGTTCGAAAGGTCTGTTATGGTTAAACCAGAATTCGGTATAGTTTACAAATGGATTTGGGTAATTAAGTACCCGGGTCACTTCCAGTTCATCATTACCCGCCACTACAAATTGAATGTCCATGGTAGATGAATTATTGTACACATCCCAGGCTTTCAATGTTAAGGTGTGTAACCCTTTTTCGAGATCCCTTAATTTATAGGTGGCCTTACCTTTGGTAAAATCATCCACCTCCGCCTGATAGTATTCATTCAGGACAAATGGGTTGGCCTCATCTCCATCTATAATGGCTGTAATATCATGACCAATTCCACTAGCAGTATTAATACCATTCTCATCCTCGAGTTTGGCAATAAGTATGGGTTCATTATTTGTTATTCCACCGGAAACGAAACTCTCGTCATTCATAAAGAGACTTATAAGTGGCCCTTCATTATCCTCCGGCGCATTTTCGTTAAGCCCGCCTACCCTCAGCCGAAGATCATATCCTGTCTGATCTTCCAGTAGTTCATTTCGCTGGGCATATAGACTTACCCTTCCCGTATCTACCGGGATCTGTATATCCCTGGGAACAACAAACTCGAATTCGAAGGTCCCGTTGGTCACCGTAGCCTGCCCGTTGAACAAGATCTCGCCAAGGGTGATGAAATCCATGATAATTAAATTACCATTCAAGTCTCGTGTACCGTCATTTGCTAGAGTTTGCCGCTCAACGTTTTTATCGTATACCTTTCCTTCGAGTACACCATTATAATTACTCAGTAAATTTCCGGCTTCGTCCACTACTTCTCCCCCAAGTCGCACCCTGCTCAATGCCTGTAACGTATCGGTAGATTGCTCTATAGGTACTCCATTAAGAGTGGTAAGTCTTACTTTTTGCTTCGGAAATGCAAGGTGCATAGCAGGATCACCTACATAGAACACAACGTATCTGTCGATTCTGGGCAGCAGGTTACGAGCAAGTCGTAGCGCTTCTGCAGGTGGATTTATATTATTGGTTCCGAAACCAAATAACTCCGGAGCCAATTGTATATTGTATTCTACACCGGTACCTACTGTTATGGACCGGGTGGTAGTAATAAGGGCTATAGCACCGCCGTTTGGGTTCCAATAAGTAAGTTCCCCAGCTGTTATACGCAATGGATTGTCGAATTTCGTGAATTCGCAGGTAACAGTAACCACACAAGGGTACTTTCCTTTATTCTGAAGTTCGATCGCTTGTTCTTTAGTAAACACAAATTCTAATGCGAGTCCGTCTTCTCCCCCATGCCCGAAGTAATTCACGACCAGGGCTCCTACTTCCAAAGCATTACTCACCGCTTCGTTAACTTCAGGATAACGATTTCCACCAGCTGATGTCTGCTGCTGGTACGCATCCATATGTATCTTCTTCACATTAATGAAGGGTTTTTCGGCCGAGATATCATCTCCTAATTCGTCCAGATCGAATTGTAATCTCGAATCCCCCAGATTATCGGGATCATCTGAAACAAGCAAAAAATTATTCCTCCAATTCCCGTAAGATCCTTTAGTATCGTAATCAATGATCTTATCAACAAGAGTATTTGCCAGCGAAACGTTGTCTGCAAGGATTCGGCCTGTGGCGATATCAGACATATCCGTTAAGGCCATCGTGCCATCCTCCGGATCCATCATAGCGTAATATTCGTCGCTCATATAAGATCTGAAGGTACTTACCTGATTTTGCCTGTCGTATATATGATAAACTGGTACTATATTGGTGTTGTTTGAAAGTCGGTCCTTATAGTCTACAGACGCATCCCCAAAGAGACACAAATACTTTACCCGTTTTTCGGGAGAAGATGCGTTGTCATACACATACTTTACCATGTTTCTGATAGCTGTGATATCTTGCTGCCCAGAACTAAACTCTTCGTATATCTTGTCCAGTGGAATCACTTTTACATTCAACCCGTCACTATCTGCTCGATACCTGGCCAGGCGTAAGGCAGGTTGTAGTAAAAACGAAGGTGTTACGATAATATAGTCTACATCCTTGAAATTCCCCGATTCGTCCTTAAAGATTGTTCCTTTTATATCCTGGTTAAGTACTACAGACTGTGCTGCCTGTACCGGTGTGAAATAATCGGCCGGATTAATAGCGACATATTCCCGCACCGCACCCAGAGAAGCCTTGAAGCTGAATGTAGAATTACCTCCTTCGTTCACTTTGCTAGTGATATTGCCTTTCTCTGTTACATCCCAAACCTGTGAGAAAGCACCTGCATTCGCTATTTGATATTCACCCACTCCGTTCAAGGTAGCAGCATCGTTATAGCGAAAAGACAACTGCTGTCCGGTACCGTTAAGTTGCCGCAGGGCTCCAATACGGATATAATCCAGGTAACCAATACTTGCCGGATTTCCTGCGTTATTATAGGTAAGATCTACTTTCACAGTTTCTCCACTGGCAGGGAATGTTGAAACCAGTTCACGCAGGTCCAGTAATTTTGGGTCGGCAATAGGTGAAAAGATAAGAGGATTTGTACTTGTGCCGTTAATAGATATAGCCATTGAGGTGGCAATGTCACTGGCGGAGGCCACCTTGATATCAACTTCCATCTCCGATCCCGGCACTATATTAGGGAAGTTGAATTCGAAACTCTGTTCATTTTCAATATCGAATCGGTTCCCAAACCATTTTCTTCCAACCAATGCAGGTGATATATCATCTTCTTCATGAAACTGGTAGTCGTTAAAGCTGCTTATTGTTATTGTAGGATTTCCCGAAGGCTCAATCATGGGTTGCACTCTAAGCCCGGGTTCTCCTCCAGCGGTTATATAATAGTAAGTTTCATCGCTGTATGGGTTGATATTGGTGGGGTTTTCTGAATTAAACCCAGCTGTTTTTCCGTAGAACAGGATAAAATCCCCCGAATCAAAGCTTCCATCCTCTTCTCCTATCAACTGAATAGCATTCTGTGGAAGATCGTACTCGGTATTTTCGGCGTTCAGTTCGGGTAAAGGATCTCCTCCATGACCATATATCTTTATTGTCCTGGGGTCGATACCATCTGTATTCATTCCTATATTATCAAGGAAGGATTTATCTACCCTGTGTATTCCTGTTTTTTCTATTCGGAATTTATACCATGAACCGGATGCCAGCACCGAATTGGTAACGGGAATTCTTTTACTACCTCCTTGATTGGTACGATAGGAGTAATTAATGGTAAAGGATTCGATCTTACGAAGGGTTCCATTTTCACTTATCACAGGTACAATAGTGAAGGCCGTATATAATTTATCCCTTGAGTAAGTACTCTTTAAAGTATATGTTAATTTGCCGGGAAGGACAGATCTATCAATGCGAGACAACTCGTCGGCGCTTAGTGACCCGTATTTAATCCCAGTAACCCTGATCGAGTTAGGGTTCACCGGCCTGGTATCTTCCCATATCTGCGAGTACATCACCCATTCTCCTTCCAATTCTAAGGTTTGGGATTCGTTTTTATTCTTCTGAAGATTAGAAAATTGAGTATTGGTATTAAAGGTCGATTGGTTGGTATTCTTTTCACCCCAGTCTATTTTGATGGTTTTGGATTGTCCAAATAGTATAAACGGAAGGGCACACAGAATACAAAGGAGTACTACTTTTCTCATCATAACAATTAACGTGCTAAATATACGCTTAGTATGAAAGAGGAATCAAAGATTTTTCGAAAAAAGTCCAGATGTAATAAAATCAAATCTTTAGCGTTACCATTGAGGTCGGTATTGCTACCAGGCCCTTACGCTTTATTAATATTTAAAATAATATTGCACTTTTATCGTTAATTACTATATTGCGAACCCAATTTTTTCATATTTGAAACTATGAACTTGAGAAAAACCTTAGCATTACAGCTATTTATTGCAGTAGTTGCAACCGCCCTATTTACGAGTTGTAACAAGTCCCGAGACTACAAAAACAGCTCCAGAGCGACTGGTTGGAAAATGAACGCCAAAGAAGGTGGTTTACAGTACAATCCGAAAGCGAAAGAGCAGGAAACAGGCCCTGGATTAGTCTTCATTGAAGGCGGTACCTACACCATGGGTAGAGTTCAGGATGATCCTATGCACGATTGGAACAACACCCCAAATCAACAGCATGTTCAGTCCTTCTACATGGACGAAACCGAAGTGACCAATTTAATGTACCTGGAGTATCTGGATTGGATCAAAGCAGTGTTCCCACCAACCGATGAAAATTATAGAAGAATATATGACGGAGCCGTGCCAGATACCCTGGTATGGAGAAACCGTTTAGGTTATAACGAAGTAATGACCAATAATTACCTGCGCCACCCGGCCTATGCAGAATATCCTGTAGTAGGTGTGAGTTGGATACAAGCAGTGGAATTTAGTAATTGGCGTACAGATCGTGTTAACGAACTTATCCTGGAACAAGAAGGCTTTACTACACGAAATGCGAGATATGATGTAGAGGCCGGCCAGACCTTCAGTACAGACACTTACCTCAATGCGCCTTCCATGACCTATGGAGGTAACGATTCGATCACCCGAGGTGGTAAGCGTTCGGAAGCATTATTGAAAAGAAACGAAGATAGTACCGGACTTTACGTTCAGAGAAAGGACGGACTCTTATTACCAGACTACAGACTACCTACCGAAGCTGAGTGGGAGTATGCTGCGCTGGGATTAGTAGGATTAAGAAATTACAATGTATACCGTGGAAGAAAGAAATATCCATGGGATGGTCAATACACGCGCTCTGGAAAGAGAAGAAGCCGTGGTGATCAATTGGCAAACTTCAAACAAGGTGATGGTGACTACGGTGGAATTGCCGGGTGGAGTGATGATGGTGCAGATATTACTGCCGAAGTAAAGTCTTTCGAACCAAACGATTTCGGTCTATATGATATGGCTGGAAATGTTGCCGAGTGGGTTGCCGATGTGTACAGACCTATAGTAGATGATGAATTCAATGATTTCAACTACTACAGAGGAAATGTTTATACCAAAAACGCTATAGGCGAAGATGGTAAAGTGAAAATTGTAACAGCAGATTCTATAGTATATGATACCCTGGCTAACGGGAAGATCATTGCAAGAAATCTACCTGGCGAGATCCTTCAAGTTCCTGTGGACGAAGAAGAGACTTATCTGAGAACTCAATTCTCTGAGAGCGATAACAGGGATTTCCGAGATGGTGACCCTAGGTCAACCCGTTACTATCAGTCATTCGCCGATGAGTACAACCAGGGTGAAACCAGCGACTCCAAACGTATGTACAATTCGCCTAAACACTCCGTTTATGCAGATAGCACCGGAAGGTTAGAGCGACAGTATGACAAAGCCTCCAACCGAACTACTCTTATTGATAATGAAGTAAGAGTATATAAAGGAGGATCATGGAGAGATCGCGATTACTGGTTAGATCCGGCACAAAGACGTTACTTCCCTCAGGATATGGCTACCGATTATATCGGGTTTAGATGCGCTATGTCCAGAGTTGGATCGAAAAGCAAAAAAGGTAAGAGACCAAGACACTAAAAAAACTTAGTTTCAAATAAGGAAACCCTCCAAGACAGCTTCGGCTATTTTAGGAGGGTTTTTTATATCTTTATTTTTCTGAATATAAGCTGCACTTGAAAATAGAAACCTTACACAATCATTTCCTGCATAGCAGTGGAATTTGTACCGATACCCGAAAGATCACACCTAATTGCCTGTTTTTTGCCCTAAGAGGGGATAATTTCAATGGAAATGAATTTGCCCAGGAAGCACTTGACAAAGGCGCATATAAGGTTGTGATAGACGATATAAGGGCGCACAAGAATACAGGAGAAACTATTTTGCATGGGAATTCCCTGGTTTTACTCCAGAAACTGGCCACCTTTCACCGAAACTACCTAAAAGTTCCAATCATTGCCCTTACCGGTAGTAATGGCAAAACCACCACAAAGGAGCTTATCAATGTGGTTTTATCACAAAAATTTCAGACCGCTGCAACCATAGGTAACCTGAATAATCATATCGGAGTACCCCTCACTTTGCTTTCCATGACCGCAAAGACCGAATTCGGGATCGTTGAAATGGGTGCAAATCACCTCAATGAGATCGCACAGTTAAGTGCCATTGTGCAGCCCGATTACGGCTATATCACCAATTTTGGAAAGGCGCATTTAGAAGGCTTCGGAGGCGTGGAAGGTGTTATTAAAGGTAAATCTGAACTTTACAAGCATTTAAGTGAGAACGAAAAATTGGTTTTTGTAAATGGGAATGACGAAAAGCAAATGTCACTTACTGCAGATATGAATAGATTTACTTTCGGAAGTGGTGATTTTGATTGTTCCATCGTTTTAAAAAATGCTTCCGGGTATTTACAGATAGAATACCAGGGAATTAGCATTCAAAGTAATCTGATTGGCCTGTATAATTTCCATAATATAGCCAGTGCCATTGCGATTGGTCAATATTTTAATGTTTCAGCAGAAAATATAAAAACTGCCATCGAGGGCTATACTCCCCAGAACAACAGGTCTCAAATCATTGAAAAGAATGACTTCCACATCATTATGGATGCCTATAATGCAAATCCCTCCAGTATGCTAGCCGCGCTGGAAAATTTCCGTCAGGCCAAAGGGGAGAACAAGATCGTTATTCTTGGAGATATGTTCGAACTGGGAGAGCATGCATCTACAGAACATCAGAAAATAGTTGCGTGCCTCGAAGAGCACCCATTTGCCATGGCATATCTAATTGGAGAAAATTTCAGTAAAACACATTATACTACTTCTCAAGTGAAGTTATTTAAAAGCTTCGAAGAATTCACAACCTTCTGGCATTCAATACGTCTGAAAGGAGGAAATCTTATGGTAAAAGGGTCTCGTGGAATGGCTCTCGAACGTATTTTAGATTTGTTGTAAATCATTTTTGTTTAATCTTTTAAGCTATTTCCTTAACAATTTATGAACGAATTTAACATAGTTTTATGTTAAAATGTTCAACGTTTGGTTAAAGCTCGTTAAACAACTTGACAAAATTTGATTTGACCCTATATTAGATAGTGTCATTAACCAACAATCTATAATCATGTACGAGCAAATAACCAAATCTTTCAATGACCTATCGGATAAATTGATAGGATGGGTTACGACCTTCGTAGAACATTTACCAAATCTGGCCGTGGCTTTACTTGTAATGGTAATTGCTTACTTCCTGGGTCGATTTGTAAGTAAACTTGCCCGCAAAATCGCAGGAAGATACATCGAACAAAAATCTGTTACAAGACTTATAGGTAGCGTTTCTGCCGTTATAGTAGTACTAGGCGGACTTTTCCTTGCTCTCGGCGTAATGGACCTGGGCAAAACCTTAAATACACTACTTGCCGGTGCCGGAATTTCCGGACTAGTAATAGGGTTAGCGCTTCAGGGAACACTTTCAAACGTTGTGGCTGGTATTGCCCTTTCCTTCAGAAAAAATATAAGAATAGGACACTGGATTGAAACCACAGGTTTCGCTGGCGAAGTAATAGAAATTAAACTAAATAATTTCATACTGAAGGAAGCAGACAATAATATGGTGATCATTCCTAACAAGACAATAATTGATAACCCTATAAAGAACTATTCTCTAACAACACGTATGCGTATTATGATAGAGTGTGGTGTAGGTTATGAGAGCGATCTGGAAAAGGTAGAGAAGATCACAAAAGAAACCATCGCGAATAGTTTCGATCAAATAGAATCGCCAGACGAAGTAGAATTCTTCTATACTTCCTACGGAGACAGTTCCATTAATTTCTTATGCCGCTATTGGGTAGACTCTGAGAGTGGAATTGAAAAACTACGTGCGAAGAGTAAAGGGATCATTGAAATTAAAAAAGCATTTGATAAAGAAGGTATCAATATACCATTCCCAATACGAACATTGCAATTTGATACCGGGCTGAGCTTAATTAAAGACGCCTCCGAAGAGGCTATCTCAGCCAACTAAATACATAAAAATTTATTGACCTCAGCCATCCTATCTGAACAGGTAGGACAAGGAAAGAACGCTTTAAACTAAAAAACTTTTAACTATGTTACGCTGGACCATCACATTTATTGTTATCGCTTTAATCGCCGCAATCTTAGGATTCGGAGGAATTGCAGGAGCATCTGCAGGAATTGCTAAAATCTTATTCTACATTTTCATCGTGCTCTTTGTACTATCATTGCTAGCCAGGCTAGTGAAGAAATAATAGTATTAACCACTAAAATAACAACTATGAAAACTATTAAACGAATACTGTTTCTATCCATGTTCCTTCTGGCTTTTGCAGCCTGTAGAGAACAAACAACAGGAGAAAAAGTGGAAGACGCTGTAGAGGATGTAGCCGATGAGGTTGAAGATGCAGCAGATGATATTTCACAATAACCGATTATTAACTTTTAAACTAAAAACATTATGAAAAATAACACGAATTTAATTGCAGGAATCTTAAGTGGAGCAGCCGTAGGTCTAACCTTAGGTGTCCTATATGCTCCGGATAAAGGAAGTGAAACAAGAAAGAAGATCAGGGAGAAGGCCATCGACACCAAAGACACAATTGTCGAGAAGTCTACAGCCATTGCCGATCAGATCACTTCCAAATTAAGTACCAGAAAAAATGGGTTTGAGCAGGAACTCGATCAAATGTTGAGTAATGTCGACTCTAAATCGGACGATGCAATTTCGGCATTAGAACGTAAACTGGAACAATTAAAGAAAGAGAACGGACGCGTAAAAATGAACTAAGATGAAACAAACTGTCACAGCCATAAAAGAAACCATTTCGGATAGTAGTGAACTAGGTATGTTATATGCCAGACAAGAGTTGGAGCATATGCAAATGAAGCTCTTTTATAAGATTGCTTCTCACACCTCCGGAACTGCAAAGAAGGTAGTTTATGGACTCCTTCTGTTAATGACCATGACTTTCAGTTCGATTGCTCTGGCGTTATATCTTGGCACGCTTTTAAACAGCACCGCCTTAGGTTTCTTAGTGGTAAGTGGGATGTATATCCTGCTCATTGTGACAGCATTTTTACTAAGACGAAAAATAGAGAAATATATTATTAACGAATTAGCCCAAAATTTCTTTGACTCATGAGAACGTTCAATTCATTAGAGGATCTTGCCAAGGAGGTTTACAGAAAAGATCTTGAAAAACAGATCACATTAGAAAAAATGAAACTTAATGTGAACTCCCTAAAACACCGCTTAACGCGGGAGGTAATACCTGGTGAAATTGCGCATATGGCGGGAAATTACCTGGGCAAAGTAATTCGGAATAACTTTAAAAATAAATAACATGAAAACTTTAAGAAACATATTTACATTATTCGCATTGGTAGCCTTTACAGGCGTCTATGCGCAAATGGAAAATAAACAGGTAGAAAAAGAGACCCTGGTAAAAAATTATGAAGTGGAAACCTCTAAAGGTAACATGACATATACACTCAAGGTAGATACCAAACGAACTAATTGGGTGACCATGGAAAAGGAAGAACTCAGTAAAAAAGAGCAGACCCGGGTGCATCAACCAAAAAAGATCACAAAAGTGATTAGTATAAAAGGTGATGATGACCCTACTTACGACAATGTGCTTTATGTAACCTATAAAGCTAATGAAGACGACGACTTTGAAATTTATCCAACAAAGGAAGGATTTACTTTATCCGTTGTGGGGAAGGATTTTAGATATAGATTGTTGGACAGAAACTATTCAGTAAATAAGGAATATGAAGACTTCTTTGAAGTTAGCATGTCCCAATAAATGATTAGTTTCATTAGTTGTAAACCCGGCTCTTGGCCGGGTTTTTTATTTTACTTCACTGGATTAATAGTGTGATCCAGAATTGAGCCACTACTGCAAAAACAATCTCATGAACTCCGCTCACCGATTTTCAAATCAATGAATTCTCAAAGTAATTATCGAGCACAATCCTCACTGGATTACTAGCGTGATCCAGAATTGAGCCACTACTGCAAAAACAATCTCATGAACTCCGCTCACCGATTTTCAAATCAATGAATTCTCAAAGTAATTATCGAGCACAATCCTCACTGGATTACTAGCGTGATCCAGAATAGAGCCACTACTGCAAATTAAAATCCATATCACGACTTACGTCGTGTAGTATTTTTCACCTACAAAACCCTCAAACCCGGGGTTTGGGTTTTTGTATATGAAAAATCCACATCTCCCGATGTGGATTTTAGCTTGATGTGGGTCATACTGGATTCGAACCAGTGACTTCTACCCTGTCAAGGTAACACTCTGAACCAACTGAGTTAATGACCCGTATTTCAAATGTAAATATAACGCATACTCAATTATTCACCTTATAAAAAATGAATGATTAAATGCGATCTGCAAAATCCCTATACCTTCGGTTTGGAAGGCTATCTCAGGGATTACAGATCCCCGTGCGAGACCACTACTGCAAATTAAAATCCACAGCACGACTTACGTCGTGTAGTATTTTTCATATTCAAAAACCCTCAAACCTGAGGTTTGGTAAGCTATTTCAGGGATTACAGATCCCCGCGCGAGACCACTACTGCAAATTAAAATCCACAGCACGACTTACGTCGTGTAGTATTTTTTATTTACAAAAACCCTCAAACCTGAGGTTTGGTAAGCTATTTCAGGGATTACAGATCCCCGCGCGAGACCACTACTGCAAATTAAAATCCACAGCACGACTTACGTCATGTAGTATTTTTCATTTTCAAAAACCCTCAAACCTGAGGTTTGGTAGGCTATTTCAGGGATTAAAGATCCCCGCGCGAGACCACTACTGCAAATTAAAATCCACATCACGACTTACGTCGTGTAGTATTTTTTATTTACAAAAACCCTCAAACCTGAGGTTTGGGTTTTTGTAAATAAAAAATCCACATCTCCCGATGTGGATTTTAGCTTGATGTGGGCGCGAAGGGATTCGAACCCCTGACCCCTTGGGTGTAAACCAAGTGCTCTGAACCAACTGAGCTACGCGCCCTTGCAGTTAGCGGATGCAAATATAAGGTAGTTTTTAAATTCAACAAACAAATCGGTTAAAAATATCAGAGAACTTCAGCTACCGTAAATGTACTTCCTCCAATATAGATCAGATCGGTTTTATTTGCCTTTTTTAACGCAGCACGATAGGCATCCTTCACCGAGCTGTACACCTCTCCTTCTAAAGAATGTTTTACCGCAGCTTTTTGTAACTCGGTCACGTCCAGTCCTCGCGGAACATCAGGTTTGCAGAAAAAATATTGTGCATCCCTTGGGAATAATGGCAATAACTTATCTAAATCCTTGTCGTTCACTACTCCTAACACAATAAACAAACGATCATATACCTCCCCTGCCACTTGTGTGAGTACTTCCTTTAACCCTTCGGTATTGTGAGCCGTGTCACAGATCACTTTGGGTTCTTTACTCAATACCTGCCAACGTCCCATCAATCCTGTTGATGACATAACATTTAACAATCCGTTTTCAACAGATTGCGGAGAAATCGACCATCCTTGCTCTCTTAAAACTTCAATACCCGCTACGGTAGTTTTAATATTTTTTTGCTGATAACTACCTAACAGATCGGTACTATACTTCGGTAATTTTCTTTCCTCTGCGAATGTAATTGGAGCTAATAATTGTTCGGCTACTTGTTCGAATACAAATCTTGTTTCCTCCTGAATTTCACCAATTATCACCGGCACTCTTGCTTTAATGATCCCCGCTTTTTCCACAGCGATCTCTTCCAGGGTCGTCCCTAAAAAGTTTGTATGATCAAGCCCTATGTTAGTAATAACTGAAATTTCGGGTGTAATAATGTTTGTACTGTCCAGACGCCCTCCCAATCCTACTTCTACAATTGCTATATCGATCTTTTCGGCCCTGAAATAATCAAACGCCAGACCTACAGTCATTTCGAAAAACGACAAGGAATTTTCCTCAAAGAACGGTTTGTGTTTTCCAACGAAATCTGTGACATAGTCCTTTGGGATCATCACGCCATTTATACGTATTCGTTCCCGGAAATCTTTCAAGTGGGGCGAAGTATACAAGCCTACCTTATATCCCGCATGCTGCATTACCGATGCTAACATATGGCTGGTAGACCCCTTTCCATTAGTACCAGCCACGTGAACACTCTTAAAAGACTTGTGCGGGTCCTCCAGATGATCCATAAGCAATACGGTGTTGGCCAAATCAGCCTTATATGCCGCCTTACCTACTCGCTGATACATGGGCAATTGATCGAACAACCAGGATATAGTTTCAGAATAATTGATCTTCTTTAAATTTATTTAGTTTATAATAAGTTTCTTGGTAACCACCCCTTCATTCGACCCAATTCTAACGAAATACATACCGGCTTGAAGGGCAGACACATCTATCCGTAGCTTGTCGAATAAAGGTGCCTGTCTAATTATACGGCCGTGAATATCAATTAGCTTTACTTTTAATTCACCTTGTACACTTAGGTTCTCAATATAAACTTCATTCGCTGCGGGATTAGGATAAACAGCGATATCACTTTCAGAAATAATTGCTTCCACATTCAACACAATATTAGAGATATCCATCTTATAGGCCGATCTTCCATAGGTGCCTACGTAGAGATATTCAGAAGGATCGTAAATATGCATATCGGTTACTGGTACAGAAGGTAAATTATCACCTACAACCTCCCAAAAGGCCCCACTGGTACCCGAGGCGAATACTCCTACATCCGTCCCTACGTATAGATTTCCGTTAAGGTCCTCTACAACATCATTTATGGGAATATCGGGGAGATTACTCGAAATGCTTACCCAACCAGCACCACTTGTGGTACTCTTATAAATATGTCCCTCATCAGCACCATAACGATAGCCGGAGAAGGTTACATATACCGTATTTAATTCGGTTCTCGATGCAAGCACTTTTGTAACCCATCTGTTTGGCAAATTTGCCGAAACTAAGATCCAATTTATTCCGCCATCCTGCGTCACCCACACATTTCCGTCATCGGTTCCTACATAGATGATATTACTATCTAAAGGCGAAACATCGATGGAAATAATGGTTCCAAATGTAAGATTTCCGGCATAAGGACCATTGCTAAGGTCGGGACTTATAGCCGTCCAGTTCCCTGCAGCATTCGTTGTTTTGTAAAGTCGGTTCGCTCCATAATACAAAATCTGTGAATTGGCAGGATCGAAGGTAATGGGCGTATCCCAATTTTTACGATCGGCCGAAGAGATCCCGCTCATAGCATTAAAGAAACTGGCACCATTATTTGTCGATTTCACTAAATTACCTCTTTGTGACAGGGCGTAAATAATGTTCGTATTTGTTGGGTCTACCAGAGGCTGGAATCCGTCACCTCCGTTTATGATATCCCAGTTATTTGTACTTCCTGTAACGGTCCTCATCGTGCTGTTGTCCTGGGTACCAGCGTATACTTTGTTTTCATTCTGAAAATCTACATGCATACGGTAGATCTGCGTTATAGGGAGGGTCTCGTCCTTCACCCAGCTTGCGCCATCGTTGTCGCTTTTATAGAATCCACCATCGTTGCCTAGCAATACCTGCCCGGCCACCGAATTATTAAACGCCAGTGCGTGTTGATCTACATGTACATTGGGAAAAGCGGAAAACCAGTTTTGGCCGCCATCAATAGATTTTTCTACTACAAAATCCACATTATACAGGGTATTCTCGTCTGTAGGATCCACATATATCCCCCTAAACCACCAATGAAATCCAATATTGGTAAGCTGGCTGGAATTAACTGCACTCCAGTTATCCCCACCATCGGTAGTTTTGTAAACTCCTTGAATATTTCCGGTATCTGTAGAGTACCTGGCATACAAGACATCAGGATTGGACTGCGAGATATCAATGCTTATCCTACCTTTTTGCGATGCCGCTGAAGGCAAGCCATTTACAAGTTCATTCCAGGTTTCCCCTCCATCCACAGATCTGTATATTCCGGAAGTCTCTCCTCCGTATTGCCTGTTATCCGGCCGTCTTATACGTTCCCATGCGACTGCATATACTATAATTCCATTGGAAGGGTGAATAGCCATGTCTATAATTCCGGTACTATCACTTACAAAAAGTTTTTGTTCCCAGCTCGAACCTCCATCCGTACTCCTGTACACACCCCGGTTGGAATCATTTCTAAATAGCGGACCCATGGCTCCTACGAAGATAGTGTTCTCATCACCTGGATCGATCAATATCTTTCCCACACTACCAATATCGGGTAGTCCCTTAGCCTGCCAACTCAAACCACCATCTTCACTTTTATAGATACCATCCCCGTCGTACGCTAGCGATCCTCCTCCGGCATTTACTTCACCCGTTCCAACCCAGATCACATCATTATCAACTTCAGAAATTTCTATGTCTCCAATGGATAACATTTCCTGCTCATCGAAGATAGGTGTCCAACTGGATCCGGCATCGGTAGTTTTAAAGATCCCACCTGAGGCTGCACCTACGTAATACGTATCAGCTTCATTGGAAGGGATCTCTATATCTGTAATTCGGCCTCCAATATTTACCGGCCCTACAAATTCCCAGGAGTTCCCCACTACCGAGCGCTGCTGTAGCAAGGCCTTTTTCCATTGGATAGCTTCCCGGTATGCGCTGCTTTTTATTTCCCCGGTGGGGTAAGCTCGCTGTTCGAACATGAAATCGGCAGGAAGTTGTTCAACTCTATTCTCCACCAAAATAGTTGATTTCTCTATACAGGATGAAGCGGTAAGTATGAGTACAGGAAGTAGATAAAAGTAGTTTCTCATAGCGATCTTTTCTGAAAGCTAAAGATACTTAATTTTAGCAAGTACAAATGTAAAAAGGACTATTGGGAAAGTTTGAAATTATAGATGATTTGCCCGTATTGCTTGGCAGGAGCCTTAGGGTCCGGATTGAATTTGGTTGCCAATGCAGCGCGTTTTGCGGGCTCTAAAAGACATCTCGAATTATTCTTGGTACCTCTTACGCCTGGCCTAGCACTAACAACATCGCCCTGCTGATTCACCACAATATCTACAACAACTTTTCCGGCTTCATTGCAATCCTGAATTTCTTTTGCCTTATTGATCGCTTTTCTCCCTCCTAGTCTGTAATTACCGTCGCCATCAAGTCCTTTTCCGGTACCATAATAGCCTTTAGCATTTGGATCGCCATTTGGATCTCCTTTATCTCCCGGTTTATTATCCGGACCTTCTCCCCCCTTGGATTGCCCGTCACTCTTTGGTGCATTGATTAGATTATCGAGGGCGTCTGTTGTCGATTTGTCTGGTTTCGGACTAGGTTTTGTGACTTCTTTCGGTTTTTCTTTAACCGGAACATCCCGTGTCTCCTTCTTTGGTTTTTCCTTCTTAATTACCGGAGCCTCATCTTTATCCTGGGTAACAACTTCCTCTTTGATCTCCGATTCTGGTTGCGACTCTGGGGGAGGTGTGGTTTCCACTGGTGCAGATTTCACAGGAGTTTTCGGCTGAATATCCCCACTACCCTGATCCATGGTCCCGAAGTTTACAGCTATACCTCCTTCCAACGGAGGATCCATATATTTAAGGCCAAGAACAAAAAACAGCAAAAACAAAATGATGACGTGTATCACAATAGTGATCCTCATACTTTTTCGCTTATGTTCGGTATCCAGAAAACTCATCTTAGCATTTAATTCGGCCGCACGGCCAATACCACTTTAAAGTCATTTTTATTTGCCACATCCATTACAAATACAGCATCCTCGATGGGCACTCCCTCTTCAGCTCTCAAGATGATGGTTGGATTGTCCTGCCCGGAAAGAATATCCTTCAATTGCTTCTCTAAACCATACTCACTAACTCGTTCCTTGTTCACGTAGTACGCGCCTTCTTTCGTAATACTTACCGAAGCCTTCTGTTGGTTCGTCGATTTGCCTTTGGCTTTAGGCAAAATTAGATCCAGGGCATCCGGAGTTATCGCGGGTGAAGTGAGCAGAAAGAAAACCAATAACAGAAATACGATATCTGTCATAGAACTCATACTGAATTCGGGGCTTATTTTATTTCTTCCTCTTAAATTCATACTATGCAGGTTCGTTTAAGAGATCCAGGAAGTCTACCGCTGTAGCCTCCATTTGATGTACCACCTTATCGGTTCGTACCACCAGGTGATTATATCCTATATAGGCAATGATTCCTACTATTAGACCGGCAACAGTGGTAGTCATGGCGGTATAGATACCTTCGGCCAGGGCTCCCATCTCTGCCTGTCCACTGCTAGTTGCCAATTGATGAAATGCTAATACCATCCCAATTACAGTTCCAAGAAATCCGATCATAGGCGCTGCCCCTGCAATGGTTGCTAAAATACTCACGTTCTTTTCCAGCTTATATACTTCCAACCTGCCTGCGTTTTCTATGGCTGTATTAATATCATCCAGCGGACTTCCAATTCGAGAAATTCCTTTTTCTGTAAGTCGGGATACAGGAGTATTATGCTGGGTGCACAGGATCTTCGCCGCTTGGATATTACCCCCAGCAACGTTATCCCGTATCTGGTTCATAAAATTATTGTCGAGATGAGAGGCCGCCTTAATGGCGAACAACCTTTCGAAATAAATATAAACCGCAACGAAGAGTAGAACAAATAGTACCCCAATGATAATTTGGGCCCCCATTCCCCCATTCATAATGAGTTCGAGGACAGATAGTGTTTTTTCTTCAGAAACAATAGGCTCCAGGTCTTGTGCCAGATCCTGACCACCCTCCTGAATAAAGAAGTTAAGCATGTGATTAGATTTGATTTAATTGAATAACGAACGTACTTCGCAATAATTGTTTAAACATGATGAAAGAGTACTCTTTCAAATAGCAGAAATACTCCGGCACCTGCAAGGAAGCCAATAAATGCCAGCCAGGCCACTTTTTTAAGATACCAGATGAAATCGATACGCTCCATACCCATGGCAGCAACCCCAGCCGCAGACCCAATTATAAGCATACTTCCACCGGTACCGGCAGAATAGGCAATGAAGTGCCACAGCACCGAATCTGTAGGTGATTCGTACATTCCAATGGAAGCGGCCACTAACGGAACGTTGTCGATAATTGCAGATAACACCCCAAGTAACATAACAACTATATCCTGGTTAGGAATCGCAGCCTGTAAAACTTCGGCTAGATAACGTAGAGTTCCAACCTCTTCGTTGTTCACCACTCCGTACACCAAACTTTCTAGTCCGGCAACTGCCATAAGGATCCCGAGGAAGAACAAGATACTGGAGATCTCTATACGGGAAAGTGCCTTATGGGCAGAATATAAATGTCTTCTTTCTTTACTAAAATCTTCTTCCGGATGGATATATTCAGAAACAAGCCAAACCACACCCAGGGCAAGCATCATTCCTACATAAGGAGGTAGATGAGTAAAGGTTTTAAATATGGGAACAGAAACTATCATTCCAAGACCCAGAAACAACATGGTTTTACTGCTAAGCAATCGCTCTGCCACCACGTCTTCGGTTGCATCTACCTCTATTTCTCCTTTAAAGGGTTTAAGAAATCCGGCTATAAAGAATGGTACAACAAAACATACTATAGAGGGTAAAATAACAAACTCTATTAGTCCCAGAGCAGTTACTTTGTTGGCGATCCACAGCATGGTTGTAGTCACATCTCCAATAGGAGACCATGCTCCACCCGCGTTTGCAGCAATAACGACCATGGCTGCATACCATAGTCTTTCATTTCTGTTGCTAATAAGTTTGCGCAATAAGGTGACCAGGACAATTGTGGCTGTAAGGTTGTCTATAATGGCAGAAAGTATAAAGGCCAAAATACCAATGATCCACAGTAATTTTTTCTTGCTGCGGGTACGTACGGCCCCCTTTAACACCTCGAAACCTCTGTGCAGGTCGATGATCTCGACTATGGTCATTGCACCAATAAGGAAAATGAGGATCTCGGCTGTTTTTCCCAGGTGGTGTAACAAAGTATTTTCGAAACCGTGTTCGGCGTCAACACCTCCAGAAGCATAATTATACACCTGTTCATGGGTATCGATCACACTAAACCACCCGGAGTGAAATCCAACAGCGAGAACTGCCCAAATCAGGGCAGCCATTATAAGTGCCGGTACGGTTTTATCTAATCTAAGCGGATGTTCGAGTGTTATAGAAAGGTATCCTATTACAAATATCAGGATAATGATGGACTCCATAAAGCTGGTGTATTAGTTCGACTAAAATAACTTTTTCATAGCAATTACAAAAGCTGTAGCGTTAATATTATTCAAGGGAAAATTAAATGCCTGATTTCGTGGATTAAATACAATCGAAAAGTCACTTGGGTTCGTAAATTTTTCCACTACTGTGATCTCGTTCTGCTCCTGTTACACTGGACAGGCAATTGTTCTCCCCTCTTAATTTCAACACCCCCAATAAAGCAAAAATCAATGCTTCTTTGTATTCAATGATCTTGGTGTCGGGAATCACAATTTCGGCCGAGTTATAAAATAAAACCCTTTCCATTAAAAATTTATTGTTCACTCCACCCCCTGTTACCAGTACGCTGGCGGTATCATCTATCTGTTCAGATAGTTGGAATGCTATATGCTCACAATAGGTTCTCATTATACTTAGATCGTTGAGTCCGGACCCTTCCAATAGGAGAAGGATACATTTGTTAACCCATTCAACACCCAGGGATTTTGGTGGTGGTTGTTTATAGTAATCTAATTTGTTCAGCATTTTAAGTACATCTTTATGCAAAGTTCCGGAGCGCGCCAGCAAACCATCCCTGTCGTATTCTTTGCCCAATTTACCTGCGTAATAATTGAGAACTGTGTTCACCGGGCAAATATCGAAAGCAATTCGCCCATTTCCCGATTCGTATGAAACATTGGCAAAGCCCCCTATATTCAAACAGGCATCGTAATCTGTAAAAAGTAACCGATCACCAACAGGCACCAGTGGGGCACCTTGTCCGCCCAATTCCACGTCCTGTTGTCTGAAATCGCATACAACTAATTGACCTGTCATTTTGGCCAGGGCAGGCAAATTCCCAATCTGTAATGTTACACCTTTATCTGGCTGATGCAATATGGTGTGACCATGGCTGCTAATAAGATCCAGTGAGGATATTCTGTGTTTGTCGATAAAACCCTTTATTACCGAAGCCAGAAACACCGTGTATTCTTCATTCAGGGTATGCATGCGGCCAGCCGAAAAATTAATCGCATCGCTTAGTCGCATCCTCCAGTCGTTGGTATAAGGTATGGTCTCTGCACGTACTATATTAAAGTCCCATCCTTCTTTTTCAGAATGGCTCAAATAGCATTCGGCCAGATCTACTCCATCCAGGCTGGTTCCGCTCATCACACCTACAACATGGTATTTATGCTTTTTCATCTAATAATAATAAGAAGTTATTACTCACATGTACGACAACCGGAAACATATATTCATTTCGACTGCCAAATTACAAAAGACTTTAATGCACCGATGTTAATTGTGATTTGTTATTTGAAATTTGTTTTTTGGAATTTGTGATTTGAGATTTGTTATTTGTGATTTGAGATTTGTTATTTGTTATTTGGGATTTGTTATTTGTTATTTGGGATTTGTTATTTGAGATTTAATATAGAAGGGGTATCTTTGCACACCAATCGAAAACGATTTAGAAAACGATTTACACTATGGATTTTAAGCTTTCTGAAGAGCATTTAATGATACGAGATGCCGCTCGTGATTTTGCAAGAACCGAGCTTCTGCCCGAAGTAATAGAAAGGGATACTCATCAGCGTTTCCCTGTGGAGCAGGTAAAGAAAATGGCTGAGCTTGGGTTTCTTGGTATGATGGTAGACCCTAAATATGGTGGCGGTGGAATGGATACCGTATCTTATGTGCTTGCCATGGAAGAGTTAAGTAAGATCGATGCCTCCGCCTCGGTGATCGTGTCGGTGAATAATTCGCTCGTTTGTTGGGGACTCGAAACCTACGGTACCGAAGCTCAGAAAGAAAAATATCTAACAAAACTCGCCACAGGTGAATCGATCGGGGCATTTTGCCTGAGCGAACCGGAAGCCGGTAGCGATGCTACTTCCCAGCGAACCACCGCCATCGATAAAGGCGATCATTACCTGCTTAACGGCACCAAGAACTGGATCACCAATGGTGGTAGTGCAGATTACCATCTGGTGATCGCGCAAACGGACAGAGAAAAAGGGCACCGTGGAATTAATGCCTTCATTGTGGAAAAAGCTTGGGACGGATTTGAAGTTGGTCCCAAAGAAGATAAGCTTGGAATTCGCGGAAGCGACACTCATACACTTAATTTCAACGACGTAAAAGTTCCGAAGGAAAACAGAATCGGAGAAGATGGATTTGGATTTAAGTTTGCGATGAAGACCCTAAGCGGCGGACGTATTGGAATTGCGGCACAAGCACTTGGAATTGCAGCTGGCGCCTACGAAATGGCAAGGGATTACTCGAAGATCAGAAAGGCTTTTGGTACCGAGATCTGTAATCATCAGGCGATCGCATTCAAACTGGCCGATATGCACACAGAGATCGAAGCGGCCCGTCACCTGGTAATGAAGGCGGCCTGGGATAAAGACCAGGGCAACAACTACGATATGAGCAGCGCTATGGCAAAATTATACGCTTCTAAGGTAGCAATGGATGTTACCGTGGAGGCTGTGCAGGTACATGGTGGAAATGGTTTTGTAAAAGAATATCACGTGGAGCGTCTCATGCGTGATGCCAAGATCACACAGATCTATGAAGGTACCTCCGAAATTCAAAAGTTGGTCATCTCCAGGGGGCTTCTAAGAGACTAAACCCTCTCCCCTCCAGATGCTGAATCAAGTTCAGCAGGACAGTATTACACTTATTTGATGGATTTCGGCATCAATACGCTTGTCATTCCGATTCACCACACTTGTCATTCCGATCTTGATTCGGAATCCACCATTACTTCCATTCTACTCAAATAGATGCTGAATCAAGTTCAGCAGGACAGTGAGGAACATTATTTTCATGGCGAGTCCCGGCTTCTCATATAACCCGGGACCGCGCTATTCGCTGTTACTCCTCGCCCACTAGCGTGGCTGCGGGGTATACGCTGCTATCGCTCTCGCAAGATCCGTAACAAATTTTTCAAAATAGCGACTAATCATTCGTACATAAGAAAAGGTGCCTTCCAAATTTCGCAATTGAGTTTCTCAACTCATTTTTTTTACCGAAATTAACAGTCCGAAATTTTTTGATAACTAACACTTTAAATAGCCATATCTATGTCTGATGATTTTGATTTACTAGAAACCGAGTCCAACTCAAAACAGGAAAAAGTAGACGTAAACTGGGGCAAAGCCGTTGACCAGATGAAGTCTAAATTAGCGCAGGAAGACGATCCGGAAATGCGGCAAAAAATTCTTAACGCTACCCTGGACGATGTTGTAGGTATGGCCGAAAAGGACCGGGCCTCATTGCTCGATGCCATTAAAGATCTAACCGATTACCAGGAAGAAGTAGGAATTATTTTCGAAAAATTCTCAACCCTGAACGAGGCCGAACAGAAGGTGATCGATAACGCACAAAGTAAGCTAGAACGAGCCAAACTGGCCCTGGAAGATGCCGAAAAAGTGAAAGACAACTGGTGGAACAATCTCTGGGGACGAAAATCACGGATCAAAAAACGCCAGTCTGAACTGGAAGCTGCACAAAAGGAACGTGAAGCCGCCGACATGAAAGCTAAACAAATGTTCCAGGAACGGATAGAGACCGCCGATATACAAACCCTGTTAAGTGAATTATCCTATAAGAGTCAGGCTGCCGTAACCCGCCTGAAAAACCGTGAAGTGGAGATCAAGGAAGTAGAAGATAAACTTCAGGATGCGATTGTAGAAGCCAGCAAGAACCATACTAAAGCGCTGGAAAAGAAAAAGGAAACCGAAGATAAACTTGAAGAACAATACGCCTTGTTGAAACAGGCCCGGCAGGAACTGGAAGAGATCTCAGATAAACAATCTACAGCCTATTCAGAAGCCATAGGAAAAATAACGGGGATCGAACAAAAAGTAGAAGAACTCGAAGGCCTCAAGAACGCCTATACAACCCTTGCAGCCAGTAAGGATAGTTTTGTTCATAAACATAACCTCACCATAAAAGTACTTACTTCCCTGCGAAGCAATTTACAAACCCATAGGGCAAAACTTAAAAGTGACACCGATGAGCGCCTTAAATACTACGACGGATATGTAGTTGCCTTGAAAGCCAGAACAGATCAGGAGTTTGCTGCCATCCTGGAACATCTGGGTGTGAAAACGGACGAACATATCGGGCAAACCCTCGCTGCCATGCATTCGGCCAGTGCAAAAGCACGTCAGGAGATGATGGATAATATACCTGTTCATGAAAAAGTGATGCAGGGAGTATATGGTAGTTACGCAGAATCGTTGCAGGAAATTAGAGAGAAAGATGCCGAGATTCAGAAGGATTTTGCCAATAGATACGGTATAGATATGAAGGAGATTTTCGAAGAGTTTTATGCTGCAGGAAGCGGCGGTGACGTTCCGCCGGAAGGCGATAAACCTTCAGAAACTCCAAAAGAGGATGATGAAAACCTGTTGGGTTAGATTAGGCTGTTAATATACTTCTGTTGTTGCCTTGCTTCATTATTGCTGAAGTGGTAATTCTGCATGGGATAAGATCACTTGTTTTACTCGAAATATCAAAACTCTGAACATTATAATTAGATGTCCATTAACCAAATAGTTACACCCTTAGATAGTGCTGTACTGGAAACCAGAGAGCAGTATTCGGTCTACTTTAAGATTGTATCTCATGCCTTTCAATTTTTAATGAAAAGCATAACCGAAAACAAGTTGTGTAATGCCCTGGAAGTGTCGTTCATGGAACAGTATTGCGAGCTACTTGCGTATTCCCTGGAATCGTTTAGAATTAAATACCTGTACGATGAAGAAGAGAAAATGAAGATAGATCTCACCGAATCGGGTTTTCCTAATTACCTGGAATTTAGGTATCTCATCAACGATCTGGAATTAAAGAACGAGCATATCAGCCGATTGCCCGACCCAAAGGTGTTGAAAGATGAATTTCTGGAAACCCTGCTAAAACACAAGCAACCTATCCCAAAACGAAAGTTGGAACAGGCAGCGTCTATCGTCTATTATACATCGGTTGAGCGTAACTTTATCTTTCGGAAATTTGTTCAGGGGAAGATCATCACAATCGAAAATAATCCGGATGCACCGTATTTAGTAAGCTGGTCGTTTTACGATATCACTTTTAACAGGCCTTTCATCTGTTTTATGTACTTCGATCTGCACAAGACCGACCTTAAAGAATACACCCCTAAGATCTATGAAGTGCTCGAAGCCGTAGCCGATAGAAATATGAACCTGGACAACCTCGCGTATGCAATAGATAAGCGACTTCCGAGGGTCCTTCCGAAGAAATTCAGAAAAATAGACCTGGGACCACTACATAACGTATTTGCAAAAGATGAACTCACTATTACCCATGTGGTCCTGGAAGGAATTGTGAATAAGGTACTGGATCTTTCGGCCTACGCCTTATCCATATCTATAGAAGACCTTGTTTCCTCTGGTAAGATCACCGAAGGAAACATTTTCAACCGACAGCATTTACAGATATGGGATGCATACAAGCCCAAAAAATATTTACTTTGTTCGCACCGCCTGATGCAATTGTTTTATGACAAGATCCCGGGCGAGATCGACAAACTTGCCCAGGAACCAATAGAAATTCCGGCCTTAAAGATTTAATATGGAACACAACAGTACATTTCCCATAAAGAAAAGCGAACTGGACGCCCTGCGGGAAGAAGCCACTTCATACCTCAAAGGAGTCCAGTGGGACCAAAGTTATAAGGCCAGAAACCGCGATAAGGACAAGAAAGATGATAGCATATTATTGTATTTGTCCAAGGCCACCGGAAACAGTACCTCCGAGGTCACTTCGGTCTCCAGGTCCATCCTGGCACTAAAGAAAAAACTCCTCCCCGAGTCTGTCGCTATACCTATACAATTAAATCGGGCCCTGTATGCGGTACAAGAGGGCCTTACTATGGGTGTGTGGTTAAAAGACAGCTACGGGGATTCGTCTGGCCTCTCAAGTTTAAACGAACGCAAGGGCTCCCTGGATAATACACAGCGCAGGGAATTTGATAGCAAGCAGCAAACAGCAACGGCTTTTATGCTGTATGGCACGGCCTACCGTATCCTTTACGATCTGAAACCTGTCGCCTCAGACGATCTAAGCGTGATGAAGAACAAATTTGCAGGTATTCCCGAAATCTCCCTTATCTCACCCATTAAAGGTATTTCCTGTATGTTGTACTATTACGATAAATACCTAAATCATCCGGAGATCATCACTCGCGATGCCGATGTTGTCGATTTTACCGTTGTTTATTTTGAAGCTATAATAGCCGAAATACAGCTCCGGCTGGGCTCACTGGAATATACCGAAACCATCACCGACCGCACCTATAAACTGGAAAACAGTGATTTTGCTGTTTCCGGATGGGAGAATGTTTTTGAAGGGACCGCAAAAAGTGTCGAATTCAATAAAATACAATTTGAAGAGATCGTAGGAAACCGCGATGCCAAACATTTTGCGCGTAGACTAACCGAGCGATTGCTTAGTTACGACTTTAACGCAAAAAAGAACCCCTTCCAGGAGCTAGGAGGATTTATGCCCGTTTTTATGGGATATGGGATTCCGGGCACCGGAAAAAGTATGTTGATCGCCGCCATAGCAACCCGGTTGAAAGAACATTGTGACAATCTCGACATCCCTTTTCTATTTCATCCCATGCCAGACACACTCATCTCGACCTTTCAGGGAGGATCGGCCGAAAAAATGGTACAATGGATGAAGCCTTTGCAGGATCCTGGAAAACTCATCTTCGCACCTATCGATGACGCCGAAAACAATTTGCAGGAACGAACCGCTCAGGGAGTATCGGCCGGTGTGAAGGAAGTGATTGGTGTTTTCCTGCGATATACCGAAGGGGCCTACGCAGTTAATTACGGAAACAGCTCCATAGGACTTTTTACAAACCTACCCGAAATGTTGGATAAAGCTGTGATCTCCAGAGTTCAGGGGCGTTTTAAAATTGATGGTGCGCGTACACTTCCAGATTTTATAGACCAGGACTATCTGTGGTGGCGAAAAATTGAGAAGACCATGCCCGGGTTTGTGAATATGCAGGGACCGGATAAATACACCTACTTAAGTGAGCAGGGAATAGTGAAGAATCTGGGAGAGATCCTGGAAAAATCTGAAAAGCCCACCGAAGAGCGAGTATTGGCTATTTACGAGCAAGTGGAAGCCAAGCACAAGGAAACCGAACATATGTTCTATGCAGAATTATTTAAACGCATTCAGAAATCATTTCCTTTCTTTTCATCCAGGGATATCAGGAATATCCAAAGCGCTGTTTCGCTTCGGTTAACAGATTTCGATCTTCCTTCAGATTGGTTCGAGGATGCCGAAATTTATTTCAGAAAAGATTACGATACCAAATACGGTATGTTACAGGAACTTATGAAAGAAAATATGAAAGGCCTGAGCTTTTCAGACATCAGAAAGCAGGAAGTGGTTCGCTACCTGGATAACGTCGCTACAATTGCCGATACAGATTTTAAACGCAAAGTAGATCAACGCTTACATGAAATGAACGTGCAAACAGAAGCCAGAAGACGCTTCGAAGAAGATAATTAATGGATAAACTAAAAACAGCCGGCTTATTTGGACGGGACCTGATAAAAGTATCGGGATCCCTGGCCGAACGTTATAACGGCTGTTTGGCGATCCTGGGTATGGATCCTACACAACTCAAAACTTTTCATGTGGATGGCATGGGCTGGAGTCCGGAAATTGCAGAAGAGAAGGACAATCCATACTATCTCAATATTGGCGAGGCCAATTTGAACGCTATTATAATCTCCCCGGAACAGGAAGGAAAGCCAGTATATATGGCATTTCACAGTTTCGATCGTGATATTATGAGAACTGTTTTCACAGCCTACGCCAAAGAAATAAGGGATATCACCAAAGATGCCGCCATCTGTATCCATCTGGATCAACACATAGATACTTATTACGAACCTTTCGATCTGTTGCGTTATAAACAGATCACCGTAAGTTTCAGGATCCTGAACGACCTTGCTAAAAAGCAAAAAGAGCAACTACAGTTAGTGGAAGAGTTCAATAGCGGGAATAACTTCATAAATCGCGATATACATAACAAATTACTGGAATCTGCTAAAAAATACGGAGATCTTAGAGATAGGAAGCTGGAACTGGACCCCCTGCAATTAAAAGTAAGTACATTTTATACCAGGGCTTTTGGCGGAGTATTCGTGTTGCGTGATTTTATAAATGATATTATGGTTTTTGAGGATGAGGAGCTCTTTAAAAAAGCCATCAAAGATACTGTGCACGACGTCACTTTATTTCACATTAGCCATAATGAACTAACAGCCACCCTGGTGAATCATCTAATCGCCGAATTCGACATAAAGAGAGCTGCGAAATCCAAAAGATATGACCGTATAAAAAAACATTTGTTTGTTCAGGAATTAAAGGAATGTAAGCATCCGTTACGGGAAGTTCTGGACAGCCCGATGCTGTTTAAGAAATACCTCAACGAAATGGACGTCGACACCAAGAAACGCCTAATGAGTGTAGAATTATACAACCAACGAAAGATCGTTGAAAGAGATCTTAAAATAGATGATGTAGTAGATCCGGTCTACGAAAAGGCCCTTTTACAACCTCATTCATCCCTGGAAGAAGAGCATAAAGAACTTATATGGAAACTACTCACCAAGATCGTTCCGGCAGATCCGCTGCACTTATACTGGTATGATAAAGAACAATTTTACAAGACCTTTCTTAACTGGCCTGAAGGTTATCAGGACTGGGTAATAGACAGAATTCTAATCAATACTAAAAACCAAGCATCATGACACTCGAAATCATTGTATTTGTCATCGCTATTCTCTTCGGAATAATAATATACTGGCGGGAATCTAAAAGTAATAGACTCTATCGCTTCTTCAACCATATGATGCACTCCAGGGATTTACAAATGAAAGCCGACAATAGAAAAGGCTTTGTACACAAGCAGGTATTCTTGATGCGTCTTGTATGGATCACTCTCATATTTGTACTGGGAGCCGCCATCCTTAGTTTCGCTACGCCGATCAATGTGATTTTCTTCCAATATTTTGTATCGGCCATCGTGGGAACACTTATAGGAACTTATATTGCTTCTGCTTTTATCTTTACTTCGGAAGGGCTTAGAAAGGAAAACTTAAAGAAGAATTTCGACAAGGCGGTTGAAAAAGGTAAAGAATTTGTAGACGACCTTAGAGAGGAAGACGACCCCGTATCTCATAGTGAAGAAACTCCTGAAAACAAGAAGGATGCCGATGAGAAAAGTGCACGTGATCGACTTAGGGATAAAGGAATGATCAAATAGTGAACTATACAGTTTGAACATCGAATCATAATGTGTGGTTTCAACACCTTTCATCGATAATACATTAAAACGCAGGAAACATGATAAAGTCATATTGGAAAAGAGGCAAGAAGCAACGACGAATAGTTGTAATTGGTGGTATAATTTTAATCCTGCTATTGTTCTTCCTTCGGGATGACTATCAGCCGGCTCTGTTGTTTGTGAGAAAATATATTTTTATAATTCTTATCTGTGCGCTGTTCCTGGGCTTTACGATCACCAAATTTAGAAGTGCACCCAGTGCGGGAAGGCGATTACTTATTATGCTGGGGATCATAGCCTTTTTTGCCACCCTGTGGTTTTTTGGGGCCAAGATGCAGTTGTACGCCTATATGCAAACCTACAACGTCTTTAAAAACCTGGATAAAGTGGAGATCCACGAACTACCGCTAACCCGAAATGAGCGTATTCAACCATACAATAACATCGTGACCATGGCCTACGAGTCTATTGGGGAGACACAGGAAGTTTCACCACCGCAGTTAGTGCGCGTGGACAGCAGCAACCAGTGGACCATGGCGGTTCAGCCTTCCAAAGAATACACCTGGCAACGCATTAGCGATAATACCGAGGAGATCTTTGTGGTGGAAAGCACATCTCCTTTTCCGAGATTCTCCGGTGAGAACCGGGTCCCTGTGATATTCTCAATTGGCGAATCGCTCGCATTTAGCAGAAATACGTACAATGCGGTGGTACAGCGATTCAATATTTTTCAATTATTCACCATGGAACCCAGCGAGGTTTTCTATATGAAAAATGACGAAGGGAAATGGGTACAGGTGGTGAGTTTAATTAAATGGAAAGGATTTTTCTTTCCGTATCCTTCTTACGGTGGTGTTATGATCATTGATCCCGGAAAACACGACACCATGGATTATCTGGAACGCATCACCATAGGTAAAGGAACATACATCCCTCCGGATGAAATAAAAAATTATCCCTTCCTCACCAAACAAAACACCCTGGCCGAAAAAATATCAAGGCTCCAGGCTGAGTCACTGCAATTCTTAGGCGGTTTTACCGATCCCCTTCCCTGGAATATGGAGACTGCGGTGAAGATCCCGGATCTAAAAGACGATGAGAATATGCAACCCTTCGTAACCGATTTCAACTTCGATGGTATGGAAACCGATGCGTATAGCGGTCTATACCATTGGTTTGGCCTTGAACCGGTAGGAGAAGAACGAACCAGTCTCTCCTTTAGTGTTATGATACCAGCAGACGGAACCGATAAATTATACTACTATAACCACGCTGCTAAAAAAGAAGGATTGGCTGGGGTATCTGCCATGCCTTTAAAAGTTATAGAGTCGCGTAAAGAATACGATTGGAACGTTAACAAGCCCGTCGAATTCCGGCCTTTTGTGAAAGAGATCGGAGGAAGAAAGCGAATGTTCGTTTTCTGTACGATCGCTGCCAAACGAGATGATAGTAAGAAATTTGATGGCTCTGCCACACCCGATCTCGCCCTGGTAGACACCGAATACCGCGACGTGGTCTGGATCGACGCCAAGCACCCTTCTCAATGGGAATCGGCTATTCTCGAACAATTAGGAGAAACCTGGAAGGCTTCCGAAAATCTTTCAGACGAAGATATTTGGCCCAACAGGATCGAGATAGACCTTGATGAATTTAAACAGATGGATAGCCTTTCGGCTGGGAGCATTTCAGAAGAATTGATCGAAGCTGTTATGGACAGTATCAATAATTAAACGGAAGGCATAAAATAGACCTTCAGAAAAATAAAACTGAGATAAGCCCAGAGCAATGTGAAAATAAGATGCATGGCAGTTTCAAACACTTTGCCACGCCATAATTTCGTGGAATAAACAAAAAGTTGAATAAATAGTCGACACGTCCAGAAGATCCCGATTCCCAAACAAATCTTCTTGCCCAATGCTGTATGGACGAGTTCATAGGAGGAAGTAAAACACAGTAAACCCATTAGAAATACTGTAAGTGCGATGAAAAAGGTATGAACCCGCATCATCTGACTATTCATGAGACTGAGCACTTTCAATTCTTCCTTCCACCTAAAATAACGTGGAAACGGAATATGAATTAGCGCCAGCAGCATGAGTAACGTCCCGATGATCTTAAGGTGTAGTTCCATTACATTTTACAATAAAGGTTGAAATAAAAGGTGTGGTTTTGATCACTTTCTCAATTTTAAATCCGGCCTCTCTAAAGACTATCATCCAGTTTTTCTTGCTGAAAAAATGAAAAGCACCAATAGTATAAGCCAAAAAATTTGCGCCATCTCTTGGGTGTTCCACCACCACCACTCGTCCCATGGGCTTAATAACCCTTCGCACTTCCCTAAAAAATTCCAGTCGCTCCTGCTCCTTCCTTATCTCATGCGCACTTAAAATTAAAAAAACGAAATCGGCTACATGATCATCTAAAGGAATTTTAGATGTTGAGATGATCCTGGTACCAGGATATGGAGGATATGCCCTGCGCGCTCTTCTAATGGATGGTTCGGTATGCCTGGTTTCATTGTAGAAATCGAAAACCTCCATGTGTGCCTGGGGGTATTTTTGCGTTATGGTCTCACTGGACTCATCGAATCCGGCATTGATGTTAACTAAAGTGTCCCCGGGTTTTATTAAAAGTGTATCGAGCCAGGAGAGTTGGTAGAGATCTGAACGATCGTAAACCCAGTGTGAGATTAAAAGAGATATGGCTACGGGTAATGAGATTAGTACACAAATCCATGCCGCCAAAGATCCTCCCCAAAGTAATCGTAGAGTGACGAAGAGTAGGACGACTACGAGAAAATAAAAAATATAAAAATGCCGGTTGAACCGGATGATATTCCAAACGCCCTGGTATGGTTTCCTTATCCCTGCCATTGTTCTTTGATCCCTTTTTTCCAGTAATATGGTACATCTACGATCTGAAAGGCATTAGCAAGAACAACATCCTTTAATTTAAGGTCTTCGATAAATTTAAACCGATACTCCTGTACTTCCAAAGGTTGTGGCTTCCAGTTTTTTCGTACTCCTTCGATGATGAGTATTTCTTTTTTTTCTGAATTGTATGTAAATGTGAAAGGCAACGGACCCGCATATCTACGGGCTTCTTTCCAACTGGAAAATGGCGAACCTACGGGTAAGGATGCCTCCTCGTTTGAACCGTGGAATTTTGCTTCAAAATTAGATGCTTCGGAAGAAACCTTACTAAGCTTACCTTCCTCCTGAAAACGAATATCTGTAGTCTCATATTTATAATGAGTAAAGATATTTCCGAAGAGTTCCATTTTCTTCTTATTTGTTTCAGATTTCAAGATATACAAACCTCGCAGTCTTCTTCCTTTTAAATTTTTATATCGAACAAAAATGCGATAGCCTACTAGCTTGAAATCATTGCCTAACAACTTCGAGGTTCCTTTCGGCCTGAGATCTCTTGTGTCTACCATTGCCACAGCAATGAAACCACAAGTGTCTTTAAAAGTATCCAGACTAAGACATTCGGGAAGGAATCGCTCAAGTTCGGCTTTCGGGGCTGCAAATGTAAAGACCACCGATCTGTTAAAATAAGCTTCAACGGCAAAAGGATGGTCTTTTAATGAAGAAAATGCAGCCATTTAGGTTATACGTTTAGCGATGATGAATTCATTTATAAAAATGAGGAGTACAAAAATGAAGGCAAAGAGCAGATTCATACTACCCCAAAAGAGTAATTCGGGAACAATGAGGGTCTCAAGGATATTCATAAGTAAAACCACCACGATCTGCGTAGCAGCATTAAGTTTTGCCTTATAACCACTTAAAATCCAAAAGCCCATGATCACTTCGGCAAAACCGATGGCGTGCGTAAACTGTTGTGCATAATCGAAACCAAGTATCTTTGCTACTATAAATTCGTGACGCGGCACCAGGCCCAAAATCTTACAGTAAAATCCGTTTACAAACCAAACCAGGGCAAAGCTTATACGAAGAAACCGATATATTAGCGTTAGACCCACAAACTGCTATTAGAGGAAAAAGTTCCATACTAGTCCGAAGCGGATCACCGCATCCCGATAAGGATATCCGGGAGCCGAAAAGTGACTGTTGGTTGAGTTAAACAACTGGTTTACGTGTTCGTATTTAAAATAGATACGTGTTTGCTTGATCTTTGCATTAAAAAAGAGGTCCACCATAGGAAATCCGCCTATTTTCTCATCGTTCTGAACATAAAATTCGGCCAGAACAGGATCGTAGCCGTTCATATTGTATTCGGTAAAATATCTGAAGGTGATCCCGGTTTGAAGAAACAAAGCTTTCTTAAACCATTCGTCCTCATAATAGAGCGTATGTCGTGTCACTATTTCGGGAACATTAAATACCTCTTCACCCGAAACTGCCTGTTGGAACATTACTGTGTTCATTAAGGCGAATCGCCCATATCTAAATTCACGCTCTGCCTTGATCTTTAGATAATCCACCCGCTCACCAAACTGCTGGGGAGTTGGAGTGCTGTCATTGGCTTTTATAGTAAAATAGGTATAATCGTCTATTCCGGTATAGCTCACAGTGGCATCTAAAAGTTTCTCAGACTGCAACTCGAATTTCAACTCCTGGGTCTTTACATTGTCGAAATCGTTTTGCCAATTGTAGTTTACATAATCGCTCTGATACAATAGAAAGTTGAAATTGGGCGCTACCGAATGTATGGTGGCCGAAGCCCTCACCTTGTTTTCCTCATTGAATGCGAATTGCGCCGCAGCCGTGAGGTAATTTCCATCGAAATCACCCGAGATATTGATCTTTCCTCTTCCCGAAAGTTCGAAACCGCGATATTGTTTTTTATAACTAGCGCCAAATTGCACAAGATTCCCCTTAAGGCGGTTGGTGATTCTTCCATCTACCAGATCCAGAACCGTGTCATATCCGTAGTTATAATCTAAGTAGCCTATAGAAGCACTTAATTCTCCCAGTATGGAGTTCTCTAGCCGTGCATAGCCCTGAACATTAAAATCTTCCAGTTTTGTAGTTTTTATAAGATCTGTATCCTCATAGGATGCTCCAAATCCTGAATAGGGACTGTTCTGGCGATATTCGTAGAACTTATCCTCATAACTTATCACATTCCCGATATTCAGGATACTATAAGAAGTAGAATCTTTTCGCCTGATAAGCTCGTATTCATGATCGGCATAAAAACGGAGTCCTTCCAGTTTGTTTTCGGCATTCTCAAAATTAACATCGAGACGAGCCCGGTCGTCAAATTCGGGGTCGTCTGCCTTGAACAAAGCGAGTGAACTTTCGTTCAGGCCACCATTTTCTTCGTTCAACACGTCCTGAGCCGCTATATGTGCCCTGATCTTATAGCGTGCATTCTTGGTATTGTAGTTAGTGGTAAACCTGAAATTTCCCGTGCTTGTAAGCATTTGCTGATAATTCCCCAGAGATCGTATCCCTTTGTAAGCAATCGAAAAATTAAACTGTTCGCTGGTATTAACTGCGAGTAATGCATCCAGTTGCTGGCCCTGTTCGAAAGCGGTTCGGAAATACAATTCTGTGAAGGGGGTGGGTACCCGAAAATACTGCATATCCTCTATCTCGAAGTAATTAAAATGATGAGATTGCGCCACAAACAACGGCTTAAGATTGCTGTTGTTGAATGTATAGGCCAGGGAGTTGTAAGTTTGACCCACATTGGCAAAAGGCATCAATTCGAAATCATCCTTGCGGAGATAGTTAAACTTATAGTCCTTCGCTATGGTGAGTGAAGTATCTACTATCGTAGTATCACGATCTGCCGAAATAATCTTGTACAGGTCGATCGGGGGTTTACTTTTGGGGGTGTTGTCCGGTCCGCTTGGAAAACTTTGAGAGAACACTACTGTCTTACAGCAGAAAAAGAGAAAGATCAATAGCGTTTTGTTCATGAATACCTATCTTATCACACAAAGGTAAATTTTTAAACGAAAATAGTTACTTTTAATTTCAGTGTTAAAGCTTAAAATTCACACACAATTACTGGAATGCGGTACAGATGAAGCAGGCCGAGGTTGCCTGGCCGGACCTGTTACCGCAGCGGCAGTAATTTTACCCGACGATTTTGCGCATCCCGATCTTACAGACTCCAAGCAACTTTCAGAAAAAAAAAGAGAAGAACTTCGCCCGATCATTGAAGAACAGGCATTGGCATTTGCTGTGTCCCATGTGATGATGGAAGAAATCGACCAGGTGAACATCCTTAACGCGTCCATACTGGCCATGCATCGTTCAATCGAAAAGTTAAAGTTAGCTCCACAGTTCATAGCTATAGACGGAAACCGCTTTAAACCGTTCCATAAAATTCCTTATGAGTGTGTGGTGAAAGGCGACAGCAAATACTTGCACATTGCAGCAGCATCCATCCTGGCTAAAACATATAGAGATGAATATCTGGCCCAATTACACGAGGAATTTCCCGCATACAACTGGAAAAAGAATAAGGGCTATCCCACCGCCGAACATCGTGAAGCCATTAAAAAATATGGCCCTACCCCTTATCATAGAAAGAGTTTCAGACTGTTACCAGAACAACTGAGATTAAACTTTTAGATTGTTGAAAAGAAGTCGATAAAGATTTCAAAGCAGCTCTGTTAAAACTCCCTTTCATAACTATTTTTGTGTTGTGAAGTGGATTCAGTATTTACTATTAGGGCTAATGGCGTTCAGCCTGCTTATGGCCTGTGACCCGAAACAGGATACCCGGGCCGAACTTGAGGATTTCGTTCCCGATAATGCCTCGACAGTGCTATCTATAACTAATTATGAGATCCTTCGGAAAGACCTGCAACAAAACGCGGCCTTCAGAAGTTTAAAAAACAGCGAACTTTACAGACTTCTTTCGGGAGAACATGCTGCCTTAAAATTACTAAAACCTCGTTCGAGGTCCTTGCTTAGCATTCATCGCAACGACAATTCATTACCCGAATTTGCCTTTATTACGCGGCTGGATTCGGCAGTTTTTAAACTAGACTCGCTTCCCAATATAATTTCAGAAAAACTTAGCTACGGAAATACGACTCTGGAAAGGATACGCATCGAGGATCAAACAGTGTACAAGGCTATAAAAGATAGTGTTCTCCTGCTTTTTTCATCTCAGAAAATGTTGGAGGAGGTCTTATCCGGAAAGAATGCAGGTTATGACGGGGAGATTCCTATCGCAGGAGAAGCCGAATTGATCATCTCTAGGAACGCTCCCATGCTAAGCCTTCAGGATTCGGTAGATGTGCCCTTATCGAGCCATCAAATATTGAATGTAACTATAGCATCGGGGGGAATAACTGCATCCGGTGTAACCCTCAACAGGGATACCATCCCGCGGTTTATCGATATTTTTAAGGGACAGATTCCGCAGCAAAACACCATTGCTTCTGTTCATCCCGTGGATGCGGAATCTTCCGTAACTTTTACTTTTAAGCATCCCGATATCTTTTTGAATCGTCTTCGCGATCATAGAAAGGATAGCGTATCATCCCGCGCGGTCGCAATGTTTGAAACCATTACCGAAATAAGCGACATTAAATTTAAGGATGGCAATGCTATTGTGATGAGCAGTATCGATGCATCTTTAACCAATGAAGCTTTGGCTCCAATGCTGTCTGAAAACACCGTTTTCAGGGATGTTGAGATCTACGATTTTTCGAACTCGGATGTATTTATTGAAAACTTCAGGCCGCTTATCAATAATACATCACCAAAATATGCCTTCCAATTAGAGCATTATTTTGTTTTTTCCGAAAGTATGGCTACAGCCGAAAGGTTTATTATAGCCTTCAAGAGTAACAATGTTCTTGCAAATAGCCCCAATTACCAAAAATCTGTACGTGAACTTGCCAGTGCATCCTCTGTACTTCTAATGCATTTCAATAAAAATGTATACAAGGGTATTTCGAATGTGTTAGAAGAGACCCCCGATTATACAACAGTTGGGCCGGCCAGCTATCAATTGTCTGCTTTGCAATACAGTTACGACCGTAACTTTGCACATGTTAATTATGTTTGCCTCGAGGCCGGTAAAACCCGACAGATCACAGGCAGCGTAGCACAGGTATTTAGCACCAAACTAGAAGCAGATCTCCTTGGAGAAGCACAATTTTTTACCAATCACCGCACCGGCGGAAAGGATATTGTGGTGCAGGACATGGGTAATAAGCTACACCTTATTTCCTCGAACGGGAAAATATTGTGGAGCAAGGATCTTAGAGAACCCGTATTGGGAACGATCCACGAAATAGATATCCTTAGAAACGGAAAGAAACAACTTGCCTTCACTACTAAAAGTAAATTATACGTATTGGACCGAAATGGAAACAACGTGTCTCCTTTCCCGGTGAATTTTAAGGATGAGATCACTCAACCCTTGTCTGTTTTTGATTACGACAATAACAGGAAATACCGGTTTGCAATAGTTCAGGGAAGGGAACTTCTTCTTTATGACAGCAAGGGCAAGAATGTAAAAGGATTTAAATTCGAGGGTGCTACCTCAGATATAGTATTGCCGGCTCAGCATATACGGATGAGCAATAAGGATTATATCCTGGTGGCCGAAGAGAATGGTAAACTGAATATCCTGAGCCGCGTTGGAAAATCGAGGATAACCGTGAACAAACGATTTAAGTTCTCTAGCACGCCCATAGCCGAAGAAGGCTCTAAATTTGTTGTAATTACTTCAGAAAAAACCAAAGAATCCATTGCACAAAACGGTAGTGTTAGTTCACAAAAGCTTAATGTATCTACTAACTATTCGTTCCTTATCGACTATAAGACAAAGGTTACTTTAGATGATAACCTATTGCGTATTAATGGAAAATTGGTGGAACTGCCCTTCGGTATATACACGCAACCGAGGATATACAGGGCAAAGGGTGATAATTATATAACTGTTACCGAAACTCAGGAAAATAAGGTGTTTGTTTACCGTGCATCGGGTGAATTGATGACGGGCTTTCCTGTTTACGGAACTTCTGTTGCCGAAATTTCCAGCCCGGACCGATCTAAAACGATTCACCTACTCGTACGTGGCGAAACTAATGAAGTGATATTATACGAGCTTCAGTAAGACGGTCATGAGGTCGCATCACGACTGTCTTTTCTTGATGTTTTCATTTAATTCCTTATCTTTAAGTAACAAGTAGCCTCCTCATGCCACGAGTTGTACTAATTCTGTGTCTTATTCTAACGACCTTCCTTCAAGCACAGGATGCAACTACCTATATCAAAACAATTTCGGAAGAGGATTCCGTGACCATTAGTGGTTGGAGAATTAAGATGGCACAAAATATCAATCCCAATCCAGATAGTGCCTTCTACTATTCCCGTAAGATCAAAGAATTTACCCAACAAAAAAAGTACGGGCCGGGAGTGATCGATGCCGATTATCTCATTGGCCAGTGTTTTAAAAGACTACAGCAAAATGATTCGGCCATAGTGTATTTTAAACAAGCACTCGCGCTGGCAAAGACCATCGATTACCCTATTGGCGCCGCCAGGGCCTATAACAGCCTTTGTCGAACTTATTACCTAATGGGTATGATGGATGAATCTGTAGCCGCCTGCGAAAAGGCGATTGAAACTACAGAAGAATACGACGATCCTAATAATATGATCTTTGCAGACAGCCACACTGCCCTGGCTACAGCCTACGCCAGACAGAACAAACTGGACGAAGCCATTAAGAAGTTACTGGTGGTGGATTCGGTTCATAAGATCGAAGCTTTACGGCCCGATGTGATAGCGGCTGCCTATCAGAATTTAGGAAACATCTATCTTGACCTTGAGGATTACGATGCCTCCGAAACTTATTATTTGCGTGCCAACAACGAATTTGAAAAACTAGGAGGTAATGCCACCTATTACCTTAACACCACACACATTTACCTAGGCCAGGTGTACATGAAAAAAAACCAGCTTTCGAAGGCCGACAGCCTGTTAACGCTGAGTTACAACTTCTTTTCGGCCATTAAGGACGAACGCACCGTGGGTGAGATCAGCACATATTTAGGTCAATTGAAAGTTAAACAGAAGCAGCTCGATAAGGCTGAATCATTTTTTAATGAAGGATTTTCTATTCACAAACGGAATAACCGCACTTATGAGGCCTCCCTCAACGCCATCGAACTGGCAAAGCTCGCCTTAGATCAAGGTAGAACCTCTAAAGCCCTGGGCTATTTAGATGAAGCCGAAACCTTAAATAGTTCAACCAGGAATAGCCAGGTTGCCCAAGAGACTTACGAGCTGTTTTCAAGATCTTATGCACAGCGTAATGATTATAAGAAAGCTTTCGAATACAAGAACCGCGCAACTGCGATCAAGGATTCGCTGATGGACATTCAGAGCTCCGAAAAGATCCGGGAGATCGAAGCGATCTATCAAACCGAAAGCAGGGATCGTGAAATTGCCCTACTAACTTCGCAGAATGAGTTGGTAGAGGAACAGAAGAAGAATCAGCGAAATGTTTTATTAGGCGGGATCGCACTTATGGGGCTCGCTGGATTGTTTTTATTCTTTCAGTATAGAAACCGGATGAAGACCAATAAGAAACTCAAGGAACTCGATAAGGCGAAGTCCACCTTCTTTGCCAATATTTCTCATGAGTTCCGAACCCCCCTAACCTTGATAAAAGGTCCGGTAGAGGATCAGTTACTTTCAGAATCATTGTCTAAGAATGATCGTAAAAACCTTCTTATCGCCAGGGCCAATACGCAACGTCTTGAATCTCTGGTAGAGCAATTGCTGGCCTTATCGAAACTGGAAAGCGGGAATATGAGATTAAAGGTCCAACCCGGTAATTTATCTAATTTCATTGCCGCCCAGGCGGAGGCTTTCTCATTTAGCAGTAAAGAAAAGAATCTTACTATGAAAGTCTCATTGAATAAGGATGATCGATCGATGGATTGGTTTGACCGCGACGCCATGGAAAAGGTACTTTTTAATTTATTGGGCAACGCCATAAAATATACCCATGAAGGGGGCAATGTAAAAATTGAAGGAGGAAGGGACGGCGACGATTTTGTTTTTAGTGTTTCTAATTCCGGAAATTATTTATCCTCCGGGCAAAAGGATAAAATATTTGAACGATTCTATCAGTCCGATCCTCAAAATCCCGGCACCGGTATTGGTCTGGCGCTTACAAAAGAACTTGTGGAGCTTCATAAAGGAAGTATTTCGGTAGAGAGTTCGGAGAAGGACGGGACGAAATTCAATGTACAACTTCCAGTGGTGAAGATGGCATTCTCTCCCGAAGAGATCCTTTCAGAAGAGCTTCAGAAAAGCGATACAGCAGATACAATATTGGATGAAAGTATTGCTGAACAACAATTGGCTATTCCCGAAGATGCTCCCATCCTACTAATCGCCGATGATAATACGGAAATTCGAAATTACGTGTCCTCGATTTTCGAATCTACCTACCAGATACAAATGGCTACCAATGGAAATGAAGGCCTGGCTATGGCTTCAGAAACCATTCCAGACATCGTAATAAGTGATGTGATGATGCCGCATCTGGATGGGTTCGAATTCACAGAAAAGTTAAAGGAGAACGAAATTACTTCGCATATTCCGGTGGTTTTGCTAACGGCAAAATCTGATGACGAAGACAAACTCCAAGGAGTTCACAGTGGTGCCGATGCTTATGTTATCAAGCCATTTAATGCACAATTGTTAAAGGCTACTGTTTCCAATTTACTTGAAAACAGACGAAAATTACAATCGCGCTTTGCACAAGAAGTTGTGATACGGCCCAAGGAAATTGCTATTTCCTCGGCCGATGAACAATTCCTGGAAAGGCTGCAGAAGGTTATGGACGAACATCTCACAGATCCGGAGTTTAGCGCAGAGTTATTTAGCAGGGAAATGGGGGTGAGCCGCATGCAGTTACACCGAAAATTAAAAGCGATCACGGGACAATCCACCAGTGAATTTTTAAGATCACAGCGATTAAAATTAGCACTAAGTCTTTTAAAGGAGAATAAAGCCACGATTTCGGAAATAGGATATACGGTTGGATTCAATGACCCTTCGTATTTCACTAAGTGCTTTAAACAGGAATTCGGGACCTCCCCATCCGATTATTTCGCTACATAGAACTACCCGATTGATCGACACATTAGCCGATAGCCCTTTAATTAAGGGCGTGTTACATATATTATAGCAATGGTTACAATGCTCCAATAGAACGATAGGCTTCTCACCTACTTTTGAAATGTAAAATCGATTCCCCCATGAAAAAAAAGCGTAACGTTTATGCCGGGAAAGTTGAGTTGGAACCCTTTACTCAAATCTACCTCAATATAAACCATCTCGCAGAAGGCATATACACTTTGAAGATTACGCACAAGAATAAAGTTATAAAACAAACAACCTTTAAAAAATAACAAACAATAAAAAACAGAAATCATGAAAACAGCTAAGTATTTCCTAATGTTTTTCTTCCTGTTTCTGGGAACCCAGGCAGACGCACAGATCTTTAAAAAACTTTCTAAAAGAGCCGAAAGAGCAGCAGAGCGAACTGTAGAACGCCGGGTAGAAAGAGAAACCAGAAAATCTACAGACCGAGTGCTTGATAGTGTTATTGATGCGCCGAAAAAAGAAAAGCAGCGTAAGCGAAAATCGAAAAAAGACGATGATGCCGTAATCGATTCTACCAACGACAGCATTCCTAAGCCTAAACACAGGATAAGTTCTTGAAAAACTATGAGTAATTTATTTCATCGCATTGATACTACCCATGAACTCTGGGCTAACTACCAGGACTATACTCCGGATAAGAATATCATTCAAAAACGTCTAGAGTAAAATTAGGGTTATGAACTTTAAAAGAACAGATTAAGATGAGAATAGCAATTATTTTATGCATACTCTGTAGCTGGTTAATCTCCTGCAAGGATTCTGAAGCGAAAGGCAAAACAGCAGAAGTTGATACGGAAGAGCAAGCCGGGATCGAAGAGCAGCCGGAGATCGCATTTGAGGTTCCTGAAGTGACGGAAGAAGATATTATAGAGGAGAGCAATGAAGAAACCAGATCGAAATCCGTATTCGATACAGGCGAGAACAGGGTTTATATTAAAAAGGAAGACCTTGATAAAACCGAATTAGCCTCCCTGCAACAACTTATGGAGGGTGATCCGGAGCTGAAAGAAAAAGCGCTGATCAAGGACAACGGAGATGAGTTCGAACTCAACCTTCCAGCTTTGAAGGTTCATTTGTCCAACGGACACCAATCCTATAAGCCCATGCGGGACCTGCTAGAGCAAAATATTTCGCCGGCTTCCGTTTCCATGGGATACGAAATTGACGGACGAGAAAGGATACGGGCATATACAAACAATGCTACCGGTGGCTTTTTAGAGGATATGACCGAACATTATATGTATCGGGGAGGACGAACAGGAAAGACAGCACTTAGAAGGTTAGGTGTGGCTTCAGATGATAATGTAGTGCCTATTTTATTGAATTATTTTGAAGTTTCTGAAGCCGAACTACAGATGCTAAAGGATTTTCCGAATACCGAAAATCATCCCAATTCGGCTGCCGCCAAACGAGCCTTGAATTTTGAGATCCCGAAGGATGTTTCAGAATATCTGAAAGACCCTAAATGCTCCGAAGGATTTAAGTACACTATCGATTATTTCAAAAAAAGGCAAGGCAAGGCTGCCGCGAAATTTATGCAGAAAGCTAACAAGGCCAGGGAAGAGTTTTACCAGTTGAATCCCGGGTGGTACGGTGAAGAGGAAGATATTGGGATCACCTACATCGATTCCAGGAGAAAATACATCTACCTGCCTTTTGGGGAACTTTCGTTTGCCGATGTAGTGATCTCTCATGATACCGGAGACGGCGGAGCAAATTCTGAAGGAGTTTTAGGGGAACCCGATATGGCTCTCGAAAATTTCAGATTACAGGATCCAAGAATTGGAAACCTGGGATTAAATGGGGTGCTCACTCTCGAGTTTACCAATAACGCATTGACCGATGTGAATGGCCCAGACCTATATGTATTTGAAATGGGCAAGATAGAGCCAACCCGCCTCGAAATATCCAAAGATGGGGTGAATTGGCTCGACATTGGACAGATTGAGGGGGGAACTGCCATGGTAGACCTTGCCGGTTACGTGAAACCGGGCGAGACTTATAATTATGTTCGTTTAACCGATCTGGATACCTTTAGTACAGTCCCAGGGGCAGATGTAGACGCCGTGGCGGCTATTGGTGGTGCCTTACGCCTCAATATTGATAGCGCGGTATTGTTCGATACAGGAGAATATGAGTTGAAGGGAAGTGCGACTTCAGAACTGGAACGATTGCTTGATGCCATAAAGGAAATCCCGGAAGGAACGATCATTGTTGAAGGTCATACAGACAACGTGGGATCTCCACAAAGTAATTTGATTCTTTCTAAAAACAGAGCTCAGGAAGTTGCCGGATATCTAAAAGAAAATTTGTCGAATACGTATAAATACACAATAAAGGGCTTGGGAGAATCTCAACCGATGGCACCTAACGATACCGATGAGAACAAACAGAAGAACAGACGCGTAGAGATACTGGTTTTGCCTTCGAATAAACTTTAAATTGAAAAGAACTTATGAAAATAAAACCAATATTATATCTTATCATAATTAGTGTGATCGCTAGTAATTGCGCAACCACAATTCCGGCAAGAGATACGGTAGATCCTTCCTTTGTTTTTAAAATTACCGGCGACGGACTTAACGAAAACATCACACCTACTTTCGATTTCGACAATAAGGCTTTGTATCTTCGAAGAGGGGCCATGTATAACGTTATACTCACCGTGACGGACAGGGGTGGACTTCAAAATGCCAGCTGGGAGTTACCCGGATCGCATATTCTTCGATTATTGGATAGAAGCGGATGGTTAGTAGCAAATTCGGGGGATCCATATAGAGATAAATACGAGTTCACCGGATTTAGAGATACCCCTGTAAATGGTAGTACGTTAACGGTAAGAAGGATGGAAGCGATCGGTGGGCCACCAAGTGGAGAGATCATTAATTATGAATTTGTGTTTAGCGGCACCGATTTTCACGATAATACAATTGATAAGACATTAATAATTAGAATCACCAACGAAGCATCCAGAATTGGATCAAGAGATTAAAACCTAAAAATTAAAGACAATGAAAAAAACACTTATTACACTAGTAGCGATTTGCTTAACGATTTTCTTTGCCAGGGCACAGTCCGACTGCAGCAAATTCTATCCTTTTAAAGAAGGTGCAAAAACTCAATTGACAATGTATAATGCCAAGGGGAAAACCCAAGGCATGGTAGAATATCATATTCATGATATCAGCACCAATGGAGATGCTACCATCGCCAATATGAGTATGACGCTTACAGATCACAAGGGAAATGAGATGAAAGGAACAGAATACGAAGCAACTTGTAAGAACGGGGTAGTATCCATAGATTTCAAATCCCTAATGAACCCAAGTTTAATGGCGGCTTATGGTGACCAAATGGATTATGAAGTAACGGGTACAAACCTCGATCTGCCTAATGATCTCACGGTAGGACAATCACTTCCCGATGCCGAGATCATCGTTACTATGTCCATGTCCGGCATGAATTTTAATATGAGTACGCTTATTACAGATCGCGAAGTTCTGGGCATTGAAAGTGTCACCACCCCTGCAGGGACTTTCGATTGTTACATAATTACTCAATCGATGCATATTAAATCTATGGCGGCCAATCAAAAACGAACTACCAAGCAATGGATTGCCGAAGGAGTAGGTGTTGTTAAATCTGAAGACTATAACAAGAAGGGCAAGCTGGATGGCACCAGCGTGCTTACATCTTTTACCAAGTGATTACTTGTTGTAAATAATGAAACATTCAACCGCGGTATCTTCCGCGGTTTTGTTTTATTGTTAGGGATTGTAATTATTGGATCTTGATATCGGCCTTCTCAACGAATTTCGCCTCGAACAACTGTTTGAAATGCTTGAGAAGTTTTCCTTTTACCTCATCCATGGAAACTTCCGGTTTGCCCAATTCTACGTTAAGAGAAGTAACCGCCTTCCCTTTTATACCACAGGGGATCATATGATCGAAATACCCGAGGTTCGCATTTACATTGAACGCAAATCCGTGCATGGTTACCCAGCGGCTTGCCCGAACTCCCATGGCGCAGATCTTTCGGGCAAATGGTGTCCCTACATCCAGCCACACGCCTGTTTCTCCAGATGAACGTTCGGCTTTTAAATTGTACTCGGCCAAGGTTCGGATAATGATCTCTTCTAAAAACCGAAGGTATTTATGTATATCGGTGAAGAAATTCTCCAGGTCCAATATTGGATATCCCACGATCTGCCCAGGGCCGTGATAAGTAATATCACCTCCACGATTGATCTTGTAAAAGCTAGCTTCTATTTCTGCTAATTTTTCTTCGGCTATTAGAAGATTTCCTAAATCGCCACTTTTACCAAGCGTATACACATGGGGGTGCTCAACGAAAAGGAAGTAATTGGGCGTTTCCAAACCGGCATCTTCGCGTCGGTTCTTTATTTTTATATCGAGGATCTCCCGAAACAATTCTTCCTGATAGTCCCAGGTCTCCTTGTAATCTTTTAAACCAAGATCTTGTACGATAACTTCCTTATTCATTTCTAATTCTCTAATTCAACTTCAAGATCTAGCACATCCGGGTTCTTAAAATAATCGAGGAAATTTCGTTCCAGTTCTATGGTTTTACCATCCAGTGAGTATGTGGCGTCTTCTGCCGAAGCCTTTTTGATGCGCCTGGGAAAGGTGTATTTTATTTTGTATTTCATCGAGCTCATGAAAGACTCCGCTTGTTTTAAACTGTCGAGCTGAGACTTGTGGCGTTCTTCGTCCTTTATAAAGGCATCTCTTTTAAAAACACCTTTTTTAAAGGTATATGAAACTCCCAGCAGTTCAGATTCCGGACTGTCATCGTCTGCGCCCGCACTTTTATTACCCGGAAGTAGGCTTTCTGTTTGTTCGAAGCCCTGCATTAAGTTATTGGCTTCTGAAACGTCTTTAAAGTCTGAAAAAACATCCACGATCAGCTTATTTTCCTTAGGATCGGATACCATGTGGATCTTGTAGTTTTCTATGGATTTCAGTCGTTTTTGTTCTGCTTTCGAAAGTTTTGAAATACTATCCTTCTTCTCCTCGAAGATCTCTTTCAGGGAAACGATAGTGTCTTGTTTTGTAAAAGTAGAATCCTGAGACATTTCGCCTCCAAATGCCATCATCTCGCTAAGATCCATGCTAAGTGACATCCTTCCTGTTCCGTCCTCGTTCAATACAAGGGTTTCATTGAATTGGCAGCTTACAAGTGAAAAAGCTACCAGGATTAAAACCAAAATTTGTTTCATAATACAGCCATTTTATCCTGTAATTTCTTATGAACAAAGATACCGAAAGATTACGGTTCTATCACAATGTTAATATATCTGTTGTGCATGCATGCAATTAAATTTAATAGTATCTTGGTTATGAAATCTAATCTTCATGAACTATGATATTACCAATATGAAAAAAGTACTCTTCTCATTGATTACTTGTATTTTCATTCTCTCATGCGGCCCCTCTCAACCCGAACCAGATTCTCCCCCTAATATTCTCTTTATCGAAGTAGACGACCTCACGGCCAAATATCTTGGGATACACGGGGCAAAGATTGCACGAACTCCCAATATTGATAGTCTTGCTCATTCCGGGGTAATTTTTAAGAATGCCATGGCACAAGGGGTGATGTGTACCCCATCCAGAAATTCTCTCATCACTGGAAAATATCCCCATGAACTTGGACTTTACGAAAATCTGGACTTGAAATCCTTACCAAAAGATATATGGGCTTTTCCCATGACACTCCAACAGCATGGTTATACCAATTTCTGGGTTGGTAAGAATCATCTCATTCCCTACGGAGAAGGACTACAACCGGAAAATGTGATCGACTTGAGGAATAAGGCAATTCAATGCAATATGGGGTTCGATTCTGTGTATCAGTCCTATGGCAGATCCATGGTAATCGAAATGGCGAAACAACAATTTGAAACTATGGGTTGCTGGGAGGAAGGCAGAGAGTCTTATGGTGATTTTCTATTTAAGAACGGACTGCTGGAGAAATTTATGGAGGAGGGCGGCGGCAAACCCACTACCCTGGACCCGGAAACCGAAAGCATGGATGGTCATTTCACCACTTATGCTATGAATAAATTGAGTGAATATAGCGAAGAAGGGCCTTTCTTTATGTGGCTAAACTACTCCGGCCCACACGGTCCGTTCAATGTTCAGGAAGAATACGGCAGGGGGTTATATAATAATCAGATGCCCCCCATTATAGATCCTGCCGAAGCGAACTACGAACTTCCTGAAGGCTTAAGAATGTACCCAAACAATATCTACAACGATTACACCACCATGGGATATCGCAGGAAATATGTAGCCGCAATTTCGTATGTGGATTCCCAAATTGGCAGACTACTGGATTTTATTGAAAACTCCCGATATAAAGACAACACCGTCATCGTTTTCTTTTCAGATCACGGGATCATGACAGGCGATCATGGTTTAATAGGTAAGAATACCCTCTTTAAAGAAGTGCTTGATGCCTCTCTGATCATTTCATATCCAAAGAAGTTTGAACCAAAGTTAGACTATACCCCGGTAGAGCTTATCGACTTAGTGAAAACCACCCTGGACATAGCACAGGTTGAGGATAGTACGATCCGTTCTATAAAAAACGGTCACAGTTTATTACCACTGCTGGATTGTAAAGATAAATTTGAAGGAGACAGGCTGGCTTTTAGTGAAATGCGTGAGTTCAAGGCAGTTTTCGACGGGGTATATAAATATATTCATCATGAAGAGACTCCCCTTCTTTTCAATCTTGAAAAGAACCCAAATGAGACGGAGAATTGGCTGGAACGAAATCCCGAAAAAGCGGCCGAACTAAAAAAAGAGATTGAAGATTGGCTATCCCGATAACAAAAGATCGTTTTTTACAAGATTTAATTAACGATTGGGATTATTTAGAATAATAAGCGCTGCAATTACACCGGGTATCCATCCGCAGACAGTTAAAATAAGTACGATCAAGACGGAGCCACAACCCTTATCGATCACAGCCAGGGGCGGAAATAAAATAGACAACAATACCCTCCAAATACTCATAAGCACGAAATTACAATTTATAGCATTCTATTAGAGCAGCTTTTAAGACATTTGTTACAATGTTGAATAACTCAATATCGCTCGTTATATTTACAAAAAATTATTTATGAGATCTCAAATTTTTCTTTTCCTAATTTTAATCACCACCCTAACGGGATGTAAAGACAACCAGGCCCTAGTAGAGGTGGCCGAAGAAGTAATTCCCAATGAAACCGAAGATAAACTTTTGGGAAAGATCAATAAAGATGAACTTATGAAACCTGTCTTTGCAGAATGGTTTCAACCGGCTTATGAGGACTATCAGGTAAATACAGAGCTTGTCGAATCTTACAAGGACCGCCTAAAAGAATACGAGATAGAAGTGTTTATGGGCACCTGGTGTGAGGACAGTCAGCGCGAGATTCCTACCCTTTATAAAATCCTTGAGGCAGCAGATTACCCAATGGAACAACTCACTATCGTAGCCATAGACGATGAGATAGAAAACTATAAACGTAGCCCAGGTGGAGAAGAAGGAGGCCGGAACATACATCACGTTCCCACTATCATTCTAAAGAAAAATGGAAACGAAGTAAACAGGATCATCGAATATCCGGTGCGTACGCTGGAAGAGGATCTGCAGCTTATCCTCAATGGAGGATATACACCCTACTACTTTGCAGCAGACATGGTTCATGCCAGATTGAACGAAATGGGTCTTGAAAACTTTAAAGCAGATCTTGACAAACTTGCGGTCGAATTTACCGGGAAGACACGAGATGTGTACGAATTAAATACTTATGCCAAAACCATTTTCCGCCAGGGTAAAAAAGAAGAAGGTATCCAGGTGGCTACCTTAAATACGATGATCTATCCTAATAACCCTAATGCCTATGCCGGACTTGGCTCGAGGTATATGGATATGGAACAATATGAGGAAGCAGCGAAATATTTTGGGAAGGCGGTAGCCATGGCTCCGGATGATAGTGAATTTAAAGGTTATCTGGAAGAAGCACAGGCCAAACTATAATCTCAAAATGAACGCATATAGAACTGCTATACTATTATTTTGTCTGCTGATAAGCCCTCTGGTACATGCGCAGTACGAATTTAGTGGGTATGTAGATGGCAGTATGATCGATGGTGAGGTTTACCTTTCTTTAGTTGAAGATTACAGGAAGATCTCCGGGGTATATAACGAGCAGATCATTGCCAGAATTAAGCCAGATTCTACCGGATTTTTCAGTTTTACGGGAAACAATCTACCAGAAGAAAACCGAATGTATCGTATACATGTGGATACTTGTCCCGACGGAGAATACAATCTTTCTCATGTAAGTGGCCATTGTGCCAATAGTAAGGAGGTGGTGTTCGTTGCCAACAATTCGCTTACATTGTCCTTACCCGTTACTTTCGAAAATGAGATGTTTTGTAAAATTGTTTCTGAAGATGAACGGTCCAATTCTTTTCTGAAGATCGATTCGCTTAAGAACGACATGCGCTTTGCCTTTAGCACCTATCGCAGTGAAGCCAACAGGAAGATCAATACACGCAAATGGTTTAGTATCCTGCAACAATACGGCGAACAACTCAACGAACCCCTGGCCGAACTATATATTTACAGTTTCCTGAGTGACCGGGGCAGTGATCTCCATACCTATTACCTGGAGGATCTAAAAAATAACAGCTACTATACCGAATTATTAACCCGATTAAAAACATCGTATCCGCAAACCTCCTACACTCAGCAATACGAGGCAGAACTTAAAGCAGACCAATTTTTGGTACAAACGGCCAGCGAGGCCAAATTACCCTGGTGGGTTTACCTCGCATCCGGTATCGCTTTGATCTCGGTATTGGGAAATTTTTATTTCTTCGGAAAATGGAAAAAAGTTAAAAATGCCATCCCCGATGCCGGAAAGGTGTTGTCTAATCAGGAACAAAAGGTCCTGGAGCTTATTCTGGCCGATAAAACCAACAAAGAGATCGCCAGTGAAATGTTTGTAAGTGTGAGTACGGTTAAGACTCATATCAACAACCTGTATAAGAAACTGAAGGTTAGTTCGCGCGATGAGGTAAAGACGCTCTATGCTTCTTAAATAAAAATTCAACCGGGGGGCTAGTCCCTATTTCAAACCTTTTTCATTTCGTTTTCTTCGGAAGCATGGTCATCTTCGTTTCATCATTCAAAAAACGAACTACCATGAAAACCAAACTATTCCTATTACTCCTTTGTTTATCCCTTTCAGCCGTCCAGGCCCAACCCATTAACAAAGAAATTATTTCCGAAGACAACGTTCCTAAACTTTTAGGAAAGATCAACCAAGAAGGGCTAAGTGCCAACAGCTACGGAAAATGGTTTCAGAAGAATTATACCGCATACACCCCAGACCCCGCCATCATCGATCTAATAAAAACCGATCTGAAAAATTATACGATCGAATTATTTATGGGCACCTGGTGCGGAGATAGTAAACGAGAGGTCCCAAGATTTTACAAGGTGTTGGAAGCAGCCGAATTTCCGATGGAACGATTAACGGCTATTGCGGTAGACCGGGACAAAGGTACATACAAACAAAGTCCGGGTGGAGAACAACTTGGAAAGAATATACACCGGGTACCTACTTTCATTTTTTATCTGAATGGTAAAGAAGTGAACAGAATTACCGAACGCCCAATTAAAAGTCTGGAAGCCGATATACTGGCTATACAGAAGGGAAATTATACCCCGGGTTATCATGGCGTAACCATGGTGAATGAATTCTTAACCGAACATGGAGCTGAAAAACTTATCAAAAGATCGAAGAAAATAGTACCCGAATTAAACCTGGTTGTGAAGAACAGGTACGAGTTGAATACCTACGCCACTGTACTATTCTATGCCGGAAAAAAGGAAGAAGCCATCTCGGTCTATACCCTCAATACACTGTTATTTCCCGAAGAACCCGGTACATATTTAAGTTTAGCCAACACCCTGGGGATCATGGAACGCTATTCAGAATCCATTCGATATTATGAAAAAACCCTGGGTGTGGACCCGGAGAATGAAGAAGCTGCCACCTCTATGGCTTATATTAAATCTAAAATTTCCCACTAACACCGGGTTTTTCTGAAAGTTATAACACTTAGTTTTTTGAATTAAGTTAATTTTGTGCCGTCTGCCAGACAGGCGGCAATTCAAAATGTAGTGTACCTATGCAACTTTCAGAACTGGAGCTGATACGACGGGAAAAATTGTCCCAATTACGAAATTTAGGCATTGAGCCCTATCCGGCGGCCTTATACCCTGTAGATAGCACCTCGGGTAAGATTAAACAAAATTTTGAAGAAGGAAAGAAAGTAAATATTGCCGGCCGACTCATGTCGCGCCGAATCCAGGGAAAAGCGTCTTTCGCCGAATTACAGGATGCCGAGGGCCGTATACAGGTATATTTCAACCGGGATGAGATCTGTCCCGGGGAAGATAAGACCCACTACAATGAAGTTTATAAGAAACTACTCGATATAGGAGATTTTATTGGGGTAGAAGGAGAATTGTTCACTACCCAGGTAGGCGAAAAGACCGTGATGGTTAAAAATTTCACACTTCTGTCTAAAGCCTTGAAACCGCTACCTCAGCCCAGGGTGGATTCGGAAGGGAATGTACACGACGCCTTTACAGACCCAGAGCAGCGGTACCGACAGCGATATGCAGATCTGGTTGTGAATCCTCATGTGAAGGAGGTTTTCGTTAAAAGGACCAAACTCTTCAACGCCATGCGGGAGTTCTTTAATGCCCGAGGGTATTTTGAAGTGGAAACTCCAATTTTACAACCCATCCCGGGAGGTGCAGCAGCACGGCCGTTCGTTACCCATCACAACACGCTGGATATGCCATTATATCTGCGTATAGCAAACGAATTATACCTAAAGAGACTCATTGTTGGCGGGTTCGACGGGGTGTACGAATTCTCCAAGAATTTCCGAAATGAAGGAATGGACCGCACCCACAATCCGGAGTTTACAGCCATGGAAATCTACGTGGCTTACAAAGATTATAACTGGATGATGGAATTTTGTGAGCAGCTTCTGGAATTTTGCGCCAAAGCTGTTAACAACACTACCACGGCAACTTTCGGGGATCATACCATCGATTTCAAGGCCCCTTACCCCAGGGTGACTATGACCGATGCTATTAAACAGTTTACAGGTTTCGATATCACAGATAAAACAGAAGCCGAATTAAGAGCTGCAGCCCTTGAAATGGGTGTAGAGGTAGATGATTCGATGGGGAAAGGAAAGTTGATCGACGAGATCTTCGGGGAGAAGTGTGAAGGAAATTTTATACAACCAACCTTTATTACAGACTATCCCAAGGAAATGAGTCCGTTATGCAAAGAACACCGTGACAACCCTGAGCTTACCGAACGATTCGAATTGATGGTTTGCGGAAAGGAAGTAGCAAATGCTTACAGTGAGCTTAACGACCCTATAGATCAACGCGAACGATTTGAAGCACAACTGAAACTAGCCGATCGGGGTGATGATGAGGCGATGTTCATCGATAACGATTTTATAAGAGCCCTGGAATACGGTATGCCCCCAACCAGTGGAATGGGAATTGGTATGGACAGATTGATCATGTTCCTTACTAATAATGCCTCCATACAGGAAGTTCTTTTCTTCCCTCAAATGAAACCTGAGAAGAAACAGGTGGCACTTTCTGAAGATGAAAAGCAGGTATTAGAATACTTAAAGGACCACACTCCTATTTTCCTGGTAGAATTAAAAGCACAGTCTGGCCTGTCTAACAAGAAGTGGGACAAAACCATTAAACATCTTACCAAAAACAACCTGGCCAAAGTCGAAAAGACAGACGACGGGTTGTTTGTACACGCAGTCTAGACGGTACAATTTTTAAAAAATAGTTAAATTTTGGTACTATATTTGATATATCAATTATATTTATATCAAATTAATTATTTATGAAGTTAGTTCTTCCTTCGAAAACCATTTTTCACGCTATTGAAAGTACGATCAAGGAATACCGCAAATTTGCCCAGAAAAATATTTCCGAAGCCATAGAAGACATGACGATCGATCAGGGGCTAGTACTTATTTTTTTAGATGAATACCCGGATATGACGCAAAAAGAGATCGCCGAGTTGGTCTTTAAGGACAATGCTTCCATGACCCGTATGATCAATACAATGGTTAAAAAAAAATACCTGAAAAGGTCGATGCACGCAGAGGACAGACGCAGATTCAATATAGAGATCACTCCAAAAGGAAAGGAAGTTCTAAAAATACTTCCACCCATTATTCAGAACAACAGAAATTCATCATTACACGGAATATCAAAAAACGAACAAAAGCAATTGGAAACCATCTTAAAAAAGATTCGTGCCAATTGCACAAACAATTAAGATCATGAAAATTTACAACAGCATCACACTAGCCATTGTGGCCCTACTCCTGTTATTTACTACAAAGTTAAAAGCCCAGGAGCAAACATTAACGATCAATGAACAACAAATGGTTATTGATTCGATTGAAAAAAAATTAAACGCCAACTATGTATTTCCAGAGGTTGCGGCCAAGATGGCCGCAAGTATCAAAGACAAACTGGCAAAAGGCGATTATAAGTCGATAAAAGATCCCCGGCAGTTTGCCTCTACACTAACTACCGACCTCCAGGCGGTGAGTAAGGATAAACACCTTCGGGTATCATTTGCACCAGAGCAAATAGCAGAGCAACAACAAACTGTTACTCCCGAAGACAGCATTGCTTTTTTAAACAGGTATATCAACAGCATGAAACGCGATAACTTTGGGTTTAAGGAACTAAAGATCATGAGCGGCAATATTGGTTATCTCGATCTTCGTAGTTTTTCGAATGTAGAATTCGCCGGTCCCACTGCTGTAGCCGCTATGAATTTTTTAAGCAACAGCGACGCGATTATAATCGATCTTAGGAAGAACGGTGGTGGAAGTCCACAGATGATCCAACTTATTTCAAGTTATTTATTCGACAGCGAACCGGTGCATCTCAATAATTTCTATTGGCGCCCGGCCGATTCCAATACACAAACATGGACACTCCCACATGTGAGCGGAACCCGAAGTGCAAAAACCCCAGTTTTTGTTTTAACTAGCGGAGGCACTTTTTCGGCTGCGGAAGAGTTTAGTTATAATCTTAAAAACCTGAAACGTGCCACCTTAATTGGCGAAACAACTGGTGGTGGGGCACATCCAGGGGGCACCGATATCCTCACCGACCGTTTTACGATATGGCTACCCACCGGGCGAGCCATTAACCCCATCACCAATACAAATTGGGAAGGAACAGGAGTTAAGCCGCACATTGAAGTACCGGCAGATAAAGCCCTGGACGTAGCCTATTCGAAGGCATTAGAGTTGCTTATGGAAAAAAGTGAAGACGAGGAAATGAAGGCGCTTTACCAATGGCCCCTGGCCGAAATTAAAGTAAAAAACAACCCTGTGAAATTAGAGGTAAGTTCGCTTAAAAAATTCGCAGGCACCTATGGCCCCCGAAAAGTAACTTTGGAAAATGGCGTGTTATTTTATCAAAGGGACCAGGGAATAAAATACGAGTTATACCCGTTTAGTGATCACGAATTTATGTTGAAAGGTCTGGAAACTTTCAGGATACGATTTCTTTCGGAAAACAATAAAGTAGTCGCCTTACAAGGGTTATATGATAACGGATATACAGATAAAAATCTTAGAGATAATTAATCTCTACAACCACCCAACTGTGTAAAAGGAGTTCTTAATGGAGCTCCTTTTTTATTGTATCCACACCAGAAATGCCTCCTCAAAGGGGTCTGTACCCACTACCGTATAATAAAAGATAGCGCCCAGCCAGCCGTGAAAGATTCCCAGAGCATATATATTACGGATACGCAGGTAGATCAAGCCGTAGAAAAGCGCGAGTAGAAAAGTCCCGGTCATGAGCCAGAAGGACGGAAAGTGAACGATAGAAAAAATGATGGCACTAAATACTATAACCACATACTTGTTAAGATCGGGCCGTTCCAATTCATGCAGGTTCCCGGATATCAAGCCAATAATAAGAAATTGCTGGATGATACCCCACAGAGGATACGTTATGAGAATAGGTAATATATGCCATGATGGATTAAGCGTTCCCTGGCAAGCACCAATAATCAAAAAGACCAAAACAGACGCCAGAGCGAATGGCCATAGTAGTTTTACGGTCTTTAAAAAATTATCCTTTCTAAAACCCCAGTAAGACAGTATGCCCTTTTGCTGCCTGCTTCGCACTATTATATAAAGGCTCCAACCAATTACAGCTGCAATTACATATGGCAAGCGTAGGTTGAGATAATCCATAAAAAGGAATTTACCGCCGGCAGTTAGTGTGACTGCCAAAATTTCGAATATCCTTCTTTTGTTGGTTATTTTATCTTGCATGATCCGGATGTTAGAAAGCAATCCCCGGCCGGAAGATTGCTTTCGCCAACATCAAAACGTGGGAACGCACCCACATTCTATTGATGTCGTAAACTCATTTACATTATTTCTTTTGGCGTTGCAGAAATTTTACATCACGAGTGTTCTTCTGTACGGCTACCGCAGCGAACAGACTCAATGCAAATGCCATCCCATAGAATCCCTTCTCACTAAGCCATAGATCGGCATTCCAGAGGCCGATAATAAGCAGTAGAATGGAAGCAATGGTAGTAAACCAACTAATTCCGTAATAGATCTCGGTTACCGGTATTCCTTCCAGTTTATCCCTTACTGTTTTCTGAACCGAAACAACCGAGAACAAACCAAATAGAAGGATTGTAAAATAGTACCCTTTTTCGTTTAGCTCCATACTTGCGTTCCATAAGCCTACACAATAAGACACCATCCCGATGAACAAAGCGGTCCAGGAAGCAGAAATAAAGGCGGGGGTTGGTTCGCAATTAAACTCATCTTTTTTCTTCTGAATTTTCTCAATAAGAGGTGAATTTACAGGTTTCTTTTCTGGTGAAAATTGATTTTCCATAATGAATTGTTTTGATGTTAATTCGGGAACAAATATGAGTGATACTAATTGGATTGAAAATTCGAAATAATAATATTACTTACGTTTTATTTTGAACTTATTTCTACCTTTATCACTATTATTGGGCTTTTAATGCATTTAATACTTACGTTTTAATGAGTAACATTTCAGCAATAATAAGTACATTTTCTTCAGAAGATAAAAGAGAATTCCTCAATTATCTGAAGAAAAAGACTCGCAGGGGCGATGCCAAAAACATAACCTTATTCAAGCTGATCGACCAGGGAAGGACCACCAACCTAGATGTGAAGATATACGGGAAACCCGCACGTAATTCGTATCACGCACTCTGTAAACGGTTACAGGATTCCCTTATAACCTTTGTAGCCGAAAAAAGCTTCATGGGTGAAACTTCAGAAGAAATGCAGGTTATGAAATTGTTATTGGCCGGTAGGATATTTTTTGAACACAAACAAACCAAAATTGCCTTTAAAACCCTTGAAAAAGCCGAAAAAAAAGCCTTGGAAAATGATCTCTACTCTATTCTAGGTGAAATTTACCAAACTAAGATTCAATACTCCCACTTTCATCCAAATATAAAGTACGGAGACATTAGAGACGCCGCAATACACAACCAGGAACTTCAACACAGAGAATTAAGGCTCAATATGGCCTACGCAACCATTAAAGACCAATTATCCCAAAGGAATGCGGTTATTGAAACAATCATCGATGAAACTTTTCAGGCCCATGGTATTTCAATAGACGATAAACTTACTTATAAATCCCTATTTCAATTATTGCAGATCCTGTCCACTTCTGCTCAATTGCGAAGTGATTATAGTAGTGTTATGCCACAAGTGAATCGTATTTCTACGATCGTTAATAAGAAGAAAAAGCAAGCAGGAAAGCATTTATTTTATCATATCCAGATCTTAAATCTCATGGCAGTAATCAGCTTTAGGAACAAAGATTTTACCAGATCGAAAGATTTTATCCAGATGATGGAGCTTGAAATGACTCGGCAGGAAAGGAAATACTACAGGAGATTTGCCCCGGACCTCGTGCTTCTTAAAGCATTGAACCTGAACTTCACAGCTTATCCTTCAGAAGCCATTGCTATGTTAAAAGCATTCCCCAATCCGTTTCCCGAATTACAGCTGGCATTAGTCATGTGTTTGTTTCAGCAGCATGAATTTAAGGAGGCGCGTAGGCAACTTCGAAATTTAAATCACAGTGATCTTTATTACGAAAAAAAGGTGGGGATCATTTGGGTAATACAAAAGAATATAATCGAGCTGCTTGTGTTAATAGAGTTAGATCAACTCGACCTGGTTCTATCACGCATAAACAGCATAAGGAAGAAATTAGTCCCCAAATTGCGCAGACTAAAAGAAGATCGTGCTATTAATTTCCTCAAGTTAGTGAGACTTTATTACAACGATCCTTCTTTAGTACGGACGCTTCAGTTTAGAGAAAAAGTAGAAGAGTCGTTCGAGTGGAAAGACGCTAAAAGGGAAGATATCTTCGTGATGAGTTTTTATGCCTGGCTAAAGGCAAAGATGGAAGATCGTCCTATTTATGAGGTAACACTGGAGTTGGTTTCCTTAAAATAAAAACACCGCTCACGGTTAAAACTTTACCTTTTTGGCATAAGGGGCCGGCATCCCTGCCGACAGCCATGAGCGGTGTACTACCAACCTAAACATCAACTAGCGTGTAATTGAGATACTCAAGATAAGCACGCTATCAACCAATTAAAAACACATCCGGTCGGCATTTATCAATACGAGGTCGTTATTTATAAATCAAGACCATAGCTAACATTTTGCTTAAGAATTACTCCCCAACCTTACTTAAAAAGTCGATGTCGTTCTCCACTGTAAGCAATAATAAACTGGTAGCTGTGCAAAAAACCGGGCTGGTAATACAATGATGACCATTCCAGCTTCCATCCTTATTCTGAATCTTTAGAATACGGCCACTCATATCATCATACCAGTTTTTCCAATCCTTGTCTTTATTCACCAGTAAGGATTCGCCGGTTTGTAGAAAACTTAAAAACTCTTCGCCCCCATTGTTACCAAAACCATTTAATACATCTTCCCGCTGTGCCGTTTTCTTAGCAGATTGATATACATTGTACGAAGTAGCATACTGGGCAGCTTCACTTTCGGAATACCCTGCCTTTCGTAAATTATCTGTGGTAACCGGAGCATTCTTATCCAGCTTTCCGTCACGCTTTGCCTTTTTTATCGCATCTTCTGCTTTTCGGGCATCTTTGGCACTACCTCTCACAGAGCCACTTACAGCATACAACATGATCCCGGCCCCATCGTCGGTTTTTACATTACCGGTGCTTTCGTCGTAGTTCCCTTTCTGATAATTCTTGGATCGTTCTACCACTTCCTCATTCACATCGGCACCCACAGCCTGGGCGGCTTCCAGGGCAGAAGTTGCTAATCCACTTTGCAGAACCCCGGCCCATCCCGCACCTTTTTGTCTTCCGGAAGCATCGGTGGAAGCTTCTATTTTGGCTACACAGATATCCAGACATCGTTCAACTCTACGCTTATCGACACCTTTCAAGTTTCTGTCCAATAGATTAGATAGCAATTGTGCGGTTAGTACGGCATCGATGTTTTCGCCTAATTTCGTCTGTATCTGGGTACCGCGAACATCGGTAATAAATGTCGATCCCTTTGAGGTACTTTCTACAGTTTCCAGCAGAAAATCGATCGCATCCTTTAAGTTCTTCGAGTAGGTTCCTTTATTGATGGTGGTTCCACTCCTGAGAAAGGCCTGAGCCACAATAGCTGTTGTCGCAGGATCCGCCTTGACCGCATGAGGATCTCGTACATGCTGGGCACTATGACTTCCGGCGCCATATCCACCGTTAGGTAGCTGGGCGTCTGCCAGCCAACTTAATCCGTCGCGAACAGATATCATAAGATTTTCATCATTCTTATAGACATTGAAATTTTCGGAAGACTGTTCTCCCATAACGGTCATAAATACGCAGCCATCTGAAGGCTCAAGTAATCTTGCAGTTTCGGCATAGTCGCCATTCGATTCGCTAATTGCGAAAAACGCTCCTATTACCAACACGGGTAAAAGGGCTAATAAGATTTTTGTTTTCATTGTATAAATTATTTTTGAATTTGTTCCGAAGCTATAGAACCATTGTTACCGTTAAAACCATCAATTAGTCAAACAACCAAATGGTTGAGGGAACCGCTTCGAAATAGTAGTTTTAACTCAAACTAACTAGCTGTTTTAGAAGTATTTTTCTATTTTTAGCATCTAATTTGTTCAAAGAATGAAAAGAATTCAAATTGCCCTGTCTCTATCTATCCTTCTCATTATTGCCGGTTGTGGAAGTGACGATTCCAATCCTTCCCAGTTCGACAATGAGAACCCCTCTGCGCCTCAAAATCTTACGGTATCCGGCATCGCCATAAATTCGATCGAATTGGGGTGGGATGCCTCAACCGACAATGTGGGTGTTACCGGTTACCATATATATCAGGATGGTACACGCATCGTTTCGGCACATACGGCTACTTCAATTACCATCCCCAATCTCGATGAAGAGACCTTTTACAGTTTTTACGTTACAGCAATTGATGCTGAAGGCAACGAATCTGTCCCCAGTAATACAGCTTCAGCAACAACAGAGGGCACTCCTTTACAATTTACGCCAACCCTATCCGAAATGGGATTATTTGAAGGCGCCATGGAAGATATTGTACCGGCTAACGGAGTTCAGTATTATGAAATAAGAACCGCACTATTTACAGACTACACCCATAAACAACGATTAGTGAGACTCCCCGTAGGGCAGACAATGCGTTATGCAAACTCCGATCTCCTGCCGCTGTTTCCAAACAACACGGTAATTGCCAAGACCTTCTTTTATTATTTGGACGAAAGGGATCCAACTCTAGGAAAAAAGATCGTGGAAACCCGCGTATTAATAAAGTTACAGGAAGGGTGGATAGCATCCAATTATGTATGGAATGATACCATGACCGAGGCCTTCAGGGATGATGTGGGTGGTATGATAGATATAAGCTATATAGACAACAATGGCACCACACAGGATATAGATTATATAATTCCGAGTAATGCAGATTGTTTCGAGTGTCATAATAATAACAATAAAACATTCCCTCTGGGTATGAAACTTCGGAATTTAAATTTCATTCCGGAATATGCGGGCTACAACCAATTGCAATATTTTTCGGATAACGGGCTATTACTAGGCCTGGACGATCCAACCACAGTTAGCTCCTTACCTAACTGGGCAAATGGCACACTACCTATCGATGAGCGCGCAAGGGCATATATGGATGTAAATTGTGCGCATTGTCATTCACCGGGAGGAAGTGTAGCTCCGTCATTTAATATGGATTTCCGATACGAAACTCCGTTTAGTGAAACCGGGATCTACGCTAACAGAGGTGAGATAGAAGCACGTTTTGCCAGTAACGCACCTATTTACCGAATGCCCAGATTGGGTAGAACAGTTGTTCATCAGGAGGCATTGGCTATGTTGATCGAATATCTGGACACGTTGTAGGTGAACAACAAATACAGAAAAAAAGCAACCATATCCTGGTTGCTTTTTTTTGTTTAAACCTTTTGACAATTGTGATGTCCAAAGTGCGTATAATTTAAAATCTATGAACATGAAAAACGTATTTTTAGTTGCAAGTTTCTTAATCTGTTTTACGAGTTTCGCTCAAGGGCCTCGGGGTAATAACGACAGGAAACCCAAGCCTAAGATGGAGAGGCCGGATTTCACTCCTACGCAGCTAGCCGAACTTCAAACTAAAAAGCTCACCCTCGAATTAGATCTTGATGAAAAGCAACAAGCAAAAGTATTCGAATTGGAACTCAAGGTCGCAAAAGACAGAGAAGCGCATAAAACTGAAAAAGGTCCTAAGGATGAAATGACCGATGAAGAAAAATTCGAAAAGCACTCGGCCAGGCTGGATTCGCAAATTGAATACAAGAAGGCCATGAAATCTATCCTTAATAAAGATCAATTTGAAAAATGGGAAAAGACCTGTGAGACCAGGGGTAAAAAGCGCCAGAAAGAAGGTCGACGAGACAAGAAACGCGAAAAAAGACACTAGCAGCGAATTTTGGCCCAATTCTTGGAATATTCATTGTAAAATAGTTACATTAGTAACCTTAAAATTAAAATTGATACAATGAAAAATCTATTATCGGTACTTGCTATATCATGTATAATGTTAGTAGGAATGGGCAGTATGTCCGCACAGAGTTTAACTCAGGATCAGGACAGGCCAGAGGTTATTGCAAAAACAAAGGTAGCAGACCTTTCGTCTAAACTTGACCTAACGGGCGATCAGCAACGAGCGTTGTTCAGAGCCTATACCGCACACGAAAGCAATTATCAGAAGCATGTAACAGGGAAGGATATTTCCAGTCCGAAAGTTCAGGCAGATAAGAACAAGTTCGATGCAGTATTAAAAGATGCAGTAAAGAAATCATTGACGGACGCCCAATATAATAAATGGCTAACCCTTCAGAAGATGTAAATTAACTTATATAATAATAAAGACCTCCTGGGAAATCTCAGGAGGTTTTTTTATAGGGTTTTTACGAGATCGCGGCAGGCGTTAATCGTCATGTCCAGATCCTCATAAGTAAGCGCATCGTTTAAGAACCAACTTTCAAATGCACTTGGGGGCAAGTATATCCCGCGGTTTAACATCCCATGGAAGAATTTTTTGAACGTTTCGTTATTACCCTTCGCGGAAGACTCAAAATCTATAACTTCTTCCTTAGTAAAGTGCACTGAGATCATAGATCCAACCCTGTTTATCACATAGGGCAGTCCACTCTCGTTTAAAGCCAGGTCCAACCCATTATGTAGATAAGCCGTCTTTTCAGCTAGAGACTGGTAAATGTCAGGAGATCGATCAAGAGCTTTTAGCATGGCGAGACCAGCGGCCATCGCCAATGGATTACCACTCAAGGTTCCTGCCTGATAAACGGGACCCAAGGGGGCTAGAAAATCCATGATCTCATTTCTGGCGGCGAATGCTCCAACCGGAAGTCCTCCGCCAATAACCTTCCCAAAGGTTACTATATCGGCTTTTACACCATATAATTCCTGGGCTCCACCAGCAGCTAACCGAAATCCGGTCATCACCTCATCGAAAACCAGAAGGATATCATTTTCGTTGCATAAATCCCGTAATCCCTCCAAAAATCCGTCGGCCGGAGGAATACATCCCATATTTCCTGCTACAGGTTCCAGGATAATACAGGCTATTTCTCCTTTATTCTCCAAAATGAGCTCCCTTACCCTGTTAAGATCATTATATGGAGCGAGCAGAGTATCTCTGGCAGTACCAGCAGTGACTCCTGGACTGTTTGGGACACCAAAGGTAACAGCACCGCTACCCGCTTCAATGAGGAACGAATCACTGTGACCGTGATAACACCCTGCAAATTTTATGATCTTATCCTTTCCCGTGTATCCACGTGCCAGGCGTACAGCACTCATACATGCTTCGGTACCGCTGTTTACAAAACGGATCTTATCTATGCCCGGCACCATCGAAACAGCCAAAGAGGCAATCTCGGTTTCAATCTGCGTGGGCATACCAAAAGAAGTACCTTTCTCGGCTTTCGATATAAGTGCATTGAGAACCGGCTGATACGCATGTCCAAGGATCAATGGGCCCCAGGAGGCTATATAATCTACGAGTTTATTTCCATCTACATCGTACAAATAGGCCCCTTTAGCGTGTTCAATAAATACAGGGTCGCCGCCAACAGCCTTAAAGGCCCGTACAGGTGAGTTTACACCTCCCGGAATATATTGTTGTGCCTCTTTGAACAAGGCACTACTTCGTTTATAGATCATGAAAAATTATTGATTCTTTACAGGATGCAAATATAATACCTGTCCTATAGAAATAGTATTAGATTCAAGGCCATTATACTCTTTTAACGTTTCAACCGTAATATTGAATCGTCTGGCAATACTATAGAGGGTATCACCTTTTAAAACCGTGTAGGTATTGATCTTTGTGTCGTCCGGATTGATAGGATTTGCTCCTGCACCTAAAACCATTTCGTCAAAAGCCGCCAGATTATAGCGTTCGATGATAGAAATAAGCTTGTCTGGATATTTAGGATCGGTAGCATACCCCGCCTTTTTCAAACCCCTGGCCCAGGATTTATAATCATCTTTCTTGTATTTAAACAGATCCTTATATCTGCTTCGTTGTGTAAGAAACAGCGAGTGATCCCTGAAAGAATATTTAGGATCTTTATATTTTCTGAAGCACTCACCCTTTTCGTCATCGTCGTGATACACGCGTTCACCTGTCCATTCGGTGTGACATTTAATTCCGAAATGATTATTCGCTTTTTGCGTTAATTCTCCTCTTCCGGCACCACTCTCAAGTATTCCCTGAGCCAGGGTAATACTGGCCGGTATCCCGTATTGAAGCATCTCCTCCCTTGCAATGCCATTGTAGTTTTCAATGTAATTAGCAACCACCTCGGCGTATGAAGCATTGGGCGGAAGCTCTTTCACCACCGTTTTAGGTACTGTTGTGGTAGTTTCGGGTTGTTTTTCGATCACTATCTTTTCTGTGCGGTCTCTTTTCTTACTTTCCACAATGCGTTTTTTAGATTTACAACTTGTGGTTAGAAATCCAACTGCAACGATAACTATGAGGATTCTAAATAGCATTTATATTTCGATTTGAGGTAGGTTCTTTGATTTCAATCGGAGGTTCATTCCATTAATTCCCTGTAGTCCCCCGGTATGAATCGCTAAAATACGGCTATTTTTTCTGAAATATCCGGCTTTCAATAGATTCATGATCCCATACATCATCTTAGCTGTGTACACCGGATCCAGTTGAATATTTGTTAATTCTTTAAACTTGTTAATGAAACGAACTAATTCTGAATCTATTTTAGCATAGCCGCCAAAATTGTAGCGGTCTGTGAGCTGATATTTGGAATTATTACTGAATTTATCCAGTATTTCCTTCTGAAAAGTTCCATTCAGTACAGAAAACCCGATCCCTTGCTGATGGGGCTTCAGGGAATTCAATATCCCTGCGAAGGTTCCTCCGGTTCCCACCGCCACCGCCACATGATCGAATTCCACATCTGTATCACTAAGTATTTCAGAACAACCCTTTACTGCTAATTGTGAAGTACCACCTTCCGGAATGATATAATAATCGTGCAGATCGCTTAAATATCGTTTTAAAACTTCTCCTTGATCCTTATCCCTGTAATCACTCCTACTAATGAAAATTAAACGCATACCACAGCCGGAGGCGTATTGCAAGGTAGGATTGTTCTCTTTATACTGCTCTAATTCTTCTCCTCGTATCACCCCTACAGTAGGAACGCCCAAAAGCTTTCCCACGGCGGCGGTGGCAGCAATATGATTTGAAAACGCACCACCAAAAGTAAGGATCGCCCGTTTAGGCGAAGTTCTCATATCCTCAATTAGGTATTTTAATTTTCTGAATTTATTTCCCGAAACTTCAGGGTGAATTTGATCTTCCCGTTTCATAAAAAGTGAATATCCCGAAATTGAGAATGGTTCCAGGAGGATCTCCTCATTTATCGATCTGGTTTTTTCGAAGAAAAATTCAAGGTTATTATGGGTCAAAATTGTTCAATTTTTATTGATGCGAAATTATTGAAGATAGTTCAATCTTTAACACTTTATTACACAGATAATTAGAGAATAAGTAGAAAAACGGACTTCAGCTTAAAAAAATTTCACTAAAACGACGTAAATATCCCAATTCCTCATTTCCGGATTTTAACAATTATAAATTGTGAATGTTAAATTATTATGTATTTCAACGATTTATTTTGTCTTTTGTCGATTTTTATGTATATAATTGTAGGAAAATTCCTCAATAACCAGCTTATGACGATAACACTACTACACCGAAAATTCCTACTAATTCTTTTCTTTGTCTTCAGCACTTCCCTGCTGCTTGCCCAAGTAGGAATCAAT